>Ga0126376_10002437_pt1 | contig 10517 bp, 4 predicted proteins | sample PanSoiMetPlot_15_FD_92760 | JGI IMG/M metagenome (GOLD analysis project Ga0126376, IMG submission 92760) | Tropical forest soil microbial communities from Panama - MetaG Plot_15 | ecosystem: Environmental > Terrestrial > Soil > Tropical forest > Bulk soil | place: Panama | collected 2016-02-17 | reverse complement strand
ATTCGCAGTCCTATCCCGACTACATCGATTACCGCGACAGAAACCGCACCTTCGACGGCCTGGTGGCCTACGATTCGATGAGCGCCGCCCTCTCTTCCCGTCAAACCACCACTAAGAACTTTGGCTATCTCGCCTCCGGCAACTACTTCGACGTGCTGGGCGTGCAACCGCTGCTGGGCCGCTTCTTTCATGCGAACGACGAGCATGGGGCGAACTCGGCTCCATACATCGTCCTCAGCTACGACTTCTGGCGTGCGCGATTCACCGGCGATCCAAACCTCGTTGGCACCAGTGTTAGCCTGAACAAACAACCGCTGACGGTGATTGGCATTGCCCCAAAAGACTTTCATGGAACCGAAATCTTCTACTGGCCAGACTTCTGGACTCCGATCACCAATGGGCCGCTGATTGGGTACAGCCATCACTACCTGGACAATCGCAGCACCCACAATCCCTTCGTCTTGGGAAAGTTGAAAGCCGGTGTGACGCCTGAACAGGCAACCGACGATCTGAATTCCATCTGTCGCCAACTGGCCGAACAGTATCCCGATGCCGACTACGGACTGGATGCCCGTCTTGTCAAACCGGGATTGATGGGCGATATGTGGGGTGATTCCACCCGCGATTTTCTGGTCGGCGTCATGGCATTGGCTTTCCTCGTCCTGCTGGCCGCTTGCGCGAACCTTGGCAGCATTTTCGCGGCGCGGGCGGCCGAACGGACGCGCGAGTTGGCGATTCGTCTCGCCATTGGCTCCAACCGTTGGGTCCTGCTGCGAGGAGTACTCGCAGAGGCAATTTTGGCCTCGCTGGCAGGCGGTGCAGCTGGGACCCTCCTTGCCTCAGCCCTGCTCCAGGGGCTAAGTCGCTGGCAACCTTTCGTAGAATTTCCTTTTCATGTTGTGGTTCTTCCTGACGCAAAGGTCTATGTCCTGGCTCTCTTGTTATCTGTGGGCAGCGGCATGTTCTTTGGCCTGTTGCCGGCACGGCAGATCTGCAGATCCGACGCAGCACAACTGATGAAAACCAGTGTCGGCACAGAAATGCTGTTCCGCCGCTTCGCATTGCGAGATGTGCTCCTTTGCGTTCAGATTGCCCTCTGTACGCTGCTGGTGACGGCCTCGCTGGTAGCTCTCCGCGGCATGGAGCGCTCTTTCCACGCACCTCTTGGCTTCCAGCCGCAAGGTGTGATGCTCGCTGGAACTGACCTCACGATGGCAGGTTACAAGGAAGAGCAGTTCCTGCCGGTGCAAAAGCGCATGTTGGAAGAAACGGCGCGGATACCCGGGATTTCTACGGTGGGCATTATTGACCGCACGATATTGGGAGAGGGTTGTTGCGGAAGTGAAAGTGTTTTTCCTGCCGGGACCACTGACTTCCGGAAAGAGCTTTTCGACGCCCACAACTTCTCAGTTTCTCCTGAGTATCTTGCGGCTTCTGGCATGCGATTGCTTTCCGGGAGAAACTTCACCTGGCACGACACCGCCGATTCTCCTCCCGTGGTTCTCGTCAACGTAACGTTTTCCCGGATGATGTTTGGCAACGTGCATGCCGTTGGCCAGCATTTCTTGCTGCATGGAGGGAAAGTCCCGAAAGAAGTGGTCGGCGTGATAGAGGACGGCAAATATCTATCGTTGACCGAAGAGCCGCAGCCGGCGATGTTTTTTCCACTCACGCAGGAGATCAACAGCAATGCCACTGTGCTGGTCGTGCGCTCGGCGTTACCGCCCACGGAGTTAGCCGCCATTCTCGATCGCACTCTGAGCAGCATCGATCGGAATCTGCCCCTGACCTTGCATAGCTGGCCAGACGCGATGAATCTCGCGTTCTTCCCTACACGCGCGGCCACCGCCGCCCTCGGCATCATGGGTTTGCTGGCGGCCATTCTGGCCATCACAGGGACGTTCGGCGTGGCCACCTACAGCGTCTCCAAGCGGATGAAAGAATTTGGCATCCGCGTCGCTCTGGGCGCAGCGCGTGCGGAACTGATTCACGCGGCTCTGGGCCGTCCCCTGAAGCTGCTGCTTTCTGGTTCCGTCGCAGGTCTGGTGCTGGGGGTGTTCGCCAGCCGTTTGCTGGCGCAGATTGTCTATCAAGCAACACCACATGATCCACTGGTGCTGGGTGGAACGATGTTGACTATGACCTTCCTTGGCCTGCTCGCCACCTGGATTCCCGCACGTCAATCCATGTCTATCGATCCCGCGCGACTACTCCGAGAAGAGTGATCGCGCTGCAAGCCGTGATCGATCCCGAGGATACATTTGTATCGTGAACCTAGCCAGTTCGTGGTTTGTCGGCAAACCCGAAGTTGAGAAATCAAACAAATTTCGTTCTCATTCAACAACTGGAGACTAAGGAACAGAAGGTGGAATGTGGGACTGCAAAGTTCGAGCTGCGTCGAGGGCATTAATCACGGCTCGAGTGTTTCGCAAAAAATCAAAACCATACGTTTCCTCACGATAATCGGATAAAATGTCGGCTCCCGCAGCTGCGTCGTCGCTGACATCCACTTCGGCGGGAGTCTCTTATGGATGACCTCGCAGTTCAATCCTCAAATAAAGATCTGGTGTCTTCGCCTAGTCGCAGAACTGCCGGCAACCGAGTCGTGTTCGACATAGGGATGAACAATGGCGATGATTCAGCCTACTACTTATCGAGGGGATATGCGGTTGTGGCGATAGAAGCAAATCCAATCCTTGTCGATCGGGCACGCCATCGCTTCGAAAGGGAAATCGCCTCCGGGCAGATGCGGATCGAAGAGTTTGGGATCGGCGATGGATCCGGGAAAAAAGATTTCTGGATCAACGATGAGCGGGATGTCTTCAGTTCATTTCACCATGCGCGGGCAGCTAGAAATGGAATGAAGTGCCATGCCATAAAAGTTGAATGTATTACTCTCGACACACTCCTTAAGAAGTATGGCGTGCCCTACTATCTAAAACTTGACGTTGAGGGAAATGAAGCATCATGCTTGCAATACCTTCGTTCGTTTCCTCGTCCGCAGTACGTCTCTGTCGAAGCGGAAAAGCTCGACCATCTCCAGCTTCTATGGCAGCTCGGATATCGCGAGTTCGCAATTGTCGATCAGATGCGGCACAATTCAAATCTACCCGATTTCGACAATGAGACAATCCTTTCGAGGGTAGCTAAGCAGTCGTGCTGGTTTACTGACCGATTCAAGAACAGATTTATGCGCGTTCTGTTTCCCAGAGGCTGTTCAGGTCCACTAGCGGAAGAGGGAGACTTCAAATGGAGTACGTTTGAGGAGGTCGCGTACAACTGGTTGCACTTATACTTCGGACACAATGATCGAGGTACTCTGAATTCTTCTTCTTGGTACGATTTTCATGCACGAGCTCCGGCGTCACCAATTAATACCGGCCAGGGGATACCCCATTCGGAGGAAAGTGTTCAACGCACGCATTCACTTCGAGAATTTCACAACAGCGACCTGGAGCTCTTATGAACGGCCGGGCTCTGGAACAGGTATCTGATTCGACGATTGGTCGCATTGAAGCTTCGATCTGGTGGATCCGGATTGCAAAAGATCCAGTTGTTAGGCGGCGAATCATTCTTATGTTGTTCGCCGCGCTTGTTGGGCTATTTGCCCATATCGCCTTCCTGGTGCTTCTGCCCGCTAAGTGGCGCATAAATCAAAGCACTGATTACGTCGGCTACTACGCTCCGGTGGCCGAAAATATAATCAGCAACAAAGGCTTGGTATTTGCGTCCAAACCGGCCCTGCAATATCCGCCCGGCCTGCCATTTCTTTATGCCGTCACATTTTCGATTTCTGACGTAGCTACAATCGATCGCGCGGTCGGCTTGCGCATCCTGCAGGCATTGTTCGTCATTTCCACTAGCGTGATGATCGGAATGGTCAGTCTGCGTCTGTTCAGTCTGAGAGTGGCCATGGCAGCCGTTGTCATGTGGTCCACATATCCGTTCCAACTATGGCTAACTAAACAGCCCGACGCATCCTCTGTTCTCACCACACTTCTGCTGTCAGCAGTACTGCTCTTCATGTTGTGGTCCAACCAGCCCGCCGGTTCCGTATATTACGGGCTCGCTGTGGGAGGGGTACTCGCGATCGCGGCCTTGCTTAAGCCCATCTGTATTGCACTGCCAATAGTATTCGTTTGTCTTGCATCGCTGTGCAGCGAAGATGCTCAGCTGCGCCGGCGCTGGCTGTTTTCGCTTTCTGTTGTCGTCGCGTACGTCTCCCTCTTATTGCCGTGGGAAGTGTGGGCGTGGCGAGCCAGTGGGCATGTTGTTCCGCTTTGCATAAATGGACCAAATGCTTTAATCGACGGCCTTACATTTGGCACGGTACGTGGCCTCAGACCGATTTCCATGCCCGCGCCAGTGCATGTTCTGGTCCAAGACGCTGTAACTCACTATCAAAATCTGAAAACCACGTCCAACATCGTTCATTTTATAATCACCCAAGTTCAGGAAAGACCAATATCGGTCATCGAACTTTTCTTGCTCAAAGCTGTCCGCAGTTGGTATGGCAGCGAATCTCATAGTTTCGAAAAAGCCGTCGCTATAATTCAACTCTGCTACTTGCCACTTGTGGTTCTGGGAGTGCGAAGAACCTGGGGAGGAAGCCGCGAGCAGAGAGTGTTCCTTGTCGTGACCATGGGCATAGTCATGTACTTTTGGGCGATGACAGTGTTCACAGCGATGGCACTTTTGCGCTATATGATACCTGGCATCAGTGTACTTTCGGTTTGTGCGGCAAATGTTATAGGCATCTCAAAAAGACGGCGACTGACCGCCTTCCTGGTTAAGCATGTGACGTAAGAAGAAATCGCACAAGTCATGAACAAACACTTCGTTTTCTGCGTTATTCTTTCGGTGGGATCTAGCTCCTCCATTTGTGTTGTTCTCGTTTTTTCTTCCTCTGCAGCTTTGAAAGGCAAAATCGAGGATTGGGAGGCACAATACAAGTGCCCGTGGCGATGCAGGCGTGAGTTATAGCGATGTTCGTAAGGTTGGGTGGGGGAAAGTACGAAAGAGGCACTTTATTAAGTAAAACTCAAAAACCATAGTTTTCCTTGTGTTCTAGCGCGTTGGGGCGCATTCTTCGTCGTTTCTGAGGACATTTTTGTAGAGTAGAGCCGAAAGTATTGCTTTTTCCTCTCAACTGCTTCGCAAGAAAACCCTTACTAATACTTGGAAATAATCCGCACAGCAACGAGGGAACAGTTGCCCGGTACCGCGTTTTCGACCGTGGTTGTGAGCATTGCCTGGAAGTAAGTCGGAACTGTCTTGTGATCATCCGAAACATCCAGCAGGGCCTTACGCAGCTCTGACATCCGCTCAGGATTCGTCAAGTACTCAATGGCAGCTTGGGAGCCTTGGGTGTAAACCCCGTAAACCAGTAAAACACGATCCTCGCTGCGTTCATTCGGCAGCATCAGCACCAGCGCATAGTCCCGCCGGAGTTGGTTGGTCACGGGATCAAATTCTGGTTTGTAAACCGCCAGTTCGCCGCGCCGTGGGTGCCGGTTCAAAATGACACCACCTTGGAAATGGAACCCTTCCGGATTTAGAAAGACACGGCCGCTCCAGGACTGGTTTCCTCCCAAGAGGATCGCATTGTTAGCCTTGATTTCTTCCATGTTCACCAGTCGCGATTGCTGCACCCAGCATTTCTGTCCCACCTGGAGAAACATCTGGCACAGCCGCACCACGCCGATCGTCTCCCCCACAGAAGTGAAATCAGTTAGCGAGGGAACGAAGCGAAACTTCTTGAGCTCCCGAAAGTGAATGGTGTCCCGAAACTCTGGCAGTTCAGACTTGGGGATCTCGTGTCCACCAGCCAGCGTTGGTGCGCTATCGCCGTCATGTGCGGCGCGCAACAGCGGGTGGTTCGGAATCACGACTAGTGGCGGTTCGTTGAGAGCTAAGAACGGTTGCCAAAACCATTCGAGGTCCGCCGCAAGTGTGGCTGCGTGTGCCGGTTGATTTGTCTTCTTGGAATTCCAGTTTCGGGCCACCAGAACAATAAGGATCACACACAACGCAGCGAGGACCAACGTCAGCGCTGCATGCCAGCGAGGTGTCGCGACTGGTACTGGATTGGCCACTCTCTCCGCTTCGGTGGTATCGGTTCGCGGGGATCCGTGCCGGGTGAAGACGGGCAGATACCCGCCGGTGGGCAATTCCAATCTCAGAAGACTGTCTTTGCCTTCTTCTTCGTAGTACTTCTTTAGAATCCTTCGGATGTCGTGCGCCTGCACCCTCACGATCGGATCCCTCTGCGAGTCGAACTCCGAACCTCGATCGTAAACTTCCACGCCAATCAGGTACTCATTGAGCTTGTCGCCGTTTCCAAGAAAGGTCTGTTCCGAAACGAATTCCAGAAACCGACTTTTCTTGGGTGAGCTGGCCAAGTGCTTACTTTCGAGAATGCGACGGAGTTCTTCTCTCTTTTCAAAGAGAGAGATCGGCAGGGAGACCGGGCTGTGTGGAGAGGTCGTCACGCGGGCCAACCCGAGAAAAACTCAACGGAACTTGCCCGAACCCGGTTCTAACGCTCGCACAATAGCACCGAAAGCTTTGCCCGTCAATCCATTGAGCCCCAGTGAGCGCTGCTCGCCATTAACGGTTAATCCATCCGATAATCCTCGTTATTTTCTCTCCCGGATGGAACTGTAAGGCAGGTTGACAGAGTAACCCGACGCTACCAACAAGTGCTTCCAGCAGCCAACTCGAAAACCGGCTGCAGCGTTTCTTTCGTCGAAATCGGTGCAAAGTATGCGCTTTCCAGAGTCTAGTACCGACACAGCAATCACTTGCAGCCAAATAACACTCACTGTAACCGTTAGTGTCTTGAAAAACTCACAAGTCGGGTGCATAGAAGGCGCACGAGGATGGCATGTCCGCCGCTGTGCTTCTCAGTTGAATCTTCTGTCTCGGAGGCCTTTGTGACTCGAACTCACATGCTCCTGAAGTCCGCCCTTTTGGCCTTATTTGTTGCGCTCCCGCTTGCCGCAATGGCTCAACAGTTCTATGGAGCCATCACGGGTACAGTCACCGACCCGAGCGGAGCGGTCGTCCCTAACGCGACGGTTAAGGTGACAAAGGTGGACACGAGTGTCACGATCGCGTTAAAGACGAACGGCGCAGGCGTGTACGTCGCAAGTAACCTAATCGTAGGGACGTATCGGGTTGTGGCCGAGGCCGCGGGCTTCAAAACGGCTGTCGTTGACAGGATTGCCGTCGAGGTGGGTGCCACACAGAAAGTGGACTTGGCGCTTGCTGTGGGCCAGACCAGTGAGAGCGTGACCGTAACAGAGACCAACTTGTCAAACCTGCAAACACAGCAAACTGATCTGGGGCAAACCGTTGACTCGAACCGATTGCAAGAGTTGCCCACGTTCAGCAATGGAGGCCGACGCCCCTACAACTTTCTTACACTTGCAGCAGGCGTTTCTCAGCAGACTGGCTGTACCGGTGCTGGTACTGGTGGTGGGGGACTCGGCTCCTGCGGAAACGATGGCAACGTACGTATCAGTGGCAGCCGTCCCCGCCAAGACGACAACATTCTTGACGGCACCTCGATCACTCAACCCGTATTTGGCGGACAGGATGTCCAGCCTACCGTCGAAGCCATCCAGGAATTCCGCATCGAGCAGAACAGCATGTCCGCCGAGTACGGCAAAGCAGGGGGACTCATCGTGATTCAGGTCAGCAAATCCGGCACCAACGAGTTCCACGGATCGGCGTACGAGTACAACCGCAACGAGAATTTCGACGCCCGCAACTATTTCGAAGATCCGAAAGTGAGAAAGAGTCCATACAACTACAATGAATTCGGCGCTAGTATTGGCGGGCCCATCATCAAGGGCAAACTCTTCTTCTTTACAGATTACGAAGGCATCCGCAACCACGGAAGCTCAGTGGGGCCGGGAGTCACGGTACCCAATGCCTCTTTCCGCAGTGGGGATCTCGGAGCTTTGTGCACAGGCAACGGAGGGACATTTGACCCCGCAGGCACATGCAGCAATTCCAGTAATCAGGTTCATGAACCCGGATCTGGCCCTGCTATTCCATTCAATAATTTGGCAAATGCTTCTACCCCGGTGAGCGCGGTTTCGCAGGCTCTGCTAGCGGTGTGGCCGAGTGGCGGATCAGCTATCGGCGTTGGCACCGACGTCCTGACTATCAATCCTCCTTTCAGCAACACCACGAACCGATTTAATCCGCGGGTGGACGTGAACTTTTCGCAAAATGACCATCTGTTCACGGCAGTTCACACGGATTACGGGTCAGGGGACAACTACAACATCATCCTTGGTCCTGCAGGCAAATCCATCTCGCGAGGAAACAATTACGCGGGTACTGTCGGCTGGACGCACACGTTCACGGCTACTACTCTCAACGAGTTTCGCTTTGGCTGGGGACGCCACAAAGGCGACCGCATGCCGTTCGGAGTAGGCTCAGGATCACCGAATTCGTTCGGAATCCAAGGCATTCCAAATTGCCTGAGCAGCGTTCCTGACACCAAGAACGGGACCGCGTGCGGCACTCCGGGCGTTTCTGTTGTGGGTTACAGCGGTTTCAGCAATTCGGGAATGCTCTACGAGCCTGCGACTACCATTCACTTCAGCGACAATGTGAGCAAGCTGATCGGCAGACACAGTCTGAAGTTCGGCGGGCAGGCATACCACTACTCTATTGACAACTACCAGCCGAACGATGTCGTAGGGAATTTCCAGTTCACGGGGTCGGCTAGCGGCAATGGCTTCTCCGATTTTCTATTCGGAGTCATGAACAAGGGCAAGGTTCAAGTGCAGCCGCTGTTTGTTTCCTCGCGCGCATGGGCATATGCTTTGTTCGTCCAGAATGATATCAAGCTCACACCAAAATTGACGCTGAACACGGGTTTGCGCTGGCAGTATGACCAGTCATTCAGCGAGTTGCATCACGGCGATGCGTTTTTTGATCCGTGCGCTATCTTATATTCCGGAAAGGATCCGTCGTGCGTGCCTCATTGGGAGCAGTTCGGTGTCGGCGGCACACCGGATAGAACGTTTGATCCATCAAAACATCAATTTGAGCCTCGCATCGGATTGGCATGGAATCCAGTTGGTGGATTCGTAATTCGTGCTGGCTATGGCATTATGCACCCCGGATACGTTGGCCATGGTCGAGCAGGAGACGGCCAACCGGGCCCCAATCTACTGCGGAGCACGAGTCTCGGGTCGGGTTCGCAGTGGGACAACCCTCTGCCCGTGAATCTTCCTCCAACAGACGAAACCGCGCCCATACCAGTGAATTATCTTGTGAGCTTCAGCTCTTGGGCCCCTCGTAAGCAAGATCCCGCGTACATGCAGCTTTGGAATCTTACCCTTCAGGCGCGGCTCGATAAGGATACAACCGCGCAGGTTGGTTACGTGGGCACGAAAGGCACGCACTTGCCCATCAATTATGCCTACAACATCTGCCAACAAACACCGGAGAGCACCGCGGCGCTAGGAAATCCATTTGATTTCGTTGGGCCGACAAGTAGCCCATATTGTCCGGCCGCTGCGGCAGCAGTGAATGCCAATTCCGGATTTACAGCAGTGTATTGCTGTCTGACGGTCAATCCAGGGTGGTGGGGGTTATCGAGTTCGATCTATCACTCGATGCAGGCACAGTTTGACCATCGTTTCTCGCATGGTTTCTCTTTGCTGGCGAATTTTACTTGGAGCAAGCTCATCGACGACTCTTCGTCTGACTGGGGTGGATTCTGGTCTCTTGATGCTTTAGGACAGGACTTCTACAACCGCAAGGCGGAACGATCCGTCAGCGCTGGTGACATACCGCTTTGCTTTACGATGGCGCCGGTCGTCGAACTGCCGTTTGGTCCGGGCAAGAAGTGGTTGAACAGCGGTGTGGCAGCCAATGTGCTGGGTGGCTGGCGAGTCAGCGCCATTTACACCATCAGTGCCGGCACGCCATTCGGAATTATTGACAACTCGTATGGGTTCTGCAATGGGGCTGGTGTTCTGCAGGATCGCCCGATGCTGATCGGGAACCCCGCCTCCATTTCAGGGGCAAGGCGCAGTCCCAATCTGTGGTTCAACAACCAAGCCCTCGACTTTGCCGGAACGTGTCCTGGTCCCGGATTGGTGAATTCGATGCAAACCGGCGACTTCTGCTGTGACGTCAACAAGGCGTTTGGTAATGCTCCGCGTTATTTCACGAATGTCCGCAATCCCGGAGTGAACAATCTGGACTTCTCTATGCAAAAAGATTTCAAGATTCCGGTTGGGGAGCAGACCCGGCTTACGTTCTCGGCGGATTTCTTCAATCTCCCCAATCACCCTCAATTTGCAGAGCCGGTCGGAGATCCCACAATGGGGTACTTCCCCGCAGCGAGTGGTAACCGCGGTGCCGGGTTCGGGGCGATCAGCGGCACGTCCTTCTACGGCAACCGGATTATTCAGCTCGGATTGCACCTTTACTTTTAAGCTGGCCATCCTGGAAGCACTTAAACCAAAGGGCGCCAGGTTTCCCTT
>Ga0126376_10002435_pt1 | contig 10518 bp, 13 predicted proteins | sample PanSoiMetPlot_15_FD_92760 | JGI IMG/M metagenome (GOLD analysis project Ga0126376, IMG submission 92760) | Tropical forest soil microbial communities from Panama - MetaG Plot_15 | ecosystem: Environmental > Terrestrial > Soil > Tropical forest > Bulk soil | place: Panama | collected 2016-02-17 | reverse complement strand
CGTCTTCGAGATTGTTTGCCGGAATAAACGACAACAGCTCGCGCACGATGCGGAGCGCATGCTCGTCTGAGTCGGCCGCGAAATGCGCGACTCCGGAAACACTGTTGTGCGTGACCGCGCCGCCCAGCTCTTCTTTCGTCACTTCCGCGTGCGTGACAGTCTTGATCACGTCCGGCCCGGTGATGAACATGTACGACGTGTCCTTCACCATGATGTTGAAATCAGTAATCGCCGGACTATAAACCGCGCCACCCGCGCACGGCCCCATGATGCAACTGATCTGCGGCACGACTCCGCTCGCGAGAGTGTTGCGAAGAAAAATGTCAGCATAACCGCCGAGACTGACAACGCCTTCCTGAATGCGCGCACCACCCGAATCGTTGAGACCAATAATCGGTGCGCCAACCTTCATCGCCAGGTCCATCACCTTGCAGATTTTCTCGGCGTGAGTCTCCGAGAGCGATCCGCCAAACACGGTGAAGTCCTGCGCAAAGACAAACACGTTGCGGCCGTCAATCAAGCCATGCCCTGTGACAACACCATCTCCGGGATAGATCTGCTTGTCGAGTCCGAAGTCTTTGGAGCGATGGATCACGAGCTTGTCAAACTCTTCGAAAGAGCCTTCGTCGAGCAGGAATTCGATCCGCTCCCGCGCCGTCATCTTGCCGGCTCCGTGCTGCTTCTCGACGCGAGCGGCACCGCCACCCTGTTCGGCTTGCGCACTTCGTTCGCGCAGTGTCTGCAGTCTTGATTTTGTTTGTTTGGGCTGTTGTTTTGAGGCCATATCGCTTATTCGTTGAAGGGAAACGCCCGTGATTCGATCAGCGTGATCAACTCCGCTAAAGCCCGGCGTGCATTTGCCTGAACATCATCCGGATAAGCGTAACGTTTGGCGTTTTCCTCAAAATCTTCGACGTCGAGAATCTTGTAAGTGAGATCAGGTGCAACTAACACGTCGATATCGAGATCAATATAGCTCAGAACCCGCCCATCAAAACTCGGCGGCTGGTTCACGTTGCAATAAAAGCTTTTCAACTTCCGCTGCTTGTCGCTGAAGCGAAAAACGTTGTACCAGCGATCGAGCCAGTAGTATTCGGTACTGATCGTTCCCGAGGAAATCGTGCCGAGGAGATCGTGTTCGATCTCCTCGTCGAATACTGCGTCGAGAACCAGAAGTGAACCTTCAGTCTTCGCGATGCGAGCCGGCCAGCGACGATGTTCACGGCCATCGTATTTCAGCACGCGGACAGTAATCGTATCTGCTGAGGTCTCGATCTATGCTTTCCTTCCACTTTTCGCCCAGTCAGCCAGAAACTGCGCCTGTCCCTTGTCCGTCAACGGGTGATTGAAAAGTAGATCGATCACCTTGAACGGCATTGTGGCGATATCTGCTCCCATCCGCGCCGCTTCGATCACGTGAACCGGATGACGCAGGCTCGCTGCCAGCACCTCCGTCTTCCAACTGTAGTTCTGGTAGATCTCGATGATGTTTTGCAGCAGTAGTAATCCGTTCTCACCGATGTCATCCAGACGACCCAGGAACGGACTGATGAACGCTGCTCCGGCCTTTGCGGCAAGGATTGCCTGCGCCGGTGAGAAACAAAGTGTGACGTTCACTTTGATCCCTTCGTCTGTCAATTGGCGCGTGGCTTTCAAACCCTCGCGCGTGAGTGGACACTTGATCACAACGTTGGGAGCAATCTTCGAATATTCCCGGCCTTCACGAAGCATGCCGTCTTTGTCCTGGCTCGTCACTTCCGCTGAGACCGGACCCTGCACGATCTCGCAGATCGCGGCGATATGTTGTTTGAAATCGACATCGCCCTCCTTCGAGATCAGTGTTGGATTAGTGGTCACTCCGTCAGCAAAACCGAACGATGCCGCTTCGCGAATCTCGTTGAGATTTGCGGTATCAAGAAAGAATTTCATAACCAGACTCCTATTTATCTCTGGTTCGGATCGTACACTCGATTCTGTAAGATACCGATGCCAGTCACTTCAACCTCCACCGTATCGCCAGGCTTCATTCGCGAGACGCCCGCGGGCGTTCCAGTCGCAACCAGGTCGCCGGGATACAGTGTCATGATCTCAGAGATGTACCTTATAAGAAAGGCGACAGGAAATGCCATGTCAGCCGTGTTGCCTTTTTGTTTCACTTCTCCATTAAGACGAGTCTCGACTATGGCGTTGGCCGGATCCAGGTCAGTTTCAATCCAGGGACCGACGGGACAAAACGTGTCAAACGACTTGCCGCGCGTGAACTGCACATCTTTGCGTTGCAGATCACGGGCAGTGACGTCGTTCACGCAGGTGTAACCAAGCACATAATCCAGTGGATCTTCGTGACTCGGGATGTTGCGCGCCACGCGTCCGATGACGACGCCGAGCTCACCTTCGTGCTCGACTTGCTGTGACGCGCCGGGCAAGACAATCTCCGCACCCGAAGAGATGATTGCCGACGGCGCCTTCAGGAAGAGCAGTGGCTCGTCAGGCATTTTATTGCCCAGCTCCGCAGCGTGTTCGCGATAGTTTCGTCCCACGCAAACGATCTTTGAAGGAGCGATAGGTTCTAATATCCTCATCTGTTCTTCTTATCTGTTTTTAGGGAGCTTTCTCCGACCCGACTTCCGACGGCAGGCTCTCGTTGCCAGCTTTATCGACCGCCGTAATGTAGTAGTAATAAGTCTTGCCCGTTTCAACCTTGTCATCCTGGAAAGTGGTGCGGGTCAAGAGCGTTTGGTTCAGCTTAGTCCAGTTCTGCTTCGGAAGATCCGGATCCGTGGAGCGATAGATGTTGTATCCGGCGATGTCAGGCTCTTTGTTGGCGGCAAAAAAGATTGCCAGTCGCGCGGATGACGGCTCAGGTGCTGCGACACTCGGACGCTCAGGCGCAGCCGGTCGGAAAACATCTCGAGGCGAAGCAGAAATCTCGTTCGAGTTGAGACTCTCCACCTGCGCACCGCCAGTGCCGAGTGAAACCGCGCGCACGATGTAACGATAGTCTTTGCCGAACTGGAAATTCTTGTCCGCGTAATCCGTGCCTGAGATCGGCGCGGGATTGAGTGGCTGACTAGCCGGTTCAGTCTGCGATTCGTCGGTGCGATAGACGTTATAACCCAGCAGATTTACAGGCGTCGAATTGTCGATGTTAGCGGCCGGCGCCTGCCACGAAATCGTGATTGAATCTTCTGCGATTTTGACTTGCGTTGAGAGTGTTGGGGCTTGCGCGATACGCGCCGCAGGCTCGATCATCAGGAAGTTTGAGAACGCCGCTCGCTGGCCGGACGCATTGACGTAGCGAATCGCGTAACGCAGGCGTGTGGGTTGGCCTGCAAGTTCGAGCACGTCTCTGTAGGTGAGTGTGTCGCCGGCGTTGCGGATCTGTTCGTATGTGACCGAGCCAACGAGTGTTGCCCGTGCTGCGAATTCGTCTTCCGTCAGGGCCGCTGGTGCACCAGGTTTTTCAGCGAGACGATAGACATCGATCCGCCTGATGCTCTGAACACTGCTGTCCGGCGCATTTCTTGGCGGTGCAGGCCAACTGAGAATCACTTCATTACCCTGTTGCGCGCCGGAGAGTAACTCGGTGCGTTGCTGCACCCGCTCAACCGGAGGCAGCGGCGGCCTGCGCTTGCCACAGCCAGCGGTCAGGATAAGACCGGCCACAAAAAGGCACAAAAGCCACAAAGGCTTTCGCGGTTTGTGATGTGGTTTTTGTGCTTTTTTGTGGCCCAAGGCCTCTCTACAGGATGTAACGACTGAGATCCTGATCCTTCACGGTATCGGAGAGCATACTTGAGACGTAAGACGCATCGATGCGCTGGTGCTTCGGATCGAGATCGGGACCTTCGAAACTAATCTCCTCCAGAAGCTTCTCCATGATCGTGTGTAAACGGCGCGCGCCGATATCTTCAGTTTGTTGATTCACCTGCGCGGCATAGTTCGCAATGGAATCGATCGCATCACCAGTAAACTCAATCGTCACGCCTTCCGTCTCCATCATCGCCTGGTATTGCTTGATGAGTGCATTCCGCGGTTCGGTGAGAATTCGTTTGAAGTCGTCAACCGTGAGCGATTCGAGCTCGACGCGAATCGGAAAACGTCCCTGCAGCTCAGGAATCAGGTCGGACGGTTTCGACACATGAAAGGCGCCGGCGGCGATGAAGAGGATGTGATCCGTGCGCACCATTCCGTAGCGAGTGTTGACGGTTGTTCCTTCGACGATCGGTAGAATGTCGCGCTGCACACCCTCGCGAGAGACGTCCGGGCCATGCCCCGATTCGCGGCCGGCGATCTTATCGATCTCGTCGAGAAAGATGATTCCCGAGCTCTCGACGCGCTCAATCGCTGCGCGTGCCACCTGGTCCATATCGATGAGCCGCTCTTCCTCTTCCTGCATCAGGTACTCCATCGCCTCGTCGACGCGCAGCTTGCGCCGTTTGCTGCGACCCTGAAAGAGATTGCCCAACATGTCTTTCATGTTGATGCCCATCTCTTCAACGCCCTGTGGGCCGGCCAGCTCGATCACAGGAAAGTTTTTCTCTCTGACTTCCAGTTCGACCAAACGATTATCGAGCTTGCCACTGCGTAGTTGGGTGCGGAACTTCTCACGTGTGCGTTGAAACTGCTCATCAGGTGCGGGAGTGTCGAGCTCCGTTGACTGTTCGTCACTCGTGTCCGCGTCAAAGTCGTAAAAACCGGAAGTTGAGCGCGGCGGCGGAAGCAACAGGTCGAGAATACGTTCCTCGACGTTCAGCTCTGCCTTTTCGGCGATTTCTTCGCTCTTCTCCTGGCGTGTCATCTCGACGGAGATTTCAGTGAGGTCGCGGATCATGCTCTCAACGTCGCGGCCGACATATCCGACCTCAGTAAACTTCGAAGCTTCAACTTTCAGAAAAGGCGAGTTAGACATGCGCGCCAGGCGCCGAGCGATCTCAGTCTTACCGACGCCTGTCGAGCCGATCATGATGATGTTCTTCGGCATCACGTCAACGGCCATCTCGGGCGCGAGCTTCTGTCTCCGCACGCGATTTCGCAAAGCGATAGCCACCGCACGTTTTGCGTTGCGTTGACCAACAACATGCTTGTCGAGCTCGGTCACGATCTGACGAGGCGACATCTCGTCAAGCCGAGCTTCTTCATCTACTTCACCAGCCAAATAAATAACCATTGCTTAATACAGTGACAGGATTTACAAGATTTTTTCAGGATGAACAGGATTTATCTTGTCAATCTTGTGCAATCATGTAAATCCTGTCTCACAGCTCCTCAACAATTATGTTCTGATTTGAATAAATGCAAATCTCACCAGCAATACGAAGCGCTTCCACCGCAATCTCGCGTGCTGATAATTCTGTATTTTTGATCAGCGCACGCGCGGCCGCTAACGCATACGATCCACCCGAACCGATCGCCAGTACGCCTTCGTCAGGTGCGATTACGTCGCCATTGCCCGACAAAAGAAACGACGACTTCTTATCAGCGACAACCAGCAGCGCTTCCAGATGGCGAAGCATCTTGTCAGTACGCCATTCCTTGCTGAGCTCAATCGCTGCGCGCTCCAGATTGCCATGATACTGCTCGAGTTTGCTTTCAAAGCGCGTCAAAAGCGAGAACGCGTCTCCGGTTGCGCCGGCAAATCCCGCCAGAATTTGATCGTTATAAAGGCGCCGCACTTTCTTCGCGCTCGCCTTCATAACTGTTTCGCCCATGGTAACCTGCCCGTCTCCCGCCAGCGCGACATTGGCGTCTTTCCTGACGAGCAGCACTGTAGTGCTACGAACCCTATTTGTTTCTTTATGCATTATTCTTGTAACGAGACTATAGGAACTCGTTTCAATGTAAGTCAAGGACGCCTTCCACTCGCGAAATGAGTTAAGATAGCGGCGAGGAAATTATGCACACACGACCACGCATCGGCATCACGATGCGCATCGAACACACCACCGACCGGTTCTATCTTTCACGTCATTATAGCGAAGCCGTCGAAGCTGCCGGCGGCGCCCCGGTACACATCAGCCTGATTCCAAACGCAGACTACGTTGATTCCATAGTCGAAGGGCTCGATGGCATTCTGTTGCCCGGAAGCGATTCTGACGTCGATCCATTGCGCTACGGGCAGCAACCACATCCGGCGCTTGGCTCAGTCCATACGATCAAAGACGAAACGGACTTACTCGTTATCGAAGCCGCCGAGCGAAAACACATACCGCTGTTCGCAATCTGTTTCGGAATGCAGATCCTGAACGTGTCTCGCGGCGGAACCTTGATTCAGGACATCAACTCACAAGTGCTCAAGGCAATCAAACACGAGCAGGGACCACCTCGTGATCGCCCCTCACATCGCATTCAATTGCTCGGGAATACCAGGTTGTTCGACATTGCCGGCGCAGCGGATGCGATCGTCAACAGCCATCACCATCAGGGCGTGGAATCTGTAGGCGCGAATCTGGTTGCGACCGCGTGGTCCACAGACGGCGTGATTGAAGCGCTGGAAGATCCACGTGGTGGTCGATTTACCCTCGCCGTTCAATGGCATCCGGAGCTTGGCTGGCAGAACGACGGATTTTCTCAGCGTCTGTTCCGCGCGTTTGTCAATGAAGCCACCAACGCACGCGAAGCCGATCTTGCTTTACTCTCCACACCTGCATGAATCCAGCGAAGCATACGCTCGGGCTCACTGACCGGGTTGCGATTGTCACCGGTGGATCGCGAGGCATCGGAAAAGCCGTTGTCGAACTGCTCGCTTCACTCGGCGCTCACGTCGTTGTCAACTATGTCAACGATGAAGATGCCGCAGCCGCAACGGTAAACATTGCCGCAGCACACGGCGTAAAAGCTCTGGCAATTCGGGCAGATGTTTCGCGGCTCACTGAAGGTGAGCGGCTTATTAAAGAAACAGTTCAACATTTCGGGCGTGTCGACTTCCTGATTTGCAACGCGGGAATCTGGGAAGGCAGTCCCGTTGAATCGATTTCTGAAGAGCTCTGGGACAAGACGTTGAATATAAATCTCAAAGGCACATGGTCGGTTTGCCGGGCCGCGGTGCCGCTGATGAAGCAACAGAAGTTTGGTCGCATCGTCATTGTGAGCTCAACGGCTGGACAGCGAGGCGAAGCTAACGTTTCGAACTACGCCGCATCAAAAGGCGGACAGATCTCTTTTACGAAGTCTCTCGCGCCGGAACTGGCGAGTTTCGGTATCAACGTTAACTGTGTCGCACCGGGATGGGTTCACACCGAAATGACCGACGACGTGTTTACTGATGCCGCAAGTTATCAAGCGGTGGCTAAGACCATTCCCATTGGCCGTCCGGCAACACCTGAAGAGATTGCGGGACCGATAATCTTCCTGTGCAGTGAGTGGGCCAATCACATCACGGGCGAAGTGCTGAACGTAAACGGCGGATCAGTCTTATGCGGTTAGGAAACTCTCAGGTATGACTTTAAGGGAAGTTATTGTAGGGGCGGCACTCCGTGGCCGCCCCTCGCATGCCGCAGAAAGTATCCCGGACGAACAGAATCCAACAAGGGGCGGCCACGGAGTGCCGCCCCTACAAATAAGAATGAAAACACACATCAAACTAGGGCTTGAGAGATTACTTGAAGACGTTTATCCGTCGCTGCAAGGCGCGCGCGTCGGATTGATCTGCAATCAGGCATCTGTCGATCACACATTTCATCACGCCGCTGATCTCCTTCATACGCACTCGAACATCGAACTGCGAGCTCTCTTCGGCCCCCAACATGGAATACGGGGAGACGTTCAGGACAACATGATCGAAACCGGCCACAGCATTGATCGAAAGACGGGCCTGCCTGTTCACTCACTGTACAGCGAAACGAGAGAGCCGACTGACGCGATGCTACAGGATATCGACGTACTCGTCTTTGATATGCAGGACGTCGGCTGCCGCATCTACACCTTCGTCTACACACTCGCCAATTGCATGAGAGCAGCGCGCAGGCTGGGGAAGAAAGTTGTCGTTTGCGATCGTCCGAATCCAATCAATGGCGTGAGCGTGGCGGGAAACATTCTTGAGTCTGAATACGCATCATTCGTCGGCCAGTTTCCACTACCGACTCGTCATGGAATGACAGTCGGGGAGCTGGCACAAATGTTCAACGAACACTTTAAGATCGGATGCAAGCTTGAAGTGATTGCAATGGAAGGATGGAAGCGGGAGTTCTGGCACGACGACACGGACGCACCATGGGTGATGCCTTCACCAAACATGCCGACGCTCGACTCAGCAACAGTCTTTCCCGGCACAGTCCATTTCGAAGGAACACAGGTTTCCGAAGGCAGAGGAACTACCAAGCCTTTCGAGCTGATTGGAGCGCCATACATCGATCCCGATGCTTATGCAGAACGATTGAATGATCTTGGATTACCGGGCGTGTTTTTCAGAAGCTGTGTGTTCCGGCCGACGTTTCAGAAGCACGCGGGCGTGAGCTGTGGCGGCGTGCAAATCCATGTGCTCGATCGCGATTCATTTGAGCCGTGGCTTGCGGGTATCGCGATGGCGAAGCTCGCGCATGACATGTACAGAGATGAGTTTCGCTGGAAGATACCACCGTACGAGTATGTTTACGATAAGAACCCGTTTGACGTGATCAGCGGAACGGCGAAGATCAGGCAAGCATTCGAGCAGGGAACTCCGCTGAATGTGATTGCCCGCGAAACAAAAGCGCCACTTGAAGAGTTTAAAGAAATACGTGAGCCGTACCTGCTGTACCGTTAGAAAGCTAAGGTGCGGCATTAAAGGTCGTCACGCCGACGGCTAACGTGAACCTTAAGGTCTAAGATTGCTCCGTTAGGAGCAGCATGTTTATAGTTTTCCAAATTCAACGATTCGCGCTCCAGCGGAGCGCCATATGCGGCTCCTACCGGAGCCGGAGACATATACTTTTCTAAGCTATAAACATATCGCTCCGCTGGAGCGAAACAAGCCGGCTTGGCGATTTGATTGGCGTCCGCTGTTAATGTAAAACCTAATCGGTTACTTGAGGGTTTTGGAGGATTGATTTGGTCAAAACTGAACACATTCCGGCTGAAGAGGTGGAACAGGCACCCGGCTCAGCCTGGCTAATTGGAGCGGCAGCCTGGTTTTTCCCCGGGCTCGGACATCTGCTCCTCAAACGATGGTATCGAGCACTCTTGATGGGCGGCGCTGTCATAGGCTGCTTCGTCATTGGCCTGGGAATGGGCGGACACATGTTTGACCTCTCCACCGGCCAGGGATCGTCGCAACTCCTTCAAGTTCCGCCGATGATCGCTAACCTCGGAGCCGGTGTGTTGTATATCGTTTGCTGGCTCGCCGGCTACGGCTTCGCCGACGACCCGGCACAAGCTGCACGAGCAACTTACGAATATGGCAACACCTTTCTACTGATTGCAGGCCTCCTGAATTACTTAGTCATGCTCGATGCCTTTGACATCGCCGCAGGGAGGAAACCTTGAGACACTTCCTCGTTATGACTCTGTTTGCGGCGCTCGGTGCCGTCGTATTTGGTGCAATGGCTAAAGACACTACGCAGGAGCGATTGCTTTATGGCCTCAAGGTTTTTGGTGAGTTCATGGTGATTGGCCTCGTGCTGGCCTGGATCCTCTACTTCATTCCTTGACGCTTCGAAATGGCTTTATTCGAAACTGAGGCACTGATCCTACGCAGTTACAATCTTGCAGAAGCTGACAAGATAGTTGTTTGTTTGAGCCGCTCCGCGGGACTTATAAGGGGAGTGGCGAAGGGTTGCAGGAAACTGAAGAATCGTTTCGGCGCCGCACTTGAACCCTTCACCCTCGTTAATCTCACTTACTACGAGAAAGAACATCAGGAGCTCGTCTCGTTCCGGCAGGTCGAGATCTTAAAGTCACGCTTTAACCTTTCCTCAAACGCTTCGCTACTCACGGGCTTCGCGTACATGGGCGACATGCTCATCGATTTTTCACCACCGCACCAGGCAAACGATAATCTGTTTCGCATGGCGCTCGCCTGTTTTGAGGCTGCTTCAGAAACACCTACTGATATCGAAGCAGTACTGCGTTACTTTGAGGTGTGGGTTTTGAAGCTCGAGGGATTTCTTCCGGACTTACGTAGTTGTGCGAACTGTCAGAGGGTTTTTGGTGAAGAGGCCGTGTACCTCGGCAATGATCTGTCGCTTCGTTGTGCTCAATGCACGGAAAGTCGAGGGAGCGTGGTGTCGAAGCAACTGCGAGGGCAACTGCGGTTGATGGAGAAGCTCGCGCCGGCGAAGTTTGCTGAAGGGGCAAGGGAAGTGTCGAAAGAGACGAAGAAGGAGATGACGGAGCTGACGTTTCATATTATTGGGCGCGTGCTTGAACGCATGCCGCGCGTTCGGCCGGCTAGCTAAGTTGGGGACAGGATTCACAAGATGTTTGCCCCATCTTGTAAATCCTGTCTAAAAATATTTAATGAAGAACTTTAGGTTCAGGAATTACCTTATCCCTCGCTACATCATCGGCGCGGTGCTTCCGTACATCTTCCTGGCGATGCTG
>Ga0126376_10002433_pt1 | contig 10523 bp, 11 predicted proteins | sample PanSoiMetPlot_15_FD_92760 | JGI IMG/M metagenome (GOLD analysis project Ga0126376, IMG submission 92760) | Tropical forest soil microbial communities from Panama - MetaG Plot_15 | ecosystem: Environmental > Terrestrial > Soil > Tropical forest > Bulk soil | place: Panama | collected 2016-02-17 | reverse complement strand
GCGGACTGTTCTTCGGCGTCTTTTTGCTCCTCGGTTTCCTTAACGGCATGCGCGGTTCTTTCGCGTATCACAAACTGCAAGCACAGATGCAGCCGCGGCCTCTCGGACCCGTTGCGGCCCCACCGTTTTCGTGAAGCGCGCACTCTGACATTTGCAATTCTCTTGTGGCCCTCCGGCGCGAGGACTAAAATCCTCGCGCCGGAGGCGTCCATGAAAGTCCTGGTTTCCGCAGTTCTCTTCGCTCTTACTGCCACCTCTCTCTTTGCGCAGGGCGCTCCGCCGCAAGGCGGCGCCAACCATCCTTACGCCATGGAGTACTACTACAAAGTTCAGTGGGGTCATCAGCAGGAGTTTCTGAATCTCTTCTTGAAGAACCATTATCCCTTACTACTAGAGCGCGCCAAATCCGGAGATTTTGTCTCCGTCAAAATCGAGACACCCGCCAATCACATGACCGAAGAGTCTCGCTGGGACTATCGCGTCACCATCACCTTCAAGAACTCCACCGTCGCCACCACCGCGAATCCCGCCGAAGAAGAAACCAAGAAAAAACTCTTTCCCGACCAAGCCGCCTATCAACGCGAAGAGCAACGCCGCTTCGAAATTCTCCTCGCCCACTGGGATATCCCCATCACCGACATCACGCCCCAAAAATAACAATCGTCGAGACCTCAACTGACGCACTGCGATTTCTCCTTCGTTGACGCACTCGAACACACGTCTTAGCATGGTGACGCGTGCAGGAGTTCCCCTTTGATCGGTCAGGTCCTTGGCCACTACCGCGTTGTCGAAAAGATCGGCGAAGGCGGGATGGGGGTCGTCTACCGTGCTTTTGATGAAACCCTTTGTCGCGATGTGGCGATAAAGGTCGTGAGGAAAACCGCTAGAACTGATTCCTCGGCGAATCAAAATCTGCTCTCCGAAGCTCGCGCTTCCTCCGCGCTCTCTCATCCAAATATCTGCACCATCTATGAAGTCGCCGAAACTGACGGCGAGCTGTACATCGTCATGGAGCTGGTGGAAGGCAAGACTCTCCGTGCCCTCAGCGGAAGTATTGGCGTGGCTCCAGAATCGGTCTTTCGCTACGGTGCGCAAATCGCTGCGGCCCTTGCGCGTGCTCACGACAAAGGAATCATTCACCATGACCTGAAGTCCGCCAATGTCGTGGTCACTTCCTCTGGCGTGGTAAAGGTTCTGGACTTCGGCCTCGCCAAACGGGCCGGAAGTGCCCTGCTCGAAGGTCCCACTCAATCCTTCGCCAGCGCTCAGGATGCCTCATCAATCAGCGGCACGTTGCACTACATGGCTCCCGAAATTTTGCGCGGCGAACCGGCCGATGGTCGCAGTGACCTCTGGGCGCTTGGCATCGTTCTCTATGAAGCCTCCTCGGGCCAGCTACCTTTTGCCGGGCGAACCGGATTCGAAATCAGCGCAGCCATCATGCGCGAACTTCCGAAGCCGCTTGGTCCTCCCGTTCCCCCTGGGCTTTGGGCGGTGATCCAACGGTGCTTGTCGAAAGAACCAGCCGAGCGCTATCAGCGCGCAACCGAAGTGCAGGCCGCGCTCGAAGCCATTCAATGGGGCGCCACCGCGCCGCAAAGTCCTGCCCCGGACTCAGGCACGATTCAACCCATAGTTTTGCACGGCGTGAAACACGCTCGCATCAAGTACGGTGATTTTGTCCTTCTCGTCGGGACCACCAAGGGCGCCTTCATTCTTCGCTCGAACACGCTACGTACCCGCTGGGAAGTCGGCGGCCCCTACTTCCACGGCAACTGCGTCTACGCGATGGCCTACGACAACAGGGCTGGCCGCCGTCGAATCTGGGCTTCCACGGCGAACTACTGGGGCACGCTGCTCCGCTTCAGCGATGACTTCGGCAAGAGCTGGACCAATCCTCTCGAAGCTCCCCTCCGCTTCCCTGCTGACGCCGGCGTTTCTCTAAAAAACATCTGGCAAATTACTGTCGGCCGTCCAGACGAACCGGACGTCCTTTATTGCGGTGTCGAGCCGGCTGCCCTTTTCGAATCTCGCGACGCGGGCGAAACTTGGTCCCTCGTCCGCGGCCTCTTCGACCATCCGCATCGGCCCCGCTGGCTCCCTGGCAACGGCGGCCTGGCTCTGCACACTGTCGTGCTCGATCCTGTGGACCACCGGCGGATGTACGTGGCCATTTCCTCTGGCGGTGTTTATCGCACCACCGACGCCGGCCTTACTTGGACCGCGCAGAATCGCGGCATCCGCGCCATGTTCATGCCCAACAAGAATCCCGAATTCGGTCAGTGCATTCACAAAATCGCCATGCATCCAGCGCACCCGGAACGCCTCTTCCTGCAAAATCACTGGGGTCTGTATCGCTCGGACGACTACGGCGAAAACTGGAAAGACATCGCCAACGGTGTCCCCTCCGACTTCGGTTTCGCCATCATCGTGCATCCTCGAAATCCCGATTGCGTTTACATCGTCCCGGTCGAGTCCGACCAGTTTCGCTGTTCCTGCGACGGCCGCCTTCGCGTCTATCGCACTCGCAATTGCGGAGCCTCCTGGGAGCCCCTCTCGCGCGGTTTGCCGCAGAAGCTTGCTTACGAAACCGTACTTCGAGACGCCTTGGTTGCCGACTCCTTCGATCCTGCCGGCATCTATTTCGGCACGCGCAGTGGCCAGCTCTTCGGCTCCCGGGACGAGGGCCGCTCTTGGCAAAAGATTCTTGACGGCCTTCCCGCAATCTCCTGTGTGCGAGCTGCCTTCGTTGAGGAAGCCCCGGGCAGTTCGGCATCGAAGCAGGCGCCCGTTGCGACTCGAAATTCCTCGCGCGAACGATCTTCCTCATCGCGCAGCCGCTCGCCTTCGTCACGCTCCAGGAAGAAGCGCTAGCCGTGCCTGTCACTTTCTACATTCCCGGCGCTTTACGTGAATTTACTGATGGCCGAGGCAAAGTCGAGTTGCAGGCGTCGCCGGGCATTCTCGCTGACGCTTTGTCAGCTCTCTACGCGCTTTATCCCGGGATTCGCGATCGCGTCACCAACGAACAAGGCCAGGTCCGCGAACACATCAACATCTTCCTCGGCGACGAAGACGTTCGCTACGCCGGCGGCCTCGCCACCATCCTTCCTCCCAACTCCGAAATCTCCATCGTCCCCGCCGTTTCTGGCGGCTAAACGCCTTCGTCTTTGATTTTTTTGCTCGGATGACATCCCTGAACGAACCTGGGTCCCAGGCGTGCCCGATTCTGGTTCGCTTGGGTGGGAAGTGATGGATCTGCTGTTGATCTCTTGCCCGTTACACCTAGGCTGGAATCGGGACTGCCGCCTTTACGGCATCGCCGGCATCTGGTTGATTGATGCATTTATGTCCGGCGGATAAATTGTGATGGCTGGATCCCACTCAAAATACGTATTGAACCGCTCTCCCGCGCCCTTCCAATAGACCGGCAAGTGGCTCGTTTCATTCAAGCAAGCCGTATAGCTCCCGAGCTGATTCCGCGACGTGATCCGCGTAATGCTCCATTCGCGGCAGCTCTGGCCCTTAAATTCCACAACTTCGCCCTTGCTAATGCGCCCGTCCTTCGCGTCTTCTTCGATCCACTGCTTGATCTCTTGCTCGCCGCCCGGCGGATTCGTACTGGGCTCATTGGGATTCGTAAGGCAAGGCCGCGGCGTCGGAAACGGCATAAATAAATCCGGCCCGGGCGTTCCCTTCACCCACTTCATATTTCCCTTGCGATAGTAAATGTCGTCGCCTAGTCGCACATATTCCGCGATGTTTTCCGGGCCGAACTCCACGATTCGCTCTTTGTCCGGACAAATTGCGATGTGCGATCGCGTCAATAACAATTTCCCGTTGCTGCTGATTTCTGTGCGAATCTTCCAGCTGCTCACCCCGTTCATCACGATCGCTTCGGACTCCAGTGTTTTCTTCCCGAGATTCGGCATGGCGTAATACGCCACCACAATCAACAAAATAACCCCCGCCGCAGTCCCTAGCACGCCTTTCCCGCTCACTTTCCCCTCCTATCGCCAGGTCTTCACAATCTCTTCCGAAGGCGGCGTATCAATCTTGATCGGCTGGTTCCAGTCCGTGTACGAAATAACTTCACTGCGGTCCGGTGTAAAGACCTCGCGTGGAAGATGCTCGGAGTCCACGCACACACCGAATACATCCTTCCACCCGCCCAGTTCCTGCAAGCTGGCAATCCAGTCGCGGCATGCGAATGAGCCAACCTCGCGCTTGTCGCCTTTTCGAATCTTTCCGAGTGTCGCAATCGTGTCCATCTGCGCCAGCAAAGCGTCCGTCCCCCGCGGCCCCCAGCTACACGCAGCGCTTTGCTGCACGAATTCGTGCGAGAGCACCCAACCCTGTTCCGTCTTGGTATAGCTGCTCCCTTCGGCCCAGACCACTTCGCTGTCGTTTTCGTATTTCTTGCCGTTCTCTTCGATCAAGGATTTGGTCACGCTGTGCAGCCGCGCTGGACAATAGACTTCTGTGAGCGAGTCCACCGTCTTTGTCGGTTCGTTCACCACCGAATGCACGCGCCAGCTCCGCGCGTTTCGCATTGCGTCGCTCATCTTCTTGAATTCCGACGAACCGCCGCTCGGCAGCACCCACCAGATCAGCAGCGCCACAAATCCAAAAATCACCGCTCGTGCCGCCAGGCTATTTACTTGGCTCCGTTCCATGCCACTATCTTGGCCGATTTACATGTTCCGAACACACCAGGCCCTTCGAATTGCCCAATTCAGCATTGTCTCATTGGCTGTCGCGCGCCATTGCCCGGCCGCGCCCGGTCTTGCTGGGTTCCTTCTCAAGGAGCGGCGGAAATGTGTCGGTACTGCATTCCAGCAGGAGAGTTTTCGTTTCAACTCGAAAAGTAGCCCCTGGATGTCGCACGCTTCCTTTTTCGTCATCCGCAAGCGTGGAAGAAGCGACATTGCCGCGCCCTGCAGCCATTCTACGAATTGACCCCTTTCGCCAACCGGCCTACTCTTGAGATAGTTCAAATGAATCGCGTCTACCTTGATCACAACGCCACGACCCGCGTCGAGCCCCAAGTGCTCGACGCGATGCTTCCCTATTTTTCCGCTGAATTCGGCAACGCCGCTTCTATCCACACCGTCGGCCAGCGCGCCCGCGCTGCCACCGAAACCGCTCGCGATCAAGTTGCCGCGCTTCTCGGCGCCCGTTCCCAGGAGATCGTCTTTACCAGTGGCGGTACGGAATCCGACAATCATGCCGTCTTTGGTATCGTTCGCTCCACCCCTGGAGCCACAAAGCATGTCATCACGACAAACATCGAGCACGAAGCCGTTCTGAATACTTGCCAGGCTCTCGAAAAAGAAGGTGTAGCCGTTACCTATGTGTCGGTCAACCACGATGGCGTCATCACCGTTGATCAAGTTGAAGAAGCTTTGCGCCCGCACACAGCGCTCATCACCGTCATGCACGCCAACAACGAACTCGGCTCGGTCCAGCCCCTCGCCGAAATCGGAAGACTCGCCGCGCAGCGTGACATCTATCTCCATACCGATGCGGTGCAATCCGCCGGAAAGATCCCTCTCGAGGTCAAATCGCTCGGCGTCGATCTGCTTTCCATCTCCGGCCACAAACTCTACGCACCGAAAGGGATCGGCGCCCTCTACATTCGGGGCGGCACGCGGTTGCAGCAGCTTCTCTACGGAGGTCACCATCAGCGTGGCTTCCGGCCCGGCACCGAAAACGTTCCCGGCATCGTCGGCCTTGGCAAGGCGGCCGAACTTGCGCGCCTCTCGCTCGAATCCGACTTTGCTCGCGTTAGTCGACTCCGCGACAAGCTCGAACAAGGTCTCGCCGCGCGTATTGCGGATTCGCGCGTCAACGCCGCAAACGCGCCGCGCACTCCCAACACAACGAATCTCACCTTCCCAGGAATCGAAGGCGAAGCTCTCGTCATCGCCCTCGACCTCAAGGGCCTTTGCGTTTCTACCGGAGCCGCTTGCTCTTCCGGCGCCGTCGAGCCGTCCCACGTTCTCACCGCCATCGGCCTTTCCGCCGAAGAGGCTCGCGCCAGCATCCGCTTCAGCCTCGGCCGTCACACCACCGCCGCCGAAATCGACTACGCCCTCGACGTCGTCCCCGCCGCCGTCTCCCAACTCCGCGAGCTCTCTCCCACCTACAGCCGAGCGCGCTAGAACCGAGCCCAGCCGTGTCGCTTGCAGAAGCAAAAAGATCCATTTTGCGCGACCTGCTCGCCGGCCTCGCGGCAATTGTTTGCGTCGTGGCAATCTCCATTCGCGCACAATTCCTTGGCTGCGATTTGCGTTATCTCTTTGCTGTCACTGGAATCGCTTTCTTTTTCGCCGGAATGCTTCCTGGCAACTCTGACCCGCAAAACTCTCTTGTGAAAGCCATCGTCGTCAGTTTTCCAGGACTTTTGGGAACCGCCGCTTTGATCATGAACGACGGCCTTCATCGACTCCGTATTCCCATCACGATATCGCTGACCGCCATCGCCAAAACGCTAGCTAGGCGTAACCGTCTGGCGGCTTTGGGCTTCGTCCAAAAAAGCGAGCGGCATACTGACGCTGGGAGCGATTGCAAGCGTGGCCCTGTTTTGCATCTTCGTCGTTCCGCGGCCAGTAATACGGGCTTCTTCGAGACAAACCTTGACGCAAGCACCAAGTCACTTCGTACTTCTCGCCAGCGGACAGCCGTTGCATTCCTCGGATCTTCAAGGAAAAGTCGCCGTGCTGGCGTTTTGCTACGTGGTGTTTGCCCTGCGTCTGCGAACTTCCCGAGCTGGAGTCCATTTCTTCGGAGTTCCGGAAAAATTCCCACGTCGTGTTTGTTGCGGTGGACGCAAACTGGGAAGGAGAAATGCCCGAAAAAGCGCGCGCTTTTTTGCGAAGAGAAAACTTTCCATGCTCTGGGCCTTCGATAATGATGGCGCCGCAAAATCGCCCGGCGTTGATTCTCTTCCCACGATCGTTTTCTTGGATCAGCAGGGACGCATTCGGCTTACGCACTACGGGTAAGACGCCTCGGAACAGCTGCAGTACGTGGTTCGCACCGAAGTTTCCGCTCTCTTAGCCGAGGGAGCTCGCTCAGTTGCCGCGCCGTGCGCAACGTCGCAAGACCCGCTAAAATAAATGATAGCAATGGATCAGGTCTTCACAATCGAATCGCTACGCGCCACGACGGAAGCCCCGCCGGGACTGGTCGCCGTGGCTATGTCTGGAGGTGTCGACTCCTCCACCGTCGCCGCGGTTTTGCAACAGCAATCGCGCCCGGTCGTCGGCCTCACGATGCAGCTCTGGAATCAGCGCCGACTGCCGGAATTGCAGGGCGACGGCCCGGCACAGCACCGCTGCTGCTCGCTCGACGATGTTTACGACGCGAAGCGCGTCGCGCAACATCTAAACTTTCCGCATTACGTCGTCAATTTCGAGCGCGAGTTTGAAGACCGCGTCGTTCGTCCATTCGTGAAGGACTATCTAAGCGGACGTACACCCATCGCCTGCACGAACTGCAACAACGACGTGAAGTTTGAACCGCTTCTGCGAATGGCGCGCCAGATCGGCGCCGAGCGCCTCGCCACTGGCCATTACGCGCGCATTCGCCGCCACAATCCCGCTGGCCGCTGGCAGCTCTTGCGCGCGCATGACGGAACGAAGGACCAGTCGTATTTTCTTTGGGGTTTGACCCAGGGGCAGCTCTCGATGAGTGAATTCCCACTCGGAGAGCTGGCAAAGGAAGAAGTCCGCGAACTTGCACGCCGCGTCAATCTCCCGGTCGCAGAAAAGCCGGAGAGCATGGAACTTTGCTTCGTTCCTACCGGCAACTATGTTCAGTTCATTCACGCCTATTCGCGTGAAAATGGAATTTCGCTGAACCAAAATGCGGGCGAAATCGTCACCGAAGACGGCACCGTCGTTGGCCGCCACTCGGGCGTGCACAATTTCACTGTCGGTCAGCGCAGAGGCCTCGGCTTTGCCGCCGGCAAGCCGCTCTATGTTTTGTCGATTGATTCTGAGAAGAATCGCGTCATCGTTGGCGACGACGAATCGCTACGCACGACTTCGTTTGGAGTGGCGAACACAAACTGGGTCTCGATCGCGCCGCCGAACTCTCCCATTCGCGCCAGCGTAAAAATCCGCCACAAGCACGAACCTGCAGCGGCGACCGTCGAAGCGCTCGCCGACGATTCCGCTCGCATCACCTTCGACACGCCGCAGCGCGCGGTCACACCCGGCCAAGCGGCTGTTTTTTATGACGAAGATGTAGTGCTAGGCGGCGGCTGGATTAAATAAAAAGTTCTTCTTCGTGCTCGGAGCGGTCCTCGCTCCGCGGAGATGAACGTCGCGAACGAAGCAAATCGATGCCAACTTTGATTCCCTGCACCAAGGCGGAAGCCTTTTGCACCGGTCGCCAGAAACTGTGTTTGAATTGCGAACCCGCTTCCTCCACTGCTTCAAGCGTGCCGGTCAAAATGCGATCCGCGCGCACCAGTTGCCCCCGCAAACGATCCGTTGCATCGGTGAAAACGCGATCCACCTTTTGCGCCTGCCCGCGCGCGAGATAAACGATGTGCGCGGCGTCGCTCACCATAGTGGAAATTTTCGGCTGCGTGTCGTCCAGCAGAATTTGCACGCGCGTCAAGATGGGGCTGACTTTGCGGTTTAAGTCAGAGATGGAGTCTTCCACTTCTTTCATCGTGCGGCGCGTTTGAAGGAACAGCCCAATGAGGATTGTGACTTGCACGAGCAGCGCGATTGCCACGACCATTCCCAGCCAGTTTTGCATACACGCCCCCGTTGCTCCGCTTCTGGAGCAAAACCCGCCGGACCGTCAAAATGTTTACGACTTCGAGGCTTCGCGGCGATACGCTTCGCGCGCGCCTTCCACGGCCGCGGAAATCGATTCCTTCTGGCGTACCGCGACGTCCTTGCCGCGTTCGATCAATTCATCGGCGCGCTCACGAAGTTCGCGTGCTTTGCGCTGCGCATACTCGCGGCCTTCATCGGCTTTTTTCGCAAGGAATTCGCGCGTCTCTTCGCCGGACTTCGGCGCAAACAGAATTCCGACCAGGGCTCCGACGCCGAGCCCAACCAAGAAAAACGTGACTTTGGATCCTACGTTGTCCGCCATAAAAACCTCCCGTAACTCCAACACTGCGGCTGATCCAGCGTTTGACTTCCTTACTTCTAAACACAACCTAGCACAGCGAAAAGTGGGGTGCAATCACGACTAACCGGTATTCAGCCAGTGGTGCGGTTATCGGAACTGCAGGCGGAGTCGAGGTGGGCGAGGACACGTTCGGCGCTTTTGCGGCTGACGATTTTGCTGAGTCCGTCCACACCGGCGCGCCGCAGATTGGCGATGCTGCCGAATTCGCGGAGCAGGCGTCGCGTCGTTTTCGGGCCGACGCCGGGGATTTCGAGCAGCGCAGAGGAAGTTTGACGTTTGGCGCGGCGCTGGCGGTGAAATGTGACGGCGAAGTGGTGTGTCTGGTCGCGGATTTGTTGAATCAAGTGCAACACGGGAGAGTGGCGGTCGAGAATGACCGGTTCGCCTTCTTGGCCGAGGACGTAGAGAATTTCCTCTTTTTTGGCGATGCTGGCGAGCGGCTGATTGATGATTTGGAGAGATTCGAGGGCCTGTGCTGCGGCGTGGAGTTGGCCGATGCCGCCGTCAATGAGGATCAAACTTGGCAAAGGTTTCTTTTCTTCCTGCAAACGCGAGTAGCGACGCGTGACGACTTCGCGCATGCTGGCAAAATCGTCGTTCTGCCAGTCCTGGCCAACAATGGGGAGCGATTTTTTCCGCAATTCATTGCGCTCGCCGCCGCGAATGATGAATTTGCGGTAGTCGGATTTGTTCATCCGTCCTTTTTCCCAGACGACCATGGACGCGACGGTGTCGGTCCCTTGCATGTGGGAGACATCGAAGCTCTCGATGCGCACCGGTTCTTCAGGAAGATTGAGCGAGTTTTGCAGAGCTTCGGCGATGGCTTTGGAGTTGGGTTTCAAGACGCGGAAGCGCTGCGTGAAGGAATGCTCGGCGTTGTTTTTGACGAGATCGAGAATGGCTTTTTTGGACCCACGTTGCGGCGTGAGGATTTCGACTTTGTGGCCGGCGCGTTCGGCAAAGAGTTCTTCGAGGAGTTCGCGGTCTTCAAATTCTTCGGGGACGTGTATCGCTTTGGGCAGATATTCCGCTTCGAGATAGAGCTGCTTTAAGAGCGAAGGAACAAATTCGGCCGGGCTAAATTCTTCAAGATCTTCCCAATAAAATTCGCGGCGGTCGACGACGCGGCCAGCGCGCAAATGGAAGAGATTTGCGGCGACGAGAGGCGGCTCGGCGTAGTAGGCGAGAACATCCGTGTCATCGCCTTGCGCGGCGGCGATGCGCTGGCGCTCTTCGATATCTTCCAGCGTGCGGAGTAGGTCGCGATAGGCGGCGGCTTGCTCGAAGAGTTCTTTTTCGGCGGCGGAGGTCATGCGTTGTTCGAGGCTTTTGACGAGGTCATGGCGGCGGCCGTCGAGGAACAG
>Ga0126376_10002432_pt1 | contig 10523 bp, 9 predicted proteins | sample PanSoiMetPlot_15_FD_92760 | JGI IMG/M metagenome (GOLD analysis project Ga0126376, IMG submission 92760) | Tropical forest soil microbial communities from Panama - MetaG Plot_15 | ecosystem: Environmental > Terrestrial > Soil > Tropical forest > Bulk soil | place: Panama | collected 2016-02-17 | reverse complement strand
GACAGCGAGATTGTCTTGCAAAGGCTGCAGACCCGCAAAGGCATGGGGTTCGAAGAGCGCGACGAAACAGAACAGCGCGATGAACGTGAATCCAATAACGAGATAGAGGAGGACAGCACCAACAACCCGGTGCAAGGTGATGCGCCCGGGCGCAAACACCGCACGAGCAACCACAAAACTCATGGTTAGACCCGCGATGGCCCAGGCAACCGCATCAAGAAAAAGATCAACAGTTGAAGGATGCCGAACGCGAAGCACCGTGGCGATAACAACGAGCGCGATTGCAAAAAACAACGCACTGACAGCAACACCACTGCCTGACACGATGAAAATTCCGGCGGCCGTTACCAGCGCCATGACGATCGCGAAGTGATGCGCCCCGAGGACGCCCACAGCCTGCAGTGGCCCAACCACGAACATCAGGAATGCGAGCAGCACGGTAAGCACAGTCAACGCCGGATCGTGAAGCCGCTCCTGGAGGCTTCGGAACCTATCTCGCCCTGTGGTCATGGCTGTATCCCCCGCCCTCGGTACATCCGTCCAGCGCCCTACTCTTCCTTCTCGGTCGTGAAATACAGCGGATAGCCCTTGGCGCGCCCCATCTCCGTCGCCTCCTTCGCCTTTGTCTCGGCGACGTCGCGGGCATAGACCGCGATCACGCAGGCTCCCCTCTGATGCGCTGTCATCATAACCTTGTATGCATGGCTTTCATTCATCCGGAAAACCGCCTTGAGGACCAGGACGACGAACTCGCGTGGGGTGTAATCATCGTTGAGAAGGATCACCTTCCACAGCGGTGGCCGCCGGGTCTTCGGCTTTAGTTTTGTGCGCGGCTTTTCGATTGTTTTCTCGCTCACCTGCAAGTCTCCCGAGCCGGCGCCGTGTCAACTGTCGTATTGTGCCGCCGGGGCGGGTTCCATTCCATCGATTCCCGCATTTTCGCTGCGCAACGGCTTTGGAACCCAGCCACGCGTCGCTCGGATTCCAGTGCGATCGGAGCCACTTATGCTATATCTCACCATCAAGGCCGTTTTATCCGGCATTATCATTGCCACCATTTCGGAATTAGCTCGACGGTCCCCACATCTTGGGGCTCTCATCGTTTCTCTGCCCCTAGTGTCGATCCTGGGCATTCTCTGGCTGTGGCATGATACCGGGGACAACGAGCGCATTGCCGCGCTCGCCCAAGCGACCTTTTGGTACGTGCTGCCGACGCTGCCAATGTTCTTGGTCATGCCTATAATGTTGCGTCACGGAATCGGATTTTGGACAACGCTCGCTGCATGTTGTGCCCTAACCTCCGTGCTTTATCTCTGCACGATGTGGGGGTTGAGCAAATTCGGTTTGACGTTGTGATGCGGCGCAAAAAAGCTTTTTTGGAAATATATTCGAAAAAATTGGATCACTTTGACAATTCTGCCGCAAAAATTTCATGAGCCACGCGCATGGTATGTCAGCGCTACTGCTTTACTCTCACGCGGCCCGCATCCTAAGGTAAAAAAGACGGTGGGACGGGGCCACGTTTGTCTGTCCGGGAGGTCCCCAATGGAGTTGTCTCGCGATATCGCAAGATTTGCGCGTTCGCGTCCAGTAATTGAATGCGCCCAGTGCGGCGAGCGCATTTACATTCCCGAGTGGTCAGAGTGTGTTGACGGATGCCGGGTTCGTCACTTGTGGCAGTGTGATGCCTGCGGCACCTCGTTTGAGACAACCGTCCGGTTCGAGGCGGCATAGTAGCCTGTACGCAGGTTCATGGCTTATCTGGTCTTCGCCACGCATCGTCTCCACGTTTGAAGCCGGAGCACCGTGTGTGGGGCTGAGAAGCGGATAGCGATTTTTTCACAAGATTTTGCGCAGGCGTCGGCGGGGCGGCAGGCTAGTGTGCAGTCATGATCGACCGCCGATATTTTCTGCTTTTCGGTGCGGCTGCCCTGGCGGCACTCGACCGACGGTCTGCAGACGCAGGCGAAATGAGTCGCGTGACCGCCTACGCATTCTCATTCAAGGGCCTCGACGGAGGGGAGATTTTGCTCGCCTCTTACGCCGGCCATCCCCTGCTGGTGGTCAACACCGCTTCGCTCTGCGGCTATACTCCGCAATACGCGGGGCTCCAGTCATTGTGGATACGTTACCGCGACAGAGGGCTGATCGTTCTAGGAGTGCCATCTAATGATTTCGGCGGTCAGGAGCCGGGAGGCGCAAGCGACATCCACGCCACCGCCCAGGGCCAGTATCAAGTCACCTTCCCGATCGCGGAAAAGGTAGCCGTCAAGGGGAAGGATGCTCACCCATTTTACAAATGGGCGATAGCCGAGCGCCCGGCCGAAGGCCCCCGCTGGAATTTTCACAAATACATCGTCGGCCGTGACGGCTATCTGAAGGCCGGCTTCAGCTCAGCGGTGGAGCCGACGGACCCTCTGATAATCGCCACCATTGAACGAGAATTGGCGGGCGCGTGAGCGGACTTTCTTTCTCATGGGGTTTGGTCTCGGGCACCACTTCCTCTTGGGCATTGCCTTTGCCGTGAATTTGGCCGCAACAATGAAAAGGGGCGGCCTTGCGGCCGCCCAGTTAAAAACGCCACGCGGGAGGAACCTCGTAAGGGTCGGCTTCAAAGACTGCCGGCCCACGTGACCATATCTAGTATCTTCAATCCGTCATGGACTGGCTGATTCGTCAATTGAATTTTTCAGGAATGTGACAACGGGGATGGTTCGGCCTCAAGGCCGCCGATGCCTTCAAGTGCTCGCCTGCGGTCGAATCACGTGATGCGGATTGCAGTGGATCGATAGCTTCGACGAGCTGGAGGAACGAGCTTCCCGGCAACGGTGGCGCAAAAACATACCCTTGGGCCGCGCATATACCGAGCGCGCGCAGGTGCATGACCTGCTCGAAATTTTCCACGCCCTCGGCCACCACATCCATGCGCATGTTGCGCGCGAGATCCACAAGCGTCTCGACGATGGTGCTCGAGTTACGGTCAGTGCCGATTGCGTCCACAAACATCTTGTCGATCTTGATGATATCGACGCCAAGCTTGAGCATGTAGGAAAGCCCGCTATGGCCGGTGCCGACATCGTCGATGGCGATGCGGACACCCAGTCCCTGCAGAGCAGCGATGATCTGCCGAGTTCGCGTGAAATTTTCGATGGGGTCGCGTTCGGTGACCTCGAGGACCACTTGAGAGAATCTAATCGGTGAATTCGCAAAGATATTCCGTACGTCCTTGACGATCGTCGGCTGACTGAAGAGCTTGCCGGCGAAGTTGAATGCGATTTTTAGGTCGGGACGACGGCCAATGGCCGGCCCTGCTTCGGCGCAAACCCTTTGCATGAGACTGCGAGTCAGAGCGTGAATGAGATCACTCGACTCCATCAGAGGGATGAAAGCGCCGGGCAGAACCAGCGTTCCGTCCGACTTGCGCCAGCGCACCAGAACTTCCGCGCCTCGCAATCGGCCAGTGCGAATGTCGACAATAGGCTGATAGTAAGGAACAAATTCGCCGTCCTCGAGTGCGTTCTCAATGTCGGCGACCGGATTGCGTGGTGATCGTCGTCGAACGAGCACGATCAATCCGGTGGCCGTCACCATGATTACACCGGCCGCGAAGATGCCAAACCACCTGAGATCGGCATGTTCGGCGGCAATGCGGGTGCGCGATGTAACGATTTCAACGTCAAATCCGAATTTGTCGGACTTGATACCGGCGACAAAGTTCTGACCGATATCCTGCTGCGGACGTGTCCCGACCTCCCCGATGACCGAGCCCTGCCGGGTCATGATGCGCGCATATCCGCTGAAAGGACCGCCCCGTGTCGACACCTGCGGCAGGAATAGCGTCGTCGGCATGAGCGCCGCAATGCCATTGGGCCCGGGGCCGACCTGTCGACGCAGCCGAACCATTCGCTCACCACCGGACAATACGATGAGGTCGAACCAGTAGCCGGCACACCCGACCAGCAGATCTGAGGAGAGCATTGCGCGCTCTCCCAGTGGCAGGCCGAGATCGGTACACAGCGTCTCGGCGTCCGGGCCGACAACGGCCACTTCCTTGACCGGAATCGTATTGAAGGCAGCAATGCGCATCGCCTCGACCTGGGCGGGCTCGCAAGAATCGACGCCACGCGCCGCGAGATTGTCGAGCGCCCCGACGGCTTCCTTGACGCGCGCTTCAGCGAGCGCAATCGCTCGCTTCGCGGAGGTGCCAACCTCCGCTTCGCCCTGCCGATCGATCAAACCTTCGAGCCAGAAATCGAAGGCGATCAATGGGATGCCGGCCAACACTGCGCCGACAGCGATCGCAAAAATATTCTGGCGCGAAAGAGCGCGCACAAAAACTCCGCTCTGGCCAGGGGACCTTCCTGGTGCCGCTATAGTGAGCCACGGCGCCGTAAAGACCGCCTTAAGCTTAAGGTCCGGTAAGCGAAACCCTGGCGACAAGGCAGGCGACCGCCTCACTATGGTTAGCTATGGGTTAAGGTCTTTGCCCGCTGAAAAAGGGAGAAACTGAAATGGAGATGGGGCCATCAAGAAGGACGCTCGTTGCCGTACTCGCAGGGATCGCGATTGGGCTGTCGAGAGCCCCTGCGCAGGAGCCGCTGGCGATCTTCGACGCCCACCTGCATTACAACCAGGAACCTGCCCCGTTTTATTCGCTTAGTCAGGTCCGTGAGGTCTTCCGCCGCAACGACATTGTCGGCATCGTGGCCACCAGCCGACCGAACAAGGGTACGCACGACCTGATGGATGCTAAATGGCCGGAGCTGCAGGTTGTGCCGTTCATCCGGCCTTACCGGGTCCGCAACGACATGCAGACCTGGTTCAATGATCCGACGATCTTCGAGTTGATCAAGAGCGAGTACGCCCGCGGCTACTACCGCGGCATCGGCGAATTCCACCTTTACGGGAAGTCGGCGGGCACCGAATGGGTCAAGAAAATGGTCGATTTCGCGGTGGAAAAGAATCTTTTTCTGCACGCCCATTGCGACGAAGAAGCCCTGCTCATCCTCTTTCGTCACAACCCCAAGGCTCGCATCATCTGGGCGCACACCGGATTTTCAGTCGCCCCCGCGCGCGTCGCTCAGCTCCTCGACGAACACAGTGATGGGCTATGGGGCGAATTGTCCTATCGCGGCGGGATCACAGGCGTCGACGGACAGTTGACCGCGGATTGGCGCCGCTTGTTCGAGCGGTATTCCGATCGCTTTCTGCTCGGTTCCGATACCTGGATCAACGAGCGATGGTTTGGTTACGATACTATATTCAAAGAATATCGCGGCTGGCTTGCACAGCTTCCTCCTGAACAGGCGCGCCGCATTGCAACCGGTAACGCACTGCGTTTGTTTGATGCAGTAGCGCGGAACTGACAAGACTAAAGAGATGAAGACATAGGAGCAGAGTGATGAGCTTCTTTCCCGGCAAGGATCCGGTCGCAGGCGATGCCTATCAATGCGACGCCATCAGCCAGGTGATCGTCCCGCGCACCGTCGATCTCGGCGACTTCGCGGTGCGTCGCGCCTTGCCTTCGGCACGCACGCGCATGGTGGGTCCCTTCATCTTTTTCGACCATTTTGGGCCGGCCGAGTTTCGCGCGGGCAACGGCCTCGATGTACGACCACATCCGCACATCGGACTTGCCACCGTCACCTACTTGTTTGACGGCGAAATCATGCACCGCGACAGTCTCGGCACTGCGGTCGCCATCAGGCCGGGTGAAGTGAACTGGATGACCGCCGGCAGCGGTATTGTGCATTCCGAACGCACTCGTCCCGAACGGCGCGTGGACCACGAACCAATTCACGGATTGCAGATGTGGGTCGCCCTGCCGGCGGCGAAAGAAGAAATGGAAGCCGGTTTTGCGCACCATGAGACCGCCGAATTTCCGGTCGTCAAGGACAATGGCAAGAACGTGCGCGTGGTCGTCGGCTCGCTCTACGGCGCGAGCTCGCCTGTGCCGACGGTGCACGAAACGGTGTTCGGCGACGTGCGTCTCAAGTCCGGCGCGAAGGCGCCACTCGACGCGGATCACGAGGAGCGCGCCATCTATGTCATTGATGGTGTCGTCGACATTTCAGGCGACAAGTTCGAGGCCGGCCGCTTGCTCGTGTTCAAACCGGGCGACACTGTGACAGTCGCGGCTTCAACCGATAGCCATTTTGTTATTCTCGGCGGCGCACCGATGGATGGGCCGCGACATATCTGGTGGAATTTCGTCTCTTCCCGAAAAGAACGCATCGAGCAGGCCAAAGCCGATTGGAAGGCCGGCCATTTCGCCAAAGTGCCGGGCGACGAAATCGAGTTCATCCCGCTCCCTGATAAGTGAGCGTCGTCGTATCAAAGGTCGTCCCAAACCTACGAACCAAGCCTTGGGCCGGTCCGGCCGTGTTTCTGTGAGCGCCTACCCGGCCACCGTGCCCCACTTGGACACGAGCTGCTCGGCGCCGCGTTGGGACACCGCGAAGATCGTATAAGTTGGGTTCGAAGCACCCTCGGTCGGAAATAGCCCAGGTCCGGCGACCCACAAATTTGGAATCTCGTGGGTCTGTCCGTAGCTGTCGGTGACCGAGTCGGCCGCACCGCTTCCCATGATGGTGCCGCCGAACAGATGAATGGTCGGCTGATTGCCGCGCGCCGACCAGAACTCCTTTGCCCCGGTAGCCTTGGCGATGGTGAGCCCCTCTTCGAAGTTTGCGTTCCACAGGGCCACGGCATCCTGATCAAAACTGTGGACGATGCGGGCGAGTGGCATGCCGAATTCGTCCTTGCTTTCGGCGAGTTCGATGCGGTTGTCGATATTTGGCATTTCTTCGCCAAAAGCGGTGAGGCGCGTAATGCCGCGTTTGGCACGCTGCATGAAATCAGCGAGCGGCTGGCCGAACAGATCGAGCCGCGCATTCGCGAAACCACCGAGATCTGAAGTTTTTAAAGCACTGCCGGCCAGAATATAGGTGCTGCCAAACGCCCCTTTCCTGCTCGTCTTGTCGTATCGGTCGTAGGACATGAATTGCCCGCCGATAGTTCCCATATGCGATTCGATATCCTCGTCGAACAATGCCCAGGTGCCCGAGGCGTAATGCGCCATCATGTACTTGCCGAGAAGGCCGCTCGAGTTGGCCAGTCCCTTCGGGTGCTTGTCAGTCGCTGAAATCATCATCAGACGCGGATTCTGCGCTGACCATGCAGCAAGGATAACAACGCCCGCCGGTTGCAACTGCTTTTCTTTCCTGGCGTCGTAGTATTCGACCCCTGTGACCTTGTCGCCTGCTTCGTTCGTGAGTACGCGCGTGACCGTGGACAGTGCGCGCACCTCAGCGCCGGCTTTGCGGGCATCAGCCAAATAGGTCACGACTGGATTGGCCAGAGCACCAATCGGACAACCGACGTGGCACCAGCCGTCGTAAATACAGGCTGGGCGACCCTTGAATTCAACCGAATTCATGCCGACCGGCTGCGGTACCATCCGAATTCCGACTGATTCCAGGCCCTTCAGCCAGACCTCACCGTTGCGGAAGGTTTTCATCGGCGGCATCGGATAAGGCTGGCCCCTCGGCCGCCAGATTTCCTCGGCCTTGGCATCGCCCGACACGCCGATTTCTTGTGCTACTTTGTCATAGTACGGCGCGAGATCGGCATAGGCGATCGGCCAGTCCAAGCCACGGTTGTGCTCGCTTTTGACTTTGAAGTCGTTTGGCAAGTAGCGCGGGAAATTGGCAAAGTAATGCAGGGCCGCCCCACCGACTCCCCAACCGGCCTGATAGGCGTAGCCATAAGGGTTCTTTCCCTCGAGCAAGAAAGGAATAACTGCGGGTTTCACGCGTCTGCCCCAGAGATCTGAACTGATCAGATCCGACAATTGCCAGTCGGGGCCTGCTTCTAAAAGCACGACTTTCTTGCCGGCTTTCGACAGAACTGATGCGAATAGCGAACCAGACGCGCCGGCACCGACGATCACGGCATCGACTTTTTCGAGCGTAGCCATATCACCACCTCTTCGTCGGTGTGATGTGGGCCATGTAGGGCATGCCGAGCGCCGAATAGCCGTCCATCGTCCCATAAACGACATCCACGGCATCACTGCGCATGACCAGGTAGACAAACGGCCCCGGCGGGCCTTGCCAGCCGGTCACCTTGTTCTGGCGCATCTGATCGACGAAATCTCGTCGCTCGTTGGCGCTGAGGTGCGCGAAGGCCCTGTTGTCGTTGTTGGCGAGGCTGGCGCGGTCGACCGCACCCAGCGCCGCCCGGTAGAAATTCACGTAGGGCGGCCGGATGTTGAGGATTCGTGCCTCCAGCAGCGCTTCCTCGGGCGGAATCGAGAGTTGTTGGTCGACAAAGTGCGATACGCCGGCCGCAGCCGCACCCGGCACCAGCGTTTCTCCGAGGGCATCAAGGGTATCGACCTGCTGCGGCGACAGTGTTCGATATGGGATATTCTCGGCGCGAGCCTGACGCGGTGAAAGCAGAAACTGTGAACCGCCTACGCTAAAAGCGAGAGCGCTCATGGCCGCGCCCTTCATAAGGGCGCGCCGCTCGACCTCGGACATCAGTTCCTCCCGAGTGGTAGCCGTTCTTGATTGGTCGTTCTTGCGGCTTCGGGTGCGCGCCTCGCCGTCTCTGGAACGAGACTAAATCCAATCCCAAATTGAATTGCGAATCAAGCAGCGCCCGTTGATGTCCCGCCTAGGCAGGAATAAATGGCGATCAAGCCAAGCGCTATTTCTTCGGCAGATCCAGTCGGATGTGCAGCTCTTTCAGCTGCTTTGTCGTCACCTCCGACGGCGCGCCCATCATGAGATCCTCGGCGCGCTGGTTCATCGGGAATAGCACCACTTCGCGCAAATTCTCTTCGCCGGCGAGCAGCATGACAATGCGGTCGATGCCCGGGGCGATGCCGCCGTGCGGCGGTGCGCCGAGCGAGAGCGCGTGTAGCATGCCGCCAAACTTCTTCTCCAGCGCGTCCTCGGAATAGCCTGCAATGGCAAAGGCTTTCTTCATTACTTCCGGCCGGTGATTACGGATTGCGCCGGATGACAGCTCCACGCCATTGCACACGATGTCGTATTGCACTGCTTTAATCGATAGGAGCTTTTCATTGTTCGCAGGATCGAGCGCGAGGAATTCTTCGACCGGCAAATTCGGCATCGAGAATGGATTGTGCGAAAAGTCGATTCTCTTCTCCTCGTCATTCCATTCGAACATCGGGAAGTCGACGATCCAGCAAAACTCGAAGCGATCCTTGACGATGAGTCCAAGTTCTTCGCCGACTTTTGTGCGGGCGGGCCCTGCAAATTTGACGAAATCCTTCGGCTTGCCGGCAACAAAGAACACTGCATCGCCGACTCCGAGCTTGAGCTGATCGGCAATCCGTTTCGTGCGCTCAGGCCCGATATTCTTGGCGAGCGGACCAGCCCCGCTTTCCTCGCCTTCGCGCCAGAAGATATAGCCGAGACCCGGCTGGCCTTCGCCCTGGGCCCAGGAATTCATGCGGTCGCAGAAAGCGCGGTTACCGCCCTTCGGCGCCGGAATAGCCCATACCCGCGCTGACGGATCCGAATTCAAGATGTTGGCGAAGATCTTGAAGCCCGATCCGCGGAAAGCTTCGCTCACGTCCTGCATGATGATTGGATTTCGAAGATCCGGTTTGTCAGTGCCGTATTTGCCTAAAGCATCGGCATAAGGGATGAGCGGAAACTTCGGTGTCACCGGCTTGCCGTTGGAGAATTCCTCGAACACGCCGCGGATCACAGGCTCGACCGCATCGAAGACGTCTTGCTGGGTGACGAAACTCATTTCCAGGTCAAGCTGGTAGAACTCGCCAGGAGAGCGATCGGCGCGTGCATCCTCATCGCGGAAACATGGCGCGATCTGGAAATAGCGATCAAAGCCCGCAACCATGATGAGCTGCTTGAATTGCTGCGGCGCCTGCGGCAGCGCGTAGAATTTTCCGGGATGCAATCGGGAAGGCACCAGATAGTCTCGTGCGCCTTCCGGCGACGACGCAGTGAGAATCGGTGTCTGGAATTCGAAGAAACCGCTCTCCTTCATCCGGCGGCGGATCGAATCGATCACTTTGCCGCGCAACATAATATTTGCGTGAAGGTGATCGCGGCGAAGATCGAGAAAGCGATATTTCAGCCTGATCTCTTCCGGATATTCCTGCTCGCCAAAGACCGGCATCGGCAATTCGGCGGCCGGGCCGAGTATTTCGATTTCGTCGATATAGACCTCCACCTGCCCCGTTGGCAATTCGGGGTTCTCGGTGCCAGTCGGCCGATGGCGCACCTTGCCGTCAACACGCACGACCCATTCCGAGCGTAGCGTTTCGGCGAGCTTGAACGCCTTGCTGTCGGGATCGGCCACAACCTGCGTGAGCCCATAATGGTCGCGAAGATCGATGAACAGAACTCCGCCATGATCGCGGATGCGGTGACACCACCCGGACAGCCGAACGATCGTACCGATGTCGCTGTCGCGAAGCGCGTCGCAGGTATGTGAGCGATAGCGATGCATGAGTACATCCGAGG
>Ga0126376_10002431_pt1 | contig 10527 bp, 8 predicted proteins | sample PanSoiMetPlot_15_FD_92760 | JGI IMG/M metagenome (GOLD analysis project Ga0126376, IMG submission 92760) | Tropical forest soil microbial communities from Panama - MetaG Plot_15 | ecosystem: Environmental > Terrestrial > Soil > Tropical forest > Bulk soil | place: Panama | collected 2016-02-17 | reverse complement strand
GGAGTACGAGGATCAGTATGTGTGGATCGATGGTTACTGGTACCCGGTGAGTGGACATTATTATTGGCACAAGGGCTACTGGACGCGCCGGCCGTATGAAGGAGCGGTGTGGGTTGTGCCGCGGTATGAAGGTGGCCGCTACTACGGCGGTTACTGGCAAGGATCGCGTGGCCGTTTTGAACATGACCACCACTGGGACCGCGACCACGATCGCGACCGGGGACGTTGGCGCGAAGACGACGACCGCCACGACAACGGCAAGCATAAGGGCTGGTACAAGGACAAAGACAAGCACGACAGGGACGATCACGACCATCACCGCTAAGAAGCGGCTGACGGTCTAGCTTGACGAAGCATTAAAGAAAGAACTCATCGCGTCTTGCGACGCGATGAGTTCTTTTTCTTCACAAGCCGACGGAATCGCGAGAGCGATTCGGTTGGCTTGTCTTGTTTCATGGGGACAAATCGTGCAGTGCGACCAATCCGGCAGATGTCGGAAAAGCGGCGTCAGGCCGCCAAAGCGAATCGAACCGCGCAGGCGCACGAGAGGCCAGACCACGACATAGCAACAATTCAACCAGTCGAGACCAAAGCGAATCTAGTAGCCGGGCCTTTTTGAGGAGGGGACAGGCGCGGTGGAGTTGCGGATTACAAGGTCCGGCTCGACCGCGATCTCGGGAGTGTATTCGCTTCTCCCTTCGATCCAGTCGAGCAAGGTTTTCGCGGCTATGCGTCCCATCTTTTTTAGGGGCTGGCGAACGGTGGTGAGGCCCGGGCGAGAAAAGCTAGCGATGTTGATGTCATCGAATCCGACAATGGAAACATCCTCCGGCACGCGCTTGCCGGACTCCTGGATGGCGCGCATGGTGCCGATGGCGGAAATGTCGTTGTAAGCGAAGAGGGCAGTGAAGTGTACGTTGCGCGCAAGCAACTGTTTGCCGAACGGGTAACCAAGCTCTGGCGTGGAGTCGGTTCCTTCGAGCTGAACGACGAGCTCGGGGCGGAGGGTGATGCCCAGTTCCTGAGCGACGGCGCAAATCGCTTCCCAGCGCACGAGCGAGTCGGAGCTTTCGACTTGGCCTTTAAGAAAAGCGATTTTTTCGTGGCCGAGGGATTTGAGGTGATGCAGGGCAAGCTCGGCCGCTTTGCGATGATCGAGCGTGATGTTGGTGACGTCGGCCAGATATTTGTGGCCGGCGACAGCCACGGTCGGCAGGGCGGGTTTTTCGAAGATAGAAGTGTCCACGGTGATGAAGCCTTCGACACCGCGCGCGAGGAGCAAATCGGAATAGCGCTGCAACTGACGCTTGTCATGCCGATGCGCGACGGTAAGGAAAAAGAAGTCGCGCTCGCTGAGGAATTCTTCGATGCCGCCGACGACGCTGGAGCCGTAACCGTCGCCGATTTCCTGGAGAATCACGCCGACGGTATACGTTCGCTGCACGCGAAGGGAGCGCGCGAGCATGTTCGGGCGGTAGTTGAGTTCGCGGGCCGCCGCCAGGATACGCTGACGGGTTGCGTCCGGGATGGAGCGAGACGCTGCGGAGTTGTTTAGCACCGCCGAGACAGTGCCCGGAGTGAGGCCGACGTGCTTGGCGACTTCCTTCAGAGTGATGGCGTTTTCTTTGGCTGGTCTTTCACGTTTCACGAGAACACTCACGATGCCGCGCGGTTTAGGCGCCCGAAATTCAAAGGCGAGCAAGGAATCTGCTGCGAAAGTATCCATAGTGTAGCCTATAAGCGCGAGTTTCGGGTGTGACCAGGGCGGGTGTCGGTCTGTTTTGCGTTTTCGACCTGTTGTGTCACGGACCAAAAACTCAAACCGACCATCTGCGGAAATTCCGAGGTGAAATGTTGCGGACGATTCGTTGTGGCAAATTTGGTGTTTTGTGCGCGGTCAGCGGGCTGACGGCAAGTCTGGCCGTCGTTGCACTGGGGCAAGAAGCGCATCCGCAGCCGCCGCCACCGCCGCCGGGAGCGAAGTCGGCGAAGTGTGTGGGCAGGGCGATTCCGCAACTTGTGGATGTGACGGAGAACGCGGGAATCAAGTTTTCGCACGCGTCGGCGCCGGAGAGCAAGTACGTGGTGGAGTCAATGAGCGGCGGAGTTCTGTTGCTCGACTACGACCGTGACGGCTGGCTGGACATTTATTTTACGAATGCACCAACGGTGGAGATGGCGAATCGCGGAGAGAAGGCGCGCGGGGTGCTGTATCACAACAATCACGACGGTACGTTTACAAATGTAACGGACAAAGCGGGGATTGCGACGCCGTGTTTTGCCATGGGCGGCGCCGTGGGCGATTACAAAAACAACGGCTGGCCAGATATTTACGTGACGTGCCTCGGCGGAAACGTTTTGTACCGGAACAATGGCGACGGGACGTTCACGGATGTAACGAAACGGGCAGGCGTTGCGGACGGACGATGGAGTACGGGCGCGGCGTTTGGAGATTACGATGGCGACGGATTTCTGGATTTAATGGTGACCAATTACGTGGATTTTCACTTGAACGACTTGCCGGAATTTGGAAAAGCACCGAACTGCAAATATCGCGGGCTGGATGTACAGTGCGGACCGAGGGGATTGAAAGGTGCGGGCGATTCGCTGTTTCACAACAATGGCGACGGGACGTTTACGGATGTTTCGAAGAGTGCGGGGGTGAGCGACCCTTCGGGTTACTACGGGTTGTCGGTGATTTTTTCCGACTTCAACAATACGGGCCGGCCGGACATTTATGCAGCGAACGATTCAACACCGAATTTCTTGTACAAGAATTTGGGGAACGGGAAATTCGAGGAGATTGGGTTGGAATCGGGCACGGCGATGAGCGAAGACGGGTCGGAGCAAGCGTCGATGGGAATTGCGGTGGGGGATTATTTGCACAATGGGTTGCCGTCGCTCGCGGTGACGAATTTTTCGGATGAGAATGTGAATTTGTTTCGCAATGAAGGGAAGTGGAACTTCAACGACGTGGCGTACAAAGCTGGGATGGCGATGCCGTCGCTGCCGTACGTGAAGTGGGGAACGGCGTTTGTGGATTTGGACAACGACGGCTGGCTGGATTTGATTGCCGTGGACGGGCACGTATATCCGCAGGTGGATACGCTGCCGTCAGGCGCGCGGTACAAAGAGCCGAAAGTGCTGAATATGAATTTGGGGGATGGAAGTTTCTGTGATGCGAGTGAACAGGCGGGGGCTGCGCTCCGCGAGCCACGAGTCTCGCGCGGGCTTGCAGTGGGAGACTTGTTCAACGACGGGAACATGGACGTGGTGGTCGAAGATTTGACGGGCCCGCCGATGATTTTGCGAAATACGGGGGTACCGGGACGTCATTGGGTGAGTTTTGAATTGGCCGGGACGAAGAGCAACCGGTTGGCGATCGGAGCGAGGGTGAAAATCGTGGCGGGCGGGATGACACAGACGGAAGAGATTCATAGCGGGGGCAGTTATCTTTCGCAAAACGATTTGCGCGTGCATTTTGGTTTGGGAGCGGCGAAGAAGATTGCGAGCCTGGAGATTCGATGGCCGTCGGGGAAGATCGAGACGATCAAGGACTTGGAGGCGGACAGATTTTACGCGGTTCTGGAGGGCGCGGGGATTGTGGAGAGGGAAAAGATTTTGCCGTTAAAGCGTTGAAGTCAGAACGTCTATAGGTCTCAACGTCGCAACCTCTAAAATTAGGATTTTGTGGAAGCGGGGGAAGGTGCCTCTTGTTTCGGCGCGTTCTGCTGAGGTGAGTCAGTTTTTCTGTCTTCGGGTTTTTCCGGCTTGTCTTTGTCGGCAGGTTTTGCTTCGGGATGTTTCACTTCGCCGTAGCGGGCGGCGAGCCAGTCGCGCACTTCCTTTGGATTGTAGTTGAACGGGCCCATGCCGCCGCGATAAGCGATGCGGCCGGATTGATCGACGATGTACAGACGTTCGGGCCAGGCGGCGTATGCTTCATTGGCGGCATTGGACATTTCATCGATGCCAAAGGGAACGGTGTAGTTGTAGCGTTTGGTGAAATCATTGCCGATGGCGAGGCGTTGTTCGAGCGTTTTGGGTTGCGCGTAGCAGACATCTTCCTTGACGTTGGATTTCATCTGCCACTCGTCCGTGGGATGCGCTTCGCGAATATAGATGGTCAGAAAATCGGCATGTTCTTTGTAATCGTTAAAGAGCTGCACGATGTCGCCAACCTGGCGACGGAACGGCGGTCAAGTAAAGCTGCCGAAGACGAGAACGAGCGGTTTGCCGGCGGAGCGTTCGCGAATGTGGAAGCGGTCGGTGCCGTTGAGCGCGACGAGGCGGGCGTCCGGGGCGTTATCTCCGATTTTTAGGTTGCCGCGGCGCATGTGAGGGAATGCGTAGCGGACCATGTAGAGCGCGTCTTTGGGACTGCCCGCCATTTTGCTGAGGACGATGCCGGCAATGATGACGAGCGCGGCGAGGCTGATACCGATCCACATGAAAACTTTCCTCACGAAGAGAAACTCCTTGCTGAAGATGGCGAGCAAAACATAGCGCGGGAGATTAGCAAGAGTCGTTCGACACAAGACATAGTGTTTTTGTACTACGAGTGGTCCTTCTGCTGGACGAGCTCGTGTTTGAGCGCCCGGTAGCGGGCAAGGGCTTTTTCAATGATGTTGAGCGCGGCGTAGGCGGGGCGAATTTCTTCGACCTGCACCTGTTTGCCTTCGAGTTGCTTGTAATCCTGGAAGAAGCGGCGGAGGACCAGGAGGCGATGCGACGGGAGATCGCGGGCTTCGATGTACTCGCTAAATTCGGGGTCTTTGGTGGCGACGGCGATGATTTTGTCGTCGCTGGCTCCGGAGTCGATCATAGTCATGACGCCGATGGCGCGGGCCTTAATAAGTGCGAGGGGCTGGACCGGTTCCTGGCAGAGCACAAGGACATCGAGAGGGTCGTTGTCATCGGCGTAGGTCTGGGGGATGAAGCCGTAGTTCGCCGGATAGAAAACGGCCGAGTGGATGATGCGGTCGACTTTGAGAAGGCCGGTGGGCTTATCAAGCTCGTACTTGACATTGGAGCCGAGAGGAATTTCGATGACGGCCTGAAAATCGCGCGGGACCTCGGGGCCGGGAGAGACGTCGTGCCAAGCGTGGAGCAAAGGTGCCTTCCTTGGAGCAGTTGTTGAAAGCAGTTTGATTTCCCGGCTTATTGTGTCACGAACAAAGAAATTCTCCTCACAAGAAACGCTCGGAGAAAGAAGAAATTCTACCAAGTGAGAATGGACATTATTGCTGAGCGAGAAGGAAGAGGCCAGCGATTCGGCGGCGTCTGATGCGGAGTGCATTGACTTGACTTAGCGTGGGCAGTATCGTGCTGAAGTTTGCTGCGGGCGAAATTCTAAGCTGGAGAAATCCATGTTCAATTCAGGGAACCGGGCGCTTAGGGCGGCGCAAATCTTGCTGTGCGCGTTGGCGATTGTGTGGCTGAGCGATGCGCGTGCGTCCGCGCAGGAGGAAGAGAAGCCCGCGGTCGACGAGGTAAAAGCACACTACACGAAATATGAGTATCGGGTTCCGATGCGCGACGGGGTGCATCTGTTCACGGCAGTATTTGTGCCGAAGGATGCGGGAGCGGGGAAGACGTATCCCTTTTTGATTCAGAGGACGCCTTACAGCGTAGGGCCGTACGGCGCGGATAACTACCGGAAGCATTTGGGTCCGGCGGCGGTTTTCGAGAAAGACGGATTCATTTTTGTGTATCAGGATGTGCGCGGGCGTTTTATGAGCGAAGGAACATTCGTGGAGATGACGCCGCACAAGGACGTGAAGAAATCTCCGAAGGATGTGGACGAGAGTACGGATGCGTACGACACGATCGACTGGCTGGTGAAGAATGTGCCGGGGAATAACGGGAAAGCGGGGTTGTACGGGATTTCGTATCCGGGGTTTTTTGTTTCCGCGAGCATGATCGATTCGCACCCGGCTTTGAAGGCGTGCTCGCCGCAAGCGCCGGTGACGGACCTTTATATGGGAGATGATGCGTATCACAACGGCGCATTCATGCTGGCCGCGAATTTCGGCTTCTATACATTCTTCAAGCCGCACTTGCAGCCGCAGTTGCCTCCCGCGCATTTTCCGGAGTTCGATTTCGGCACCAACGACGGATATCAGTTTTTTCTACAAATGGGGCCGCTCGGTAATGCAAAGGCGAAGTATATGACGGAACCGAAATCCTATTGGGACGACCAGGTGAGCCACACGCTGTACGACGATTATTGGAAGGCGCACAACATTGCAGCTCACATGAAAAATGTGAAGTGCGCGGTGATGACCGTGGGCGGGCTGTTTGATGCCGAAGACATTATGGGCCCGTACCGTATTTTCCGAGCAGTGGGCGAGTCAAATCCGACGACGCCCAACGTGCTGGTGGAAGGGCCGTGGTTTCATGGCGGTTGGGCGCAACCGGGAGGCGGGGACCATCTGGGAGCGACGAATTTCGCGGCGAAAAACTCGGATTACTTCAATGAACAGATTCTGTTTCCGTTCTTTCGAGAGTACTTGAAAGATGGTGGAGATGCGAAGACGGCGAAGGTGACAATTTTCGAGACGGGAACGAATGTTTGGCGCAGATACGATTCGTGGCCGCCGAAAAATGTGGAAACGAATAAACTCTTTTTGGGTGCACACGGGAAGCTTTCGTTTGAAGCGCCGAAAGATTCGGGATTCGACGAGTATGTGAGCGATCCCGCGAGGCCGGTGCCGTTTGTCGAGACATTCGACAATGAAGTGCCGCGGGAGTATATGACGGCGGACCAGCGATTTGCGGCGAAGCGGTCGGACGTGCTGGTGTATGCGACGGAACCGCTAGAGGAAGATGTGACGGTGGCGGGGGAAGTGATGCCGCGGCTGTTTGTCTCATCTTCGGGCACGGATTCGGACTTCGATGTGAAGCTGATCGATGTTTATCCGATGGACTTTCCCGATCCGAAACCGAACCCTAAAGAGTTGCACATGGGTGGTTACGAGCAACTCGTGCGTGGCGAACCATTTCGCGCGAAGTTTCGGACCAGTTTTGAAAAGCCGGAGCCGCTAACGACGAATCAGGCAACGGCACTGAATTTTTCGCTGCCAAGCGTGAATCACACATTCCGGCGCGGACACCGGATCATGGTGCAGATTCAGAGCACATGGTTTCCGCTGACGGATCGGAATCCCCAGAAGTTCTTGGATATTTCGAAGGCAACAGAAGCGGATTTTCAGAAGGCCACCGAGCGCGTGTATCGAGGCGGGACGCAAGCGTCGAGTCTGGTACTGCCGATTTTGAAGTAGCACGAGAAAATGTTGCTTTCAGTCGCAAATTAGCAGAACCGAACCGCAGAGCACTGCTCGATGGATCAAGGTATCACGGGACGAGGATGGGGGACTTCGATCGGGCGGATCGGCTCGTAAGGTCTACCTTCAAACTCGCTAGGCCTACGCCGTTCCGGCCGAATCCCTTGGGGATAGGGAGACAAGCCAGGGAAGCGCTCCTCGGCCGATCTTCTTTCAAGAGACTGGCTGATCTGCTGATCTCGCCAGATGTCGTCATATCGTTTGAAGTCTCCTCCCAAGACCGATACGAGTTCATTCAAATGACCGGTTCTATTGCGCCCGACTATGGCAACGATTCGGCTTTGGAGCTCATTTTCCGTGCTCAAGGAATGATCGAGCTTTTCCCTCAAAGCTGCATCGGGAAACAGCTCCTTGTTTGAGAAATTAGAGTTTGGACGAGCGGAGGTCTTCCCAGACGATGAGAACGAACGGCGACGCTGCATCCTGCGGATGACTCCGGCCAGGGACTTTGGCGCGAGATCCGAGGTTACTGCCTTTTGCGCTCTGCTCCCCTGATTTTCGGGTTGAGTTGCGCCCGGCGCGGGCTCGGCCCTTACGGGTGGTAGAAAAGGAATGGAGTCTCCGAAAAAGTCCTCCGTCACACTGAGAGGCGGAGAGCCTTGCTGTGTATCGGGCAGGTCGCTCAACGACCTTTCGAACTGCAGCATATTGGGGCGGGTCTCCAGGACTCGCAGCGCGGCGAGCTGCTCTTTCATTTGAGCGACTCTGCCGGCGGAATCTTGAATGGCCTTTAGTTCAATGGCGCGAGCTCTTTTTAGGAGAGACGCTTCCGCGTCTCGCAATTCAGCCGAGCGCGAGGCGACCTGGCGAAGATGCTGCTGAGCGGACGCAGAATGGAGACCAGCGCGAGAAGGTTCCAAAGCAACGCCATGGATCTGCTCGGCGACGATTGTTTTCAGCGAGACATCGGGAGATTGCAGCTTTCTCTCCAGCGCTTTTGCCTTGGCTTCCTTTCGCTGTTCGAGAAACGCGTCGCTTCCGGCACCCCACGCCGTATCGATGACCTCCCCAAGGCCGGGAAAATGAGCGTCGAGCGCTTCGACGAATTTGACGTGCTTCTTAAAGTCGTCGAAGCCCATATCGAACAATTTAGTTTTGATTACGTCACTGAGGCTTTTGGCTGGTTCCGGCGGAGCATTATTTTCGTCGTGGTCGGCGAGTTGCGTCGCTTCCGCCGAGAGGCGCTTCAAGGAATCGAGAGACAAATCTTGTGCTGCTGGAGAAATGTCGAAGGATGTTTTGGGCTCGGCAGGAGAGGTGTCGGAAGCGAAATCAGGTGTAATGGGCAGAGGGTCGCTGGCCAGCGTAGTTTCGATGGACGGTTCTCGGACACCGAAGGACTGGCGCAGTTCCGAGTATTGATTGTTGAGGCGTGAACCGGCGATATCGTTCGCAATGGTTTCTTGGATTACATCGCGAGTTGCTTGCGACGCGGTCCGCCAAGCCTGGCTCATACGGTCGCGCTTTAGCTCTGCATCCACGGCTTTTTCGGCGGTGCCGCGAAGTTCAGTGTAGGTTTCTTCAAAATCGCGAAGACGAGTACCGACCTCGCCGGTGATACCGTTCGATCGAAGGGCGAGCAGAGTGAACGAGGCGGCAAACAAAGCGGCGAGCGCGACGCGAGACATCCATTTTGTTCCCAACCGGAAAGCAGGCCAGAATTTGTCAACTACGGTGGCCTGGTGGCCAGCGTAGCGGCGTTCAAGCCAACGGAGGCAAAGAAGCAACGTGGCGATAAAGACCGTCTGCGAAGCGGAAAACTTGATTTTCGAAAGGAAGATTCGCGCGTAAAGAATGCGTTCGTCAAGAACGCGCAGTTGGCGAAGTGTGCCCGAGTTGACGACCGAATGGCGGAGGTACAGAGTCACGATGGCATAGAAGCCAGCAACGAGAGTGAAGATGAGGGCAAGTTCGCTGAGATTGGCCGCCAAGCCCGGAAAAAACCGCGTCCGGAACTTTTTGGGAGCTCCCTCCAGTTCCAGCCCAATCAGATGGAGGCACGCGGCGGAGCAAAATCCGCCGATGAAGCCGTAGACCGCGGCGTTGGAAGAGCCGGGCAAAGCGATAAACATGCTAAAGGAGACGATCATAAAGAAAACGATCAGAAATCGACGAGCGAACGTTGGGGCAGCCCCGGAGTGCGATTTTCTGAAGGAATTGATCAGCGGTCCGGCGTACCAGATAGCCAACCCAAGGATTACCACGCCAACGGGAATAAGCATGTAAATTCCCAGCCAATTGATTAGGAGGAATATTCCGAACAGCGAAGCAATGATATTTTCAAAGGTGCCTGAGGCACCGTAATGACTGGACTTGTACATGGAATACTCAAAAGCGGGAGAGTGAAGGAAGGCTATTCCTTTGCGTCAGGCAAAGCAAGCTCTCAGTGGCACGGAATCGGGTTGCGAGTGGCCAGGGATTAGGCGGACTTCTTTGTCCAGGCGCCGAGGATGGCGCCCATTACAAGCAAGCCGACAAGAACGTAGCCTTCGTTGATCAGGAAGAGATTTCCGGGGCGCAGTTCGTACATATGCGTGGTGTAAGTGATGGGGCCGACAATGCCGATCCAAAGGAGCACGCCAAGAGAGGCGCCACGCGCGGCGGTTGTCGCATTGCGCCAGGCGCAAAATTGTGCGAGCACGAAGGCAATCAAAAGGTTCAGCAAGAAGCTAATAACGTAGGGCGCGACAGGGTGCGGCATGTTTTTGGCCTGAGCTGCGGTGAAGCCTTCGAGCCCCATCCAAGACTTGGTAAAGAGCACACCAAACCAAACGGCGCCCAGCAGCCAGTAGACAATCGCGGAAACAACGACGGCGAGATAGTTCGTTTTCATTGCCCCTCCGGACGGCGTTTACGGTACCACAGGGAACGTGGGGTGTTCTGTTGCTTTTGAACTGTTGCCGACCGAGACATCGAACGGGCTCGGTTTCTTCCACCGAACTGCGCGTTGCGGAACTCCAATAGGTGACTTCGTCTTTGCCCAGTTTGAAGCGGACGGTTTTTCTTTTCGCCGGGGTTTGAGCGAGACGCGTTCGAAGCCTTTTAGTTCGCGCACGGGCCGCGAAGTGGATCCGGCCGGCTGGTGAATGTAGAGCTGGGTGACTTCGTTGCCGACGCGCAATTCGGATTTGCCGAAGTGAAGGTTTGAGATGCTGAGACCGTAGCCGAAGGGATAGAGACG
>Ga0126376_10002430_pt1 | contig 10527 bp, 10 predicted proteins | sample PanSoiMetPlot_15_FD_92760 | JGI IMG/M metagenome (GOLD analysis project Ga0126376, IMG submission 92760) | Tropical forest soil microbial communities from Panama - MetaG Plot_15 | ecosystem: Environmental > Terrestrial > Soil > Tropical forest > Bulk soil | place: Panama | collected 2016-02-17 | reverse complement strand
CGTCTTTCGTTCCGGCGCTGGGCCAGATTGATTCCTCACGATACCTCCAAAGGGGATTTCCGCACATGAGCGCAGGGCTGCCCGGGGGCCGAGGACGGATCTGCACGACAGCGGATAAAGATAAAATTGCCGATCTTCGACAATTATAGGTAGAATCCTATGTTTTTGCAAGAGGAAAATCCTATTATACAGTCGGTGAAAAATTATGTAAGATACGCCTATGGATACGGCACGTAGTGCGATCGTCTCACGGGTTGCGCAACTGGGGCTTTCTCTGTCCGAGCTATCCCTTAAAGTTGGAAAGAACCATGCGTATTTCCAGCAATTCATAAAAAGAGGGGTGCCGGGCCGGTTGCCTGAAGAGGTTCGCGGCCTGGTCGCGGAAATCCTGGGAATCGATGAAAGGATTCTGAAGGAGCCATCGTCGTCGCCATCCGAATTTCTAAAAATGACTCGAGAACCTCGAGGCCAGCCCCGGGGCTCAATTTGGATTCCGGTTTACGGACACTCCGTGGGCGGGAAGGATGGTGAGTTTATCCTTGCCGGCAATGAGGTATCTGAAGTTCTCGCTCCGCCCGGCCTTTCGCACGTTCAAAATGCCTATGCCGTCTACGTGGTTGGCGATTCGATGGAGCCACGCTATTTCGCCGGTGAGACCGTGTTCGTAAATCCGCGTCTGCCGATCAGCCGCGGGGCCTTCGTGGTGGCGCAGATATCGAGCGCTCAGGACACCGTGCCGCACGCTTATGTGAAGCGGTTTGTGTCGCAAGACTCCAAGCGTCTGCGGCTGGAGCAATACAATCCAAAAAAGGTTTTGGAGTTCCCGGTGTCGGCGGTTGTATCGCTCCACCGTATTGTTATGTGCGGGGAGAATAGGTAGTTCTGAAGGTGTATAATTACCGCGTCATTTGCAAAAAATCAGCTTCGTCATCTTGACGAAAAGAGGACTATTAATATTATGAATTACTTAGGCGCGGCGCCGATGCCGGTTCCGATATGGCGACAAGTCGAACTGAACGAGACCTCGCTCGGGGTCGACGCGCTGCTGCACGGGTTCGTGTCCACGGCGGGTCGGCTCTCGCCGTTGCCTGCGCACATATCGAGGCGACTTTTTCGCCCGCAATGTATCACTCGATATTCAAGGATCGTGTTGCCACATTGATATGTCGCGGCGCCGGTCACCCAGAGGTCTGGGTACGTTACCGAACGCTTGTCGAGCGACACCCGATCAGGAACCTTGATGCCGCCATCATGCTTGTCGATCGCATGCGTTGCGCGGAGCTCGAAGCACGCGCCATTGCTGTCCGCAATTGGGGGCACTGCATCCGGCCCCGGCTCACTTTGATGATGCTTGATGAAGTTCGCCTGATCCTGCGTATGCTGCGCAGACACGCGCCGACGCGTTTTGCCGACCTTATAACGGAGCTCCGGGCCGCCGATCTTACGATGTCTGCTCGGGCAAGCCCTCCGGCTGACGCGGCCGAATGATCCGGCCAGGTACGACTGCTGAGCGTGCGGCCATTCCTAACGCAATAGGCCGACGGCTATCCAGTTGACGCAACTTTGTCTGTTTTCCGTGCAACCGGTAAGGTTAACGTACGGGTTGCGTTCCGCAATTCCATCGGACACACCCCGATGGTGCCGCCGCGAAGTTGCGACACGCTTGACCAAATCGGGATTCGAAAGGATTCTCGCCTTCGTGCGCCACTGCCGTGGTGGTAGCGCTTGTGCTCTGAAGCACAGGAGCAAGGATTGTTGTATGCAGTTGAGCGGAAGCCAAATGAGCGATGCACAGGCGGGACGTTCAAGCGGGGCCGGGCCGCGTTGCAACGTGCAGGCGAACCGTCGCGATGTTCTGGCAGCAGCGTGCGTGCTTGGCGTCAACGCGACCGTCGACGCGGTTGTGCCTGCGATAGCGGAACCGGCAGACGAGCGCCCGAAGGAGGGCGATTATCTCGTCGCCATCAATGCCACGAACGCGGATGCCCTCTCGCCTAAGGATATTACAGAGCCTCAGGTCATCGCATGGCCGATGGACCCGACGGCCAAGCTTGTCCGTAACGGTTCTCGCCTCAACAAGGTGTTGCTGGTTCGTCTTGATCCCGCAACGCTCGTCGGCGCTACGCGAGAACGTGCGGCCGATGGCGTGGTTGCTTATTCGGCAATCTGTCCTCATGCGGGCTGCGAAGTCAGCGGTTGGGTAGAAGAGCTGAAGATACTCGAATGCCCCTGTCACAATTCCCGATACAATCCACGCGAGGGGGCGGCGATTATCGACGGACCCACCACTCGCGGCTTGGCGGCACTTCCGCTGAAAATCGTCGATGACAAGCTTGTCGTCGCCAAGCCGTTTATCGGACGCGTCGGCATCGCGCCGGCTTGACGATCCTCTGAGTCGTGTTCGATTGGGGGGCTTTAATTCATCGCATCGCCATGCGAAGGTAAAACACGCTGCTGCAGGACATTTCGAAACCGCAAACGCACCAGGTACATCGGCACGGGGGCGTATCAAGCGGCGCCGGCCCGGCAATGACGGCAAGGGGAGGGAAGGCCATGTTCGATACCAGAGGATTGATGCAGGGCATATGCGTCGCCGCGCTGATCGCGGGGGCGGCCGTCGGCACGGCATCTGCGCAGCAGACCATCGCACCGGCGTCGGCGACGCCGGTGCCGGGGCCGATGCCCGACGTCCTCCAGAAATACGCGCCGGTTACGACTGCGCGACTGCGCCAACCGGAGGACGCCAATTGGTTGCTGTTCCGCCGCAGCTATGACGGCTGGGGCTACAGTCCGCTTTCGCAGATCACGCCTTCTAACGTCAGGCGTCTCCAACTCGTCTGGAGCTTTGCGACCGGCCAGGTCGAAGGCCATCAGGCGCCGCCTATCGTCAATAACGGCGTCATGTTCGTGGCGACGCCGGGCAACCAGGTCATTGCAATCGAAGCGAAGACCGGCAATTTGCTTTGGCGCTATAAGCGACCTCTCCCCGAAGATTTGACGAATTTGCATCCGACCAGCCGCGGTGTCGGGCTATACGGCGACAAGCTCTTTTTCGCTTCGGCCGATGCGATCCTGGTCGCGCTTGATGCCAAGACCGGCAAGGAGGTGTGGACTGCGAAAGTGGCCGAATACAAGAACGGCTACTATACGTCGATCATGCCGCTTGTCGTCGACGGGAAAGTTATTATGGGCACCTCAGGCGGCGAACTGGGAGTGCGCGGTTTCGTCGCCGCGTATGATACGGAAACCGGCAAAGAAGCATGGCGAACCTTCATGGTGCCCGAACCGGGCCAGCCGGGCAGCGAAACATGGCCGCAGGGCGACCAATGGAAGACCGGCGGCGGTTCGATCTGGGTGCCCGGCACCTATGATCCGGACACCGATCTCGCTTTCTGGGGCACCGGCAATGGCGGCCCCTGGATGGGAGATCAACGCCCTGGCGATAATCTCTACACCTCCTCAGTGGTCGCACTGGACAGCAAAACCGGACAGATCAAAGGACATTTCCAATATCATCAGAACGATTCGTGGGATTGGGACGAGACGTCTCCTCCCATGCTGGTCGACTACAAGTACAAGGACAGGACCGTGAAGGGCCTTGTCGATGTCGCGCGCGACGGTTACCTGTGGCAGCTTGAGCGCACCGCCGGCAAGATCAACTTCATCACGGCGCAGAACTATGTCAGCCATAACGTCTTCAAAGGAATCGAGCCTGGCACCGGCCGTCCGATCATCGACCTGGATCACAAGCCCGGCGTCAACAAGCTTGCAACATTCTGTCCGAGCCTTTGGGGCGGCAAGGACTGGCCGCCAGCCGCTTATAGCCCAAAAACCCGGTTGATCTATATCCCGGCGAACGAGAACCTTTGTACCGAACTCAATGCGGAGGTGATAAAATACGTGGCCGGCGAACGTTACACCGGCGTAACTACGAACGTATTGCGCATCCGCGCGGACGCCGATCATATCGGCGAATTGCAGGCGTGGAATCTCGACACCGGCAAACGTGTGTGGACCACCAACCTGCCGTCGGAGAACTGGGGCCCGGTGCTTGCGACCGGTGGCGGGGTGTTGTTCTCCGGGGGTACCGCCGATCGTTTGTTCCACGCCTTCGATGACAAGACGGGCAGAATTCTTTGGCAGTACCCAACCGTGTCGGGCGTGAACGGCGTGCCGGTGTCGTTTGCGGTGGACGGCAAACAATATATTGCGGTCCAATCGGGCTGGGGCGTGGACGCCGCTCGCATGCAGGGGCGGTTGAACCTGCTGTTTCCCGGAAAGTATCCCGACGTGCCGCCGGGCGGTGCGGTGTATGTCTTTGCCCTGAGGTAGTGGCCGGGCGTGCCGGTTCGGGCATCTTTGACATCACGGCGAGATACAAGGCCCCCTCACTCTCATCGTCCGTAGCCCTTAATGACGGCTTCGGCCTATCTTCCAAGCAATGTAAGCGGCGGCCGACAGCACAACGCCGATGGCGAGCCATTCCGGGTGAAAGCACGGCCCCGGATAGGGACATATTTGGCCGAGCCAATTTGTGCCAAAGGTCTGGACGGCGCTTGCCAGGAAAACGATACCGAGGCCTGTGACGATTAGGATCATTCCTTTCATCGGAAACGGCGCCTCAATTGGACCAACTGCGTCACCGCAACGATCAGTTTCGCGCTCGCGCGCAAAGCCCAGCGGCTCAGGTGCTGGCAGGCACCAACTCCGTAGCGTACCGACGACGAGAACGGCGCAGTGAGGCGATGGAGTCGGCGGTGCAGCCGTTCAGGTCGCCAGGTCGGGCGTGGGAGGACCGCGGGCGTTGAAATGAAAATGTTCGCGTGAGGCGACCTCGATGGTCGCTAACGACCACTGCAAATTCTGAATAATTGAAATCGACGGAATAGCAGCGGGTGAAATCGGCAAGACAAGTGTATTTGCTAAACTGATATTGTTGCAAACTGCGCAGAAATCTCGGGCAAGACCTGCTGGCGCCTTTCGCGCCGGCGAAGATTGCACACCGGCCGAACCATTGGCCGTATCGGCCGAAATCGCCAGCGCGTCGGAAATGACGACGACATTACCAAAATGAATGTGACCAAACGTGAGTGCGAACTGGCAAGCCAGCGCAAAAAACGCCAGCCAGGTAATTTTACCGCCGTTAGATCTGAACCAACCCATGGGGCGTGGCATCTCGCGTCATTTGATGTTGAAGAGTACCGGAACGACAAAAGTCAGTTCGGCAGCCGAAAGTTGATCAGGCGGCCGCGGCATCGGTTGGGCGCGCGCCAGCATGGCGAGCGTTTCTTGGTCGAGAGCGGTCGATCCTGAGCTTTGCACGATGCTGCTTCTCAGCAGGCGCCCCTCGTGGTCGATCGTGAAGGCGACCTTGGCGATGCCGTGTTCCCCGCGCGAGCGCGCCTCGGCCGGGTAACGTTTGAATTGCTCGATATGGGCGGCAAGCAGGCTCTGCCAGCGGGTGACCGACCTCGGTGGCGTTGCCTGCGGTGGGGCAGTTGCTTGCTTTTCCTCCGCTGGAGGTTCCGGCTTGGGCGGCTCCGGCACGGGCAGAGCCACCTCCGCTTCGGGTTCAGGCAGCTTGGTTTCTTCCTTTGGCGGCGGCGTCTGTTCGCTCTCCTCCTCCTGAATTGGTCCCGGAGGCAAATCCCGGGCTGGCGCCACCGAGGTCACAAGCGACTCGGGAAGTTCGAGCAACACCACCGGCGCATCGATGCCGAAATCGGAAGCCTTCGAGGATTCATTCAGAAAGGCCAACGCGGCGACGCCGTGAGCGACCGTCACGATGACAAAACAAATCATCCAGCGCACGGCCCCCGCGCGCCGATCCGAGATTTCGGCAACAGCGCTCACCGTGAAGACTCCGTTTCAAGCCCGACAAGGGCAACTTTCAGATAACCAGCCGTGCGCAATGCATTCATTTTCTCCATGAGGTTCCCGTAAGACACAGACTTGTCGGCGCGCAGGAACACGCGTTGATTGCGGTCTCCTTTTGTAAGGCCGTCGAGTGCGGCCCGCAGGCCAGTGCTCGATACCGGGGCATCACCCAGCCACAGCGTAAGATCGGACTTGATGGTGAGAAAGATCGGCTGATCCGGGCGCGGCTGCCGCTCCACGTTGGAGGTCGGCAGGTCCACCCCAACATCGACGGTCGCGAGCGGCGCCGCGATCATGAAGATGATGAGCAGAACCAGGATGACGTCGATAAACGGCGTTACATTGATCTCGTGAATGACGCTAAGAGAATCTTCGCCATGATCGAGACGGATGCTCATTGCGCTACTCCGCCATCGGTGTCGCTGCGGAGCGCCGCCGCGGCTCGAACGGGTCGATTCGCGCAGCTGGCGGTTGACTGAGGTCGCGGCTCACCAGGGTGAGAATCTCGACGCTGGCGTCGGCATAGAGCGCGCGATAATGGGCGATCGAGCGCGCGAACATGTTGTAGATCACCACCGCCGGAATGGCGGCCGCAAGCCCGAACGCTGTGGCGAGCAGCGCCTCGGCGATGCCCGGCGCCACGACCGCAAGGTTTGTCGTGTGCAGCTTCGAAATGCCGATGAAGCTGTTCATGATGCCCCACACCGTGCCGAACAGGCCGATAAACGGCGCCGTCGCCCCGATGGTGGCGAGGATTCCAGTCGCCCGCATCATCTTGCGGCCGATGCCGGCCTCGATGCGCTCGAAGCGAGCCGCGATGCGTTCTTTGAGGCCGTCGATATCACGCAGGTCGGGTGATCGGTGAAATTCTGTTTCGACGGCTACGATCAACCGGCCTACGTGCGGGCTTGCGGCCATTGCGGGCCGCGCCCCTTCCGCCAAAGATCGTGCGTTAGCAAGCGAACGTTGTGCGCGATTGAGGCGCCGACGGGCGCCCCAAAGCTCCAGGGTCTTGGCAAGCCAGATGGTCCAGGTCAGCACCGAAGCAAAGATCAGACCAACCATGACGGCCTTTACTATGATGTCGGCCGACATGAACATGCCGAGTGGCGTCAGGTCTCGCGGCAGCGCGCCCGAGGCTGCTTGTTCCGCGCCAGGCGGGGCATCTGCGGCTCGTTCCGCAGCGTTCGGAGCGCCGGCCGGCGCAGGCGAGGTCTCGGATCGCTCGGAAGTACCTGACGGCGCATCGGCGGCGGCAGGTGGCGCTGCAGGCTGAGATACTGCCTCAGTCGATGACGGTACCGCGGGCGGAGTGGTTGGAGGTGGTGGCACGGGCGCGACGCCCTGTGGAGCAGGCGCGCTTTGCGATCCCGGTTGGCCATATGTTGAAATGGAACCGGAAACAAAAATCAAAGCAACGAAAGCGACGCCGAGTATCGGGGTGATCCACGCCGCCCATTCCCATCTGATAGTCCTAACCGATTTGGATACCATTCTACTCACCTTTGCACTGGGTCATATTCGCAAACGTTTCCGATCCACCCCCAATGCATTGGAGACTTGCCGGTCTGAACACCAAAACCCGGGCCGCGGCTTTCCTCCAGAATGAAGGAAAACCGCGCCGGACGTTCCAGTTCATCGCAGGTTTATTGCAGCCGAAACGTAACGACTGCCGCTTAAACTCGTCGCGTAAATTCCTTCATAGTCCTCCGATTACTGCTCCCTCGCTGTGTTCCCGAAGCCACCTCAACCACCCCAATGGTAGTTCACACCAGCTTTGACTTCGTCGATCTGGGTCTTGAAGGTCAGGCCGTTGCCAAACGGCGTCACGAAGCCCAAGGTGTTCGTGCCGAAATCGAGATGTTCATACTCAAGCTTTGCCCACCACCGAGAGCCCAGCATGTACTCCAGGCCGGTGCCGACGTTCCATCCGGTGCGGGTGGTGTTCATTACCGCCGAGCCACTGATCCCACTGTTCACGTCGAGACGGTAATCGGCATTCATCCAGGCGCCCCCGCCCTTTGCGTAAAGCATCAGAGGCCCCATCACATAGCCCAGCCTGCCGTCCAAGGTGTCATACCAGTTGTGATCGCTGGTGACGGAGAGTGCGGCCGTCGGACCAATGAAATTGGTCTTGCCCTGAGCCGACGTCCAGTCGAGTTCAGCTTCGACCCCGACAAGCCAGGGCGCGAACTGATAATTGTAGCCGAACTGGAGGCCGCCAAGCACGCCGCTTGGATGGGTCGCGGAGATACCAATGGGGGTGGTCACGTCCTCGCTGCCAAACGCGCCACCGAAGTTGGCACCGGTATAGACGCCGCCCCAATGATACATGGGCGCGGCCGCAGCCTTGGTGTAGTCGGGTGACGCATCCGGACCGCGATCCGGAGCCCCGAGTTTCTGTGATACGCCCATGTAGTATCCGCGCCGCGGCCCGAATTGCGATGCGAACACGCCGATGCCGCTACCGTTGCGGATCTGGTAGACGGTGTCGGCCACGTTGACCACGTCAAACCGCACCGTGACCGGCTGTCTGTTCCAGCCCCAATCGGCAAACTCATGCGACAGTCCGAGATTGACCTGCCCATAGGCCGGGAGGTGGTCGGTGTTGGCGAAGCTCGTGCGCAGGCCGCTGCCGTAGATCATGGTCGCGCTAGCGACGGTCCCGTCCCACCAAGTGTGGGTGTCCGTCCACCGGTACGCGATCCTCCCTGAGCCCGATACGTACTGCTCGTGGTCGGTGTTGGTCCAATGGGTGGCGATGAAATTTAGCTCGTCCGGACCGAACAGGCTTTGGTTTGATGCAATCGTATTGCCGTGCTGGCGGGCAAACGCCCAATTGGTGTCGACCGAGAAGTTTCCGAACCTGTATCTCGCCATCAGTTCGGTGCCCCAATTCTCGCCTTTTTCGAAGTTGAACCCCGTAAGGACGAAGGCTTGGCCGAATTGGCCATCGTCGAGCAGGTCCTTGGCGCGCTTGTAATAGACGTTGGCGCCGACCTCCAGGCTCGGACAACTCGCCGGTACAGAAGGAGGCGCCTTGGTGAGCGGTTCGGGGCTTGCGGTCGGACATTGCGGCAGCAGTTGCTGCACGACCCCAGCATCGACCACATGCGCCCGCTCGGGTTCGATCGAACCGATATTCCGCACGGGTTGGTTGGCCTGCTGGCCGATCAGGCCGGGCTGGCCGGCGAGTTCGGGGGGGACGGTCGCGGCCTGGGCGGTGGTATTGTCAAAGAGTTGAGCCTGGAACACCCGACCGAGCACCTGCGGAGGGGGCGTGAAAGCCCGCATATAGCCGAGATGGAATACCGTCGCCCACCATGGCTTGTAGGAGAAGGCGGCGCGCGGACTGAACTGGTTCGCGTCGACGTATTGGAACATCTGGTCGAACCGCACGCCATAATTGAAGGTGAGTTCGTTGGTCAGCCTCCACTCGTCCTGGACGTACGCGCCGAGCTGCCAGCCAAACAGATTGCTGCCGTCGGTGATGTTGAACGGCGCATCAATCGCCGTCAGGCCCGTCGGATCGGTCGGGTCGAGCGCTTCGACCGTCGCTGTGGTCTTGATCCGAGTCTGCTCGCCCTGCGTGTAGAAGCCAGCGCGAACGGTATGCGTATCGTTCAAGCGGTAGGCGCCGTCACCCGAAATGCCGTTGAGGAACGTGCTTCGGAAAACGTCGGTCGCGATGTTGTTGAAGAGCAAGTCGCCGACGGGGTCGGGAACAAAGTGGACATCGCTGTAGCGGTTATAATAGGCGAGCTGGACGTCGACATTGTCGACGGATCGCTGCCAGGCAACGACCCCGTAGGCGTTCTTCTCGTACTGCCTTTGATTGATGTTGCGCGAATCGAAATCGGTGATGCCGAAGGCTGAAAACGGCCCTCCACCTGGGCTGTTAAACCCTCCCACATTGACCGCCTGCCCGACATTGGTGGGAATCTGATATCGGGTCTCGCCAAAGCCTGCGATGGTCACCAGCCGGGTCGATGGATCGAGCAGTGTGGACGTATAGCTGAAGAGCCTGCCCTGTTCCGAGAAATCGTGAATGCCGTTGAGGGTCGGGGTCGGAGGCTCAAGGCCCAAGCCGGTGCTGAGATAGCGGCCAGTGGCATAATATTCGGTCTGGCCCTCAACCCCGCCATATTCAAAGTATGGCGATATGGTTTGCCGGCTGCCGCCGTAAACGCCGACGAGGCCGCCCGCCAGCGCCGGTCCGGTTTTGGACGTGATGTCGACGATGCCGGCGGTATGCAGGCCGTATTGCGCGGGCAGGGCGCCGGTGATCAGCCGCATGCTGCCAATGAACGAGGACTCGAGAATCTGCGAGAAACCGGAGACGCCGTCGGGCAGCAGAACTCCGTTGACTCTGTATTGAACATTGCCGTGCTCATTGCGGATATGAAAATCGCCCGAACTCGTCGAATCTTGGGTAACGCCTGGAAATTGCAGGATCAAGTCGCTTAACTGAATAGCGTTGGCCTGCGGGATTTGTTGGATATCCCCCGCGTTCAGCTGGTAGTTACTGGTGCCAGCCTTGGTCATGATCACGTCGTCGCGGCGCTGATCGAGGCTCTGGCTCCGCTGGACGACCTCCTGGTTGGCTTGCAACTGGACCTGCTCAGGGGTCGGCGGTGGCGGCGCCGGCGG
>Ga0126376_10002429_pt1 | contig 10528 bp, 9 predicted proteins | sample PanSoiMetPlot_15_FD_92760 | JGI IMG/M metagenome (GOLD analysis project Ga0126376, IMG submission 92760) | Tropical forest soil microbial communities from Panama - MetaG Plot_15 | ecosystem: Environmental > Terrestrial > Soil > Tropical forest > Bulk soil | place: Panama | collected 2016-02-17 | reverse complement strand
TCACCCAGGCCATGGGCATTCCCGCGCAGTTCCACCATCCGGATTTCCTCAGTGCCATCCGGACAGTCGTTGCCGCAACGCGCAAGCACAACAAAATCGCCGGCATTAACCCTAGTGTCTCCGAGCAGGCTGAGGAATGGATAGCCGCGGGTTTCAACGCCATGTCGTGGGGCAACGACGTGACGGTTTATCGCAACGCGCTCGTTCCGGCAATTCAATCCCTGCGCCGCAGGGCGGCCGCAGTGGGGTCTGGCTAAGCGCGTATCATAAATTAAGGGGGCTCAGTCATCAATATGCCGGCCCTGGATATTCTCACACCGAGTGAAATCCGCGCGCCTCGCGGCGCCCAGCTTCGCTGCAAGGGCTGGAAGCAGGAAGCGGCGCTGCGCATGCTCATGAATAACCTCGATCCCGAGGTGGCCGAGCGCCCTCAGGACCTCGTGGTTTACGGCGGAGCCGGCAAAGCTGCGCGCGACTGGCCTTCATTCCACGCGATCGTTCGTGAGCTCGAGGCCCTCGGTAACGACGAAACGCTCCTGGTGCAATCCGGCAAGCCCGTCGGGGTCTTTCGCACCCACGAGGAAGCGCCGCGCGTGCTCATCGCCAATTCAAACCTAGTGGGTCACTGGTCCAACTGGGACGAGTTTCGCAAGCTCGAACATCTCGGCTTGATCATGTACGGGCAGATGACTGCCGGGAGCTGGGTCTACATAGGCTCCCAAGGCATTTTGCAGGGCACGTACGAGACTTTCGCCGCCGCGGCGCGCAGGCATTTTGGCGGATCACTGGCGGGCCGGCTGGTCGTCACTGGCGGAATGGGCGGCATGGGGGGGGCGCAACCCCTCGCCGCCACCATGAATGGTGCGGCGTTTCTGTGCATCGAGGCGGATGCGCAACGTATCCAGCGCCGTATCGAGAGCGGTTATTGCGACCGCATCACGCTCGCGCTCGACGAAGCGATGAGAGTGCTGCGCGAAGCCATGGCGGCGCAGCGCCCGGTGTCGGTGGGGCTAGTGGGCAACTGCGCCGAAGTGCTTCCCGAGCTGGTGCGCCGCGCTATTGTCCCCGACCTGTTGACGGATCAAACTAGTGCGCACGATCCCCTGAACGGTTACATTCCCGCGGGTTATTCCATCGACGAAGCCGCAAGGCTGCGCGCGGCCGATCCGAACGGGTACGTCGACCGCGCGCTTGACTCGATCGCCATTCACGTGCGTGCCATGCTGGAGCTGCAACGCCGCGGCGCCATCACTTTCGACTACGGCAACAATATCCGGCGGATGGCTGCGGACCGCGGCGTCACCGATGCATTCCACATTCCCGGCTTCGTGCCCGAATACATCCGGCCGTTATTCGCCGAAGGCCGCGGCCCGTTCCGCTGGGTGGCGCTTTCCGGCGATCCCGATGATATCGCCGCCACCGATGAGCTGGTCTGCCGCCTGTTCTCCCATAACGCCAGCCTCACGCAATGGATTTCGCTGGCCCGCGAGCGTGTCCACTTCCAGGGGCTGCCGGCCCGGATTTGCTGGCTGGGCTACGGAGAGCGGGCGCGCTTTGCGCTCGAGATGAACGGCATGGTCGCCAATGGCCGGCTGAAGGCGCCCATCGTGATTGGCCGCGACCATCTCGACTGCGGTTCGGTGGCTTCCCCTTATCGCGAGACGGAAGCTATGCCGGATGGCAGCGATGCCATCGCTGATTGGCCGATTCTGAACGCGCTCTTGAACACCGCCGCCGGCGCCAGTTGGGTTTCGGTGCACAATGGCGGCGGAGTCGGGATCGGTTACTCGTTGCATGCCGGTCAGGTCACGGTGGCCGACGGCACCGCGAGCGCCGCCCGTTGCCTCGAGCGGGTGCTCACGTGCGACCCTGGGATCGGCGTACTGCGCCACGTCGACGCCGGGTTTGAGCCGGCCGTGCAGTTCGCGCACAGCAGCGGGCTACGCACCCCCGCGAGAGAAGCGCCCCACAAATGAACGATATTTTGCTGATCCGGCATGCGGGCCAGCTGTTGACGCTGCGTGGCCCGGAAGGCCCACGGCGTGGCGCTGCTCTCGGTGATATCGGCCTGGTTGCCGACGGCGCCGTGCTCGTACACGACGGCATAATTCAAGCCGCTGGGCCTGCCGAGGAGGTTGAGCGGCTGGCAGCCGACTTGCGAGACGTCCGCGAGATCGATGCCGCCGGCCGCGTGGTCATGCCCGGTTTTGTCGACAGCCACACGCACCTCGTTTACAGCCGACCCCGGCTGCTCGATTATGAAATGCGCCTTCGCGGCGCGGACTATCACGAAATTGCCGCGGCCGGCGGCGGGATTCTCTCCAGCGTAAATGCATTGCGCGCCGCCGCGCCTGAGGAGCTTGAAGCCCAGGCGCGGCGCACTGGTTACCACTTCGCTCAGCATGGCACCACGGCTGTCGAAGCCAAGTCCGGCTACGCTCTCGACGAAACCGGCGAAATGAAAACGCTCGTCGTGATGGCGGCCATCGATGGCCAGCCGTTGGATATTGTGCCGACGTATCTGGGAGCGCACGTGGTCCCGCCCGAGTACGCCCGGAATCCCGGCGCCTACGTCGACTGGATGTGCGCCGAGATGATGCCGCGCATTCGCCGGCAACGCCTCGCCGCCTTTGCCGATGTCTACTGCGACCGCGGCGCCTTCACCCTGGATCAGTCGCGCCGCTACCTGGAATGCGCGCGTGACCTGGGGTTCGAGCTGAAGGTTCACGCAGAACAGTTCACGCACACGGGCGCGGCGCTTCTCGCCGTCGAGTTGAACGCCACAAGCGCCGATCATCTGGAGCAGGCCGATGCAAGCGACGCCGCCGCGCTATCGCGATCTTCCACCATGGCCACGCTGCTGCCCGGATCGGTCTTTCACCTAGGCCTGGATCGCTATGCGCCGGCCCGGTTGCTGATCGATCAGGGCGCCGCGGTTGCCTTGGCGACCGATTTCAATCCCGGCACCAGCCCTACGTGCAGTATGCCCATGGTGCTTTCCCTGGCCTGCACGCAGATGCAAATGTCCCCTGCCGAGGCCGTTTCCGCAGCCACGATCAACGGAGCGCACGCTGTGCGGAGGGCGGATCTCACCGGCTCTCTGGAACGTGGCAAACTGGCCGACATGATTGTGCTCGAAGCTGAAGACTATCGGGAGCTGTCATATTATTTCGGTGTCAATCTGGTCGCCATGACTATAAAGCGCGGCGTCGTCATATACCAGCAGGGCGAGGTTTTCAATCCTGCCATCAAGGGGAGCGCCGCCGATGCCCGATGATCCAAATTGGCCAACTGCAGCGGAATGGCTCACTGGCGCGCACGCGCTCAGTCCGACGTGCAGGCTGAGTATCTTGGGCGCTCCGATCCGGCTGGGCTCCATAACGCCGGGCCATTCGGATCTTGCGCCGGCTGCGGTGCGCAGTGTTTTGGCTCGCCTCAGCACTTACGACCTCGAGTTCGATCGTGACCTGAGGCGCATCGCGGCCACCGATCTTGGGGACCTAGCCCTCGCGGAAACACTGCCTGCCGATGCGCTCGGCATCCTTGCGGGCGCCGTGCGGGACGCATTGGCCGGCTTCGACGCCCTGGTATTGCTGGGCGGCAATAACAGCATCACCCGGCCGGGTTGTCACGGGATGTCCCCGGAACTCTCGCGCGCCGGTTTGCTGACGCTCGACGCGCACCTGGACCTCCGCGACCTGACTCCGGTCCTCACGAACGGCAATCCGGTGCGCGCGCTCCTTGCCGATGGCCTCCCGGGAGCGCAGATCGTGCAAATCGGCGTCCAGCCGTTCGCCAATTCCCGCTTTTATTTCGAAGTCGCGCGCGACGCCGGCATCAAACTAATCCCCGTGACCGAGGTACGCAGGCAAGGCATCGAAAGTGCGGTCGAAGAAGGTCTCGATCTCTTAGACCAGGACGTCGAGGCCATCTACGTAGACCTCGATCTCGATGTGCTCGATCGTGTGTTCGCGCCCGCTGCGCCCGGTTCGCGTCCAGGTGGCCTCACTCCGGCAGAGTTGCGTGCCGCCGCCCGGCTGTGCGGCGAGCATCCCAAGGTACGGATCATGGACCTGGTCGAGATCGATCCCACTAAGGACGTTGCGGAAGCCACCGCCTTCGCTGCCGGTTTGTGTCTGCTATCTTTCGCTTCGGGGTTGTTAGGTAGATTTTTACGATAGGACCGGCGTTTTTCGCTTGTCGCCTGGCGCGCGCCGGCCGAAGAACACGTTGGAAATGCCGTTTGCATCTCACTGCAGATGAGCGTCGAACCACCCAATTGCTCGGCGCACAACGTCGCGGCGGTTTTCCGGCTTCGAAATCCGATGTCCCTCATTGGCATAAACCACGAACTGATTCTCCACTCCAAGTGTCTTCAATGCGTGCCAAAATTCGTACGATTGCGGCAGCGGGCATTCGCCGTCGCGTTCGCCTACCAGAATCAACGTCGGCGTCTTCACGTTCTTGATGTACGTCATCGGAGAACTGCGGGCATAAATCCCCGGATCGTCGTAAGCGGAGGCGCCGAAATAGGGGATCATCCATTGATCGATGGCGTTCTGGCCATAGTAACTCTGCAAGTTGGCTAGCCCGGCGCCGGCTACGGCCGCGCGGAACATTTGCGTCTGCGTCACGGCCCACATGGTCATGAAACCGCCATAGCTCCAGCCCGTAATGCCGATGCGTTGCGGGTCGACCGGCGCCGTCCGCAGCACCTCGTTGATTCCAGCAAGAATATCGCGCAAGTCGCCGTAACCGAAGTCGCGTACGTTAGCTCGGGTAAACGCCTCGCCCTGCCCGTAGCTGCCGCGCGGGTTCGGCAGGAACACGAAATAACCGGCGGACGCCAGCATCGTCTCGTAATCCCAGGTATCAGGCCAGTGCGACAACATGACACCCGCCGGCCCTCCATGCACCGCCACAACCAACGGATAACGGCGCGCGGGATCGTAACCGCGCGGAAAAAGCAGCCAGCCTTGCACCCGCAAGCCCTCGTTCATCCAGTGCAGACTCTTGGAGTCGCCCCAAAAGGGAGGCAGCTCGGAATTCAAGTGCGTCACTTGCTTCCATTGGCCGATCGGACCGGCCCAGATCTCCGGTGGGTTTGCAAACGCATTGCGTATAACAGCCGAGTTCTTCAGATCCGGCGTCACCGACAGGGTAAGCGCCGATTCCTCCATCCACAGTGTCTTGGCTTCCAGGTTCGCGGGGTCGAGCGTCGCCACACCCACCCCGCCGTCCGCATTCTCCGTAAACAGGATCTGTCCCGATGGCAGCCAGCGCAGCCACTTGGGCGACGTCTTTCGTGCCGGGGTCAGATCGCGCGGCTCGCCGCCGGAAGCTGAAACCGCAAAGATGTCACCACCGTTGTATCCTTCATCGCTCATCAGCCCGCCGATAAACGCCACGCGCTTCCCATCCGGCGACCAGACTGGGTTCGCGATCTGCATGGGCGTCTTCAATATCGAAGTGGCTCTCCCGCTCTCCACCGTAATCGTGTAAATCTGCGCAATATACCAGTTGTCGTCTCCGGGGCCCGGTGCGGCGGTCGCGACGAACATCTTGCCGTCCGGCGACCAGTCGTATTCGTAGACATAAAAATCCGCGGGAGACACCTGCCGCATCTTACCCGACGCAAAATCGATCACGGCGAGCCGCTGATTGTAGACCTGCTGGCTGATCACTCCCGTCGCGGCGGTGACCGGTTCGAGTGGCCCCGGCGTGCGCGGAGCGTTTTCCGTGAACAGGAGCGCAAGGCTTCTTCCATCCGGAGACCACGACAGGCCTTGCAACGCGCCGGCCAGATGGGTGAGCTGGTTGGTCCGTCGCGTCGCGACATCCAGAACATAAACCTGAAACTCGCCTTCCTTCTGCGCGTCGGAAAGAAATGCAAGGTGCTTGCCGTCCGGCGACCACGCGATCTCGCGCTCATGAGATTCGGCCGCGCCGTCGCCGGCCGACACCCGTACGGGAACGCCCCCGTGTCCAAGCTCCTGCATATAAATCGAGAGCGTGCTCGCCCCCGTCGCCGGGTCCTCATGCGACTGTACCCATCCGACCCTAGTTCCATCGGGCGAGAGGGCAACATGGCTTATCTGGCGAAGGTGGAACAGCGCATCCACCACCTCGTCGATCGACGATTTTGGGACGGCGCCCTGCGCCGCTACAATGCACCCGGATATCGATAACAGAAACGTGTTTGCTAAAGTTAACCGCATCGCGAAAACGACTATAGCGTAACGCCGATAGTAACTACAAACAACATGCGAATGCTGACTCTCTCACCGTGCCGCAGCGCCGAAATGTAGTCCTGGTTATGGTAAGTACCAGGCGATCAGTCGATCGGCCCTGCTAACCAAGAGCGATCTAGATTTAGACCACGGCCTGGACAAAAATCAGGTTAAGAGCAAATCCGTGCTGTACGGATTTCACATAGGAGACGAGATGAAAGCGCCGCTCAGAGTAGCATTGATAATCAGTGGACTGGCCAGCTATCCGGCTAGCCTCGCCGCACAGTCCCGATTCGTTTACGCCAACAACGATCTCTTTCCCGGCAACAATGTTTCTGCTTTTTCCGTCGATGCCACAGGCAGCCTGACAGAGTTGCCCAATTCGCCATTCGCAACGGGCGGGAGCGGCACAGGTGGTGGCGGATATGCGGTCAATCGCATCGTAGTGGCTGGAAACTTTCTCTATGCCTCAAATGGCGGCAGCCAAAGTATCGCCGCATTTGCGATCGACCCCAGCCTTGGAGGCTTGACTTCCGTCACCACGTCGCCGTATTCGACAGGGGCTACCGGCTGGAGCGATATCTCGCTCGCGGCGTCGTCAAACGGGCAATTCTTGTTTGCCGGCGTGACCGCCAACAACGCTATCAACACCTTTAGCATCGCGGCGGATGGATCGCTCTCGCTCTCGTCGAGCGTCGCGATCGGAAAGGCTCCCGCCGGTATGAAGGTATCACCGGACGGCAAGTACCTTGCAGTGGGTCTGCCGGGCTTTGCCGGCGGGGGAGTGGCGCTGTTCAGCATCGCCTCAAACGGTTCCCTGACTATGATCAACGGCGTCCCGTTTGCTGACACCGGGTCTGGTTTTCTCGCTGGTGTAGACATCGATTGCGCGGGCAGCCACCTTTTCGGGGGCGAGATGACCACAGGCAACACCACGGTGGACGTATTCAACATCGGCCCGAACGGCGCCCTCTCCAGTATTCAGGGATCGCCGTTCATGCCGGGTGTCGGGAGCAACTCGAACGTTGCGGTGCTCAGCCCGAACGACCAGTTCCTGTTCGTCAGTAATCAGGGAAGCACTTCGATCGTCACATTCGGCGTCGCTTCAACCGGCACGCTGGCGCTCGCCAGTTCCACTGTCCTTTCCGGCGGTACCAACGCGCTCGCTGGGATGGCAACCGATCAGAGCGGCTCTTTTCTCTATGTCGCGAGCCATTCCGATATGACCGATCTCATCTATGTATTCGGTATCGCACCGGATGGCAGCCTGACTCAGGTGCCCGGGTCCCCATTCGATACGAAGCAGGCAGGCGGATTGCTTTCGCTGGCTGCTTTCCCAGCAAAGGCTTGCGCGGCGCCGCCAGTCGGTCCGCCACCACCCTCACCGAATCCGCCGCCACCTGTGCCGCCAGGGAGCCCGGTTACCGTCAACATCGAAATTCGTCCATCTGACGACGACCGCGACGGCGATTTCGGTGGCCACGCCAACGTGCTGAATCCAAAGAGTCACGGTAAAATTCGCGTGGCGATTCTATCCAGCGCGACGTTTAACGCGCCCGCGCTCGTGGATATGCATTCCCTGACGTTTGGGCATTCCGGCGCCGAGCAGAGCCTGGCGTACTGCGAGACGCGTTCGTTCGACGTGAACCATGACGGCTTCCCCGATCTGGTTTGCAGCTTCTATACCTATAAGACGAACTTCCAGAAGGGCGACACCATCGGAATCCTCGAGGGCTCGTTGTTGGATACGACTCCCATTTTGGGCACTGATTCCGTCAAGATCGCGCACTGAGCGAAACGCCGGCTGGGTTCCCGCTCCATCCCGGCCGGCGCTCCCGTTTCCAGTTGGAATTCCACGCAGGTGGGCGGCCGGCCGCGACAACCAGCCTTCGGTGGGAGTGAACCATTGAGACCGGAAAGTTGCGGCCGGCCACGTGATCACCGCTCGAAAGGCCCATCTCATTGGTGCCCTTCACGCAGATACACGCTGCGCGTGGGATAGGGCATCTCAATCCGTTCTGCTCGAAATCGCATCCAGATGCGTTTGCGCAGCTCGTGCTGCACGAGAAACTGATCGACAAACTCCGCTATTTGGCAGATCAGGGTGAAACTCAGCGCCGAATCGCCAAAGCCGGGGATGAGCCGCACCATGGGTGCTGGCTCGGCCAGCAGGCCGGCGATGGATCCGGCTGCCCTTTCGGCCTCCTCCAGAAGCACACGCTCCACGTGGTTTGGGTCGCTATCATAGCTGACATTGACCGGAATCAACAGGGACATCCGCCTCTCCGGCAGATAATAGTTGGTCACAACTGCCTGCGCCAGTTTGGCATTTGGAATGATGATCATGTTATTAGCCAAGGCCCGTATGGTGGTGCTGCGCCAGCTGATGTCCGTCACGTAACCCTCTTCGCCGGTATTAAGCTTAATGTAATCTCCCAGGCGCACCTGCCCCGCCACGCTCACATAGAAGCCGGCGAAAAGATTCGAAAGCGTATCTTGTAGCGCCAGCGCGACTGCCAGGCCGCCGACGCCGAACGCGGTCAGGATCGGCGTGATCGATACGCCGAAGTGGCGCAGCAGGATCAGGATGCCCACCAGAACGATGAACAGCTGGGCCAGGTTCTGCGTCAGCGTGGTAACCGGGGTGGTCCCCGGCAGATGGCCGGCATAGTGTCGGATCAGGTTACCCGAGAGTCGCGACGCCATTAGCGTTAGCGACAGGATAGTGAGGATCATCAGGACTCGCTGGATGAGTCGCGTCGAGCGGTCGGGAAGGTCCAGCGTTTCAGTCGCGAAATAGATGCCGAGCATCAGTGACCAGATCATGATCGGCCCGCCGATCGATCGGGTCAGAACCACGTCCACTTTGCTCTTAGTCCTCTCGCCCCACCGCTGTAACGCGCGGAACAATAGCCGTTTCACTACATAGCCCGCAATCAGCGTGACCAGCAGCAGGCACGCGGGGATCACCAGTTTGAGCGGGTCATGCAGGGCCATTTGCCGGATCGATTCCATTTCGCTATTCTCCGTTATTCGGAGTCTATCGCATGAAACCGATGTTGCTTGCCGACGTTGAGAACAAGTCGGGCCCGGGCCCTTATGCAGAAATCATTGAACAGATGAGGGCCGCCGGCGCGGTGATCCCGCAGATCTTTCACCTGTTCCGGTTCAAGCCGAACGTCGGTCAGCACCTCGCCCGGCTTTCGCAGGAGATCATGCGCGGGCCATCACCACTGACTGCCGGGCAAAGGGAGTTGATTGCCGCCTTCACTTCGGTGCGCAACCAGTGCCCGTTTTGAATCAAGAGCCATGCCGCAGTTGCGGCCGAGCTGTTGAAAGATCGCGCCAAAGTCGATGCGGTGCTGGACGATTATGCCGCCGCGCCCATCACGGACGCGGAAAAGGCGATGTTCCGTTTCGTCGAAAAAGTGAATCGCGACTCCATCGCTATCGGCCCCCCGGATATCGAGGAGATGCACCGCGCCGGGTGGACCGACGAGGCCATCTATGACGCCATCAATGTGTGCGGGCTGTTTAATTTCTACAACCGCTGGATCGATGCCACGGGCGTGTGCGAAATGCCGGATGAGGCTCATCGGCAATCCGGCAAGCGGCTTGCAGAGCGTGGGTATTCCTTCTAGAAATGCACGCGCGCTCTGCAAAGGTCGAAGACGCCGCCGCGATTGCGCGCGTGTACAACGAAGGAATTGCAGACCGCGTTGCCACCTTCGAAACGCGCTTCCGTTCGCCGGAGGAGGTGCGCGCGTGGTTCGACGGCGTGCACCCCGTCATTGTCGTCGAAGAGAATGGCGCGGTCATCGCGTTCGCAGCCACATCGGATTACCGGAGCCGCGCATGCTACGCGGGAATCGCTGAGGTCTCGGTCTATGTGGCTCGGTCGGCGCGGCGCCGCGGCGCGGGCCGCGTCGCCCTGGCGGCGCTCATCGCAAGCGCTCACAAAGCCGGTTACTGGAAGCTGGTTTCACGCATTTTTCCCGAAAACCACGCCAGCCGGGCATTGATCCGCTCGCTCGGTTTTCGTGAAGTCGGCACTTATGAGAAGCACGGGAAGCTCGACGGCGTCTGGCGCGATGTAGTCATTGTGGAGCGCCTCATCGAAGCGAACCTGACCGCCTGAATCGGGTCGGCGGTTGCCCGTCGTCGATCCGATGCCCACTCTGTTCGCCGTGAAATAAAGCCAGAGGGCGCGCTGCGGGTCCTCCGGGGAAGACACTGCTTCGCGGCTCTCGTAACGCGATCGAGTTCAAAATCTTGCAGACGTCATTGGGATAGCACAC
>Ga0126376_10002427_pt1 | contig 10529 bp, 10 predicted proteins | sample PanSoiMetPlot_15_FD_92760 | JGI IMG/M metagenome (GOLD analysis project Ga0126376, IMG submission 92760) | Tropical forest soil microbial communities from Panama - MetaG Plot_15 | ecosystem: Environmental > Terrestrial > Soil > Tropical forest > Bulk soil | place: Panama | collected 2016-02-17 | reverse complement strand
GAGCTTCGTTAATTCAATTTGCGCCGCAGAAGCTTCCGCGCTCAGCGGCATTTCGGCATACAAATGATTCCAAATTGAAACAGCCTTTGCCGTCTGACCAACAGCAGCGTAGGCGCGGCCGAGCGCAAGTTCGACGTCTGCCTTGTTATCCCGCATTGCCTCGAGGACACGAATGGCCTCCTCGTTCTGCTTCGAGGCGATCGCCGCATTCGCTCGAAGCAGCTGCGCGTCGCGGATGAACAGCGAGTCGGGATGCTTTTCACCAAATCCTTTCAGTAGGGTTGCGGCCTGCTGCTGATCAGCAGAGGAGGCGGCCGCCGATTGCGCTAAAAAGAAATCGGCGTAGTCAGATAGTTCACTGCCTGGGACCGCAGCCAGCTTCAGATCTCTGTCAGCCGGTGCGTAATCCTTATCCTGTAAGTGGGCATAACCGAGCACCAGATGCGCGAGCATTCCGCCTTGATCTGCTCGGTGTTTTTGAGCGTAGCGTTCCACTGCTGCATAGGCTGTGGGGCCTGGCTGCTCAAGCAGCTGCTTCGCCATCGGACGCAGATCGGCCGATTCCACGAAGGCACGGTGAAGTTTCTTCTTATGTGCAGGCGTGACGCGCTTGGCCTTACTGGTTTTCTTTTTCTGAATTGCGCGTTTATGCGTGCTGGTCTTTGAGGTGCCCTGCGCCAGGGTTAGCGCAGACGAACAGACCATGAAAAGCGATAGCAGAACGAGAGAAATGGAACGGCGAAGCACAGCGGATTGGCGTCCTGAGTTCAGCTCACATATAGATTAACCCGATCTTAGGCAGGAAAGTCGCTTCCCATCAAAGACCTGTCATTGTCGGCAAGGATACGCACAACCTCCGAGTCGAAGTATCTGGCAGTAGCTACAGGTGTACCCCCGTATCGCTTGTCGTACGTGGCACGACTCTTCTCGATGTCCTCGCGGAGAACCTTGTACAAATCGCGATTCTGTTTGCCCTCCGCCACCTTGGATTGGTTGTAGAGCTTGATCTCGTCCACCAGCAATTTCGCAAATCGTTGCGCCTTTTTGTGGAGCTCCTGCTCGTCCGCAGAGAGAGTTGAGGCTCCTGGCCCCGCATCCGCCGATACCTTGGCTACAGACTCGGGAGTAGCCGGAGCAGATGCCTGTGCTCCGGTAGAGCTCACGGGAGCAGCGACTGATGCTTCGGTCGCCTGCGGACCGCCGGTCTTCTTCCCTGCAGCAAGCTCGAGCCATAAACAGGTGTAGCGCGTCAGGACATCGATCGCAGCGACATCGGTTGCAACACCTGCCCTCGAGCCCGTATCGCAATACAAGAGCGCCGCTACTTTGTCTCGCACGACGAGGGGATATACAGTCGCGCTGCGGTCTCCTGGCGCCCCGTGCTGTTGAATGAACGCGGAATCAAAGTCTACTGCGGCCCCGGATACTCGACCGCGATCCTGAATGGCTCGCGCCGCGAGTCCCTTTGACCCATCCAGCGTGAGTCCCCGGATGTTCTCGTCGGCAAATCCGCGCGCCTGCCAACCAGCGAGTGAGGTTCCTCGCACGACAAACAGTGCGGTTCGCGTGCTGAACTTCGCTACGCCTTCAAGTAAGGCTTTGAGGATGTCCGTCTGCACCGTTGAGGCCTGAATCGCAGAAAAGGTGGCGCTGATTATGCCGGTTAAGCCTGGCGCGGCCTGCGGCGAAACCTGTCCACCAGGTGAGGGAGCCAATAAGGGCTCGATCTCGTGCAGCACCTGCTCCACGACTTCCTTCCGAAACTGGTCGGCTTGCTGCGTTAGCCGCTGCGAAACCGCTCGTTCGATATTGCTTCGAACTTTGTTGAGATCAGCCATGAGTGAGTTCAGGCCGGATTATAAGAGGAATCGGGTGATCGGGCCATTGGATGATCGGGTGAAGTAAGTACTCACGTGGGTCACTCACTCCACGACGATCTTGCCCGTCATGTCATTGTGACCCGGACCGCATATGATGCTGCACGCGACCTTGAACTCGCCTTTCTTTGACGTATCCAGATGGATCTCAACCGGCTTACCCGGCTGCACCGGCTCGTTGATGCCCAGATCCTCCACGTCAAATCCATGCTGGACATCGTCTGTTGAGACCGTTAACACGACGTCTTCACCCTGCTTAACTCGGATTACGTCAGGATCAATGGCAAACTTTCGCATCGTAACCCGCTGAGACTTGAATGTGTGCGTAGAAGGCTTGGAATTGCAGGCGTTTAGGAAGAACGCAAAAGCTAAAACAGGCAGGATCGAAATCGTTTTCCGCAGCATTTTCCGGCGTGTGGATAAACTAAATTCGCGAATGGTGCGTAGTAGCATTTAAGATATCAGACTCGATTTTGTCGCCTCCTCTCAGGTACCCTACACACGGATCTAGCAAACGGCGACCGAACGAGTCGTATTTCATTATGGAAAGTATTGAAGCCAGAGTTGCGGAGCCACAGACCGAAGAACTTGCGCTGGTAGATGCGGCGCGGCAAGGTGACGTGGGTGCGTTTGAGCAGTTAATCAAACGCTACGACCGCAATGTATTCCGTATCGCCCAGCATATTACGCAGAACCGCGAGGATGCTGAAGACGTAGTCCAAGATGCATTTATTAAGGCCTACCAGAACCTCGAGCAGTTCCAGGGAAACTCCAAGTTCTACACCTGGCTGGTGCGCATAGCCGTAAACGAGGCGCTAATGAAGTTGCGCCGGCGCAAGACCAGCAAGACCGTCTCCCTGGACGAGGATGTGGAGACCGATGAGGGCTCTATGCCCCGGGAAGTGGCCGATTGGGGCCCTAACCCGGAGCAGCTATACGGCCAATCCGAGCTGGGAGACATCCTCCAAAAGACCATTCAGGGATTACCCCAAAGTTTCCGCACCGTTTTTGTTTTGCGGGACATCGAAGGATTATCTACAGAAGAGACGGCGGAAATGCTAAATTTGAGTGTTCCTGCCGTAAAATCGCGGCTCTTGAGAGCGAGACTCCAATTACGAGAACGCCTCAACCGCTACTTCAAAAAAAGTAAAAGGGACGGGGCTAAGCCGCAGTGAAATGCAAAGACTTTCTTAACGAACTCAACGAGTACCTGGACGGCAATATTGACGTCCAGCTTAAAACGGAGCTAGAAGAGCACCTCCAGTGGTGCCATAACTGCTTCGTGGTATGCAATACCACCCGTAAAACAATCGAGATTTACCGAGACAACGACGTTTACCCCCTCCCAGATCCCATCCGAGACCGACTCCACAACGCAATCGTCAGCAAGTGTAAACAGAAGCACGAGCACAAGAGCTAGCTCTCCCTAGGTCAAAGGCTCTGTCCTGCGTCCCAGCAACGGGGTAGACTTATCCCACTGCGGTCGTGCGTCTCGCACGTAACGGCCGGTGCTGCCATGTGCAGGATTGCGTCTCTGCTGCTGTTCACGCTTGTCTCGGCTTGCGTCACTTGGGCGCAGACCCCGGTGTCCGCTGCGTCGTCCCGGATTCCCATTCCCGAGGCGGGATTCCTCTCCTCCGCTCAGTACACCAACTCGTTCTTCGGCTTCTCCCTGCCGCTGCCGAAGGATCGCAAGTATCAGATTGAAGACCTCAGCGAGTCAGACAAAGCGCTGGAGCATTCGTTGTTTGCATACAAGTCTGCGAGCAAGGGACTCACGCTGCTAATGGTCTCCGCCACTCAAGTGTTCGGATCCCCCGACGATGAGGCGCAGAAGGCGGTCTTCCTCTCCGGTATGCAGGGCCAAAAAGGCTTACAGGCGATCAGCGTTGGCGGGCGTCTGTTCTGGAAGAACGACCTGGAGGAGAAGACCTTTTCCGGCAAGCTCCGCCGGATGCGCTACGCCACCGGAGTTTCGGGATACGTGATCGTATTCACGGTCTCGTCTTACAATTCCGGCCAGGCTGAAGAGCTGCGCAATTGCATCGAGTCAGTTAGGTTCTTCGATCCAGCCAGAGCAAGCGAGATCGCCGGATCAGGGAGCCGACCGTATCTTCCAGCCGCTGCACAACGACGCTTGGACAGCGCACCACAGCTCGACGTGGCGCGCCTGGAAAGCGGTTCCGTCAACGGAAATACGTACTTCAATCCTGTTTTGGGATTCGCCTATCAACTACCCGAGGGATGGTATGCCGACGCGCTCAATTCAAGCGCAAAGCTGCATGAAGCAGATACAGCAGCAGATTCCACAAAAGCCGCTATTGTTCAGGAATGCACGAAAACCTTGCTCTCAGCCCGAGAGCCTAGCCCGGCGAACAGCGCGACCGGATCATCCGCCCGTATCACGATCATGGCAGCCGATCCCGCATGCTTCGCTCCTGGCCTCAAATATCCCGATTCCGTGCGCGACTCGGAAGCTTTGCAGCGCATAGGACAAGCCATCGTCCGCGGCTTTGCCGGAACATCGCTACTTGGCCGCGAAGCCAACCGTCTGCGGGCCATCGAACTCGACGGACACCTGTTCCTCGAGATGCCCAGCGCAGCCAACGTCCCAGTAACCGGCTCCTCGCTGCTCCGCAAGGTACACAAATCTTTTGTGCTAACCAGTCTGCGCCAATATTGGGTGATCTGGGCCTTCGAGTGCGACACGCCTTCCGAACTCGAACGCATTATGAAAGCAACGATTTCCTTTGGTCCACCCCGCCAGGCAGCCGGTCCAGGGGGGCGCTAGGCGAAAAAGCGATGGCGAACAAAAATAAAGGAATTGATCTTTGACCCATCAGGATCTCCCTCGAAGCGCACCAATTTTCAGAGCATGCCAGTGTTCCAAAACGGGCAGTATTTTACAGTGCCAGGAACAACGGATATTGTTGTTCAAACAACGAGACAAGCATCCCTTCCTGCCAGTTCTCGTCCGTCCCGATACTACTTTATGACGCGGATAATTAAGGAAGCCTTCTCCTTTCGCCGGGGTCATCGGCGTTGATTTGTGCCGATCAGGAATAGGGAGTTGACGATTGTGATCTCCCAGTCCATCATTTTGTGAACAGGCAAGTTCCCTAGCCAACGCCTGTAGGCTGTGATCTGTGCCATCTCCCTTCAGGAGACACTTTCCGACCCTAGTCTTTTCACGCGCTCGCAACTGGCCCGGGAGACTGGTGTTGTGATGTGAGAGGAATGTGGTGGAAACATCACGGATTCGGACTCTCATCGTTGACGATTACGAGCCTTGGCGTCGTTTCGCTCGTTCGACACTCCAGAGCCAGCCAGAGGTACAGATAGTAGGCGAGGACTCAGACGGATTAGAGGCCGTCCGCGATGCAGAGAGACTGCAGCCTGACCTAATTCTGCTGGACATCGGACTTCCCGGGCTGAATGGAATCGAGGCTGCGCGACAAATTCGGAAGTTGTCACCAAAATCGATTGTTCTTTTCGTCAGCCAACAATTCTCAAAGGATTTGGTGCAAGCAGCGCTTGATGCAGGCGCAGCCGGTTATGTTCTGAAGGCAGATGCCGGAAGCGAACTGCTAAGGGGAGTGCAGGCAGTTCTCCGGGGAAAGACTTTTGTAAGCCGTAGTCTCTCTGGGCACGATCTACGCGAACAGAAAGATCAGCATGGACGCGCGCCGCTCGCGCCCAAAAATGCGCTTAACCGCCACGAGGTCGCCTTCTACCCAGATGATCAGGCCTTCGTGGCTGGGCTTGCTCACGTCATAAAGTCGGTTCTAAGTGTCGGCAACATAGCCATTCTTGTCGCGACTGAGCCGCACCGTGCGGGCATCCTGCAACGGCTCAGGGCAGATGCTGTGGACGTTGACGCTGCTATCAACCACGGCAGCTTCATTGAACTCGATGTCCACGAGACGCTTGGCAAATTCATGGTTGGCGACATGCCCAACGCTAATCGATGTGCGCAAATTGTGGGTGATCTCTTGACGCACGCAATCAAAAGCAAAAACAGGAATCACTCTCGAGTCGCATTTTGCGGGGAATGCGCGCCTGCGCTACTGGCGCAAGGAAATGTGGAAGGAGCAATTCGAGTCGAACACCTGTGGGATGAGATCACGAGAAACTACGATGCCGATACTCTTTGTGGATATTTAGATAGCGTTGTTCCAGGCAGACAGGACAGTCTAGTGTTGCAGAGAATCTGCGCAGAGCACTCTGCAATTCATGGTCAGGAATTGGGCTATTAAAATCCTATTGCCCGACTGCCAACCCAGAAGTAATCTCTCGCGTAAATGGAACGCGAATATGGATTGTAGTGCCGGCATTCGGTTTCGAATTCATAGAAAGGCTTCCATTAATCAGGCGCACGCGCTCGCGCATGCTGGTAAGACCTAACCCTTTACCTTGTAATGCTGCTGCAATATCGAAGCCTCTGCCCCGATCGGTGACAACCAAATGAATCTCACTGCCGTCTTCCCGTAGGTACACGTCGATCCTTTTTGCCGCGCTATGTTTCAGGGCATTGTGGACGGATTCCTGCAGAACTCGAAATAGAGTAACGCCGACTTCACAGGGCAGAGTACTCGAGACATCGCTTCGGAAGTCGATTTCCATCCTTTGCCGTTCTGCAAACTCGGTGCACCAGCTTCTCATCCCTGCGACGACACCCAAGTATTCCAACTTTGAGGAATGTAAATCGTGCGACAACGCTTGCACGTCGCTCGAAACTTCATTCACTTCCTTTCGAAGCTTTTCCAAGCGAGTTTCTACTTGGGAAGGATTACTTTGCAGCTGCTCGAGTTCAATCGCCAGCATTGCGAGTCTTTGCGTGATATCGTCGTGAAGCTCTCTCCCAATCCGAGTACGCTCCTGTTCCTGTGATTGGATCAACTTACGGGTCATCTCCGCAAGAGCCTGCTCTGCGAGCTTGCGTTCAGTGAGATCCACGTTGACGCCGATCATTCGCCCAGGCTTACCGGATTCATCCACAAAAGCCTGCCAGCGTCCCACAACCCAATGAACGCTGTCGTCAGGCCAGACAACTCGCCACTCTCCTCGTACTGGTTGTCCCGTCTTCAACGACTCTTCAATTAATGCATTTAGGCCTTTGCGATCATCTGGGTGAACCAGCTTCTCAAAAGCAGCCTGAGTTCCGTCAAAGGTTCCTGGCGGCAAACCGTACATAGATTCCAGTTCCGGGGTCCATGTATTCACTCCCGTCTGGATATTCAACTCGAAGGTTCCAAAGCGCGCTGCCTGCTGTGCCAACCGCAGCCGCTCTTCACTGTCACGCAGAGCCTCTTCCCCGTTTTTTTTCTCCGTGATGTCCTGCACCATCGCAAGTATGAGCGGAGGCGTTCGCTTGAGCAGGGAAACAGACAGAAGGCCCCAGAGGAGCGAGCCATCTTTACGGAAATAGCGTTTCTCTAACTGATAGTGGTCGATCGAACCTGCCCGCAACTGCTGAAAAAGAGCCCAGTCCTTTGCGGCATCCTCAGGAGGAGAAAAGTCGACACAGTGTTTACCGCGCAGTTCCGCTTCGGTAAATCCAAGCATCGAGCAGAATGAGGGATTCAGGAAGAGAGGCTGACCATCTATATTCTCTAACGCAATCCCAATGGGACTGGTGTTGAACGCCTCGTAAAGAAGTTGGCTCCCTGCTCGCGCCATTTTGACACTACCTCTTGCCTCTCATAGGTATTGGAATCGTGTACGTATAAACAATCGTGAATGTCAGAGTTTAAAGGGGTGAAACTGACTAATTCAATCTGTTTACACTTCTTAACTTAGTGTTTCCGACGATCACGAGGCAGTCTACGCTCAATTTGCCCCCCATTCGCGTGTAGATTCTTGGCGGGAGGACTCAGCTCAGTGCCTGGAGTTCCTTCGCGCACCGCCCTGGCCTTTCCGCAATCCTGACAAATGGAGTCCGTCGATGACAGGGGCTTGATCGAGAAGAACCAAACACCGCATTCGCGGCATTGGTGTCCAATCCAGTCTTCGGCAATGTGATTCATTTCGTGCTTAATCTTTTTGATTTCAGAGCTTTCTACTCGTGGCGAGACTCAAATCTGCGGCGCGATACTCTTCAGCAGTCGTAGATGTTGTATGTGAGTGGTATAAAGCTGGCAAGCAACTTTAGTTGCGTCTGAATCAGATGTCAGCCGAACCAACTGCCTTAGTTCCGGGTTACGGTGCGCTGAACCCGCGTCAGCAGCGCATCGCCGAATTGGCCGGTCTGGGTTACACCAACGGAGAGATTGGTGGTGAACTCGGGATCACGGAAAGCGCGGTGAAGAGTGCGCTGCACGTGATCTTTGATCGTCTCGGCATATGGAACCGCGTTGAATTGGCAAACCGCCTTGCAGGACGAGAAAAGCTGGAATCAGCCCAGGAACGCATTGAAACCTCTCGCTTGCAGGCGCTTGCCTCGCGGCAAATCCTGGACACGCCACGGGAGCCTGACTTCGACGACCTTGTAGCTCTGGTTCGATATGTGTGCCAGACTCCAATCGCGTCGCTGACGTTGATAGATGCCAGGCGCCAGTGGTTTAAGGCTGAAGCTGGGCTTGGTGTGCGGGAAACCGCCCGGAATCTGTCGTTCTGTGCACACGTCATCCACGGCTCACAGTTGATGGAGGTCTATGACGCAACTCGCGATGATCGATTCCGCCAGAATCCATTGGTGACCACGGATCCTCGCATTCGCTTTTATGCCGGCGTTCCTCTGCTCACCGAAGATGGTTATGGACTTGGAACTGTCTGCGCCATTGATCGAGTGCCACGCAGGTTGAGCGCAGATCAGCAAGAAGCGCTCCGCTCCGTGGGGCGAGTCGCTCTCCGCATGCTTGGGAAATGAGCAGCGCAGACTAAACTATTCCAACTGGAGTTTTCGAAGAGAGTACGCGCGAACTCCTGGTGAAATTATTTATGAGCGTTGACACGCTGCAAACATTAGCAAGCAAAGTCTCAGGATGGTTTGAACGGAAATTTGAGTTCGCTTTCCCCATTGAACAGTATCCGAACCTCTGCGTTCGGCTGCGGGGTACTCCTGCAAGGCTTGAGGAGATGTTGCGTGAAGTCCCCCGCGATGTGTTGATCCACAAACGGGACGACAAATGGTCGGCACAGGAGCACGCTGGACATCTTCTGGATCTGGAGCCGTTATGGATGGCACGAGTCGATGACTTTCTCAGAGGTGGAGGCACACTGACCGCTGCCGATCTGACTAATCGCAAAACGCACGAGGCAAACCACAATGCTCGGCCGCTGGCAGAAATTCTTTTCGACTTCCGCCGAGCACGACTCGGTTTAGTAGATCGCGTTGAGAAATTTTCGCCTGATCTCTGTGCGCGCTCGATGCTGCATCCGCGCCTGAAGCAGCCGATGCGCCTTGCGGATCATTTGTACTTTGTCGCAGAACACGATGACCACCACATGGCGACAATCTGGCAGATGATTCGATAAGTCAAAGTCCTAAATCGGGAAAAGACGGGTGAAAGTCTGGGAATACGGGCAGTCGGAAGCTGATAGCCCCGGCGAGCTACCCGCTTCCTTGTACTGCCATCTGGATAGGCGGTTTCGCGGTTATTGAGCGGGAGCTGCGGCTGTCTCCTGATGGAAGGCCCCAAGCCATTTGCCGTTCTTCTTGACCCAGAGGCTAGAGGCATATACCGGCGATGGAGTCTTCTGACCGCCACAGGTTGCATCGGCGTCTGCCTTGTAGGTGACCAGCACTGTGTCCTTATCGATCCAATCTATTTTCATGTCACCCAGCGAATAGCTCTTCACCTCGCAGGGGTTCTTGGTCATGAAATCGACGGCTTTGTCCTTGCCCTGGGTTACGCCGCCGGGATCGACCATCACAGTGTCGTCTGTGAGGTGCTCTTTGAATGGCCCCATAACTTTGTTCTTCCACGCTTCCCACAACTGCTTTTCGGCGGCCGTAAGCTTCTGCTCCACATCCGCGTTCTTGCTCTTCGCTGCCTGAGAAAATCCGAGCATCCCAAACATCAACAATCCAACAGCCACAACTACAAGCTTTCGCATGTGATGTCTCTCCTTGTGTGTGTACTCGTTGGCGTTTCTACTCTTCGATGTTGGCGGTGTCAATTGATAGCGGTGTCAATTGATATAAGAACTACTGCCGCAGGTCGTACGCTCCACAGTCATCGTAGAGACGCGGCATGCCGCGTTCTCTACCGTGCTGATAGAGCATGCGCTTTTTTGATCAATCAGCTGACTTTGCCTTTTGTTCCGCGAGCCATTGATCGGTTCGCGCTTCCAGAAGATCCAACGGCAGGCTTCCTCCATTCAGCATTTCGTCGTGGAAGGTGCGGATATCAAATTTCGGCCCCAACTCCTTCTTGGCACGCTCGCGGAGTTCGATGAACTTGAGCTGGCCGATTTTGTAGCTGCAGGCTTGTGCCGGCCAGGCTATGTAGCGATCGGTCTCGGACTGGATCGTCGGCTCATCGACTGCGCCAGACTTGCGCATGAACTCCACAACCTGATCGCGCGTCCATCCCTTGGCATGAATTCCTGTATCTACAACCAGTCGAACGGCACGGAATAGCTCAGACGAAAGGCGTCCGTAATCTGAAACTGGATCCTGATAGAAACCGACTTCCTTGCCGAGTTGTT
>Ga0126376_10002424_pt1 | contig 10531 bp, 10 predicted proteins | sample PanSoiMetPlot_15_FD_92760 | JGI IMG/M metagenome (GOLD analysis project Ga0126376, IMG submission 92760) | Tropical forest soil microbial communities from Panama - MetaG Plot_15 | ecosystem: Environmental > Terrestrial > Soil > Tropical forest > Bulk soil | place: Panama | collected 2016-02-17 | reverse complement strand
TAACAGAGATCGGCAAAAGAATAGTTGTCGCCATAGATCACCAGGCCGTCCAGATTTTGCCGCGCCATTTCTCGTCGCGCGGCGTCAAGGCGAACCTGAAACTCCTCTTGGGGCATGGCTTGCCGGTCCCAGGTGGAGCAACCTCTTTTCAAAACCGAGTGGCGGCTAAAAATCATCTCTCCCTCATCTAGTACTGATTATCCCTACGATTGGAACGTTTTGAACGACTGGAACTGCCCGAACCATTGCGTTTCAATTGTTCCGATCGTTCCAGCCGTTCAAGTCGTTTGGTTCCCTTCAATCCTTAACGTATAGATCCCAAGATGAACGCGTCATGGGCTCTGCTTTGGCTTGCGTCATCACTACGGTGTCGCCTAGGGTCAAGTATCCCGTCTCTGGAATATATTGGTTGGGATGGATGATAAACGTCATCCCCGCTTCGAGCTTGGTTTGATTGCCGTCTTCCAGATTTCCCGGTGCCGAAGAGCCGCAGCCGAGACCGTGGCCGCGCACCCGCATGAACGGCGGGCGGCAGTACTTTTCATAGCCAGCATCGCAAAGTGTTTCGTTGATCGCGGCGGCAATGTCGCTCGCCGGCGCGCCAGTCTTTGCAGCGTCTAGCCCCAAACTCATCGCTTTTTTGAGAATGCCGTACTTCTCATATATCACAGGCGCTGGCTCTCCCATCACCATGGTGCGGCAAATCTGTACGAACAAGCCGCCCACGCATGGTGTGATTTCTCCAATGACGATATCGCCAGGTTGAACCACTCGGTCCGTGGGCGGATGCAGCGCCTGGTTGTGCTGGTTGGCGACCACCATGCCGAAATTATCCTCAGCGCCTAGTGCTCGCATGCGGTACTCAACAATCGCCGCCAGCTCGAACTCCTTGAGGCCAATGCGCGCGTCTTCGTGCAATGCTTGCACGCCGCCATCAGCGATCTCGGCTGCTTTTTTCAGCCGCTCCAGATCAAAGGCACTTTTGCAGCGCGCCATGTTTTCTATGATGTCCTTCGCGTTCACCGGAACTTGCTTGAGCGCTTTGATAAACTCGTCATATAAATCGACGTGCATCGCCTCTCTGCCAACGAGACCCGTTGTTCCTGTTAGCTTCGGCAATCGGTCCCACAACTCATTGAATGGTCGAACATCCGCTACCGCGGACTCGTCCTTGGCTCGGGCAATGTCCCAAACCGGCGCCAGATATAAAACCGGCGCATCCTCCAACGGCATTACCAATACCGTCTCCGGACCAACATCGATGAAGTCGGTGAGATAGGCGACATAATTCATGCGCAGAAAATTGTGGCGGCCCGCATCGAAGACGAGCAGCGTTTGCAGCCCTTGCTCGCGCATGGCCTGCCGGACTTTCGCCATACGACTGTCAAACTCTTGTTGGGCGTTCATGACATCTCCTTCGCCGCGCGAGCGGCGCGGTTCCAATCGTTCAAACCGTTCAAGCAGTTCAAGCCCTCTCCTTCGTTCTCCCTCGCGACGCGGCGGAGGAAAGAGGTGGGGGATGACGTTTTGAACTACTTGAACGGCTTGAACGGAACTTTTTGCAAAATAGCATCTTACACAGTGGGTTATGTGTAGCCAAGCCTTCGGTCGCGCTCGATCAGTTCCAATGACCGCTCGCTGGCGTGACCATAACCTCCGCCTCCCGCTGTGAAAAAAGTCACGCTGCCACCTTGCTTCAAATGATAGTTGGGTCGCTTGGTAAGCCAGGTGCCAGGATCGTCGGGCGCCTGTTTGACCCATGCTTTGGCGGAATCGCCGCAACTTCCGCCGAAAAGTCCCCATGGCGATGTGCGCTGCCGTTCCACGTTGATATTCGTGAACGCATCGCACAAAACGCGGACGGAAAGTTCAATCCCCAATCCGCCGCGAAACTTGCCGGCGCCGCCGCTCCCCTCACGCAAACGGTGATGCTCCACGAGCACGGGATAATAAATCTCCTGCAGCTCGACGGGAGCGTTTTGCACGTCGCCCTGGCAAATCGATACCGTAGCGTTTTCGCCGTCCTCATGAGCGCGCCCGCCCCAGCCTCCGCCCATAATGGTTTGGCAGAGAAACCGCCGCCCGGTGCGCGGATCGGTGCCGAAGAACGCATACCCACCCATGTCTCCTTTATGCCCCGCGGCCACCTTATGCGGCATGGCCGGCGCCAGCGCCTTTAAAATCAGATCGACGACCGTAGGCAACGTGCGGCTCCAGTTTCCGACGGGCGCCGGCGGGGTGGCGCTGAGAATCTTTCCCGTGGGAATGACGATCTTCAAAGGACGGAAACAACCTTCATCGATGGGCGAGAAAGGACTTACCAACGATTTGAAAGCCACGCGAGCCGCGGCCACCGCGCCGGATTCACCGGAGTTGATCGAGCCCTGCACCTGATCGCTGACCTCGGAAAAATCGATGGTCATCTCGCTGCCAACAATCTCGATCTTGACCTTCAGCGGCACAGGCTGGTTGAGATTCACGCCGTCGCTGTCGAACAGGGCGTCGGCCTCGTAGTTGCCGGGTTGGATGCGCGCCACCTGTTCCCGCGCCAACGCTTCGGACTGATCCCAAATCGTTCTCACGCAATCCAGGAAAACAGCTAAGCCATAGCGCTGCACCAGCCTGCCGAGGCCGCGGTCGCCGATCCGACATGCAGCGATCTGCGCGCGCAAATCGCCCAGGCAGGATTCGGCAAACCGAACGTTATCGGAGATCAACTGAAAGAGATCCTGGTTGGGCTCACCGCCACGATAGAGTTTTAGCGAGCGGAACTGCAATCCTTCCTCGTAAATCTCCCGCGTGCCGCTGTAGCCAAAACCGACGCGCGTTCCGCCGATGTCGATCCAGTGGGCACGTACGGCGAGAAAAGCCACCAGATCTTCTCCGTGAAAAAATGGCGTATAAACCACGACGTTGTTGAGATGCTGCCCACAGACGTAGGGATGGTTCATGATGAGCACGTCGCCGGGTCGAAAACCATTTTCCCCATACGTGCGCACACCGTCCACGATGGCCGGGCCGAGGTCGGCCAGAAAGATCGGCAGTGCGCCGAAGTTCTGCGACAAAATATTTCCCTGCGGATCGACGATGCCGACGCAGTAATCCCGCACTTCGTAGATCATCATGTTGTAGGATGTCTTGCGCAACACGGTGGCCATCTCGTTGGCGATATGGGCCAGCCCGTTGCGCACCACTTCCAGGGTGATCGGATTGACGGCGGCGGGGGGCACTTATTTTTCCTCGGTTTTTACACCCCGTGAAGAAGAGTGAATCGGTACGGTGGCTTCACGTAGGGAATAGAGATAGCGAACGACGTCTTCGTTGCTCATGTACTTGCTCATGTCGTAGCGCTCGCGATGAACCATGTCTTGCAGCGGACGGCGCACCCCTTCCCGCGCCGGAACGTCGGGATAGCCGATGGGAACAATGAGATAGACCATCAACAGATCCGGGATGCCGAGAATGCGCTTGTACGGCTCTTGGATATGAATCGATACCCATTCAGAGGTAAGGCCGAGGGAAGCGATGGCCAGATGGAGCAAGAACGAAGCGTTGGCCAGACCGTCGGTGAGATGCGACTGATCCCGCCCAAAAGTGTGCGCGCCCATCACCGTTCCCCATTGGCGGCGACCGTCACCCAACACGACGATGACCGCCGGCGCCAGATGCCAATTGGCCTTGGCTTTGTTGAATCTCAATGATTCATGGGGATTGTCTTTCACCTGATACGAAGGATGGCGCAATTTATACTCGCGCTGTTGCTCCATCCAGAAAATGAAATCAGTGTTGTACTCCGAGTAAGCATCGCGCAGTTGTTTTTTGGTCTCCGGATCGGTGACTACGATAAATTCCCATGGCTGCGAATTCGCGCCGGACATCGCCCAACGTGAAACTTCGAGGATTTTATCGATGGTTTCCTCGGGAATCGGATCGGAGCGAAACTTGCGGACACTCATCCGCGTCTTCACCAGCTTAAGCAGCATATCATAGGTTTCGTTGTTGCCGGCCATCGAATGCCTCCATAGGTCTTCAAACTGACATTTCGCGCACAGGTGTAGGGGCACGGCATGCCGTGCCCCTACCGCCCTTTCAAAACTTCCTCCAGCACCGACTCGTCGATAAACTCATTGGGGTTGCGCTTGGTTGCCCCGGGCATTTTCGGTTCGAGGGTTATGAGGAACTCGCTGATTCCCTCGCGTTCGGTGCGCAACGTGTCGGAAATGCTTCGGGCAAAGTAATCGTAGGTTTTTAAGGCTTCGGCCTTGGAACCGACGTGAATATATTTCTCGATCAGTCGGACTGTCATGTCGCGATTGCTCTTCATGAGGCGCACCGAATCTAGATACGCGCGTAGATAGCGGCGGACGACGTCGCGGCGCTCTCTCATATCGCGCTTGCGCGCTACGATCGATAACTCCGGATAGCGCATCCCCATGGCGTTCAAATCGCCCAACCGGCTATACCCCTGCGCTTCGGCAACAAAAAGGCCTGGGGGCGAAATTATGGTAGCGGATATCCCACCCCGCTCCAATGCGGTCAGTCGATTCCTCTCGCCGCCAAGCTGCAAAAAGGTCACATCCTTATCGGGGTTGATGCCATTCTTTTTGAAAGCATACCGCAAGCCGATATCGTTGTTGCCGCCGAAGCTGGCAATGCCGATTCTTTTGCCTCTAAGGTCTTGATACGATTTGATCTCTTTGGCGGCAATGACACCTGCGGACATGGAGTTGGACCCTGTGCCTACAATGGTCACATCCGCGCCGCTGAGAGCCGCCTGCACGGACACCCCGCCGCTGGTATGGGCGAAGTCGAGCCCTCCGGCTAGCAGGGCCTGCATACTTTTGGATCCGCCGGAGATCAGAACCGGATCGACTTCCAATCCTGCTTTTTTGAACTCCCCCGCATCCAAAGCTACCCAGAAAGGAATATTGTAGCCAGCTATCCCGGGATAGCTGGCGGCGATGCGCTGCTGCGCATCTGCGCCACCGGCAGGGAAAACCAACAGCGCTAGAGAAAAAACCAAAAGCGAGAGGAGTTTGTCCCCCTCAAAGATAGCCTGGCGCGCGCCGTTCATTTGGGAAGCCATAGATCAATTTTCAAAAGCACCAAAAACCCTATGGCGCGCTTAGGGATACAACTCCTTCAAGAGTCCGCTCTTCTCTAATTCGTCGAGGAAGCGGTGATCGACAAATTGCTCAGGCTTCGCGGTCTTTGCGGCGGGAACCGTTTTGGCCAGATCGTCCAGGACGTTTTGTACTCCGGTCATGTTTACATAGGGCGCCTTTTCTAAAACCTTGCTCATATAAAAATCATAAGCCTTCTGCAAAACCACTGGGTCCTGAATCTTGGTGTATTTTGCCATCGACTTATAGGTGAACTCACGATCGGTGCGCGCTCGATGAACGCCCCGCGCATAGGCGCGCATGAACCGGTTGATTACCTCAGGCCGGCTTTTGATGATCGAGCCCACCGCCACCAATGCCGGATTGGGGAAAGCCAAATCCATATCCGTGATATTGATCAATTCTTTAAAGCCGGCCTTTTCCACAGCGAATTGTGTCGGTGGCGAAACCACTCCGCCCTCGATGGATCCGCCCTGCAGTCCAGCCGCGACTGTGGCCATAAAGCCGAGCTGAATCAAGGTAAGGTCCTTATCCGGATTTATGTTGTACTTCCTGAGTGCGTAGCGGACGGAAATATCGGGGGCTGAGCCGAAACGCGTGATGCCGATCTTTTTCCCCCTGAGTGCATCAACCGTTTTGAACTCAGGCCGGACAAACAAAGAAAAAACCATTTTGTTGCCGGAATTGCCGATGATTTTAAGGTCGAAGCCTTGCAGCGCAGCGGCAATGGCGGAGCTGCCATTCAAAGAGCCGATATCGATCTCGCCTGCGACTGTCACCTGTGCTAACTGAGTGCCGCTTGGGATCAGAATGATGTCGTCCTGGAGACCCTCTCTGACGAAATATCCGGCGTCGTGCGCCACCCAGATCGGGGTGTAAGCGCCGCTGATGGAGCTGTAGCCGATTCGAATCCTATCAGCAGCTCCAACATGAGTTGCCCATAAGAGGATGACAAGCCCAAACACAAATCGCTTCATATTCTGTCCTTCCAAGAGTACTTGGCGAAGTTTAATCGCTTCTGCCGTAATATTCTAGGAACAGCGATTCTTCAAGTAGGGGCACGCCATGGGATGTGCTACAAGTTGACCTGATTTCCCGCTTCAAATATGTTGGCACGGCTTACTGCTTAACCCAGGAGAACACTGCCTATGAGAATGATCGTCATTGGGACCGGGCCCATCGGAGGGATTATTGGCGGCCGGTTGGCGCGTGCGGGCCACGATCTGACATTTGTCGATGTCGACAAGGAACATATCGCTGCCATTCGCGAAAAGGGATTGCAGGTGGATGTGCCCGACGGCGCATTCAACGTAAGAATCAAAATTTTCGCCCCGGGAGAAATCGAGGGAAAGTTCGATTGCGGCTTCATCGCTGTGCGTTCGAACTACACTCCCGACGCTTTGGCCACCGCGATGTCTCATCTCGAACAAAACGGTACCTTGGTCTCGCTGCAAAATGGCATTAACCCGCCCTTGCTTGAGGAAAAAGTCGGTTCGGATCGCGTCATCGGCGTTGCTATTCGCATGGGATGCCGCAAAATCGCCCCGGGGCACGTACAAACCGCCACCCGTGGCCACCTTTATGTTGGCCATCTGCACGGCAACAGGACGCCGCAACTCGAAAAACTCAACGCTTTGCTCGATTCGGTAATTCCTTGCGAGATCTCTGACAACATTCTGGGTGTCCTCTGGAGCAAACTAACTTACACTTGTCTCGGTTATTTCGGATCCTTGGCGAACGAGCCGCTGGCAATCAGCTGCGCCGGCGAGGCGGACCGTCGCGTCCTCACCGATTTGTTCGCCGAAGTGATCGCCGTCGGCAGCGCTGCTGGCGCGCGCTTTATTCCCTTGGCTGAGTACAATCCGCCGGACTTTCATCCGAATATCGCGTTCGATAAACGTCTCGCCGCTGTGAATGCCATGGCCAAGGATTGGAAGCTCGAGGACCGCAAAGGTCCGTTGAGGCAGCTTCAAAAAGGGATCAAAACCGAGGTCGATTACACGCTCGCCCATGTGGCGAGAGAAGGACACAGATTACATATTCCCACGCCGTTATGTGAAAAGCTGCTGACAATGATCCACGAGTTGGAAGCGAAGAAGCGGCAACTCGGGCTGCAAAATTACACCGAGCTGAGGGCTGCGAGCGCCTCGGCTGCAGGAGCTAAGAGCTAAGCGCATACACGAAGCAATTTTGCTTTGCTCCTGGCTCTTTGCCTCTTTGCCCTTTGCAGCAGTTCTGAGCCTCACCAAATCAGCCGAGTAGAGATTATTCCTTACCTCGAAGATTTTGCCTTCCATAGCTCCTCCTTACTATCCCGCTCGGGACAGTAAGGGGTTTTTCGCTGGGGCACTCTTAGCGGTTGCCCGGGCTCATGTCGAGCTCCCGCATATTGACAACAGATCGCGCCCAAGCTGCAAACAGTGCCGTATAACTTGCTCGAACGGCGGTGATTTCCGGATGATCCGGCCGGAGAACCTGCTCCAAAATCGCCAGCGCCCTCGCGTACAACGGCTGCGCTTCCTGATAACGGCCCTGCTCCCGGTAAAGGTCAGCTAGTTTTTTCACACTAGTGGCGACATCGCGATGATGGAGTCCGAGAGATTTTTCCCTGATGGCCAGGGATTGAAGAAAGAGCGGCTCGGCGCGCGCATAGTCTTTTTCAGCGCAATAAATGTCGGCGAGCTTGGTGAGATAGCCGGCAATCTCTGGATTGTCGGCGCCAAGCACTCTTTGGTGCATTGCCACCAGATCTTTGACAATGATTTCCGCATTAGAGTAGAGCCCTCTCCTGCGGTAAAGATCAGCAAGTTCAGCGAGTCTTGTGGCCGATTCCGAACTGAGCTCATCGTCCTGGTCGACAGCAACAATCGAATCGGTTGAGTCAGCCGGTTGAGCCGGCGTTAAAGTTTGTTGGTCTTCCCCCATTAGGCGAGCCGTGAAAAGTCGAGCGTCAGCGGTTGGTGAAAATACGAGAACGGTCGAAAGAAACGCCGTCATTAAAACCAAAGCGCGAGTTTTCATCTGGTCGCTCCTCGCCGTCGCAATGGCGGCATGAAACATCAGCCTCACTCTTATGCCTGAATAAAAGCTTCCCCGTTGGGCCGTTGCGTCTCCGCTACTTCATGCGGAAATAAGTACGCTTCGCCCGCCGGACCGAAATTCACCAGAATCAGTTTCCGCCCCAGATTCTCTATGTCATGGACAAACGTTCCCTGGCGCGGCAAAAGAACACCCGTTTTTTGCGACCGAATAAGGGTAATGGTCCTGAGTGAATCGCCTGTCTTCATCGCCGTTCCCTGAGTTAACGTTCGCAATCCTTTCACCAAATTCACCGCACTAGAGGAGCCCCCCTAGGCCGGCCGTCGTCCAGTGCAGTTGTTTTTAGTCGCCATCGAGAGATGTCCCATGAAGAATCTCACGCCTCTGAATTTCGACCGCATCTTTTCCGGTCGGGTCGTAGTCACATGGACCGTAAAAATGGATGATGTTGCCAGCGGCTTCATCGAGAACCGGTCGCTCCCACGACAACGTCTCTTCGCGGATCGGGGGAAACTTCATGTGGCAGTAAGTACCATCGGTGGTTGGGACCTTGACGATGGGCTCCTGTCCGCCCACGACTTCTCCCATTACAGACGGCACGCTCCAAAACAACGTGGACGACAAGAGTAGGCTTGTAAGAAGTGATATATTGTTTTTCATTATTTTCACCTCCTTTCTTTTATTTCGTACTCCCTTTCGATACCCTAAGCAGCGGCCGTGCCAATCATAGGACAACCTTGTCCCGGCGGCTTTTGTGTCCACCGATCGTTTGCGCGGCCTTTTTCCTGCGATTTTTGAGGCGCTCGGATGGCAGGCTAGACGCTTCCGGGCTGGCGAGGATCTGTGCCTCTCTGTCGGATGTATCCATGGTGACCCCAGCGTCAACTTCGTTGACACTGATTTCGCTGATATGCTACTTGAGGGATAAATGACCGAAGAAACCACGACCTTAGGCCCACCCGACAGCGCCAAACCAGAAGCCTGTCCGCTGGAACGGCTTCGTGCAGTCCTGGACGAAATCGCGTTCAAGACAAAGGAGCGCCTTAAGGCAGATCGCTTGAGTGTCTTTTTGTTCGACCGCGCTAAGTGCGAGCTTTGGTCGATCATCTCCCAAGAGAAAAAGATTATGCGCTTTGACGCGCGGCTAGGGGTCGCCGGAAGCGTCGCCATGACAGGGCAGACGATCAATGTCCCCGATGCCTACGAGCATCCCCTATTTTACAAAGAGGTGGACCTACAGACAGGGTATCGCACCAAGACATTGCTTGCTGTGCCGCTCAGAGATCTCAAAGGAGAAATCATCGGTGTCGGCGAAGCGATCAACAAGGCGGAAGGTCGTTTTACCGATGAGGATGCAGCGACATTGCAAGCACTGGCGGCCCGCGTCACCGAAGCCATCGAGCACATGCCCTTCCGGGAACGGTTGTTCCGCGAGCTGTTGGTTCACGACAGAAGCAGTGAAGAGGACAACGGTACCCTTTTCGCTACTCAGAAAATCGTCGGCATGAGCCACAAGATCGAAGCGATCATCAGGCTCATCGATCAGATTCGTGAATCCTCCGTGGACGTACTCATTCAGGGTGAGATGGGTACGGGCAAAGAATTAATCGCCAGGGCCCTGCACGAGAACAGCCCGCGCGCGCACCGGCCCTTTGTTGCGCTTAACTGCGCGGCGTTACCGGACAATCTCGTGGAGGCGGAATTGTTCGGAATCGAAAAAGGCGTGGCCACAGGAGTCGACCGCCGCACCGGAAAATTCGAAGCCGCCAACGGCGGGACATTATTTTTGGACGAGATCGGCGATTTGAGCCTCAATGCCCAGGCGAAGATCCTGCGGGTTCTTCAAGAACGAGCGGTGGATCGGCTCGGCGGCGGCAAGCCTGTGCCCATCGACGTGCGCGTCATCGCCGCGACAAACAAAAACTTCGATGCAGCGTTTAAAGAACGAACCTTTCGCGAAGATTTGTACTACCGGCTAAAAGTCATTCAGATTCAGATGCCGCCGCTGCGTGAGATCGCCGATGACATCCCGCTGTTGGCCAACCACTTTCTCTCCAAACACTGCAGGTTGATGAGCATCGAGCCAAAGGCATTTGCCCCGGCCGCCCTGCAAGCTCTCTTTCGCTACCCATGGCCTGGGAATGCGCGCCAGCTGGAGAACGAAGTGAAACGTCTCATCGCCTCGGTGCGAGGCAAAACAATAAACGAAGATCACTTGGATCCGGCCCTTCGAACAGCGGAGACTTCTGTGCAAAAACCTCCCGCTAGAGATGGCGCGCCGGCGCCGGAGGCATCGTCTTTTCATTCTTTACCGGCCGCCGTAGAGGGTTTGGAGCGCTGCATGATCGAAAATGCGCTCCGGGAAACCG
>Ga0126376_10002422_pt1 | contig 10532 bp, 10 predicted proteins | sample PanSoiMetPlot_15_FD_92760 | JGI IMG/M metagenome (GOLD analysis project Ga0126376, IMG submission 92760) | Tropical forest soil microbial communities from Panama - MetaG Plot_15 | ecosystem: Environmental > Terrestrial > Soil > Tropical forest > Bulk soil | place: Panama | collected 2016-02-17 | reverse complement strand
CAATGGACCGGCGGCAAGTCCACGGGTTTGGCCGGGCAGCTTCTTCGGGAATGCAAGGCTGCCCAGCCTGTCTTGAGACTATACGGCAAGCGCCGCTTTCGTCGGTACGTTAAGCGACATTGCGCGCTCGCCGATGGCAGATCACCGCAACCTTCATTTTTTCAAGCAACGCTAGCACTGGCGATCTTTACAGCGCACTTATAGAGCAACCCTTATTTCCCCATCGAAATTATATGCAGCGGCACACACATCTTCACTTGCCAACACGTTAGAGACTTGGAACGGGCCTAATCGATGGCCGGTCGCAAAGGAGCCTAACATGCGGCCAAAATCACCACAGGAATTCCCTGATCTTCAAGGCGGGACCAAGATTGCAATGGTGGCGTTATATGCCGCGCTTGTTATCGGGAGCATATGGTTTGTGAGTAGTCCAACCTTCGAGAAATGCAGTGCGCTGCAGAACATCACCGACCGCAATGCTTGCTATGACGGCCTGAGAAACGAATTGTTGAAACCTCCGGCAAAAGGCGCGGACGTCCCCAAGGCAAACCGATTTTAGTGGCCCTTTAGCCTGCGCGCTTCGTCAGCCCACCATTCCGACAGGCTGATGAAATTCGCGCGCGTTAATCGCTGAATTCGGCGGCCAAAAGCGGACATTGGTTATTCGATGACCTCGTCGGCCTGCGCAAGCAGACTTGGCGGAACGACGATACCGATTGCTCTGCTGTTGGCAGGTTGACTACCAGCTCGAACTTGGTCGGCTGCGCCACCGGCATGTCGGCCGGTTTTTCGCCCTTGAGGATGCGACCAGTATAAATGCCGACCTCACGATACCGAGCAAAGTCGCTCGCGCCGTAGCTTACAAGACCACCAACTTCGGCGAATGCGCGCAGAAAGTAGACGGTCGGAAGCAGGTGACGCGTTGCAAGCGTCACCAACTGCACGCGACGGTCGATGAAAAGCGGGTCAGCACCGACAACAAGCGCCTCCGCTCCATTCTGCACGAGCGCAGTAAAGGAGGTTTCGATTTCGTGATTGGTGCCGGCCTTGAAAACGTCGATGTGTTGCCCACTGGCCGACGCGGCGCTTTCAACGTCCTTGATCATGCTCTCGGCTGGAACTGGATTGGTCGGATTGACAAGGAGGGCAATACGGGTGGCACGGGGCACCATTTCATGCAATACGCCGAGCCGCTTGGCGCCCAGTTCCGATGCCATGAAGTTAATGCCGGTGATATTCCCGCCGGGGTGGCTGAGGCTAGCCACGATGCCGGCCTTCACAGGATCGGTGCCAGCGGAAAAGACGATTGGAATAGTGGTGGTCGCCGCTTTTGCCGCAAGGGCCGATGCGGTACTTATCGGGGAGACAATGACCGCCACCTGACGGCGCACCAGATCGGCCGCCAGTTCCAGGAGCCGGTTGTTGTCGCCATAAGCCCAACGGAATTCGATCGCGACGGTACGGCCCTCGGCATAACCAGCTTCACCAAGGCCCTTTCGGAACGCCGCGAGCAGACTAGCGTTCGCCTCGGGTGAGCCAGGATGGAGAAACCCGACTAGTGGAACGACCGGCTGCTGCGCGCGCGGCAAGGGGCCAAGATGCCACCACACCGCCAGCAAGGCCCAGAAATTCACGCCGTCTCATATCGTCCCCGTGGCGCACGACAAGGGTTCGTATCGGCTCAAGCTAACATACTGGAAGGGTTGGACGTGAGGCCAGCGGATGTCCGCTTTGGGTCAAAAGCAGACATGTGTAGTGCACCAGCTCATGTCCGCTTTACTCCCGAAAGCGGACACGCGCAGTGCCCCGATCACACGCACTGAGTGAAGCTTCCGAAGCATGGTGGTGAGAGCGCCGATACCGTTTAGGATGCAAATTCCAAAAGGTTATGGGGGCGATAGTTGTGGGCGCTGAGTAGCCTCTACGAGAGGACAGAAACCTATGTTTGGGTTGAGTTGTCGGCAATTATTCAAAGGATTGGCTGCAATCTTTGGTATTCTGGGTGTTAGCTGGCTTGCGGTGGATTATTTCGTTCCTTCACCACCGTCAAAGATTACAATTGCCACGGGTTTCAAAGGTTCTTCTTTCGAATATTTCGGTCAGCAATATCGGGAACGATTAGCAGCCCACGCCGGAGTGGCGGTAGAGCTGCGCGAGACTGCTGGGGCCGTTGAAAATCTTAGACTGCTGCAGGATCCAAAATCCGGCGTTCAGATCGGCTTTGTGACGGGAGATGTCCCGGACAGCAGTCATGCTCCGGAGGTGCTGTCGTTAGGACCTATCTTCAATGTTCCTTTTTGGGTTTTTTACTCCTCAACCGAGCCGGTTGACCGTCTGTCGCAGCTCAAAGGCAAACGAATCGCCGTAGGGCCGATAGGGAGTGGCACTCGATACTCAGCCGAAAACATCCTTAGCAAAGGTGGCGTCAACTCGGAGACGGCGACACTGTTGCCTTTCGCAGGACTTGACGCGGTTGGCGCACTGAAAGACGGAAGGGTTGATGCAGCGTGGTTTAATGCTGGGCCGGATGCGCCTCCCGTTCAAGCGTTGTTAACGAATCCTAGCGTTCGGCTTATGGACTTTCCAATGGCAGAGGCTTTCACCCGCATTTTCCCAGACCTGGTCCGAGTGGTATTGCCAAAAGGCGTGATTGAAATTGATCCACCCAATCCACCCAATGACGTCACGCTTCTCGCAACCACGAGCAGAGTCTTAATTCGTAACGATGTTCATCCGGCAATTGTCCAGCTCCTGGCGCAAACGATGAAAGAAGAACATGGTGGGCCAGGGCTTTTTCAGCGAGCCGGCGAATTTCCCATGAGCACTGATCCAGAATATCCCATGGCTCAAATTGCCGTTGATTACTATAAGGACGGCCCGTCGCTACTGCCAAAATACCTACCCTTTCGGATGGCTATCTATGCGCGACGAACGATTGCGTTGCTGATTGCAACGTTGGCAATTGTTCTCCCTGTGTTTGGCTTTGCGCCTAGGCTGTACGGGTGGTTTGTCCGAGAACGTCTACGCAGGCTATATCGCCGCCTCAGAGTTGTTGAAAATGCGATGCGATTGGAGCTTACAGTACCCCAAGCAGAAGCTCTCCAAAATCATTTAGTGGACATTGATCGGGTAGCGAGCGCCGTTCCAATGCGGCACTCCGACCTCTTTTTCCTTTTTAAGTACCACCTTGATCAGACCCGTTCGCGTCTCGCTTCTCGTCTCGCTGAGGCGCAGAACCGGAAGCCAAAGTCGGTTAAGGCGTGAACTCGTAAATTCGTCCACAAAACTTTGGTCAATGTCCGTTTTGGGTCAAAAGCAGACATGGGCAGAGATGTGCAATGCAAAACGGTTACGTCTGCTTTACCCCCGAAAGCTGACATGTGCAGCGCAAGAGCGTATGTCCGCTAAGGGCCAATAAGCGACATTGTTTCGGGCCTACGAGCAACCAAACACCACGTTATTCCGGCAGTCCGGTAGGACGGAGCGCCTCACTCAGAGCGGCCGCAAGTTTTGTCTCACAATTCGCGGCCGCCAAAAAACGGCTGTAACGAAACTCTGGCTGCAGTTCTAATACGCGAGCTGCAACGGTTTTCGCTTCTTCGAGCCTCCCCAACCTCGCAAGCGCCGCTGCTAGCGCCACGTAAGGAATGCTAAATCCTGGACTGCTTTGAACGGATTTGCGTGCGTCGGCGGCGGCTTCCTGGTCTTGGCCAAGGTGGAATTTTGCGAGCGCGAGCGCAAGAAAGGCAGATGAACGCCAAGGATCAAGTGGACTTAGGCGCAAGCCCTTTTCGCTCCATTCGATCGCGCGCTCCGCGTCTCCAGCGAGCGCATGAATTACACTGCCCTGCATAAAAGACAGGGCCGATGAGGGACTAACTGCGAGCGATGCCTCGAATGCAGCAAAAGCGGCGGCGCGATCATGTCCTTCCATCCCGATGGAAAATCCGGCCAAAGTGAGCGCAAGTGCATCATCTTGACCATACGCTAAGGCAGCTTGGGCGTGGCGAACTGCAGCCTTGCGATTTTCGATGTTTTGCCCGCCGCGAAGGAAAATTGCATGATTGCACTGCGCGGCACAGGCGTGTGCCAAGGCATAAGTCGGATCAAGTTCAAGCGCACGCGCCAAAAGACGGAGGGCTCGTTGTGATTGCTCTGGCATCCGCGAATAGACGTCGGGCAACGCCTGCAAGACAAGGTCATACGCGTCAAGACTATCCGGCCGCTTCCGTTTGGCGCGCTCGACCTCAGCGAGGCGTAAATTCGGCTCAATGGCGCCGACAACGCTAAGCGTGATCTCGTCTTGAAGAGCAAAAATATCATCAAGGGGGCGGTCATAGCGCTCGGCCCAAATATGAGCGCCGGTTTCTCCTTCAATAAGTTGGCAGGTGATACGGACACGACTGCCCACCTTGCGCACGCTGCCTTCCAGTACGTAGCGCACACCCAGTTCGCGGCCGACTTGTTTCACGTCGACCGTACGGCCCTTGTAGGTGAAGCTCGAATTGCGCGCGATAACAAATAGCCACTTAATGCGTGAAAGGCCGGTGATGATATCCTCGACCATACCGTCGGCGAAGTAGTCCTGCTCTGGGTCCCCGCTCATGTTCTGGAAGGGCAACACCGCGATCGAAGGCTTGGCGGGAAGCATTAATGTTGCCGAGCGTACGGGCGCTGCAAAGTTTATGCGATAGATCCGAATAGGCCGTGCGATATTTTTCAATTGCTGGTCGCCGCCATCCTCGAATGACGCGTCGATTTTGCCCTCAACTTGTTCAAAGGCTGCCCGCGAAAAGCAGATGCCGCCGGGTTCGGCGATGCCCTCGAGCCGCGCCGCGACATTTACGCCGTCGCCGAAAATATCGTCCTCTTCGATGAGAACGTCTCCGACGTGGATGCCCATGCGCAATTCTATGCGTTTGTCTTGCGGTACTTCGGCATTGCGCTTGGCCATGCCGCGCTGAATCTCAATTCCGTAACGCGCGGCATCGACGACGCTGGCAAACTCGATCAGGACACCATCGCCCGTCCGTTTGACGATACGGCCCCGATGTTCGGCAACCTTTGGTTCCCAGAATTCGCGCCGGATTGCGTTGACGCGTGCGAGCGTTCCTTCTTCGTCAGCGCCCATAAGGCGGCTGTAACCGACGATGTCGCCGGCAAGAATGGCTGCCAGCTGCCTTTCGGCTCGCGCAGTCATCAAGATGGAACCGTAAACCTGCCCATTTCGAAATCAGCTTACGTTCGCCGGCATGGGAGTGTCTATCCTGGCTAATGATGTCCGCTCTGGGTCAAAAGCAGACATGTGCGGTGCAAAACGGCATGTCCGCTTTACCCCCAAAAGCGGACAATCAGCAGCGCGATTAGAATGTCGGCTAAGGGCAAAAAAGCGGACTCGGCGCCACCGGCAGTCGGTGGGGGCTGCCGCGATATCGGAGCGAGATTAGATCGCCGCATTTGCGAGCATGTTTTGGATTTGCTTGGACCGCTTTGGATCGTTGGGGAAGTCGCGGCGCATCCGTGTGATGGCTTTTATAGTTGCGCCAGCGTCGGACATAAGGACCTTGCGGAATTTACGTCGCTATGACCTAAATTGCGCCGGGGCGAAGCCATTGTCGACTTTCGTCGGCTCGAAACAGCCGAGCTGGCCGACCCATAACAATCTAACGAGTCCTGGGAGGACCGCCATGAAAAACCCTATCGTTTCCCTTGTGTCCGACCGCCGCGCGCTCTTGAAAGGCGCAGCCGCGATCGGCGCGTTGCAGATCGCCTCGCCCTTCGTCGTTCCAGTTCGAGCCGCGGACAATATCAAGATGGGAATGGTTGACCCCCTGACCGGCGTGTACGCCGCTCCGGCTGGTAACGAAGTCATGGGCGCCAAACTCGCCGTAGATCAGATCAACGCCAAGGGCGGCATTCTCGGCCGGCAGGTGGAATTATTGGTCGAAGACTCGGCCAACGATGTAGGGACCGGTGTGCAGAAGGCACGCAAACTGATCGAACGGGACAACGTCAATTTCATTATAGGCGATGTGAACTCCGGTATCGCTGCCGCAATCGCCCAGGTCACTGCAGAAAAAAAGGTGCTGCACGTCGTGTCCGGCGGCCATACAGACACTATTACCGGCAAAGACTGCCATTGGAATGTCTACCGTGTCTGCAATACGACGAGGATGGAAGCGAACTCCGTTTCCGACTTGCTTTACAACAAGTACGGAAAGAAATGGCATTTCATCACTCCCGACTATGCCTTTGGTCACACTCTCTATGATGCCTGTGCAGCCAATCTGAAAAAGCTAGGCGGCACGGTGACGGGCAACGAGCTTACCCCACTCGGCACCACCGATTTTTCCGCTTATCTTATCAAGGCGCGCGCTGCCCAACCCGACGTGCTTCTGCTGCTGGTGCAGGGCTCGGATATGATCAATTGCCTAAAGCAGATCGTGCAATTCGGCCTCGACAAACAGATCCACGTCGCCGGCACCCAGCAGGAGTTAGAATCCCTTGCTGGTCTGCCGCCCGAAGCGCGCATTGGCATCTGGATGTTCGAGTGGTACTGGAAGCAGCCGGGAGTTCCGCACGTTGCTGAATTCGTCGCAGAGATCCGCAAGCGCAACGGCGGCCAGGTCCCGACGGCGCGTCATTGGTTTGGCTATACCTCGGCCATGACGTTTGCGCTTGTCGCAAATCAGCAGAAATCTCTCGACGCGATAAAGCTGGCGCAGGCATTGGACGATTTCGAACTCCCTCCGGACGTCAAGCTACAGCCCAACAAGGTTTATTATCGCAAGGGCGATCATCAGTTGATGACGTCGGCTTTCATTGGCGAGGCGCTCAATAAGGGCAAGGACGATCCCGAAGACCTCTTCCGGGTTGATTCGGTTGTCCCCGGCGACAAGACCGCACCGCCTGTCGCGGACACTGGTTGCACGATTAAGTGGCCGGCGTGATCCAGAACGACGTTCGTACTTGCCCGGGAAGTTTCACACTTCCCGGGCAGTTGCTGAGCCTTTAGTTTCAAACATGACGCAACTCCTGCTCTTTAACGTTACGAACGGGCTGATGATCGGCGCGTTCTATGTGCTCATGGCGCTGGGCCTGTCGCTAATTCTCAACCTGAGTAATGTGATCAATTTTGCCCACGGGGGCTTTCTCGTCATCGGCGGCTACATTGCGTACACGATCACGCCCTACGTAGGCTTTTGGGGCGCGCTGTTGATCGCTCCGCCGATTACGGCACTCATCGGACTCGCCGTTGAGCGTACGTTGATTCGACCGCTCTATGGGCGCGATCCGCTCTACAGCCTGCTGCTCACCTTCGGTTTGGCTTTTATTATCGAGGACGGCACGCGATTTATCTGGGGGGCTCAGGGCAAACCGGTGACCGTACCGGCATTTCTGGCGAAGCCGATAAGCTACGATTTCTTTTTCATCACCGGCTACCGCCTGTTCATGGTGGCGACCGTGGTGTTTGCGGTCGCGTTGCTGTTCGTCCTGTTGCGTTATACGCGACTCGGAATGCGTATCCGCGCCGGCACGCTCGATCTCGAAACAGTATCGGCCCTGGGCATTAATGTTCGCATCCTGCGCTCGCTCAATTTTGCGGTAGGCATCTTCCTTGCCGGCCTAAGTGGCGTGTTGGCTGCGGGACAACTCGGTCTCGAACCGACCATGGGTACGGGCCTGCTTATGCCGAGCTTCATAGCCATCATCGTCGGTGGCGTTGGTAGCCTTACCGGCACACTGCTCGGCGGTTTGTTGATCGGGGTCGCGTCTGGGTTGACTGCGATGTACTTCCCCGCCGCGAGTGAAGCGATCATGTATGTGCTGATGGCGGTGGTCTTGCTTGTCCGACCGCGTGGTTTGCTCGGTGAGGAAGGCATGATGACATGAGCGGCGAGCAAACGCGTAAGCTCTTTGTGCTTTCGGCCATTTGGCTTGCACTGCTGTTGGCACCATATTGGATGGCGCCCCTTGGCGGCTATACCGCGCTCGCTACGCGGGTTCTGGTGCTTGGACTAGCGGCGATGTCCGTGAATTTCCTTCTCGGATTTACCGGGGTGCTATCGTTCGGTCACGCTGCCTATTTCGGCCTTGGCGCTTATGGAACAGGACTCGCGCTCAAATTCCTGACGACAAGCACACCGATGTCGCTTGTCATGGGCATGCTGCTCGGCGGAGTCGTCGGCGCGCTATTGGGTGCGCTGATCGTACGCAGACGCGGCGTCTATTTCGCGATGGTCACCATCGCTTTCGGTCAAGTGTTTTATTATATTGCATTTCAATGGAGCTCGCTCACCGGCGGCGATGACGGCTTGCGTGGATTCTCCCGCCAGCCGCTCCATTTTAGGTTCTTCCAGATCGACATCCTGTCGAACACCAACTACTTCTATTACTTCGTTCTGTTTTGTTTTGCGGTCGCTGTTGGCGCGATGGGACTCATTCTGCGATCTCCATTCGGCCGTGCCATGATCGCGATCCGCGAGAACGAACGTCGCGCCCGTTTCTTGGGTATTCCGATCGAGCGTCACATCTGGATTGCATTTACTCTGTCGTGTTTTTTCATGGGACTTGCTGGCGCGCTCTACGCCCTCGTCAACAATTTTGCTGATCCCAGAGGTCTGCACTACAGCCAGTCCGGTGATTTCGTCATGATGGCGGTGATGGGTGGCATGCGCACCTTCTGGGGCCCGCTGCTGGGTGCCGCCGTGTTCGTTGTCCTGCAGGATTACTTGTCAAGTGTCACCGTCAACTGGATGTCCTTCGTAGGGCTGTTGTTCGTGTTGGTCGTGCTATTCTTTCCGCGTGGCCTGCTGGGATTCGTTCGCCGCAAGAGTGCGGCGTGAGGGCCCAGCAATGACAGTCCTGGAAGTCAAAAACGCCACCAAACGCTTCGGAAGCCTGGTCGCCGTGCGCGACGTATCGCTCAGCGTTCCGAAAGGCGAATTGCGGGCCGTCATCGGCCCGAACGGAGCTGGCAAGACGACGTTCTTCAACCTGATCAGCGGCTTCTTCCCGCCGAGTTCCGGCACCATCGAATTCGATGGTCGCGATATCACCCAGCTAGCGGCCCATAAACGCGTCGCGCTTGGTATGGCACGCACGTTTCAGGTCACGGAAATATTCCCCGAGCTTAGCGTGCTTGAAAATGTACGGATCGGTGCCGAGGTGGCGGGCGGCTATTGCCTGCGGCCCTGGATGAGCGCGGCCGAGAAAGCCGCCATAGACACGAGGGTGCATGAAATCCTCAAGTTGGCTAACCTGGAAGCCAAGTCCAATCGCCTGGTCGGTGAACTGGCCCACGGGGATCAGCGTGCGGCCGAAATCGCGATGGCATTGACCCTAAGGCCGCATCTATTGCTGCTCGACGAACCGACTGCCGGGATGGGCGACCAGGAGACCTATGAGATCACCCAACTTATTCGCCGTCTGCACCGCGATCGCAAACTTACAATTGTGTTGATCGAACATGACATGCGCGTCGTGTTCCATCTTGCCGACCGCATTACCGTGCTCGACCAAGGCAGCGTCCTAGCCGAGGGTACCCCACACGAGATCGCCGCTGATGAGGCCGTTCAGGCCGCATATCTGGGCAAAGCCGCGTGACCGCCGCGCTGGTCGCCCAAGACCTACAGACCTACTATGGTAAGAGCCATATTCTGCATGGCGTCAGCCTTGAGGTGGCGGAGGGCAAAATTACTGCGCTGCTCGGCCGTAATGGCGCCGGTAAGACGACAACGTTGCGCAGTTTGATGGGGTTGACGCCCCCGCGCGAAGGCCGCGTTACGATTTTTGGCAAGCAGACCGTCGATTGGCCGACTTATCGCATCGCGGCCCAAGGCGTCGGATATGTGCCCGAGGGCCGGCGGATTTTCGCCAATCTCAGTGTTGAGGAAAATCTGAAAGTCCCACTGCAGCGGGACGGCCCCTGGACCATTGAGCGAATCTACCAACTCTTCCCCCGGCTTGCCGAACGCAAACTCAATCGTGGCCGCCAGCTTTCTGGCGGCGAGCAGGAGATGTTGTCGATTGGTCGCGCGCTGCTGCTCAATCCCAAGCTGCTCATTCTTGACGAACCGTCACAAGGTTTGGCGCCGCTGATTGTGCGCGAGGTGTTTCGCGTCGTGGCACAGATGCGCGCCGAGGGCATTTCCGTATTGCTCGTCGAGCAGAACGCACGTATGAGCCTAGAAATCGCAGACCACGCTTACGTGCTCGATGACGGTGCTGTCGTTCACTCAGGGTCGGCCCGCGAACTCGCGGCTGACGAAGAGCGCGTGCAGGAACTCGCTGGCGTCAGCGCTGACGAATGGACAATGCCTGAGAATTTATGAGCGCTCTCGAATGTCCGCTTTGGGTCAAAAGCAGACATGTGCGGTGCAAACCCGAAATCGACAGATTTTCTATTAAGGGATACTAGGGCAGACCCCGTCGGCTCCGAGCATCCGGCCGGTAGACATGAGCTTATGCACTTACGACCCAGAGCAGAAAGTGCGGCGCGCCAAGTGCGGCCCGCCACGCAAACGGCGCGT
>Ga0126376_10002421_pt1 | contig 10534 bp, 10 predicted proteins | sample PanSoiMetPlot_15_FD_92760 | JGI IMG/M metagenome (GOLD analysis project Ga0126376, IMG submission 92760) | Tropical forest soil microbial communities from Panama - MetaG Plot_15 | ecosystem: Environmental > Terrestrial > Soil > Tropical forest > Bulk soil | place: Panama | collected 2016-02-17 | reverse complement strand
GTTCGCGAGACGCTTTGTGAAGAAGTAGCGCCCACCATGTTCCGTTGGCGTGCTTAGGGTGTCGGTCCGCAGCAATTCGCTGATTCGTTTTGCAATTGCCGCACGGCCGGACAAGGGTGACAGCGCAGCCTCCGTGCATTTCTGCTCTGCGTCGATCCACGCCCTTGTTTCTGTACTGTTTTGGTCTTCCAGCCAGCGGTATGGATCGGCTACATCGGTTGTCCCGTATGCATCGTGAACAACTTTCACAGTTGTGGGAGGCGGACATTTTGGAGCCACAGTCTGCGCATGTACGCTCACAGCGAGAATCGTCGCAGCCAAGAAAACGACACGGACGCCAATACGAGCGGCGGTGCCCGCCCTGTGCGGTTTGACTGGGAGGTGCATTCTTTTGACTCCTTGCAGAACGTTGGGAGAGGGCGTATTGCGAAATTGGCGAGAGAAACTCTACCATAATCCTCGCGATGGGAGCTGGCTTGAAACTGTGTGTAGAATGTCGCCTCCTCTCTTACATGCCCAATTCGAGCGCAGACTCAAACCAGGTCGAAGATCGGCTTGCGATCCGTGAGACAATTGTTTTTCTCAGACAAAGATTTGGCACCATCCTGGTCATATCTCTTGTTCTCCTCATTCCTTGTTTTTGGCACGCACATATTCAGGCAGGCGATTTGGGTAGCCATATCTACAATGCATGGCTTTCTCAATTAGCCGAGCGCGGGCAAGCGCCGGGCGTTTACGTAGCGCGTCAGTGGAACAACATTCTCTTCGACGTCATGGTTTCTAACGCCGCAAAAATGTTTGGCTGGCACGCAGCCGAACTTCTTTCCGTTTCCGTCGCTGTGCTGATTTTTTTCTGGGGAGTATTTTCTTTTCTCGCCGCCGCCACAAAGAAATTTCCATGGGCGCTCGTCCCGTGTATCACCATGCTCGCTTACGGCTATTCCTTCAGCATGGGTTTTTTCAACTATTACATCTCTTTGGGCCTTGCCTGTTTTGGCCTAGCGGCGTTCTGGAGGGGCGGGGCAGGGAACTGGCTTACCGCGCTAATACTTTCGCCGTTGATGCTTGTCGCGCATCCGATCGGTTTTCTCTGGTTCGTCGCTACGGTTGTATACGTTTCCCTGTGGCGACTGATTCCCGAGTATTGGCGTTTGATCCTTCCGATTGTCGTCATCGCCGGCTATTTCGCGTTGCGCGCCTTCCTCGTCAACGATCCTCGATTCGACGCCGATTGGCGGCCCGATCCCTTCTTTTGGATGAACGGTTCCGACCAATTGATGATCTATGGTCATCGCTATCTCATCCTTGCTCGAGCCGCTGTTGCTTGGGGAATCATTTGTTTTCTTCCTGCGTTTGCCCAGAGTCTTAGCGCTGGCGGAGAACGCGCAAGAGCCTTTCGCCTTCCTCTTGAACTTTATGTTGTCGCGTTGACCGCCGCTGCCTTCTTACCTGAGAATTTCCGCAGTGACCACTTCGCTGGTTGGATCGGGCTCATCGTCTCCCGGCTAACCAGCATCACCGCAATCTTCGGCCTTTGGGTGCTCGCACTTATTCCGCTTCGCAAGTGGCAGGTGGCGGGCTTCACTGTTTGTGCTGCCGTGTTCTTCGTTTTCAGCTATCAAAACACGCAGTCCATTTCGAGGGTCGAGTCCAATGCGGAATCGCTAATCGCTGCGCTCCCCTTTGGAACCCGCATTGTTCCGATCGTATCCGCGCCGGAAGACTGGCGCATTCCATTCATCGCCCATTCGGTGGAACGCCCCTGCATCGGCCACTGCTTCAGCTACTCCAATTACGAGCCTTCCTCCGGTCAATTCCGCATTCGCGTGCGGACTGGGAGTCCAATTGTCACGGCCTCCGTCGATCAGTCCGAGGCTATGTCCAGCGGCGACTATATCGTTCGCCCCGAAGACCTACCCCTCGTCTCGATCTACCAATGCGATGAAGCCGACTGGACCCGCCTCTGCGCCGCCCCACTCTGGGCAGGGAACAGGACCGAAGACCCTAAGCCTCCCACCGAGCCCTAAATGAAATTTTCGTGAAGAGGCATATTGGCTCTTGTCACAGGCCAATATCTGCTAAAATTGACTCTGGGAGAGTGCCAATGCTTCCAGTCCACTTGCAGCCTCAAAGCCACGTTCCCCTGTATATCCAGCTTCGCGATCAGTTGCGCGCCCTTGTCCATGCAGGCGATTTGCGCCCTGGCGATCGCATTCCGGCTAGCCGCGAACTCGCCACGATGCTTGGCGTTCACCGCACGACGGTCGCGAATGCTTATGCGGAGCTCGAATCGGAAGGACTCATTCAAGGCCACGTTGGCCGCGGCACGTTCATTCGCGGCAACGGCAATGGCCTAAAAATCTCTCCACCTGCACCGCCGGTGCTAAGTGGCAACGAGGGGATTCGCTGGGAGCTGCTCTTTGCCGACGAGCGCGGCGAGGAGATTCTCAATCGCATCATGGCCAGTGTGCCTGTAGATGCGATTTCCTTTGTGATGGCTCGGCCCGCCCCCGAACACTTTCCCATTGAAGAGTTACAGCTGTGTGTAAACGCGGTCCTGCGGCGCGAAGCCACCGAAGTTCTGAATCTGGGGCCCTCCGACGGTTATCCTGCGCTGAAGGAAGCCTTGCTGGAGGTTCTCCGTCAGGAAGGCATTTCTGCGAGGGACGAAAATCTGCTTATCACGGACGGCTGCCAACAATCGCTCGATTTGATCAGCAAGGCTTTCGTTCGTCCCGGCGATTCCGTCATTCTCGAAAATCCTGCTTACCCGGGTGCAGTTGCCATTTTCAACGGCGCTCGCGCTCGTTGCTTGGGCGTTCCCGTGCAGACTCACGCGGAACCCGGTGGCTCGCTTGGTATTGATCTGGAAGCGCTCGAGGCTACGCTCGCCGCCAATCGCGTTAAGTTGATGGTACTCACACCGGACTTTCAGAATCCGACAGGGGCTTCGATTCCACTTTCCGCGCGGCGCAAGATTCTCGAAATCGCCGCGCGTTACCAGGTGGCGATTGTCGAAGACCACATTTATGCTCGCCTGTACAACAGGGAGGAGCGCGTTCCGTCCCTCAAGCAACTCGATCGCTCCAACATCGTCATTCACATTGACAGCTTTGCCAAAGTTGCCTTCCCCGGTTTGCGAGTCGGATGGATCGTCGCTCCCGCTGCAGCCGCCGAACGGTTGCGTCTTGTCAAGCAAACGACCGACTTGCACACCGACCAGCTTGCTCAGGCTATGCTGGCGGAATTCATACGCCGCGGCCTCTTCGCAAAGCATCTGGCTAAGATGAGGAAGGTGTACGCCTCCCGTTTGCGAGCGTTGGATGAGGCACTGCGCAAGCACATGCCGGAAGGCACTCGGTGGACGTTGCCGGAAGGCGGCATGTGCGTCTGGCTGGAACTGCCGCTTGGTTTTGACGCCAGCGAGCTTTTGATTCATGCCAAAGAGCGCAGCGTGCTCTTTGCTCCTGGCCGCTATTTTTACGTGCAAGCTCCACAGCCAAACACGCTGCGGCTTGGCTTCGCCAGTCTGGACGAAAAGACAATTACTCGCGGCGTCGCCATCCTTGCAGATATCCTTCGCGCAGAGATGCGCAAGCGCGAACGTGGCGTGCGCCGTGCCGAACGCAGCCGCGTAGCATTAGTCTGAGGGCGGCGCCGGACATGAGCAAAGTCATCCGCCTCGACCCAAAGCCAGAGAACAACTGCTTTGGCTGCGGCGGCGCAAACGGAGCGGGAATGAGGCTCGCATTTGACTTGCATGTGGAGGAACGCAGAGCACGCGGCAAATTCGTTCTCGGCTCGCGCTATGGCGGCGGAGCTGGCTTTGCTCACGGCGGTATTATTGCCGTGCTGCTGGATGAAGCGATGGGCAAGATTTCGAAGCTCACCGAAGAACGTGCAGTCACGGCTGAGCTTTCAATTGAGTACAAGAAGCCGGTGACTCTACACGACGAGATTGTCGTCGAAGGCTGGCAGGAAAGCGAAACGGGCCGCAATCGTTTTCGAATCGGCGAAATTCGCGACACTGCCGGGAATTTACTCGCACGCGGTCGTGGCAGGTTTGTAGTGGTCGGCGTTTCGAAAGACGTCGCGTAGGGTTTGGCAGTACTTTACCGATTGGGTTTTGACTTAGGAGAAGCAACTATGGATTCGAAAAAAGTGAACGGCAGCGGAAATCATTCAGCCAATGAGTGGCGCGTAAAAGTCGGCCTCGCGGAAATGCTCAAAGGCGGCGTCATCATGGACGTTACCAACGCCGAGCAAGCGCGCATCGCGGAAAAGGCTGGAGCCTGCGCGGTGATGGCCCTTGAACGCGTCCCTTCAGACATCCGCAAAGAGGGCGGCGTCGCGCGCATGGCTTCGATCAAGGTAATTCGAGAAATCATGGCGACAGTGACAATTCCCGTCATGGCCAAAGTCCGCATTGGCCATTTTTCAGAAGCGGAAGTGTTGCAAGCGCTCGAAGTTGACTTCATCGACGAAAGCGAAGTCCTCACTCCAGCTGACGAAGAGAATCATGTCTGGAAGCATGACTTCCGGGTGCCGTTTGTCTGCGGCGCGCGCAACCTCGGCGAAGCGCTGCGCCGCATTGCCGAAGGCGCGGCGATGATCCGCACGAAAGGCGAAGCAGGATCAGGCAACGTCGTCGAAGCCGTCCGCCACATGCGCACCATCGTCTCGGAAATGAAGCGCGTCACTACGCTGCGCGACGACGAACTCATGCACGTCGCAAAAGAACACGGCGCGCCCCTCGAGCTGATTCGCGGCATCGCCAAAACCGGCAAGCTTCCTGTTCCGAACTTTTCCGCAGGCGGAATCGCCACACCCGCCGATGCAGCGCTTGTTCGTTCGCTCGGTGCAGAAGCCGTCTTCGTTGGTTCCGGCATATTCAAGTCCAGCGATCCCGAAGTTCGCGCCAAGGCTATCGTGAAGGCCACGACTCACTTCGCCGATCCAAAGGCCGTTCTCGAAGCCAGCGAGGAGCTTGGTGAAGCGATGCCCGGCATCGACGTTCGCCAGTTGCCCCAAAAAGATCTGCTCGCGACTCGTGGCTGGTAATTGATCGACGCGTTTTTTGAAATCTGTCGCTATTTGTGTCATTCCGAGCGAACCGGAGCCCCAGCGAGCCGGTTTGGCTCGCAGCGAGGAATCTGCTTTTTCTTGTGTAACTGGAAAATTTTTTATGAAGATCGGAATTCTAGCCGTTCAAGGTGATTTCGAAGCCCACGCCGCCAAGCTCCACTCACTCGGCGCAGAAACAGTTGAGGTCCGCACGGTCGCGGACCTTGAAGACTGTGACGGCCTCATCCTCCCCGGTGGGGAGAGCACTACACAGCTTCAATTCTTGCAAGAAGAAGGCCTCTACGAGGCGATTCGAAAATTCGCCGCCGATGGACGGGCGATCTTCGGCACTTGCGCCGGTGCAATCCTTCTCGCAGCGGAAGTGAAGAATCCGGTGCAAAGCTCTTTGGCCTTAATGGACATGACCGTTCTTCGCAATGCATACGGCCGCCAAGTCGCGAGCGATGTTTTCTTCGGCCCTTCGAAACTGAAAGTCGAGCCGTTGGAAATGGTCTTCATTCGCGGCCCCATCATCGAGCACGTTGGCCGGTCCCTCGAGGTTCTCGCCGAATACGCGGGCAAGCCCGTTCTCGTGCAGAAGGACAATCTTCTCGCAGCCACATTCCATCCCGAGCTGACAACCGATACCACAGTTCACGCGCATTTCCTGCAAATGGCCGCGAACAACGCATCCAAGCCCGCCGCCGCTTGAGCGAAGCGGGCTCTTAGGTTTTCGAGTGCGCTTGCTTGAGCACGCGATCTTCCGCCAGCAAGCCAAGAAGCCCCAGGATGGCCAGATTCGGCAACAGCATTGGCGCAAAAGGCGGTGCGCCGTGAATCACATTATCTACAAAGTTTCTGCTCGGCCCATGGAGGTCAGCCAAACCATGCATCACGAATCCTGTAGTCCCAACAATTATCTGCAAAACAAGGACCAACGCGCAGAGTCTGGAAAAAGTTGAACTCTCTTCTCCCGCAAACAGCATCAGCAAAAAACCAACCGCCAACGCGCAACTGAAGACGGGAATCCATTCCGTCCAGCGAAAGAATCCGTTCACCGCGTGGTCGCTCAAGCTTAACCCAAAATTTCCTGCAAATCCTCCCAGCGCGAATAACACAACCCACTTTGCCCATTCGCGTGTGGGGAAGGGAACCAGCCGATTCATCAGCAAGAGACACCCAAGCCCAACATAAGCCAGCGGTGCAGCAAAAGGCGCGGCGTAGGTGAGGCTCTTCAGCGTGTGTTCGTAGAAGAAACCACTCTCGAGGTGAAATCCCACGCCCGCCACGCCAACGGCAATCGAAACCCATCCCACGCCATGTCCAATCCACTTCCAGAGGACAAGTGATTGTGACCTCAGTCGTGAAGCCAAGCCTATAACCAGCAATACGGCCGCCGCACCGGAAAACCAGAGTGGAATATATTCCGCGCGGTTGCGAAACGAATTTTCAGAGTGAGCAAGAAGAATATCCCCGGTCAAACACGCAAAATTGAAAATCAGAAAAACTTCCAGCCAGAGGTCGTGTGCTCCGGCCCACCGATTGCGCGTTTCACTTTCCATGGCCGTGTTTGGCCCGCAACTCTTCTGCCATACTGTTCAATTCAACCTGTTTCTTCAAAAGCTCGTAGTTCCCGTGCCATTGGACGAAATCAGCTCCGCCCATGAAGGCGCCATGCTTTGATGTCCGCCCGTCGTAATGCCACAGGTCAAACGCAACAAAATCGATCGGCTTCTGATATGGCTGCGTTCCCAGCACTCCGTCTTTATGCAAACCCGCCACAAGGTCCAGGGACTTTTGCACCTTTTCATTTGTCGAGGTCACGACCTGTTCCGCCTGCGTGTACACGCGATCGATAAACGGCTTCGTGTGGCACTGATTGCAAATCTGTTTCATGTTTTGCTGCGCTTCGGTGTACTGCGGACGCTTTTTCGTGATCGGATCCGCGAGAAAATAAGAGAGACGCTCGCCTGGATTGTGCGTCACTTTCAGCCCATTTATCCCGGACAAGTGGCAGGTGGCGCACGTCGGCACGAACATGTCGCGCGTCGTCAAACTTTTTGGAGAAGCATTCAGATTGAGCAGCTTGCCCTGAGCCGCAAACAGAATTCCGTGTCGGGATTCTTCGTAAATTTCGATCTGCGAATGATCCGGCCCCATGTGGCACTGGCCGCAAGTCCTGGGCAGACGTGCGATTGCCACTGAAGTTGTGTGCCGCGTGTGACACGCGGTGCAATTGCCGATTGTTCCGTCGTCCTGCGGCTTTCCGATCGAATGGCACTGTGCGCAGCCGCCCCCGATCGCGGATGGCCCTTCCAATCTCGCGAGCGCATTCGCAGGGCGTTTTACATAACCGGGGTGAAGATTCTCCGCAAAGCTCGCTTGTTCTGCCGTTAGCCCTTCCGCGCCGAAAACTGCAGCCCAAGAAGGCGCTGCGTGCCGACTTCTGACGAATTCCTGATAAATCTGCTCGTGGCATACGCGGCAGTTTGCAGGCGTGATATGCGCCGTAATCTGAAAGCCGTTATGGTCGGTTTTGTCTTTTTCCTGCCCTTTTTGCGGCTGGTGGCAATCGAGGCATGTCACGCCCTGCGTCGCGTGCTTGCTCATCTCAAATTCGTGGACAATAGAGTACTGCTGCCGTGAGTGGCATTCCGCGCATTTCCCCGTTGCCTTGACGAATTCCACGTTCGGCTGGTCTACTTCGCCGCGCGGCCGCGAGCGCTGTATCAACAGTGCTCCGATGATTAGGGCAAACGCGATTACAATGGCTATAAATACAGATCGGAATGACACGGAAAAAGCTCCGGATTAGACCTGACGAGAGAAACCACAGTTTAGTGCGTACTAAATAGCACACACGAACTACGGTTGGCAACGGGCAGCGCACTTTTGATTTAATCTCTTCCTGGGGGAACTCTGCTTCGGTGAAGTCGGAACACAAATTTCGCGTGCTCTTCGTTTGTCTCGGCAATTCCTGTCGCAGCCCCATGGCAGAAGCCATCGCCCGCCAGGATGCGCCTGATCTTTGGGAAGTCACCAGTGGCGGTCTAACTCCACTGGGCTACGTTGCCCGGCTAACCAAAGAAACCATTGCAAGAAACAACTACTCCGCGGAAGCACTCGAATCCAAGCCCATCATGCACTCGCATTGGCAGGAAGTGGATCTCGTCATCAACATGAGCGGCTTCGACAAAAACCAGGTCTTTGAAGAATCCGAAAAAGTGGAAGATTGGCCGGTCGAAGATCCCTTCGGCGCCGAGCCCGAGCTCTATCAAGAGGTCTTCGACGATATTCGCGCTAGAATTACCGAACTGGCCGCGCGGCTGCGTTCTTCTGGCAGCGCGCAAATCGCCGGAGCGGATACGCAGAAAGTTGAGTAACCGTTGAAGCAGCAGAAAACCAGCGTCTCGCGCGAAGACTACCTAAAGGCCATTTGGGAAATGCTCGAAGAAGGCCGCACGCCAATAAGCGCCCGCCTCGCCGAAGAACTTGGCGTTACTCCGCCTGCCGTCACTAACGCGCTCAAACGTCTCACGCGTGACGATTTGGTCCGCGTCGACCGCGCTGGTCGCATCGAGCTTTCGCGCAAAGGCCGCCAGTCGGCCGAACATATGGCCCTCCGCCATCAACTCGCCGAAATGCTGCTTACGAACGTCATCGGCCTCCCATGGTCCAAAGCACATGACGAGGCCGAACGCCTCGAGCATGCTATTTCGCCCGAAGTCGAGCAGCTCCTCCTCAAGCGTTTCGGCAACTACAGCATTTGCCCACACGGCGTCCCCATTCGCGGCGGCATCGCGCGGCTGCGCAAAAAGGGGGTCGTTGCGCTCTCTGAGCTTCGCGCCAAAGACAAAGCCGAAATTGTTTGTGTCTACGAAAAAGATGGCCAATTCCTGGAATTCCTGGACGGCCTTAGCTTGCGTCCCGGTACAAAACTAGCGATCGAAAGGCGCGAGTACGACGAAACGATGACGTTATCCGCAGGGGGCAAGACCATTCACCTCGGCAAACCTGCCACCTCTCGCATTTGGGTCCGCCGCCTCGCCGCTTAGACTCTCTCATCCAGCAGAACCTTTAGTCTCGCATACCCCGTCTTACTCACAGGCAGCCTCGCACCCGTCGCCAGAATCGCCATCCGGCTCTCCTTGCCGTACGGCTCAATTCGAACCACGCGCTCCAGATTCACCAAGTACGACCTATGAATCCGCACAAACAATGCCGGATCAAGCGAAGCCTCCAGACTCGCAATCGTCTGCTGCTTCAAATGTTTTTTCCCTTCGCTCGCCAGCGCCACGTAATCGTCCTGCGCCTCGGCATAATCCAGCTTCGAGCAGGGAATTAGCGTCACCTTCGTTCCGTCTTTCACCACGATTCGTTCCGCAAACTGCCCAGGAGCCCTCGCGGCGGCAGCAATCTCCGCAGGCATCGGCACCTTTGCTGCGATTCTTTCTTTAGCGCGTGCTAGCGCTGCTTCGAATCTCTCTCTCCCCACGGGCTTCAGCAAATAGTCCACGGCGTGCACTTCAAACGCCTTCATCGCAAATTCATCGTAAGCCGTCACAAAAATCACGGGCGTGTCCGTTCCAATCAGCTCTAGCACGTCGAACCCCGTCAGCTTCGGCATCTGCACATCCAAAAAGAGCAAATCCGGCTTGTGTTCCGCCACGGCTTTCACCGCTTCAAATCCGTTTACGCATTCCGCAACGACTTCAATCCCGCCGTGCGCCTCCACAAGCTCGCGCACGACGAACCGCGCCAGCTCTTCATCATCCACAATCAAAACGCGCAGCTTCTTCCCGCCGTCGGCGCTCATCGCCGCACCTCCGTGTCCGCGGGAAGCGTCACAGTCGCCTCAAATTTGTCTCCGTCGTTGGTCACGCGCAAACTTGCCTCTTTTCCGTAGCGCGCTTCCAATCGCTCCCGCACGTTCCGCAATCCCATGCCGGTGCCTTTTCTCAGCGGCGCATCTGGGTCAAACGTGTTCTCGATCGTGATGAACATCCGCCCATTCGTGCTGCGCGCTTCAATTCGCACGGTGCCGCCATCCGGCAAGTTTGCAATCCCTCGGGCCACAGCATTCTCAATCAGAGGCTGCAGCAGCAGCGGCGGCACCAAGCACTTCTTTGCCTCTTCTTCAATCGACTCTTCCGTTTTCAATCGCGCTCCAAACCGCACCTTTTCAATCGACAAAAATCGCTCAATGAGACCCAATTCTTCGGAGAAGGGAATCACCGGGTGTTCCCCCACCCGTAGCGTCGTCCGCAAAAAATCCCCCAGAAGCACGCACATATCCCGCGCCCTACTTGGATCAATGCTCGTCAGCGCGCTTATCGAATTCAAGCTGTTGAACAAAAAGTGCGGATTGAGCTGCGCCTTCAGCGCTTTCAGCTCCGCATCGCGCGCCAGCATCGTCGTCTCCAGCACACGCGCTTCCGCCTTCATCGCATTTTCCCGTGCGAACACCACG
>Ga0126376_10002420_pt1 | contig 10535 bp, 6 predicted proteins | sample PanSoiMetPlot_15_FD_92760 | JGI IMG/M metagenome (GOLD analysis project Ga0126376, IMG submission 92760) | Tropical forest soil microbial communities from Panama - MetaG Plot_15 | ecosystem: Environmental > Terrestrial > Soil > Tropical forest > Bulk soil | place: Panama | collected 2016-02-17 | reverse complement strand
GCATCTTGTCGGCAATGGCCTGGCGGATCTCGGCCAGCCCATCGGCACGCGTGTAACTGTTGATGCCGCCGTCAATGGCGTGCTTTGCGCCCTCGCGCACAGCCTCAGGGACCTCGGTATCGCAGACACCCTGCGCCAGGTTGATGCCTTTGACCTTCTCGCACTCAATGGACATCACGCGGATCTCTGACTGCACTGTCCGCGCCGCCCGCCTGCTGATGGAAAGACTCACCATGCACTCCCAAAGACTGATGTCTATTGTAGTGCCTGGACCAGCAGTCAGCACCTGGTCGGGAAGACGGGGGCGTGCGTGTCGCCTGTAACCCAAATTGCTTACTGGTAGACCTGCCCGTCCTCTGTTTTGCCCCACTTGAAACTGACTTTGGGGGCGCAGCCGGGCGCAGTGAATTGTATTTCCATCTTTCCTTTTGATTTACCCAGCTTATTCGGCAAGATACCCAGATCACCGTAGCCGTCCGAATTGGTCTTGATCTTGGACTCATGTACCTCGCCTTCCGAATTGCCGCGGAAAGCAATTTCCGTTTCCGGCGGAAAGCCGGTGACCTGGACAAAGGCCAGCTCAAAGTTGCGCAGGAGCCTTATCACGCTAACCTTGCACCCATGATCGCTGCCCTCAATGGGGTTGGGCAAAATCGTAATGAAAGCGTGGTGCTTGCCGTTCTTTGCTGACACGGCAAAACGGTAAGGCTCGCCCGGCGCAGGATCAGGAATAAGTAATTGATGGATTCTCAAAAAATCCCATTAGAAAATTCTAATGTGTTCTGAAAAGCTCAAAGTGCTGCAGTTGGTTGTGCTTGATTGAGCGGGGGCGGTCAGCATTTTAACGACGGCTTAGTCAGCTCTCCGTTCCGATTTGTGTTTTCCACAGCTCATTCAGGCAACCCATTCGTCTCCGGCAAGCATCAGCTTGTTTTCAAAACAGAGTTCCTGCCGGCTGTCTGTTGGGCTCCGGGTCCGATTCCTTCGGTGATGCATTCGGAGAAAGTTCCAGATGCTAGAAGCACCGGTGATTTCTGCCATACCTTCTGGAATTCTTCTTTAAACCAACACGGTTCAGACAGCTCCAACTGGGTTCGGCACTGTCCACAACCTTCACGAATATGCTCAAGGAAACAACAATGAAGATAAGTGGATTATTGCAGTTGTTTCTCGTATTTGGTTCTCTAGTCTGCTCAGCGGTAGCACAAGCCCCGAGTGGAAGTCCGCCATTTACAACATTTAGCGGCGGCGCGGTCGACACCATCAATCTGTCAGCTTTAAACATTCATGTTGATATACCGGTAATGGGCAAGCCCGGGCGTGGCCTGGCCTTTACCTATATTTTAAGCTTTGATAACTCGTTCTGGTCGGCGCTCAACATCAATGGGACGCAAACCTGGGAGCCGGCAGGCAGCTTCGGCTGGCGGGGCATAAGTGAAGTGTTTAGCGGGTACATCTGGTATGTCCAGGGACTTGGGCCGCGTCTTTGCCCTGATGGCGTTACCCAAACTACCACATACCAAGGATTTACTTATCAGGATCCAAATGGAACGGCGCACCGCTTCGATCCTATGCTAGATTCTGTTGGTTGCTTTACCCAGCACTCAATATCACAGGCCCTGGACGGCTCCGGATTTACGATTGATGTCGCGCTCATCGGATCTGGGCCGGGTGTGACCGCCAAGCTGTATACGCCTTTCGGTGGGACGATTGTTCCTCCTATACAGTTCATCCCGCCGGACCAGGTGAGTAATCCTATGCCGCCGGCCCCTGTCGGCAATGCCACAATCACTGACAGCAATGGCAACCAACTCAGCTCATCAGTATCCGGCTCCATTGTGACATTTACTGACACCCTGGCGACGACAGTAATGACGGTGGATAGCACGAACCCCAGCGCCGTCAAATATAGTTACACGGGTCCCGACGGCTCCGCAGCGTCCATTACCGTTAACTATTCAACCTATACCGTAGCAACTAATTTTCGGGTGACCGGAATCGCGGAATATCCCGCAACCCTGAAATCGCTTCCCAGCAGCATTACTTTCCCTGATTCATCATCCTATCAGTTTACCTATGAGGCTACGCCCGCAATGACGGGGGATATTACCGGACGCCTCGCATCCATTACATTACCAACTGGCGGACAGGTATCTTATGCATATGATTACACGCAGGTAGGCCTTCCGGGAGGGATAAACGGAACTGGAACGACGGTTGGTTTTACCCGTTCCGCGGGTGGAAACAGTTGGAAATATACGATGGGAAGAGTCGGGTTAACAACGGTCACCGATCCCACCGGCAACCAGACAGTATTCACTTTTTCTGGATCACACGAACTAAAACGTCAAATCTATCAGGGATCCACATCGGGGACTCTGCTATTGACGCAGTTGACCTGCTACAACGGCAACGCCACCAATTGTGACACGGCCACGGTAAGCGGTTCGATCACTTCCACGGATGTGTACAATCAGCTTCCTGGTCCTGGAAGTCTCCAGTCACTCGCAGAAGCACATTACAACTCACTCGGTAACCGGACAGAGCTGGACGAATTTGATTTTGGAAGCGGCGGCCCAGGTCCGCTCTTGCGCAAGACTACGACGGTCTACGCCCCTCTGGGAAACAACATAGCAGGCAAGCCAGCCTCAGTGACGATAACCGACGGAGCGCAAAACACGGTGAGCCAGGCACTCTTTAGTTATGATGAGACCACGCCCACGCCGACTTCCGAACCCCAGCACATTGCAGTGACCGGCGCCCGCGGGAATGTTACCACCATCAAGCAGTTGACTTCAGCCAACCATTACCTGATAAAGCAATTCACGTATTACGATACGGGCGCGCTTAGCACATACACTGACGTGAATGGTGCTGTCGTTACATACAACTACGGCACGGGTTCATGCAACAATTCTTATCCAACCAGTATCTCTCTCCCGCTGAACCTCAGCCTTTCCAATATGTGGGACTGCACGGGCGGTGTAATCCTCTCTCTCACGGATGTAAACCAGCAGGCCACTAATTATCTTTACAACACAGTGGCTGATCCACACATTTGGCGGGTCAAGCAATCAACCGATCCTCTGAGCAACGTCCGAACTACCACTTACGGAATATCCACGAACGAGAGCGTCGAGAATTTTAATGGGAGCAGTTCGACCGTCGACATGCTGGTAACACTCGATTCCTTGGGGCGGCCGAGTACCGGACAAATCAGACAGTCTCCTGGAGGAACGAACTTTGACAGCCTGGAAAGCGACTACGACGCGTTAGGCCGTCCGAGCAGATCCACGTCATGGTATGTAGGCACCGCCGGCCAAACCAATTCCACGGTCGGGGCCATGACGACGACTTATGATCCTCTGAACCGGGTATTGCAACAAACTCAGGCGAGCGGGGCTTTCACCAGTTATACCTACAACGCAACCAACGACGTTCTGGTAAAAGAAGGGCCTGCTCCTGCGGGTGAAAATCTGAAGCAGAAGCAATTCGAATACGATGGGCTAGGCCGGCTGACCTCAGTTTGCGAGATAACGACCCTGCCCGGCTCAGGATCCTGCGGACAGAATACCGCGGCGACAGGATTTCTTACCCGATATACCTATGACACCCTGAATAACATCCTCACAGTTACACAAAATGCGCAGTCCTCTTCGCCGCAGCTTCGCAGCTTTACATACGATTTTGTCAGCCGCAAGACTTCTGTCACGGCGGCGGAGTCTGGGACCATCAATTATGTCTACGATTCAGATCCCAGCGGAGCATGTCCGACGGCGAACTCTGGCGATTTGGTGCGACGAGTGGATGCCGCCGGTGTGTCAACCTGCTATACGTATGACGCGCGGCGTCGCATGACTTCCGCCGTCAGTTCAGGAATCGGAGTGGTCAGCATCAGCGGAGTCGAGCAGAGCAAGGTAATTACATCTGCTGGGACAGCCACAATCACGATCAGTGGCAGCGAACAAAGCCAGTCGGGAGTAGGGGCCCATCCCGGCACGCCGGGCACAGGCTCGGTGTCCATCAACGGGTTTGCCCAGTGCACTAATGGCTTCTGCGATATGGGCACGGTCTCGATTACCGTCAATGGCTTTACCGACACAACCTTCTATAGCAACGGCAGCCCGTGTTGCAACACTTTTATAGTTTCGCAGTTAATAGCCCAAAGCCAGGCAGACAATAATCCCTATGTTACTTTCAGCGCCGGCAATGGCGCCGTTTTGCTGACGGCAAAGACCAACGGGGCCAATACCAACTATTCCCTATCAGCCGCGACATCTTACGATTCCACCGACAGCTGCACCGACGCGAGCGGCACTGTGCTCAGTCCATGTTTCACTCAGCCATCCTTCACGCCCACACCATCCGGTCCCACACTCACGGGTGGCACGGATGCATTTGCTGGTAACACCGTCTACGACTCCGGCACCGTTAGTGTAACGGTTGGCACTTTCACTGCTAGCACCTCTTATGGTCAGGGTGATACTTCATCATCCATCGCGAGCCGCTTGGTCAATGACCCGACCACTGGGCTCAATGTTAGCAGTTCACCGGTTACCGCAACTGTAAACGGCAACGTCATATCCGTGACAGAAAAGAGCCTGGCGACGTACTCACTTTCTGCAGGTTCGTCCAGCTCGGCAGGATTTTCGCCGCCGTCGTTTTCAGCGTCGCCCTCAGTCTCATCCATTACTCCTGGTTTACAGACGACTTATGACACTGGCACGGTTTCAATAACCGTCGCGACTTCCACGGTTAGCGTAACTTACGGCCAGAACGACACCCCGTCATCAGTAGCCAGCAATTTAGTGTCAGCAATCAACAATAGTTCCACGTTCCCGGCAACTGCTTCGCTGTTTTACCCGCTGCGCATAGAGCTGGTTGCCAAGCAAGCCGGAAGCTTCTCGCTATCGGCCACCTCTTCCACAACCAACAGTAACTTTAGTGGTCCATCATTCACCGCCCAAAGTGGTTCGACTAGTGGAATTGACGAATCTCGCCAGACAAAGTTCATCTACGACGCTGCAACCGTGAATGGCCATGCAATGGTCAATGTGAAAGGCCGGCTGGCTGAGGCAATCACTTGTGTTTCGAACTGCACCGGCACAAATGTAATAACTGATTTGGGTTTCAGCTACGACGCGCTTGGAAACCTGACTGACACCTACGAATCCACTCCCCATTCAGGTGGCTACTACCACGTGACAGCAACCTACTGGGCCAACGATCGCTTGCATACCCTGGGTGGACTTCCCGGCCTGCCTACCTTCACCTTCACTCCCGATTCACAGGGGCGCATCTCGAGCATCAGCGCCAGCACGGGACAGAATCCGGTAACCAGTACAACCTTCAATACTGCCAGCCAGGTTACGGGAGTTACCTTTGGTTCCGGCGACAACGATACATATACGATTGATTCGAATACCGGACGCATCACTCAGTTCAAAGCAACTGTGGGAACGAAGAACACAACTTTAACAGGCAGCCTGACCTGGAATAACAACGACAGCCTGGCAAGCCTCAGCGTTAATGACCAATTCAACACCGCTGCCAACCAAACCTGCTCCTATGCCTATGACGACCTCTCACGGCTGGCGAGCGCAAACTGCGGCACCGTGTGGTCGCAGACATTCAGCTATGATCCTTTCGGCAACATCACCAAGAGCGGGTCCGGCACATTCCAGCCCATTTACTCCACCGCTACCAACCGGATCCAATCCTTGCCCGGGTTTACCCCGACTTACAATGCCAATGGCAGTTTGCTCACTGACAGCTTCCATACCTACACATGGGATGCGGAAGGCAATCTCTCATCCATTGACTCAGTTGGCCTTGTCTACGATGCAATGGGGAGAATGATTGAACAGTCCCGTGGCACATCCTTTACGCAGATCGTCTATTCTCCCACCGGCGACAAGCTGGCTCTGATGAATGGGCAGACATTGCAGAAGGCCTTTCTCGCCCTTCCCGGTGGGGCGACGGCGGTCTACAACTCTTCCGGGCTGGCCTACTATCGTCATCCTGACTGGCTGGGTAGCAGCCGGCTGGCCACCACCCCGGCTAGAAAGCTTTACGGAGATGTCTCGTATGCGCCATTTGGCGAATCTTATGCGCAATCAGGAACAGTCGATCTGTCCTTTACCGGCAAAAATCAGGACACTGTATCAGGTTTGTATGACTTTCTTTACAGAGAATACAGTCCCGCCCAGGGCAGATGGATCGCGTGTGACCCAATCGGGTCGGGGGCGGCTGATCCTGCCGATCCACAAACATGGAACGAGTACGCTTATGCACTCAACAACACCACTGGGCTTATTGACCCCGATGGTCTCGATGGCTTGCCGCCGTGCAATCACACCCTAATGCTGGGCATTACTGACACCTCTACGCTCGACAAGAAAAAGAAAAATGACGACATGGCATGGATTGAGCAATGGGCCGCAAACAATGGTTGGAACGTTGCCTACCCATATTCAGGAATGAACAAGTTTACGAGCATATGGGACGTATTCCGGCAGGGCCAGGGAGCAACCACGGCAGCTACCAAAACTGCTATGGAGGCTATCCAAAATGGCGGAGCCAGCTTTATCAATGTCAGCGGGGCGGCCCAGGCCTATGCCTCCGCTATGGGTGCATTCAACGGCAAAGCGAATACCGCCGGAATGAGCGACAACGTCCGATCAGTTGTCTATTTGTCGCCTGGGATGGGCACTATACCCTTCCTCGGTGGTTTGCCACTGGTAACGGGCAGCAACACCACTGAGCGGTACAGGGACCATGGTTTGGCGGACGCTCTGGTCAATGCCACGGCTTCTTCTACGGCGGGCACGGTCATCGATAGAGGGGCATTACCTAAGTGTACGAAACACAGCGCACAGTGCGAGGTTGAACAATATGCCAAGAAATGCGGTGACGCTTGCAAGAATGAACCATGTATCAGCAAGATTTTCTCGCGTAATAAACCGATAAGAAACAACCCCAAGCCCCCCTCACCGCCAAATCCGTTTCCAGTCATATTCGAAACCTGCGGCATTAGCAGGGAGGGCGATGTGAGTTGCACCTTCACGATCATTCTTCCGTTTCCCGGAATGATCCGATAGGTCACGGTGTTTTCTGGTAGCAGGATTTCATGCAAACAATTCTGCCTGGTCGTGACCGGGTGTGCTGAATGCGGGCTGTGGACAGCCATATCCTGCTCGGTTGAAAGCTGGAAATAGCCAAGCCTCGATCGCAAAGAGATGCCCTGCTTTGCCGGACATAGTCGCTGGTTGTCATCGTCACCGGCGCCTTGTCTGTGTGAGAATCAGTCTATGCGCCGATCAAGCAATTTGTATGCTCTGCTGTTAGCGCTGGTCCTGGCCGTGCCGCCCCTGACCTTTGGTGAGGAGAAACCCTTGTGGAAGATAGATCTATCTCCCTTTGGATACAATCCACCAGTCAATGAAGTGGTGCTCAGGTTTTCCGGGCGGTTGCTGGTGATTTATCTGGGCCAACAGCATTCCAGGTTTGTGTTCGATAAAGAGACTCATCAGCAGGTTCCGGAGGACCGCCTCGCTGGAGTGGCGCTTCCACCACCGATCGACTTTGCAGCGGGATTCGGGCGCAAACCCTTTCCCGCAGTGAACATTATCAAGCGCTGGAAGCAGATGTCCATTGAGGAGATAGGCGGCATCGGACTCGGTCAAGTACCCGATGCAGAATTTTACCTGCAGGAACCGGGGAGACCCAAGGTGCTTCTTTCGCGCGGGGGGCCACGCTGTACCCCCGGTGATCCTGAATTCGTAGGTGACCACTATATCCTGCTTTTTCCGTGCAGTGGCAAGAATGTCGTGGTCGATAAACAAGGCCGGAAGGTCTACGAGCTACCGAACCTCTCCAACCCCTATGTTGCTCCTAACCTGGAGGGCACGCGTTTCGCGACCTACGAACGAGATGCATCTTTCTTTCACTCATTCGAAGGCACCACCAATAAGCTGCGCGTGAAAGTTTTTCATTCTTCCGACGGGAAAAAGCTCTTTGAATACCGCTGGAATGTAAGTGATGATGAAGGCATCAGCGACGGCCGGGTTGCCCTTTCGGATGATGGCTCGCAAGTGGCGTTGGTTCGCGGGCACGAAATCCTCATTTTCCCAGTTCCGCCACAAGAGTAGGGGCATGCGAACTGTGCAAGGGCTTTGCCTTGTAAGAGAATGCGAGGTTCCGATGACGTGCAAGTGTTGCATAAAGGCGGTTATCTTCTTGGTCATGTTGGCGGCGCTGATGGTGCTGTCTGGAGCAGGCGCATCTGCTCAGGAAAAAGTTGCTGAAGGGGAATACAAGTTGCAGGAACTTTCAGGGTCGGGCCCTCCTGCGACAACGACCGCCACACGCTGGGTGCTGTATGGGAAGACATCAGGCGGCTATCATTTGAGATCAGAGATACAAAACCTCCCTGGCGAAACGCGAGTGGTCCAAACCGAGGAATTGAATGACCATTTGGCCCCTACTGCGATCGGATATGAACTGTATCTGAAGAACCAGAAGAAACCAGGCGTTACTGTGAATTGTCAGTTTGAGCGAGATCTCATAAGGTGCAGCGGCACGGTGGGAGAGAATCAGGTTGCTTCTTCAGCTCCCTACAAGCATAAAGGACCCTTCTGGTTGTGGGTTCGGGACCTGTCAGCATTCGACCTGCCCTGGCTCCTGGATGGGACCGTGAATATGAGTAACCTGCAAGCCGGGGACGCGATTGTCCAGGCGATAACGGTTTCTGGCGGCGCTGCCTCTACTCTTGCCGATGCAGTGACGCTGGCGAAACTGGAAGAAGTAAAGGCTCCTGGCTCAACTATTAGTGTTCCCGGCGCTCGCGACGTCAGATGGGATTTTGACTCCGACGAGCAGGACACCCTTCAATTTATTGGTTCGCAACCCGTCAAGATCGGCGAAGCCGAAGTAAGCGCAAAGCACTACACCTTTCAAAGTGGCGAGCAGACGCAGAATTTGTGGCTCGCACCTCCCGGCGTCCTGGTTAAACTCGCGGGTGGGGAGGATAATAGTGAGATTGTTCTGGCCAATTACAAGCAGTATAAGAAGCTAATCCCCGAGCTGAGAGTCGAAGACCGAGCGGGGGGCGGCACAGAAAAAATGAAATTGACTCGCGCCGACTGAGGTCCGAACCCAACAAGAACCGTTCAAACGAACCCCTTTCACCCTTGCAAGAGCGGCGCATGACAGGGACCCGGGTCGGAGATTCAAGCCCGCCTGGCCCTGCCTTTATATGCCTTGACAAGTATATGCTCCGTGGAGTATATAAAGAGAATGGAATCTGCGTTCGAAATCATTGCCGAGCCGAACCGCCGCGCGATATTGACCCTCCTGGTCTCGTCACAACGGTCGGTGGGAGAGATCGAGCGTCAACTTCGTATGCCGCAGCCGGCCGTGTCAAAGCACCTGCGAGTGCTGCGAGAGGCCGGTTTCGTGGAATCCACGGTGGACGCACAGCGCCGTCTCTACCGGCTGAAACCTGAACCACTTCAGGAGGTCGATGCCTGGCTGGCTCGATTCCGCCGGTTCTGGTCCGCTCACCTGGATGCTCTCGAACGCCACCTCGACCGCATGGATAAAGATCAATCAACACCAACGAAAAGGAACACAAGGAGAAGACGACGCGGCCCAGACCGCGAACGTGACAAAGGAGAAACGAAATGAAAATCAAAGTGACCAGCGTGTACGTGGACGACCAGGACAAGGCCCTGCGCTTCTATACGGAGGTACTGGGCTTTGCCAGGAAGACCGATTTCAGTCAGGGTCCATATCGGTGGCTGACCGTGGCCTCGCCCGAGGAGCCGGACGGCACTGAGTTGCAGCTCGCGCTGAACGAGAATCCCGCAGCCAAAGCGTATCAGCAGGCTATGTTTCAACAGGGCCAGCCCGCGGCCATGTTTTTCACGGACGACATCAAGGGCGACTATGAGCGGATCAAGGCCCGCGCCGAGTTCACGATGCCGCCCACTGACGTGACCGGCTCAACCATTGCCATGCTGAAGGACACCTGCGGCAACCTCATTCAGCTCACCCAACTGAAACGCTATTCACGCTAAGGAGAAGAAGATGACCGATCGCGAGCAGTACACACCGGGTCCGGCCAGCGGGGCACAGGTAATAAAGGACGGCGTAGAAAAGGATAAAGACAAGTGGACGCTCATTCTCGTCAGAGAAATGCGCCACTCGCCGGAAAAAGTCTGGCAGGCGCTGACTGACCCGGCGCACCTGCGCGAGTGGGCGCCTTTCGAGGTCGATGGGAACATGGGTGCAGTTGGAGCCACGGTACAGCTCACCTGGGTGGGAACGGCCACGCCGATCGAAACAAGAGTGACGCGAGCCGACGCTCCCAGGATGCTTGAGTACAACGATACCCGGTGGGAACTCGAAGACTTTGCTGGCGGCACGCGCCTGACGCTGTGGACCAACATCGATCGCCGCTTCATCTCCTGGGGCGCCGCCGGCTGGCACATTGCTTTCGATGTTCTGGATCGGCTTCTGAGCGGAACTCCTAT
>Ga0126376_10002419_pt1 | contig 10535 bp, 10 predicted proteins | sample PanSoiMetPlot_15_FD_92760 | JGI IMG/M metagenome (GOLD analysis project Ga0126376, IMG submission 92760) | Tropical forest soil microbial communities from Panama - MetaG Plot_15 | ecosystem: Environmental > Terrestrial > Soil > Tropical forest > Bulk soil | place: Panama | collected 2016-02-17 | reverse complement strand
TGCGGAGGCTTGCCGCCGTAGCCGATCAGGTCGCGCGGATAGGGAGTGGACATTGGCCGGATTCTAGAACATCTTTTCCTCCAGGAGGGTAGCGATGGCTCCGGCCGTGATTCTCTCATCCGACTCGCACGTGTTCGAGCCGCCGGATCTGTGGGCCAAGCGCATCGACCGCGCCTTCCGCGACCGGGCGCCCCGGATCCAGCGCATCGACGGGGCCGACCAGATCGTGATCGAGGCCGACCAGATCCTCTCCGGCATCGGGCTCATCTCCAACGCCGGTGCCCGGTTCGAGGCACCCGAGACTATTTCGGGACGGGGCCTCTTCGAAGATGTGCCGCGCGGCGGCTACGACCCGGAGCAGCACCTGGCCGACATGCGCCTGGACGGCGTGTCGGGCGAGGTGCTCTATCCCTCGCAGGGCCTGTTCTACTTCCGGGTGGCCGACACGGCGCTGATGTCGGCGATCTTCCGCGCCTACAACGACTGGCTGGCCGACTTCTGCGCGGCCGATCGCGGGCGGCTCAAGGGCATCGCGATGATCAACCTGGACGACGTCCAGGACGGCATCCGTGAGCTCGAGCGCGCCACGCGCCTGGGCCTGGCCGGCGCGATGATCACCGAATACCCGCTCGAGCACCGGCGCTACGACCAGCCGGAGTACGAGTCGTTCTGGGCCGCCGCCCAGGATCTGGGCATGCCGCTGAGCCTGCACACCGCTACCCGGCGGCAGGGGAAGATCCGCGGGGCGGGCGAGAAGACCTTGCGCGACGCGAGCAGCCGCTCGACGAAGGCGTTCTATCCGGCGCTGTCGATGTGCGACATGATCTTCTCGGGCGTATTCGAGCGCTATCCGCGGCTGACGGTGGCCATCGTCGAGTTCGAGCTCTCGTGGGCGCCGCACATCCTGGCGTCGATGGACTACACCTATCGGGAGCGCACCGGCGAGGCGATCTATCGCTTTAAGGACGGCATGAAGCCGAGCGACTTCTTCCATAGGAACGTCGTGCTGAGCTTCCAGGAGGACGCGATCGGCATCCGCTTGCGCGACGTGATCGGCGTGGACAACATGATGTGGGGCTCGGACTATCCGCACAGCGAGTCCACGTTCCCCCAGTCGCGCAAGATCATCGCCGAGATCCTGGCGGGCGTGCCGGAAGGCGAGCAGGCGAAGATCGTCGGCGGTAACACCGCGCGGGTGTACGGATTCGACGTCGCGAAGGTGAGCGCCCATGCTTGAGGAGCCGACCTCACTTCGCATCGAGGACCCGGGCGTGCGCGCGCTGTTCACCGAGGCCGCGCGGTTTCAATCGTGGCTCGACGTGGAAGCGGCACTCGCCGAGGCACAGGCCGAGCTCGGCATCATCCCCGTGAAGGCCGCGCGTGAGATCGTCGCCAAGGCCCATCTGAAATACCTCGATCTGGCCGCGGTACGGGCCGGCCTCGCGAAGACCGGCCATCCGCTGGTGCCGGTGGTCTGGGCGCTCGATCGCGCGTGCGAGGGCGATGCGGGCGGCTACGTGCACTGGGGCGCGACCACGCAGAACATCACGCAAACCGGCCAGCTCTTGCAGGTGCGCCGGGCTCACGAGATCTTTCTGCGCCAGCTGGCCGCCGTCCTGACCCATCTGGCAGGCCTCGCCGAGCGCACCAAGGACGCGCTGCTCCCGGGCCGCACCCACGGCCAGCACGCAGTGCCGGCGACCTTCGGCTTCAAGGTGGCGGTGTGGATCGACGAGCTGTGCCGCCACGTCGAGCGCCTGCGCGCGTGCGAAGGGCGCGTGTTCGTCGCGATGCTGGGCGGCGGCGCCGGCACGCTCGCCTCGCTGGGCGAGCGCGGGCTGGCGACCCAGGAGAAGATGGCCGCGCGCCTGGGGATGCGGCCGATGCCGGTGCCGGCGCGCACGATCGGCGATCACCAGGCCGAGTACGTCATGCTGCTGGGGCTGCTCGCGGCCACCGCCGGCAAGATCGGGCGCGAGATCTACACGTTGATGAAGCAGGAGTTCGGCGAGGTGGAAGAGCCGGTGCCGCCCGGCACCGTGGGCAGCAGCACGATGCCGCAGAAGCGCAACCCGAAGCTCTCGCAGGACATCATCGCCGCCGCCGCGCAGATCCGGGCGCTCGTGCCGCTGGCGCTCGACGCCATGCAGACCGAGCACGAGGCCGATCGGACCACGAGCATCATGATGAGCCGCGCGCTCGTGCAGGCGTGCGAGCTCACCGGCGACATGCTCCAGCGGATGATCTCTTTGTTCGAGGGCATTCAGGTATTCCCGGCGCGGATGCGCGAGAACCTCGATCTCTCCGGGGGCCTCATCATGGCCGAGGCGCTCATGCTCGAGCTCGGCAAGCAGATCGGACGCCAGCGCGCCCACGACGCCGTGTACGAGGCCGCACAGGGCTCCGTCACGCAGTCGCGTCCGTTCCGCGAGCTCCTGGCCGAGGATCCGCACGTGGGCGCCCGGCTCACGTCGTCGCAGGTCGACGCGCTGCTCGATCCCGCGCTCTACACCGGGCTCTGCAGCCGCTTCGCCGAGCGCGGCGCCGCGCAGGCGCGCGAGGTGGCCGCGACGCTCGCGGGCCGGCGGCCCTGAGGCCGTCGGGGCGGGCTACTTGCTGCGGACGAACGATGGAGAGCGGCATGCGGCCGGGCGCGATCAGAACCTCTCGCACCAGCCGGCCGTCCAGATCGAAGTCACGATGCGGACCGCAGACGGTGTTGGAGGGCGCTCCGTCCCGGTCTTGCACGACCGTCTCGCTACGGACGCGGCTGGCATCGTACCAGGCGCGCTTGAGCCACATGCCGTCCGCGATGCGCTCTGCGGTCTCGCGCACGGGCCCGTCCTCAGTGCGGGAGTCCCAGCACGATCTGCGCGTTGTGGTGCAGGATCTTGTCGACGTCCTCGGCCGGCAGGATCGACTCGCGCAGATAGAAGAAGTTCTGGCGATAGCTCTCGAACGCGAGCAGGACGGGATAGTCGCTGCCGGCCACCAGGTGATCAGCGCCGAACGCCTTCCAGGCGCAGGCGAGCGCGGCCTGCGAGCCGTGGCCGACGATGTCGTAGAAGAAGCGGCGTGCCGTCACGCTCGGGCGCTCCGGCAGGTTCGGATGCTTCTGCGGCGCCTGGTTGTCGAGGCGCTGCAGCAGCATCGGGATGATCCCGCCGAGGTGCGGGACCACGTACTTGATGTGCGGGAAGCGCTCCGGGATGCGCCGGGCGATCAGGTGCAGCACGATCGCCGCGTCTTCCAGCGAGGCGCCGACCGAGACGGTAAAGCCGTAATCGTTGATCATCGGCGAGCAGATGCCGTTCTGAATCGGGTGATAGTTCAGGACGGTCCGACGCCGGTTCATCTCCTGATAGAGCAGCTCGAACTCTGCCTCGGCGGTCGAGCGGTCGAAGCACGAGCACGTCATCGACACGCCCAGCATGCCGAGCTGGTCCAATCCTCGTTCCATCTCTCGTAGAGACGCGTCGATGTGGGGCAGTGGCAGCGAGACGACCGCGTTGAACTTCCCCGGGTGCTTCTGCGCCAGCTCGGCGTAGGTGTCGTTGATAAGCCGCGCCGCGGCGACGGCGTCGGCCTCCTTCTCGGCGTACGGCGGGCTGGCGGCCGGCGAGAGGACCTGTAGCTGGACCTCGGCCTCTTGCATCTGTTGCAGGCGCGTCGCGATGCCGGACATATCGTCGCGCCGCGGCTGTCCCGGTCGGGCTGTCAGCGGCCGCGCCGCCTCCGGCAAGCTCCGACCGCCGATGCTCACGAGCAGGTCGATGTACTCCTTCGGGAAATAGTGCGCGTGGATGTCGACGATCATCGCGGTCTCCTCAGACGGCGGTGTAGCCGCCGTCGATGAGCAGGTCGCTGCCGGTCATGAAAGCGGAGGCATCACTGGCCAGATAGACCGCGGCGCGCGCGATCTCCACCGGCAGACCGAGGCGGCCGAGCAGGTGCTTGGGGCCCATGTTCTTGCGCGCGTCGTCCATGTCCTTCCAGCGTCGCAGCATGCGTCGCGTCTCGATCGCGCCGGGCGAGATCGTGTTGGCGCGGATCCCCTGCGCCGCGTGGTCGGCGGCGAGCACCTTCGCCAGCTGGATCAGGGCGCCTTTGGTCGCGCAGTAGGCCGGGCGGCCGGGCGAGGCCACGCGGCCGAGCTGCGAGGCGATCATGATGATGCTGCCGCCGCCGCGCGCGATCATCGCGGGGATCGCCGCCTTCACCATCAGGAAGGCGCCGGTCAGGTTGATACGGATCACGCGATCCCAGGCGGCCTCCTCCATCTCGAGCACGGTGGCGGCCTGGTCGCTGTCGGCCGCGCCGTACATCAGGACGTCCAGGCCGCCGAAGCGCTGCACTGTCGCCGCGACGGCGTCGCGACAGTTGGCCCCGTCAGTGACGTCGAGCCTCACCGGCAGCGCCTGGCCGCCGCCCGCCTCGATCTCGCCGGCCGTGGTCTTGGCGCCCGCCTCCTCGACGTCGGCGCACGCGACCTTCGCGCCGGCCGCCGCATAGGCTAGCGCCGTCGCACGCCCGATCCCGTTCGCGGCGCCGACGACGATGGCGATCTTCTTCTCGAGCGTAAACGCAGGGTCGATCATCGCGTCCTCCATCAGAAGCGCACCTCAGCCGGTAGCGCTCCAGCCCCGCGATTGCCTACAGCGCGCAAAGCCACGGCGCTGGATCCGGCCGGCGCGTAGCCGGCGTCACAGTGTACGATACGCGCACTCATAACGGCGGGAGGACCCAGGCGATGCTGCCGACGCACGGACGCTACGAGTACTCGAACATCACGAAGCGAGCTGACTACGCATGGCCCGGGGGCCGCCGGCTGGCCGTCTACGTGGCGCTCAACATCGAGGCTTTCAGCTTCGGCACCGGCAAGGGCGCCGCCATCGCGCCGCCGGACCAAGCGCAGAGCCACAGCGTCTACAGCTGGCGCGACTACGGCAACCGCGTGGGCATCTGGCGGCTGTTCGAGCTGCTCGATGAGCTCGGCCTGCCCGCCGAGGCCCAGATGAACACCGCCGTCTACGAGATGGCGCCGGACATTCCCGAGCGCCTGCGCAAGCGCGGCGACGAGATCCTCGGCCACGGCGTCACGAATTCGGACGAGCAGGGCCATCTCGACGAGGACCGCGAGCGCGCGCTGATCGAGAGCGTGACGGCGACGATCGCACGGCAGGAGGGGAGCCGGCCGATCGGCTGGATGAGCCCGTGGCTCTCGAACAGCGGTGCCACGATGGATCTCTTGCAGGAGGCGGGCTACCGGTACGCGATGGACTGGACGATGGACGATCAGCCTATCTGGATCAAGACGCGCAAGGGCCGGATCCTCGCGATGCCGTACCCGATCGAGGTCAACGACACGCGCGGGATCGTCTGGTATCACTACACCGCCGACGAGTTCGCCGACCTGATCGTCGATCAGTTCGACGAGATGCTCGAGCAGTCGGCCCGCCAGCCGCTCGTGTGCCCGATCTCGCTGCATCCGTTCGTTACCGGGCGTCCGTATCGCATCCGCCGGCTGCGCCAGGCCCTCCAGCACATTCTCGGGCGGCCCGAGCGCGTCTGGCTCACGCGCCCGCGCGACATCTGCGCGCACATCGAGTCGCTGCCGGCGGGGGTCGTGCCCGGCAGCCGCTGACCGCGCGCAGCTGATCGGGCGCGGCTGAGTGTGGGCGGCTTAGCGGGGCGCGACCGACGGCGGGCGCGCGGCCGACGTCCGGCGAGGGCTACGGCGCCGGCTTCTGGAAGTGCGGCAGGCCGGTGTGGGCCGTGAGGCCGCCGTCGGCGACGATGGCCGCTCCGGTGATGAACGACGCCTCGTCCGAGGCCAGGAAGAGCACGGTGCTCGCGATCTCGTCGGCCCGGCCGACGCGGCCGATCGGGTGGGCTTCGGCGTACACGCGCCGGAGCTCGTCGGCGCGCTCGCGGCCGAGGATCTGGGTGGCGCGCGTGTCGATGAACCCCGGGCAGACGCAGTTGACGCGGATGTTGTGCCGCGCGTTCTCGATCGCCGCCGAACGCGTGAGATTGATCACGCCCGCCTTCGCCGCGTTGTAGGACGACAAACCGTAGTCGGCGGCCGTGCCCGAGATCGATGCCGTGTTGACGATGACGCCCTTGCCCTGGGCGCGCATGACCGGCAGGCAGTGCTTCATGCCGAGGAACGCGCTGGTGAGGGTGACCGCGATCACGCGGTTCCAGCTCTCGAGCGAGATCTCGTCGAGCGGCGCCGGCTCGGCCAGCCCCGCGTTGTTCATCATGACGTCGAGCCGCCCGAACGTGTCGAGCGCCAGGCGGATCGTGCGCTCGACCGCCGCGGGATCGGAGGCGTCCATCTTGATGGCGGCCGCGCGCCCGCCGCCCGCGGTGATGCTCGACGCCACGGCCTCCGCGCGCGTGCCGCTCAGGTCGGCGACGACGACGGCCGCGCCTTCCCCGGCGAAGCGCCGGGCGGTGGCGGCGCCGATTCCGGAGCCCCCTGCCGTGACGATCGCGACCTGACCGCCGAATCGGCCGGGCATCGCGCGCTAGACGACCCGGTGGCGGCGCACGGCCGCCTCGTCGAGCTCGAGGCCGAGCCCGGGCCCTTGGGGCGCGGCGAGCTCGCCGTTCTCGATGCGCGGCATGGCCCTGAGGATGCCCGCCGAGCGCGGCACGTACTCCACCATGTGGCCGTTCGCGACGGCGGTGAGCAAGTGCACCTGGATCTCCGGGACCACGTGGCCGCACACCGGGATGCGGTGGGCCTGCGCCAGTCCGGCGATCTTGCGCCAGGGCGTCACGCCGCCGACTCGCGCCAGATCGAGGATGACGACGTCGACGGCGCGGGCCTGCAGCAAGGTCCGGAACGCATCGAGGTGATAGAGATGCTCGCCCGCGGCGATGGGCACCTCGAGCCGACCCCGGAGATCGGCGAGCCCGGCGACGTCCGAGTGATGCACGGGATCCTCGAGCCACGCGATGCCCGCGTCCTGGAGCACGCGTCCCGTGCGTCGCGCGCGGGCCAGGGTCCAGCTCTCGACGGCGTCGACCATGATGCGCACGTTCGGGCCGACCGCGTCGCGCACGGCCTGGACCCGCCGCGCCTCCATCTCGGGCGCCGCTTCCTTGCCGAGCCGCAGCTTGACGGCGCCGAAGCCGTTGGCGACGTGCTGCTTCGCGGAGGCCGCGAGCTCGCCAGGGGAGAGGCTCACCCACAGACCGTCGCTCGCGTAGGTCGGCAGGCGATCGCGGAAGCCCCCGAGCAGGCGAGAGAGCGGCTGACCGAGCGTCTTACCGTTGGCGTCCCACACCGCAATGTCGAGCGGCGCCAGCGCGCAGTGCAAGAGGCCGCCCGGGCCGACCCAGTCGCCGCGACGCGCGAGCTTTTCCCAGGCCGCTTCCGGCTCGAGCACGCTCATGCCGATCAGGTGCTCGCCCAGCTCGCGCGCCGCGGCACCGATCGCCGTCATCAAATCGGGCCGCGGATAGACGATGTAGCCGATGCCCTCGATCCCGTCCGACGTCGTCACGCGAGCCAGCACGTGCCAGTTCGCGTCGACGGCGCGCCCGCCGGCGGTGTACGGGCGCTCGACGGGCACGCGCACGACTTCGACGGCGACCTGCGAGATCTTCACCGCCGCCTCAGAGAGAGAGGGTGCGCTCGCTGACGATGTAGCGCTTGTTGTAGGTGTACGGCCGCACTTCCGGCTTCCAGCGCCCGATGTCCGACGTGTCGTTCCAGAGCTTCGACATCGGCAAGGTGGTGTTCTCGACCTCGTATGCGCAGAGATAGCGCGGCTCGCCCGGATCAGCCGTCCGATAGCGGACCGCATTGACGGAGCCGGGCAGCTTGAGCAAGAGCGGCAGGTGCTCGTTGTCGTAGAGATCGTTGAAGAGGGCCTCGCGATGACGCTCGACGTCCATCATCACCCAGAACACGTAGGGCGTCTTGCCCGTGAGTGCCCCGTTGCCGCCGACCCACTCGTACTTGGTCAGATGCCGGTTCATCGTGTTCGGGCGGATCTCGCCCGACCACCGGCCCGCTTCGCCGGCCTTCCTCCACGCGGGGCTGTCCATGACGGCGAGCGAGTCGAGCTCATAGGCGGCAAGGTAGCGCGGCTCGGTCGGCGAGGGCTGCCGGTAGCGCGCGGCGCGGCGGACGCCGGGCACCCCGCGCAGATTCGGGGCGTGCTCGCGGTCATAAACCTCGTTGAACGTCGCTTCATGATCGTGAGCGATATCCATCCGGACCAAGAACAGCGCGTGAGTGCTCATGGAAACCCTCCCTGGCGCGCTAGCATAGCCCACATGGCCAGGGTAGGTGCGGCGCTCGTCGCTCTGACGCTCCTGGCAGCGGCGACGGCGCAGGCGCAGGAGCTCGAGCCGCGGGCTTACACCAACACGCCGGTCGGGATGAACTTCCTGATCCTCGGCTATGCCTACACCAAGGGCGATGTGGCGCTGGACACCTCCGCGCCGATCGAGGACGGCCAGATCGCGGTGCACAACGCCTTTCTCGCGTACGTCCGCTCGCTGGATGTCTGGGGTCATGCGGGCAAGCTGCAGCTGGCTCTGCCGTACGCGTGGCTGTCCGGGTCCGCCAAGTTCGCCGGCAGCCCGGTCTCGAGGGAGGTCTCCGGCCTCGGTTATCCGCTGGCCAAATTCTCCCTGCTCCTTTATGGAGGGCCCGCGCTCTCGTTCGAGGAGTTCGAGAGCTACACGCCCGATCTCATCGTCGGCGCCAGCTTCGCGGTGACCGCGCCGCTCGGTCAGTACGACTCGGACCGGCTCGTGAACATCGGGACCAACCGCTGGTCTTTCAAGCCCGAGATCGGGATCGCCAAGACCTGGGGGCCGGTGACTCTGGAGCTGGCGCCGAGCGCGACCTTCTATACGGACAACGACGATTTCCTGGGCAAGCGCCTGCAGCGCGATCCTCTCTACGCGGTGCAGGGGCACGTGGTCTACCACACCCGGTTCGGTCTCTGGGCCGCTGTCGACGCGACGTACTACGGTGGCGGACGCAAGACGGTCGGCGGCGTGGAGGGCGAGCCGCTTCAGGACATCCGGGTGGGCGGCACCCTCGCGATTCCGATCGATCGCCGCAACTCGCTCAAGCTCTCGGCGAGCACCGGCGCCTACGCGCGCGCCGGCGGCAACTTCACGACGGCCGCGATCGCCTGGCAGTTCCGCTGGGGCGGCGGGATGTAGCGGCCCACACGCGCGGGCCTGCGCGCCTCATTGGATGGTCTCGTTGGCCTGGAGCAGCAGGATCTGCGGCACGGTAAGCCCGAGGTCTCGCGCGGTCTTGAGATTGATCACCAGCTCGAACTCGCGCGGCTGCTCGACGGGCAGATCGGCGACGTGGGCCCCCTTCAGGATCCGATCGACGTAGTAGGCCATGCGGCGGAACATCCCGGCCAGGTTCGCGCTGTAGGTCATGAGACAGCCTTCGGCGACGTATCGCCGCATCTCGCAGGTCGCCGGCAGGTGATTCGAGGCCAGCAGCTCGAGCAAGATCGTACGATTCTTCGTGATGAACGGCGACGCCAGCTGCACCAGCCCCTGCGCGCGCCAGGACTTCGCCGTGGCGACGACCGTCGCGAAGTCGCGCGGCTCTCGCACCTCGAGGACGAGTACCTGAAGCCCGAGCGCGCGGGCAGCCGCCTCGACGGCCCGCGGGGCCGCGGTGCCGCCGCCCTCCTGGTTCCAGATGACCGCGACGCGCGCGAGGCCGGGCACCATCTGACGCAAGAGATCCAGCCGCTTCTGGCTCAGCTGATCGTCCTGGAACGCCAGCCCCGTGATGTTCCCGCCCGGGTGCGCCAGGCTTTCGACGAATCCCATTCCAACGGGATCGTGCGCGGTCATCACGATCGGGATCGTCGTCGTGGCGCGCTGCGCGGCGCGCACAGCGGGCGGGGCGGCCGTCACGAGGACGCTCACCTTCAGCGCGACCAGCTCGTCGGCCAGCGCCGGCAGCCGATCGAACCGCCCCTCGGCCCACCGATAGTCGATGACCACACTCTGGCCGTCGACGTAGCCTCGCTGCCGGAGCTCGTCCCGAAATGCCACGAGCCACTCGGCCTGCATGACCGAATCCATCCCCAGGAAGCCGACGTGCGGAGCCGCGGTCGGGCGCTGACCCTCGGCGGGCAGCGTTGCGGCCAGCAGCAGCGCGGAGGCGAGCGCGGTGAGCATCGTGTGTCGTCTGGAAGCCATCAGTCGTCACCGCCTGCGTCGGGCATTCGAGTCCGTGTTCTCCGTGACGATGTCATAGAGCAAGCGAACCGGGAAGTCAAAGCCGCCCTTCAGGTAGCTGATGCCGACGTTGAGCTCGAACGCCCCTCGGATGGACGGCAGAGCCGCCGCGCGGGCCGACGCGGCTAGCCCGCCCAGGGCAGGACGAGCGGCTTGATCTCGCGGAACGCCCGCATGTTCTGGATCGCGTCGTTGATGTGGTCCAGAGGGTAGCGCGTGGTCAGCATCGCCTCGAAGTCGTAGCGCGTGCTCGTGCGCCGCACGAACTCGAGGGCCTTCCAGAACTG
>Ga0126376_10002418_pt1 | contig 10536 bp, 10 predicted proteins | sample PanSoiMetPlot_15_FD_92760 | JGI IMG/M metagenome (GOLD analysis project Ga0126376, IMG submission 92760) | Tropical forest soil microbial communities from Panama - MetaG Plot_15 | ecosystem: Environmental > Terrestrial > Soil > Tropical forest > Bulk soil | place: Panama | collected 2016-02-17 | reverse complement strand
TCGGTCCCGACCACCACGGCCACATCTTGCGAATGAAGGCGGCCATGCAGGCGCTTGGTCATTCGGTAGAGAACTTCGACATGCTGATCGTCCAGCTCGTGACGCTCCTTCGCGACGGCCAGCCGGTGCGGATGTCGAAGCGGCGCGGCGAGTTCGTCCTGATGGAGGAGCTGATCGAAGAGGTCGGCACGGACGCCGCGCGCTTCACGTTCCTCACGCGGCGTCACGACAGTCCGCTCGACTTCGACCTGGCCGTGGCGACACGGCAGTCCGCCGACAATCCGGTCTTCTACGTGCAGTACGCGCACGCGCGCGTCGCGAGCCTCTTCCGCACCGCGGCCGAGCAGCGGATCGCGCTGCCGCCGTGGGACCAGGTCGACTTCCGCCCGCTGCGGCTTCCGGAGGAGCAGAGCCTGATCAAGCGGCTGCTCCAGTACCCCGGGGTCGTGGCGTCGGCCGCGCGCGCCCGCGAGCCCCACCGTGTCGCCTACTACCTGACCGAGCTCGCCGGCCTGTACCACCCGTACTACAAGGCCCACCGCGTCATCACGGAGGATCGCGCCCTGACGCTGGCGCGGCTCGGGCTGTCGGCCGCCGTGGGCCAGGTCGTCCGCAACGGCTTGGGCCTGCTCGGAGTATCGGCTCCGGAGAGCATGTGATGTGCACCGGCGGCTCGTGCCGATGAGCCCGGCGAGAGGTCGTGTGAAGAGCGGCCCCGGCAAGTTCCAGTGGATTGCGTTGCTCACCGCGGCGGCGGTGATCATGGGGCTGACCTTCACGCTGGGCGTGCTCGTGGGACGGCAGTGGAGCCGTTCCGTCTCCGTCGCGGCCAGCGCCGAGAGCGCGGCGCGAAAGGTCGTGCCGCCCGGCAAGCGGGGCGGCCTCTCCGGCGCCGACGTCGAGTCGCCGCCCGCCGTGGACCAGAAGCTGACGTTTTACCAGACGCTGACCGCGCCGCTCGGCCGCGGCTCGGCCGACGCGTCGCAGTCCCCGCTGCATACCCCGCTGCATACCCAAGACGCCAAGGTCCAGCCGGTCCCGGAGCCCGTGCACGTCGTGCCGCCGCCGCCGCCCTATCCGTATGCGAGCCGCGGGGAGACCCTGGTCGAGAAGCCCGCGGCACACGATGCCGCCGCGCAGCCCGCGCAGGCTGAATCGGCCGGCCTCTGGTCGGTGCAGGTCGCGGCCTTCAAGACGCAGGCGCAGGCCGACGGTCTCCAGAAGCAGCTCAAACAGGCGGGCCTCGACGCCTACGTTGCGTCGGCCGCCGGTGGCGACGGCCAGACGAACTACCGCGTCCGCGTCGGCACGTTCAAGAGCAAGGCCGAAGCTCAGCGCATGGCCGAGCGGGTGCGCGGGGAGCGCTCCCTGGCCGCGTTCGTCACTCCCCGGTAGGCTGCCCCCGCACCCAGCCCCATCCATGCCCCGCCGCCTCGGCCGAGCGCTCATCTCGCGCGAGGAGATCGCCCACCGGGTCGAGGAGCTCGGCCGCGCCGTCGCCCGCGAGCACGCCGGGCGCGTCCCGCTGCTGGTGGGAGTGCTCAAGGGCGCGGTCATCTTCATGGCCGACCTCGTCCGCGCGATCCGCGCGCCCATCGCGATGGATTTCATGGGCGTGTCGTCCTACGGCCCGGGCACCCGCTCGGCCGGCTCCGTGCGCCTCACGGCCGATCTCTCGGTCTCCATCGAGGGACGCGCCGTCGTGATCGTCGAGGACATCGTGGACAGCGGCTGGACGCTCGACTATCTCCGGCGCAACCTGGAAACGCGCCATCCCCGCAGCATCCGGACCTGCGTCCTGCTCGACAAGATCGAGCGCCGCCAGGTCGACGTGGCGCTCGACTACGTGGGCTTCGCCATCCCGGACCATTTCGTGGTCGGGTACGGCTTCGACCTCGGCGGACTCTACCGGGGACTGCCGGATATCCACATTCTCGAGGAGCAACCGGGCGCCCCCTCGTAGCCCTCACTTGATCGCCGCCCGCGCCGGGCGGGCGCCTGTGAGCGTGTGCTATACTCAAAACGCTATGAATTCGCCCTTCTACAAGAATCTCGCCCTCTGGATGGTGATCGGTCTCATCGTCATCGTCCTCTTCAACGTCTTCCAGGCAAGCCAGCCCTCGCGCGACAAGATGGTCTTCTCGGACTTCCTCAAGCGGGTCGAGTCCGGGGAAGTCAGAGAGGTGCTGATTCGCGGCAAGTCCGTGAGCGGCAAGCTTTCAGACGGTAACACGTTCCGGACGTTCACGGCCGACTACCCCGACCTGATCAAGGCGCTCAAGGACAAGGGCGTCAAGATCGCGGTCGAGCCCGAGGACAGCAATCCCTGGTACGCCTACGTCCTCCAGTGGGTGCCCATGCTGCTCTTCATCGGCGTCTGGATCTTCTTCATGCGGCAGATGCAGGGCGGGGGCGCCAAGGCGCTGTCCTTCGGCAAGGCGCGCGCGCGGCTCATCTCGGAGAAGCAGAACAAGGTCACCTTCCAGGACGTCGCGGGCGTGGAAGAGGCCAAGGAAGAACTGCGCGAGATCATCGAGTTCCTGAAGGACCCGCCCAAGTTCCAGAAGCTCGGCGGCAAGATTCCCAAGGGCGTGCTCCTCGTCGGTCCTCCCGGCACGGGCAAAACGCTCCTCGCGAAGGCGATCGCCGGAGAAGCGAACGTGCCGTTCTTCTCGATCTCGGGATCCGACTTTGTCGAGATGTTCGTCGGCGTCGGCGCTTCCCGCGTGCGCGACCTCTTCGAGCAGGGCAAGAAGCACGCGCCCTGCATCATTTTCATGGACGAGATCGACGCCGTGGGCCGTCACCGCGGCGCGGGGCTGGGCGGCGGCCACGACGAGCGGGAGCAGACGCTCAACCAGCTCCTGGTCGAGATGGACGGGTTCGAGACCAACGAGGGCGTCATCCTGATCGCGGCGACGAACCGTCCCGACGTGCTCGACCCCGCGCTCCTCCGTCCCGGCCGCTTCGACAGGCAGGTCGTGGTGGCGCGGCCCGACGTCAAGGGGCGCGAGGAGATCCTCAAGGTCCACTCGCGCCGCATCCCGCTCGCGCCCAACGTCGCCCTGAATGTCCTGGCGCGCGGCACCTCGGGCTTCTCCGGCGCGGATCTCGCCAACCTCGTCAACGAGGCGGCGCTCCTGGCGGCGCGGCAGGACAAGAAGACGGTCGAGATGATGGACTTCGAGAATGCCAAGGACAAGGTGTTGATGGGCGTGGAGCGGCGCTCCATGATCATCCCCGACTCCGAGAAGCGCACGACGGCGTACCACGAGGGCGGGCATGCGCTCGTCGCCTACCTCCTGCCCGGCGCCGACCCGCTTCACAAGGTGACGATCATCCCGCGCGGGCGGGCGCTGGGACTGACCATGCAGCTGCCCACGGACGACCGCTACAGCTACTCGAAGGAGTTCCTGGTCAACCAGATCACGATCCTGCTGGGCGGCCGCGCCGCCGAGGAGATCGTGTTCCAGCAGCAGACGACGGGGGCCGGCAACGATCTCGAGAAGGCGACCGACGTGGCGCGCAAGATGGTCTGCGAGTGGGGGATGTCGGACAAGATGGGGCCGCTCACGTTCGGAAAGGCCGAGGAGCACGTCTTCCTCGGCCGCGAAGTGTCACGCCCGAAGGACTACAGCGAAGAGACTGCCATCCTCATCGACTCAGAGATCAAGCGCATCGTGACGGATTGCGCGTCGCGCGCGCGCCAGCTCCTCGAGTCGAACCTCGAGAAGCTCCACCTCCTGGCCCGCGCCCTCCTCGAGCGCGAGACGCTCGACGGCGAGGAGATCAGCCGGGTCCTGCTCGCCCGGCCGTTCCAGGAAGCTCCGACTCCCGCCTGATTCGCCGCGGCGTCCGGGGCATTTCCGATACCCCTGGGCTGGCGGTCGGTGGTATTTTGAGTGACGTGACCACCCCCATCCGAGCGACTCTGGCAGGGGTGCACCTGGGCGACGGCCTCCCCGTGGTCGTGATCGGCGCGCTCAATGTCAGCCCGGGGTCTTTTTACTCGGGCTCGGTGGTCACGAAGGCCGACGAACTCCTCCGCGCGGCCGAGCGCATGGCTCGCGAGGGCGCGTCCTTGCTCGACGTGGGCGCCATGTCCACGGCCCCGTACCTGTCGGGCTCCATCTCCGCCTCGGAAGAGGCCGAGCGCCTCGGATGGGCCGTGGGAATCCTGGCGTCGAAGCTCGGCGTGCCCGTCTCAGCGGACACGAGTCGCGCGGAGCCGGCCCGCGCCGCGCTCCAGGCCGGGGCGTCGATCATCAACGACGTGCGCGGGCTCACCGCCGACCCGGCCCTGGCGTCCCTGGTCGCGGGCGCGGGTGCAGGAGTGATCCTGATGGCGTCAGAGCGTGGCGGCGCCGAGGGGGAGCGGCCGGTGGATACCGTCCTGGACCTCCTTGAGGAAAGCATGCGCATCGCCACCCAGGCCGGCATTCCCGGCGAGCGCGTCGCGGTGGATCCCGGCATCGGTTTTTTCAGGCGGCGCGGCATCGCCTGGCACGAGTGGGATTGCGAGATCCTCGCCGCCCTCGGCCGCTTGCGCGCCCTCGGCCGGCCGATCTGCGTCGGAGTCTCGCGCAAGTCCTTCATCGGAGAGATCGCCGGCGAGCCGGATCCGGGACGGCGCCTGCCGGGATCGCTGGCCGCCGTCGCGGCGGCCGTGCTGGGCGGCGCCCACGTGATCCGCGCCCACGACGTGGCGGAGACGGTCCAGGCCGTCCGGGTGGCCGAGTCGATTCGCCAACGCCTCGAGGGCGACTGAGCATGGGGCCCGCGATCCAGGCCTTCCGGTGGTGGGACGCGATCGACATTCTCCTGGTCGCCCTCGTCCTCTACCGGATCTTCGTGATGTTCAAGGAGACGCGCGCCGTTCAGATGCTGCTCGGGTTGGGCGCCCTCCTGGCCGCCTCCTTCCTCGCCCACAGGTTCGAGCTCTTCGGCACGAGCTGGATCCTCGACAATTTCTGGTCCTTCTGGGTGCTCGCCCTCATCGTGCTCTTCCAGCCAGAGCTGCGCCGCGCGCTGGCGCAGGCCGGCCACAACCCCTTCTTCGGGGTCGTCACGCGGGCGGATCGCGAGCAGCAGAGCCGCACGCTGGGCGAGGTGGCCAAGGCCGCGGAGTCCCTCGCCGGCAAGCGCATCGGGGGACTGATGGTCCTCGAGCGGGCGACGGGCCTCAGAAACTACATCGAGCTGGGCGTGCCCATCGACGCTCTCGTCTCGGCCGATCTGCTCGAGAGCCTCTTCCTGCCGTACTCGCCTCTCCACGACGGCGCCGTGTTCATCCGCGGTGGGCGCATCGCCGCCGCGGGCGGCTTTCTGCCGCTCTCCCGCAATGCCCAGCTCGGACGCGCGATGGGCACGCGGCACCGGGCGGCCCTGGGACTCAGCGAGGAGACCGACGCGATCGTGGTTGTAGTCTCGGAGGAATCCGGCCGGATCTCTCTGGCCGTCGAGGGACGCATGGAGAGCCCGCTGGACTCGGACGCCCTCCGCCGGCGCCTCGCCGAGCATTTTTCGCTCGAGTCCTCGCCTTCTTCCGTCGCGCAGCCGTGGTGGATCCCGGCTCGCGGGTGGCTGCGAAAGTAGCGGCCCGTCACCGCATGCTCCGATTCCTCGCCCGCCACTGGGAGCTCAAGCTGCTGGCCCTCGTCTTCTCATCGGGGCTCTGGCTTTTCGTGATGACGTCGCAAAAGACCAGTGTCGCCCTGACACTCCCGCTCGAGCTGGAGTCGCTGCCCCCGGGGCTGGCCGTGAAAGGGGAGAGGCCCGACACGGTTGAGGTGCAGCTCCACGGCTTGAGGGCCGATCTCGCGCGCGCGTCGGCCGAGTCGCTCCGGGTCAGGGTCAACCTGATCGGCGCCCGCCCCGGTGATCTCCTGGTCAGCCTGGGACCAGAGCAGGTCCTGGTCCCGCCCGGCGTGAGGGTCGTGCGCGTGAACCCCGGCGTCGTGCGTGTCCTGCTCGTGCAGGAGCGCTGATGGGCCGCCTGTTCGGCACGGACGGCATCCGCGGCGTCGCCAACGAGGAGCCGCTGACGACCGAGCTGGCATTCCGCCTCGGGCGCCAGCTCGTCGCGACCCTCCTCGAGCACCACGGCATTGCCACCGTCCGCCTGGTCGTCGGGCGGGACACCCGGCTGTCAGGGCCCATGCTCGAGGGCGCGCTCGTGTCGGGCGCGCTGTCGGCCGGCGCGGAAGTTTTCGCCGTGGGCGTGCTGCCGACTCCCGGCATCGCGTATCTCACGCGAAGCCTCGAGGCGCATGGCGGAGTGGTGCTCTCGGCGTCCCACAACGCTTTCCAGGACAACGGCATCAAGATCTTCTCCTCCGAGGGCGCCAAGTTCCCCGACAGCTGGGAGGACGAGATCGAGGCGCGCCTGGCTGGCGCCGACGGCGCGCCCAAGCCCACGGGCGCTTCGGTCGGTCGCCTGGTCCACTACGATCGGGCCGAGGCCGAGTACGCGGCCCACGCGCGCCAGACGTTTCCCTTCGACCTGTGCGGACTGACGCTGGCTCTCGACTGCGCGCACGGCGCCACCTGGCACGTCGCGCCCCGGCTCCTCCGGGCGCTCGGCGCGAAAGTCGTCGTCCTCTCCGCCAGGCCTGATGGGCTCAACATCAACGACAAGTGCGGCGCGCTGCACCCCGGCCGGCTCCAGCGCCGCGTGCGGGCGGCCGGCGCGGACCTGGGACTGGCGTTCGACGGCGACGGCGATCGGCTGATCGCCGTGGACGAGTCCGGCGAGCTTCGCGACGGCGACTACGCTCTCGCCATCTGTGGCCGGCATCTGGCGGCCCACGGGCGTTTGAAGACCGGCACCGTGGTGACGACGGTCATGGCCAACCTGGGCCTCGACAAGGCGCTGGCCGCGGCGGGGATCCGCACGGCCAAGACCCAGGTAGGCGACCGCTACGTCCTCGAAGAGATGGTCAGGACGGGCGCGAACCTCGGGGGCGAGCAGTCCGGGCACCTCCTTTTCCTCGACCAGTCGGCGACGGGCGATGGCATCGTCTCGGCGCTCCAGCTCCTGGCGGTGATGCGCGAGACGGGGCAGCCGCTCTCGGCGCTGGCCTCGTGCATGACGAAGTTTCCCCAGGTGCTGGTCAACGTCAGGGTCCGCGAGAAACCGGCGCTCGACTCGATCCCGGGCTTGGCCGACCGGCAGGCGGCCCACGAGCGCGAGCTCGGCGCCACGGGGCGCATCCTCCTCCGCTACTCAGGCACGGAAAATCTGGCGCGCGTCATGATCGAGGGCGAGGACCGGGCACGCATCGAGGGGATGGCGGCCGAGCTGTCGCGCATCATCAAGAGAGCCGTCGGCGCATGACCGAGGTGAAGGGGGTCGGCGTGGACCTCGCCCAGATCCCGAGGCTCCGCCGCGTCGTGGAGCGCTGGGACGAGCGCTTTCTTCGTCGCGTCTTCACCGACGGGGAGATCGCGTACTGCCGGGGGCGCCGCGACCCCATTCCGCATCTGGCGGCGCGGTTCGCGGCGAAGGAGGCCACGCTCAAGGCGCTCGGCACCGGTCTCCGCATGGGCGTCAACTGGCGCGAGCTCGAGGTCCGCCGCGAGCGTGGGCAGGCCCCGACCATGGTGCTGACCGGGCGCTCGCGGGCCATCGCGCTCGCCAAGGGTGGCTCGCACGTTCTGCTCTCGCTCACCCATGACGGCGACTACGCCATGGCGCAGGCCTTGCTCGTCGGAGAATCGCGGGATGCCGGAGCGGGCCGGACCTAGCTTCGCACTTGCCCTCGCGCTCACGCTTTCGGGCTGCGCGGGGCTCATCGGGGGGAAAGAGCCCGTGTCCGTCGGCGCTTCGTCGCGTCCGCTCCCGCCCGCGCCGCTCCCGTCCCCGTCGCTTCCGTCCCCCTCTCCGCTCCCGCCGGGGCCGAGCGTCGTCAGCGTGCAGAAGGGCCGCCCCGGCTACATCATCGGCGCCCCTCACGGCACGACCGACATCGCCACCGACCTGATCGGGCTCGAGCTGGCGCGGCGCACGGGGTTCGGCGCGGTCGTCGTCACGGGCGAGGGTTCGCTCGACGTCAAGGGACGCCGCTACAACGTCAGCCGTCCAACCGAAGGGGTGCCCGGCGATCCGCCGCGCTCCGAAGTGGAGACCGACGCCTCCCGCCGCGTCTACGAAGGTTATGCGCGCTCGGTCGGCGAGGCGGCCCAGGGGCCGCTGCGCTTCTACGTCGAGGTCCACGGCAATGCCCACCAGGAGACAGCCGGGCGCGTCGAGATCGCGACGGTCGGCCTCACCAAGGAAGAGGCGTGGCGGCTCAAGACGCTCCTCGAGCTTGTGCGTGACGCTCACCTGGGCGGCCAGCCCGAGGTGGCAAAGCTCGACATCTTCGTCGAGCCCGTGGACACGCTTCGCTATACGGCATCGGCGTCCAAGTCGGACGGGCTCCTCGGACGTTCCGACAAGTCCCTGCACATCGAGCTGCCGAAGGCGGCTCGCACGACCTACCGAGAGGTCTACACGGCCGTGCTCGCCGATTTCCTCAGCCAGTGGGCCGATCTCCTGGCCAGCATGCGGGCCCGATAGCGATGTGGCCGGTCTTTACGGCCGACGAGATGCGCGCCCTCGACGCGCGGGCGATTTCCTCGCTCGGTATCAAGGGCCCCCGGCTCATGGAAAATGCCGGCCGCGGCGCCGCCGACGTCATCGCCCGCGAGTGGGCGCCGATCAAGGGCAAGCGGATCGTTGTGCTCTGCGGCAAGGGCAACAACGGCGGCGACGGATTCGTGGTGGCCCGGCTTCTCAAGGCCAAGGGAGCGAGGGTCCGCGTCTTCCTGCTGGCCGCGCGCACCGATGTCAGGGGAGACGCCGCGCAGGCGCTCTCGCGGTGGCGGGACAAGGTGGAGGAGGTCGGCAGCGATGGCGACCTTCCGGTGGTGTCGGCCGCTCTCGACGAGGCCGATCTCATCGCGGACGGGCTCCTCGGCACCGGGTTGAGCGGACCCGCCCACGGGCTCGTTGCCCGCGCCATCGAGCGGCTGAACGAATCGGCGGCGCGGTCGGGCACTCCCGTGGTCGCCCTCGATCTGCCATCGGGCCTGGGCTCCGACGGCGGCGCGATCTTCGGCCCCAGCGTGCGCGCCACGCTGACCGTGACGTTCGGCGGCTACAAGCGCTCGCTCCTCCTCTATCCGGCCGCCGAACACGCCGGGCGAATCGTGGTGGCTTCCATCGGCATTCCCGACCGCGAGGTCCGCCGGGGAATAGCCACGTTTCTACTCGACGAAGCCTCGGTCCGGGAGTTCTTTCCGAAGCGCAAGCCCGACGCCCACAAGGGCACGTACGGACACCTCGTGGTCGTGGCGGGCTCCCTGGGCAAGAGCGGCGCGGCGGCTCTCGCGGGGCGTGCGGCGCTCCGGAGCGGGGTCGGCCTCTGCACCGTCGCGACCGCGGCATCCCAGCAGCCCATCGTCGCCTCGTTCACCATGGAGCTCATGACCGAGGCCCTCGTGGAGACGGCGGCTCAGTCGATCTCGTTCAAGGCCAGGGACCGTATTCTCGAGCTGGCCTCCCAGCGCGACGCCGTCGCGGTCGGGCCCGGGCTCTCGCTGGACCCCGAGAGCCAGGCCCTCGCGCGCGCTCTCGTGGCCGAGATCGACCGGCCGATGGTCGTCGACGCCGACGCGCTCTCCGCGCTCGCCGGTCACCTGGACCTGCTCGACGACGCGCCGGGGCCGCGCGTCCTCACGCCTCACCCCGGCGAGATGGCGCGGATGCTCGGGACGACGATCGCCGAGGTCGAGGCCGACCGCATCGAGACCGTGCGGGAATTCTGCTCCCGGCATCACGTCCATCTCGTGCTCAAGGGCGCGCGCAGCGTGCTCGGCGCTCCGGACGGGCGCGTCTTCATCAATCACACCGGAAACCCCGGCATGGCCACGGGCGGCAGCGGCGACGTCTTGACCGGCATGGTCGGCGCGTTCCTCGCGCGCCGCTTCGATCCGCTGGCCGCGCTCCAGGCCGGCTGCGTCCTCCACGGGCTCGCGGGCGACCTTGCGGCCGCCGGCCGCGGGGAGGAGGGGCTCATCGCCTCCGACATCATCGAGGCGATCCCGGGAGCGCTGAACCCCGCCGTCCGATGAAGCGCGTGTCGCGAAGCGCCGAGGAGACGCGGGCGCTGGGCGAGCGGCTGGGATCCCGGCTCGGCAGAGGCGACGTCGTCGCGTGCGTCGGGGCGCTCGGCGCGGGCAAGACGTGCTTTCTCCAGGGTCTCGCGCGCGGCCTTGGCGTCACGGCCGATGTCACGAGCCCGACCTTCGTCCTGGTGAACCAGTACACGGGCCGGGTGCCGGTCTTCCACGTCGACGCCTACCGCACCGGAAGCCTGACCGAGCTCGTGGACCTGGGCCTCGAAGAGATGCTGCACGGCGAGGGCGTCACTCTCGTCGAGTGGGCCGACAAGCTCCTGCCCCTCCTGCCGCCTCGCACCGTCACCGTGACCATCACGGGCCTGGGCGACGAAGCCCGGGAGATCGAGCTCGCGGGTCCCCCAGAGTTCTTAG
>Ga0126376_10002417_pt1 | contig 10536 bp, 11 predicted proteins | sample PanSoiMetPlot_15_FD_92760 | JGI IMG/M metagenome (GOLD analysis project Ga0126376, IMG submission 92760) | Tropical forest soil microbial communities from Panama - MetaG Plot_15 | ecosystem: Environmental > Terrestrial > Soil > Tropical forest > Bulk soil | place: Panama | collected 2016-02-17 | reverse complement strand
CCAGTAGTCGCTCGGCTTCATCGTGAGGCCGAGATCGCGGAAGCGGTCCTCCCACTCGAAGTCCATGCGATCGAGCGCGTACGGGATCCAGCCGATGCCGCTCTCGCCGAAGGAGATCTTCAAGGTCGGATACCGCTCGAGCACGGCGGAGCCGACGATCGCGGACAGGATGTTGACCAGGTTCATCTGGAAGCCACACACGCCCTGGAACAGCGCGGCCCGGCGGGCGAGGTTGGTGGTCGCCTTCTCGCGGACGCTGGCCGGCGTGCTCGGGAATGTGTGGAAGTGTAGCGGCAGGTTCACCTCGCTGACCGCCTGCCAGAGCGGCTCCCACGCGGGATGCCACATCGGATCCATGTCCCACGAGCACGAGAGCTCGAGGCCCTTCAGACCCATCTTCGCCACGCGTCGGACCTCTTGCACGGCCGCGTCGATGTCGCCGTAGGGCAGGCAGGCCAGGCCGATCTGCCGGTCGGGATAGTGCCGGCAGAAGTCCTTCAGCCAGTCGTTGTAGATCCGGAACATCTCCTTGGCCGCCTCGTGGTCGTTGAGGCGAGTGGCGGCGCCCAAGATGCCGAAGATGACCTCGGCTTGCACGCCGTCCATCTCCATGTCCTTCAGGCGCAGGTGCGGATCGGTTGGCCGCCGGATGCCCTTCTTGCCGTCTTCGTAGAGCCCGACCGCCGCCATCTTGTCGACGCGATAGTTCTGCCCCGGCACGAGCTTCGCGCCGCCGGGGCCGACGCCCCCGACCAGACCGAACGACGTGCCGTTCTTGCAGGTCCAGTGAGGACCGTCGGGGCCGTCGACGACGTACGGCATGCGCTCGCGCAGCGCCGCCGAAGCGTTGGCCGTGAACAGGTCGTTCGGGATCCAGGGCATGTCGATGTGGCAGTCGGCGGAGATCCGCGTGTAGCGCATTCGAGCCCTCCCTCGCGAGATGGACAGATGTTACGACGAAACCGGGGTCAGCTGGTAGAGCTGCATCCGGGCCTTGATCTGCTCGTCCCAGCCGCGCGCTCGCACGTCGATCATCACGCCGTCCGGGCCCTTGAACTTCCGGTTGACCTTGCTGCTGCCCGGGCATTCCGTGCAGCTCGCCTCCGCGAGCGAAGCGGACGTGCCCTCGAGGTCGTCGACGTAGAAGCCGATGTGGTGGATGCCCTTCACGGTCGACGGGCCGTCGCCTAGGTTGGGAGTGTCGTCGCCGCCATACTTGAGGATGGCGAAGTAGATGTAGCCGTCGCTCAGCCAGACGCCGTCGGCGCCGGTGGCGGCGGGCTCGCGCCGCAGCTCCTTCAAGCCGAACTGGCTCTTGTAGAACTCCGCGGTCTTCACAGGATCGTCGGTCGACAATGCGATGTGCTTGATGCGTGCCATGGCTCGCTCCTTTCCCTCGGCTCGCGCGATGATCACCCGATCGGGCTCGATGCCCTCCAGCCGTCTACCGGCCAGTGTATCTCCAAGCTTGAAGCCGGCGATTCGATTCGTCCCAGACCATGAATGAACGGACCGACGCCGAGGCCGTCCGGCGGGTAGAGCATACGCCGCGAGGGACTGAAGCGCATTGCGCTTCAGTCCCTCGCGGCAAGGCATCTCGATCGAGCCGAGATCGGGTTACGGCAATGCGGCGATCCCGGCTTCGTCCTCGTCCCCATGGAAATAGACTGCGATACACCCGGTCAAACAGTCAGGGAAGACGTTGTTCGCGCCGAGCGGAACGAAGATGCGATTGTTGCGGGCGTCGGCGGCGACGGAATGCGCGGTACTGGCGGGATGCGCACCGGTACCCGTGACCGCTGGCACGTTAAACGTCGGTACCAGCTGAAGCACGCTTTCGTCCTTTGCGTCGATGACGCCAAGGATCGCCGCGCCCTGAGCGTCGGCGGGCCCGCTTTGGTCGAGCGCCCGCAACGGGCTCCCGGAAGATGCGGTGTAGTAGTTATTGTCCCCCGGGTTGAACCAGACTTCGTCACCGACGCCGACGCCACCGATCGTGTCGACATCGCCGGTTTTCACGTTCAAGATCACCTGGATCGGTGCCGCGGTGTTGGGGTCGGTCGTGCTCCACACGCCCCCTGCGGTATCAAACACGGTGTTGCATCCGACCAAAAAGTCGTTATTTGGGCCCTTGGTCAGGCCGGCTGGCTGGCAGAACGAGATCGGAAAGGTGTGCTCGACCGCCTGGGCGAACGGCTTGATGCGTACGACGCCGCCGGACGACACGTTTATCCCGATTTGCGGGATCGACAGAAAGAACCGTTGGGTGGCGGGATCCCACACCGGTTGCTCAGCGCCGTTGGTCGCATCGACGCCACCCGCGACGTTGAAGAGGATGCGGTCAGGAGCCGCGACTCCTGCCGCCGGCGCCGTTGGCTGAGTCAGGGCGCATGTCGCTGGGTCGACCTTGACCCACGTGCCAAAGGGTGGGTCGTCGGCGTTGTTGATCGCCAGAATCACGTTGTCATGGGGGTCAAACGCGAGCTCGTCGGCACGGTTGAGATCACCCGATGCGGTCGTAACCGCGTTAACCAGGGTCGGCGGGAAGGTCGAGGTGTCGAACGACACAACGCGGCTCGGGGCATCGGTCACGAACAGGCAGTGCCCTCCGGTGGTAACACCGTTGGGACCAGAGGTGCCGTTGTTTCCGGTGAAGCCTTTGAATCCCCCCGACAGTTGAAACAGCAGAGTGTTCGTTCGGGTGTCGACAATATCGACCGCCGCATTGGAACGATCGGCGAGATAGTAGGTGCGGCTTTTCTGATCGACCCAGCTGATGTCGAAGACGAACATTTTGCCGCCAGTAGTATTGGCCGCAGTCCCCGGGATCGAAACGGTTGTGAGCAGCCTGACGGCTCTGTCGTTCTTTTTCTCTTCGGCCCACGCGGCCTGCCCGCCGGTTACGAGGACCAAGCCCAGTAGAAGGGATGGCACGGCGAGGACGAACAGCAGGAGCAGCCTCCAAGAGCCTCTTCGCGTCATTGCGCGACCTCCTGTTGTATCGAGAACAATAGGTGGAGCGCTAGCGTGAGGCGTCGACCGGCGATGCCTCACACTGCAGTGACACCCGGGCCCTCGGCGGGCTTCGGGTGGCGACAGGGCGCTACGAGAAGGTGGGCGGAGCTCGGCTGGAGAGACAGCGGAATGGCCGACTCGCGGCCACACGCGATTGGGCCGACGCGATCAGCCCGAGGCAGACCGCGATGACCGCGAGAGGGTCGGCGATGCGCGAGTCGACGGCAGTGACGGCCCCCGTGATTAAGAGGATGACGTCGTCGTAGTCGTTGTCGTCGTAGAACCCGGGAATCCACGTCGGGTCCGTCGGGCTGGCGTGAGCAAGGGGCGGAAGGATGAGCAGGAGGCCCAGGAGGAGGACGATGACGAACGTCCCGCGTCTCATGGTGCGGCGACCATACGCCGGTGGGCGGATGGGCGCAAGTGGCCCCGGCGGCGTTCCCGACCGCAGAACCGCCGGGGCCACTATGAAGGCAGGTTCAGGCGGAAGCCAGGTTCAGGCGACGCCCTCGACGATGCGGATGTCGCGCTCGGCGGCGCTGCCGAGCTCCTTGAGCGCGGCTTGATAGCCCGGGCTGTCGTGAGCCGCGGTCGCCTGCGCGACGCTGTCGAATTCGATGACGACGACGCGCTGGCTCATCCCGGCCTCGTACGTCTTCGCAGGCATGCCGCGGACGAGGAAGCGTCCGCCCGCCGCCTGGATGGCGGGGGCCGCGAGCTTCGCGTAGGCGGCCATCGCGTCGGGATTCTTGATGGCGTGATAGCACGCGATCCAGTACGCCTTTGCCATGACGACCTCCATGTGCCGTTGCGCCACGCTCGGCGCCGGCTGTTGGTTACTTCTTGAACGCGCCCTCGTGGTCGAGCTGCATCAGCGCTTGCACGCCCGTGCTGAGGGTCGGCCCGCCGCCCGGCACCGCCGCCGATTCGATCGCCTCGAGCAACTCGCGCTTGGTGGCGCCGTGCTGGATCGCCCGGCGCATGTGCGTCACGACGCCGTTCTCAAGGCCGCGATAGGCGAGGATCCCGATGATGACCATCTCGCGATACTTGATCGAGAGCTCCTTGCCCTCGCCGACCGACACGGCGCTCAGCGGTCCGCGCGCCCGGACGTAGTCGGGATCTTCCTTCGCCATCCAGTCCCAGAAGGGATAGCCGTAGGGGCTCGCCGTCCTGCCGTCGACCTTGTCGCTCATCGTGTCCTCCCAGTCGAGTGACCATCGCGCCGCGCCCCGGCGGGCGCGCGGCGCCTGCAGAAGGTATCACATTGCCCGCGTGCGGATTCCTGCATACGCTGTCGGTAATGGCCTCCGCGCCTCCCGCCTCCGCGCCGGGCTTCACCGGTCTCGCCCGGTCCTGGATCGATCGAAACTTCCTGGCGCTCGGCCGCGAGATGCGGCTCTCGTATCTTCCGCCGCTCATGGTCTACGTCGCGGCGGGCATCTCGGGCCTCACCTCGATCGTCGCGACGTTCTACATCAAGGAGCGGCTGGGGCTCTCGGCGGAGTTCCTCGCCGGGCTCGCCTTCTGGGCGGGTCTGCCATGGGCGCTGAAGGTGCCGCTCGGCCATCTCGTCGATCTGATCTGGCGCTGGAAGGGGGCCCTGGTCTTCGCGGGCGCGGGCCTGATCGCCGCGAGCGTCGGCATCATGATCGGTCTGCTGGGCAGCACGGAGTCGATGCGCGCGCTCTGGAGCGTCGAGGCGTGGTTCGTGTTCTCCACCCTGCTCGCGCCGATCGGCTACGTCGTCCAGGACGTCGTGGCCGACGCGATGACGGTCGAGGCGGTGCCGCGCTTCGACGCAGAGGGCCGGCCGACCGGCATGGCCGAGCGCAAGTCGATGAACACGACCGTGCAGACGCTCGGCCGCGTGGCGATCATCGGGGGTACCGTGCTGGTCTCGCTGGCAAACGTGTATCTGCTGCGCGGGGTGGGCGAGCTGCCCGAAGCCGAGAAGGCGCTCGCGTATCTGCGTGTCTACCAGCTTGCACTGATCATCCCGGTGATCTCGGTGCTCGGCGTCGTCCTAGCGATGGCCCTCAAGTGGCGCGACGCGCGGCGGCTGGCGGCGAAGGGTTTCGCGAAGAGCGAGGTGCGGCGGATGCTCGATCCGCACCCCGAGCGGCCCCCGATCAACTGGTGGATCATCGGCGGCGGCGTCGCCTTCGCTGTGGTCTCGCTGGGGGTCGGCATCGGCGACGTCACGGGAGGGCAGGAGATCGTCTTCGGCGCCTCGATGGCGATCGTGCTCTTCCTGATGTGGCGGATCACGAGCGAGCTGGAGCCGGAGGCGCGCCACGTCCTGGTCGGGACCGCGGTGCTGGTGTTCGTCTTCCGCGCGGTTCCCGGTCCGGGCGCGGGCTCGACGTGGTGGATGATCGATCAGCTCGGGTTCGACCAGCAGTTCCTGGCGGAGCTGTCGCTGATCGGCAGCGTCCTCACCCTGGCGGGCCTGTTCGTGTTTCGCCGCTTCATGGCCGAGAGGTCGATGGCCTACATCGTGGGATCGCTCACGGTGGCCACCACGATCATCGGCGCGCCGGTCGTCGGCCTGTACTACGGCCTGCACCACTGGACTGCGGCGCACACCGGCGGCTTCGTGGACGCGCGCATGATCGTGCTGATCGACACGGCGATCGAGTCGCCGCTGGGACAGATCGCGATGGTGCCGATGCTGGCGTGGATCGCGAACTCGGCGCCCGACCGGCTGAAGGCGACGTTCTTCGCGGTCATGGCGTCGTTCACGAATCTGGCGCTGGCCGCCGCGCAGCTCGGTACGAAGTATCTCAACCAGGCCTTCGTCGTCACGCGCGAGGTTCGGGACGCATCGGGCGCGGTGACGACGCCGGCCGACTACAGCCAGCTCGGGACGCTGCTCGTGCTGACGGCCGTCATCACGTTCGTCGTGCCGATGCTGGCGGTCGTCTTCGTGAAGACGACGCGCTTCCGTAGCGCCTGAGGCGACGAGCCGCGCCGGGGTTGCCGGCTAGCGCGGGGGCAGCACGATCTCGGCCGGGCTCGTCTCGGCCACCTTGACGTTCAGGCGCCAGGGCGCGGGGCCGATCTGGTCGAGCGCGAAGTAGAGCACGGTGTAGCCCGCGACGTGCGTGTCGCCGCCCATCGGAATGTTGACCCCGACGCCCGTGCCGACGGCTGTGCCGCCGCCGCGGCCGCCGCTGAAGCTGCCGCCGCCGAATCCAAACCCGACGCTCGAGCCGCTGCTGTAGGCCGGGGGCGGCTGCTCGATCGTCTGCGGCCGGACGATCTGGTTGTCGACCCTCAAGATCATGGCGTCTTCCAGCCGATAGCCGTAGGTGTCGAGGTCCACGCGGAGTCGGTCGGCGAGCAGCACGTAATCCGCGGAGAGGTAGACACCGGACGGCTGGGACACGGGCTTGAACGGAAGGGTGGTGCTCGAGCACCCGGTCAGCGCGAGCGTCAGCGCGAACAGGCATGTCCTCAGCTTCATCGGATCCCTCCTATCCGGAGTGTAGTTGACCCCCGGCCTGCTTGGCCACTATCTGGAGGATCCCGGCGCCGTACTTCGCGACCTTGTACTTTCCCACGCCGTGGGCCCGCTCGAGCTCGGCCGACGTACGGGGGCGGAGCGCGGCGATGTCGCGCAGCGTTCTGTCGCTCGCGATGATGAATGGAGCCACCCCTTCCGCGCGCGCCACCGTGAGGCGATAACGTCGGAGCGCTTCGAAAAGATCCGCGGCCGCGGCGTCGAGCTCGGCGGGCTCGCGGCGGGCTGCGCGCGATGGCGGTTGCACGGGCGCCGATCGGTCTGGCGGCGCGCTCGCGCGCGCGGCGCTCCGCGAGCGTGCTTCGGCCGGAAGCAGCAGGCGCGCCGGGCGCTCGCCGCGCATCACCGCGCGGCCGTCGTCCGTGAGGGTGACGACGGGACGGTCGGCGCCGGCGAAGCTTACCCAGCCGGCCGACACGCACCGCCGGAGCAGCGAGATCAGCCAGGGCGCCGCGTGCTCCTTGAGGTTGCCGAAGGTCTTCACGGCCGTGAGCCCCGCGCGCTCCAGGCGCTCGTCCGGCTCGCCGCGAATCAGCTTGACGGCCAGCTGTAGACCGAAGCGTCCGTGCACACGGGCCACACCCGAGAGCGCCTTGCGCACGATCAGGCTCACGCGCTCCGGGTCGCCGGCCTCGGGATCGTCGCCGAGCGCCAGACACACGTCGCAGCGCCCGCAGCCCGCGAGCGTCTCCGCCTCGTCGCCGAAGTAGCGAAGGATCGCGTCGTGCCGGCAGCTGCCGCCCTCCGCCCAGCGGATCAGCTCGAGGAACATGCTCCACTTGTGCTCGACCACTGCGCGGTCGGCCGTCGCATCGCCGGAGCCCCGCTCGAGGAGCGCCCGCCGCAGCGGCAGGTCGCGCGTGCTGACGAGGAGCAGCCCGAGCGCGGGCGCTCCGTCTCGCCCCGCCCGGCCGACTTCCTGGTAATAGGCTTCGATCGATCCCGGCGGGCCGAGATGGATCACCGCGCGGACATCCGGACGGTCGATGCCCATGCCGAAGGCGTTGGTCGCGACGACGATGTCGAGCCGGCCCTCGGCGAACTCCCGCTGAACGACGTCGCGCGTTTTTCCGTCGAGCCCGGCGTGGTAGGCCCGCGCGCGCCAGCGGCGCGCGGCGAGGCGGGCGCTCTCCTCGTCGGCCTGCTTGCGCGTGGGCGCGTACACGATGGCGGTCCCGCGGGCGCGCCCCGGACCGTCGAGGGCCTCTGCGAGCGCGCCGTCCACGAGCCGATCTCGTTCCTGGCGCTCGCCGATCTCCGCCGCCCGCAGCGCCAGGTTGGGCCGCGCGAAGCCGCGCACGATCTGCGGCGTGTCCGGCGGCAGCCCGAGCCGTGCCAGGATCTCGTCGCGCACGATCGGCGTGGCGGTCGCGGTGCACGCGAGCACGCGCGCGCGGGGAAGATCGCCGAGCACCGCGCCGATCTCGAGATACTCCGGGCGGAAGTCGTGGCCCCACTCGCTGATGCAGTGAGCCTCGTCGATCGCCACCAGCGGGCAGTCGATCTCGCGCAGGAGCGCGCGAAAGCCCGGGAACACGAGCCGCTCGGGCGCAACGTAGACGAGCGCCGCGTCGCGCCGCGCGATCTGCGCCATGCGGCGGCGCATCTCGGAGGCTTCGAGCGTCGCCGCCAGATAGGTCGCGCGGACGCCGCGTGCCTCGAGCGCCTGGACCTGATCGGCCATCAGCGCGACGAGCGGCGACACGACCAGGGTCGTGCCGGGCAGGATCGTTGCCGGCAGCTGGTAGCTCAGGCTCTTGCCGCCGCCGGTCGGCGCTACCAGGAGGAGCCGGCCCCGCGCGAACAGCGTCTCCACGGCCTCGCGCTGGCCGGGACGAAACTCGGTGTAGCCCAATCGCGCGAGGGCCAGCTCGAGGTCGCTCACTCCGCACCCGTCACGCCTGTGGTATAGCAGAGCCGCCCGTGACCAACCAAGAGTCCACAAAACTAGCCATCCGGTTCGGCGGCTACCAGGAGCCCGCATCGATCCATAACCGCGCAGCGGCGAGGTTCGGGGAGGCGCTCCGCGACCGCCTCGGCGAGCGCGTCGACTTCGAGCTGATCGGCAGCATCGTCAAGCTCGGCCGACCGGCCGGTGATCTGGTCCCGATGGTCGAGCGTGGCGAGCTCTCGTTCTGCTACATGTCCACGGTGCGTTTCTCGCGCGCGGCGCCGGAGCTCGAGCTGCTCGAGCTGCCGTTCGTCGTCGCAGACCGCGCGGTCGCGTTCCGGGCGCTCGACGGCGAGTACGGCGAGCTGGCGCGGCGACAGGTCGACGCCAAGACGGGCTGCCGGCTTCTCGAATACTGGGATAACGGCGTCCGTCACCTTTCGAACAAAGTGCGGCCGATCCGCACGCCCGACGACTGCCGGGGCATTCGCATCCGCACGCAGACGAGCGAGCTGCACGGCGAAGTCTTCCGGGCGCTCGGCTTCGAGCCGATCGCCTCCGACATCAAGGAGTTCGTCGAGCAGATCGGCGGCGATCGGTTCCAGGCCCAGGACAATCCGCTGACCAACATCTACAACTTCGGCGTGCACCGCCACCATCGCTACATCACCTTGACCGGACACTTCTGGGGCGCGTCGGCCCTCGTGTGCAACGCGGCCCACTACGCGGGCTGGCCGGCCGAGGTAAGGGGCGCGGTCGACGCGGCCGCGCGCGAGGCTACCGCGTATCAGCGGCAGCTGGCGGCGGCGGAGGATGCGGAGATCTTGGCGAAGCTCGAGCCCGTTGAGAACGACGTGATCCGGCTCGGCGTGAGCGAGCGCGCCGCGTTCGTGCGCGCGGTCCAGCCGGTGCTCGTCCGGCACCGCCGGCGTCTCGACCCGAAGCTGTTCGCCTACCTCGGCGTGTGATCCGCTTGCCGCGTCGCGGCGCCGCGGCTAGCGCGGGAGCTGGTGGCCGTCGGCCTGTACGATGAAGTGCCGCTTGGCCGTCGGCATGTCGACCTCGACCGGTTTGGGATCGATCGATGCGCACCCGAAGAGCAGGAGGACGAGGCCAAGCGACGCGTAACGCAAAACCACCATGTGTTCCTCCTGCCGCGTGAGCGAGTGCGCGGCAGAATACGAGCGTCGCGTTTTCCTGTCAAGCGTGGCTTGGTGGTCAAAAAAACGACGGCGCGGGAGAGCCCCGCGCCGCCGTCCGGTTGGATGCTACGCGACGTCTGTGCTAGTCGCCGGGGGACTGGATCTCGTTGAGCCGATCGGCCGAAGGCTTGAAGTTGAGGTTCAGCTCCTGATTCTGGAAGTACGGCCTGCCGTTCTGGAGGTTGACCTGGCTGGCCGGATACTGAGGCTGCGTGCCGATGCTCTGGTTCTGGATACCCGAAGCCTGACCGGCGATCTGCGCGCCGGTCTGCGTGATCGGGCACGGGGCGAAGTTCGTGCCCTCCGCACCGTAGGACCCGCCACACCAGGCGGCCGGCGCATCCTGGGCGAAGACCATCGCCGGGATGGCCAGCGCCGCTATCGCAACCGCTGCGACTCCCGTCCACCGCATGTCCCACTCTCCATCGTGTTGAGATTCACTGCACCGACTTCCCCATGTCCACGCTGTCGCAATCGATTCCGGTAAAGAGCAACGGCGGTGCCAAGGAGCCGGCCCGGCCGAGGGTCGGTGCGGTGTGGACTTAGCGGTCGGCGCCGCGGCGGCCCGGCGAGGGCAGGGTTGAGGCTGCCGGAAAATGTTCCCTATCGGTGCCGGGCTGACAACCGTTCGTCGCAGAAATTGCTAGACCCCGCCGTCGCGACACCGCCCGTCGACGCCCGGAAGACTGCGGCTGTTGTTGACAAGTGATCTGTCCGGCCGATTTTGACAAGTGATCTGTCCGCTTTCAGTAGAAGGACCGGTCAGGCGGCGCGCGTGGCGAGCGGCCGCCCGGTGGCAGTGTACCGGCCCAAGCAACGCGGTCCCCACCAGATCGAGTGCCGGCCATCGAAGTGGCGCCGCACGAGCACCGGCAGGCCCGCACAGCTGCGACGGCCCCGCT
>Ga0126376_10002416_pt1 | contig 10540 bp, 6 predicted proteins | sample PanSoiMetPlot_15_FD_92760 | JGI IMG/M metagenome (GOLD analysis project Ga0126376, IMG submission 92760) | Tropical forest soil microbial communities from Panama - MetaG Plot_15 | ecosystem: Environmental > Terrestrial > Soil > Tropical forest > Bulk soil | place: Panama | collected 2016-02-17 | reverse complement strand
TTACAGGGAAGAGATCGAAGAATTGCGTCAACTGATGCGCGAACAGGCGCAGCAGCTGACGGAGCAGCAAAAGCAGCTCGAGCTTTTGCGGGCAGAGCTGAGCAGTGCAAAGAAATCGGAAGTAAATGCCGCTGCGCCAGCTTCCGCAACTGCCGCCGAGCCGACAAGCGTTCACGTTGTGACCAGTGGCATGGCGGCAATTCGCCCGGAGCCGACGACTACGGGCGCCGCTCAAGATAAGCCGAAGAGCGAAGACGGACCGTCCTCGATCAAGTACAAGGGTGTCAGCATTACCCCAGGTGGTTTCATCGAAGCGGCCACTGTTTCCCGCAGCAAAGCGACCGGTTCGGACATCAACACCGCGTTTACCGGAATTCCCTACGGGAACAGCGCTCTCGGCAGAGTGACCGAAACGAACTTCACCGCGCGTCAGTCTCGCCTTACTTTGCTGATAGACACGACGATTGGGAACGCTAAGGTCAACGGATACTACGAAGGCGACTTCCTCGGTACGGGCGTCACTTCGAATAACCGGCAGAGCAACAGCTACGTTTTCCGCCAGCGGCAGTTGTGGGCTAGCGTAAAGTGGCAAAACGGCCTTTACCTCGCCGGCGGACAGATGTGGAGCTTGGTGACGGAAAGCAAGAAGGGCATCGAGAACCGTCAAGAAGCTTTCCCGCTCCAAATCGATCCGCAGTACGTCGTTGGTTGGGCGTGGCAGCGCGCCTATGGCTTCCGCGTTGCGAAGAACTGGGATAAGTTCGCAATCGGCGTAGGCATCGAAGGCCCGCAACAGACATTCGGCGGGCGCGGTTTCGGCAACAACTTCTTCTTCAATACGCCTGGTGCAGGCGGCGGTCTGTACAACTTTGTTGACACGGCCGGATACACAGCCAACAAGGCTCCCGACTTCCTAGTGAAGCTGACTGCAGATCCAGGATGGGGCCACTATGAAGTTGTGGGCATCCTCAGCACATTCCGCGATCGCGTTTATCCTTGCGGCCAGCTTAGCGTTCCCGTACCAACGGGTTGCGCCACCAGGACTGACGTAGCCGGTGCGTTCAATGACACACGCGAGGCTGGCGGTGTTGGCTTCACCGCCCGTTTGCCGGTCGTTGCAAAGAAACTGGACTTCGTAGGCCACTTCCAGGGCGGCGACGGAATCGGCCGCTACAGCTCGGCGCAGTTGGCCGACGTTACCGCGCGGCCCGATGGCACGCTTGCCCCGATTCGTTCGGCAGCGTGGCTTGGCAGCCTCGAAGCGCATCCGAATGCGAAGTGGGACCTCTATGCTTACGGCGGCGGCGAATATGCGGCTCGTACGGCATATGTTTTCACGAACGCAGCTGGCAATGCCGTGGGCGTTGGTTACGGCAGCCCGCTCTTCAACAACTCGGGCTGCACCACCGAAGGCATGCCCGTTAACACGCCTGGGGTATTTCCCCCGACGGCGACGCCAGCGAGTCCGGGCAGTTCCGGCACTTGCAACGGCGACATTCATCAAATCGTCGAAGGCACGCTTGGTTTCTGGCACAAGATGTACAACGGGTCGAAGGGCCGTCTGCAGTGGGGTCTCCAATACTCTTATTTGCAGAAGGTCGGATGGTCGGGCAACGCCACCACGGGTATTGCGCCGCCAGCCACGGTTGTCAGCCAGCGTCCGAAGGCCATTGACAACATGGTGTTGACGTCGTTCCGCTACTATCTGCCCTAGGCTGATCGCTGCGAGAGCAGCAGACAATTAGGATCGATTCAGAACCCTGGGCTGCGAGGAATGCGGCCCAGGGTTTTTTGTTTTGCTTATTTTGAATTTTGAACGTGCGGCTGAGTTGTCTTTGCCGTGGCGACACCGATGTATTTGTCTGCTGCGCCGTAATAAAGCAGCCACCGGCCGTTGTAGCGAGCTATGCCCTCGACAAAGACGACTTTTGGAACCTGACCAACTCTTTCCCATTCGAGCTCCGGCGCAAAGATCGGCGATTCGCTGCGGTAGATTAGTTTGGCGGGATCGTTGCGATCGAAGACGGCGATGCCGGTGCGATAAACGAGATTGTCGTCGGCACCGTTGTAGATGAGAAGGACGCCATCGTCCGTGAGGATCGGCGGAGGGCCTGGCTCGACGACTCGGGAGTCGAATTTTCGGGGTCGACGAGGAAGGACTGGCGTTTCGGTGACTTCGGTCCAATGAATCAGATCTTTCGATCGCGAAAGGCCCATTTGATCCGTCTTGTCTCCTGCCGTTCCGAGCCAATACATCCAATATTCCCCACGGATTTTTTTCGTAAGAATTGCGCCGGACTTGGTCCAGCCTTTGTTCCAGTTTCCCTGATAAGCAGGAAGAATCACGCCAAGGCGCTGCCAGTGAACAAGATCATCGGATTTAGCCAGACAGAGCTGAGCGTCTTTCTTGTTGTAACCGGTGTAGGTCAGGAAGTAGGTGGCGCCAACTTGAACGAGACGCGGATCTTCTACACCGCCGTCTTTTTCATAATCTGCTTCAGGCGATAGAACCGGATCGGCTTTGCGCACAAAGCGAATACCATCTTGGCTTTCCGCGTAGCCGAGACGCGACGTGCCATTCGCGTCTTGCGCGCGGTAGAGCATGACGAATTTGCCATTCTTCTCGATGACCGCAGGGTTGAACGTGCCCGCGCTTTCCCAGGTATTTCCTTGGGGAGCGAGAATCGGAGTCGCGGAGGCTCGTTCCCACAGCACCGAACTCTTTTTTTGTTGGGCCGGTGTGACGACCACGCAGATGACCATTACCAAAAGGAAGGAAATAATCCCCTGGGAATTCGCGACGAGGGCCATGTTCCTATCTACCACAGATTGAAGGAGTCTGGTGACTTTAGCTTCCCTTCTATCTAATCTGAGAATAGCGGTCATCGTAGAGACTGGCGTCGCGTCTGCTTGTTCGGCGCGAGGCACTGTGCGTAGGCGTCTTCTTTCAAGAGACGGGCATAAGTGTCGGCCACATTTTCATCCTTGGCGTGACAAAGCGCATGTCCGAGTTCATGTCTTACAGCCAAGTCGAGAAGCTGGTCGACGGGCAGGGCCCATTTTAGAAGAAGTTCGGCAGAGCGATTTGCTACGGGCACAAAGAGCGCCTCTTCAAGAAAGGTCTCCCGTTTGTCCAAATAGGTAAACGCCGGAGTGTCCGGGTTCAGCCCTCTAGGGCGGACAATGTTTTTCCAGTCCTCGCTCTTGACGATTACCCAGGTCCACGATCCCAGTCTTTCGGGGTGATAAGGTTTGAGCGCCTCTTGCAATGCGTGGACCTGTCCAAGACACTCTGGCACTGTGTATCCGATATTGCAGACAATCTTTTGCGCGGAACCGTGATCAGACTGGGCTTGCGCCTGACCTCCACATAAGGAGATCGACGTCAAACAAATGGTCAGGATCGAGCGAGCCTTCACGGCCGGACCTCCTGGCGGTATCGCCAGGAATCACCAGAAGCCGGTGACTATGTCCGGAGCAAACAGTCCAGATTTTGTGAGGATTCATGCGATGCAGAGAAAACGTTGGTGCGACTAACTACGGGATGCGCATGGGCCAAATTAACCAAGCTGCCGGACCGGAAACGATCACCATGAACCGTTCTTGGCCAGCATCAGATCCGATCCTTCGCCATCAATTTGAGCATAGAGAAATGTCTTGCCGTCGGGAGAAACGGCTATGCCCCCTGCTCCTCCCCAAGCTCTCTTGTCCAAATTCGCCAGGATTTCCGTCCTACCCGTCGAAGCTCGGAAAAGTTTGAGGACGGGGCGCTGTTTGGCGTCATCATCCACAAAATAAATTCCCTTTTTCCCTGACCGCCAGAGCCACTGCGCTCCCGGAACCAGTAGGCTTTCGCGCCCACCACTTATGGGGATACCGTAAATCCCAGGTTTGGCATAAGTCCAAGCCGCATTTCTATCGGTAGGTTTGATGTAATACAGGAATTTACCGTCGACCGACTCTTCGGCGTAATAGCCGCCGTGCGTGGTCACTCGAACAGTCTCTTTTGTAACTGGTGAGGTTTTCCATATCTCATGTTCGCCGGTTCTGTTTGAACTAAAGTAGATCCATTTTCCGTCCGTCGACCAAGCGGGGACCATATTATCGTAGTCTCCTTGCGTTACGGATGAGGCTGTTCCTCCGTGTGAATCTACAACATAGACTTGACTGTGGCCGCTGGCACGTGAGTCAAACGCGATGAGATCGCCTAAGGGCGACCATCTTGGCATACCACCTCCGGGACTTGCGACCAACCTTTCCGGATTCGAACCATCCCTGTTGCAGATCCAAATTGCCAACGTACCATCCCTGTCCGATAGGAATGCGATCCGAGTCCCGTCGGGCGAGAAGTCTGGATTGTTGTCCACCCAAGTTGAGGAAATGAATTTGGACGGCGCGGATGGCCCACGTAGATCTATCTTCCATATATTGGGATCAAATATGCCCTCCATATAAACCATCTTGTCCCCTTTAATGGAAAGCGTTGCCCCGCCTTGACGGTGATTTGTAAAGGAAAGTTTCTCAGGATCGCCTCCGGTTACGGGGACAGAATAAATGTCGTTGCTCCACCCCGATCCCCCAAAGCCGCCCGAAAAAATGATTCTCTTGTCGTCGGAAGTCCAAACGGGACCTGCCAGGCTGGTGTTTTCAAACGTGAGTCTTTTTGGCTCACCTCCCGAACTCGGGACGACGTAGATATCGCTCGTTCCTAGGCTTGTCATGCGAACGAATGCGATCTGCTTCCCATTCCTGGAGTAGGAGGGATTGCGATCTGCCATACTAGCTGGGGTAGGGAGGACACGCCGAGGTTTAGGGTCTTCGATGTTCATCACAAAGATTCCCGATAAACTTTCTTCGGGGGAAACCCTTGCAAAGACTAGCGATTTGCTATCCGGAGACCACGATACACAACCGCAACCAAGTACACCCCTAAAGTCCATACCATCCATGAGTTTTCTCTTAGCCCCGCCAAGCGGGTTCATCAATTGGAGACTGAATTGCGCTTCCTGTGGAGACAGTGTAAATCCGTGGAAATACGCGATGTACTTTCCATTGGGCGACCATCGCGGACAAAACGACCAACCCGGGGGTTCAGTCAGCCGAACCATCTTTTCGTCATCCAAACGCTTAGTGAAGATGTCCTGAAACGTACCATTGTTGTACTCAAAGGCAATTTGCTCACCGTCTGGTGAAAATGTCGGCGATCCTTCAAAACCCGGTAAGGTTGTCACCGGTAACAATTCGAGCGGTAACTTTACTAGCCTCGGACGGACTGACAGGTAGACAACTGTAATCAAGCCAAAGGTGATTACTAAGAAGCTGAGGCGACCAATTAGGCGCCTTGTGCTAGGAGCATCTCGTTTGCTTGCGAAGGTATCAGAGATGGAATCTGCTTCAGATTCGACCAAATGAACAGGTAAGAGAAGGCGGTAGCCTCCTTTGGGAATGGTCTCGATCACGGTAGGATGCTTAGAATCTTCCTGAAAGGCTTTACGGAGTTTCCAAACGCAACGTTTCAGCACATCGTCGGTCACGAAAGTATCTGGCCAGACCCGATGGATGAGTTGGTCCCGTGTCACCAGTTCACCCTTAGCCTCAATGAGGCAAACGAGCACTTCCATGGCCTTGGGCTCCACGTGTATAACAAGGCCGTTGCGTTGGATTTTGTTCTGGCTTGGTCGGACGAGCCAGTCGCCTACCTGAAAGGCGTTACAGGGGTGCGACCTCTTGGATGGCGAGGAAAGTGACGGCGCATCTTCCATACACACCCACAAACTTTTTGCGTATTCCCGTTCCTTCTACACGATAATGCCTTGCAAGTAAAGCTATACCCTGCGCAATGCCCATGAGCGCGCTCCGTGCGGCCGTGAAACTGAAATTTACAGTGGCGAACGAAGGCGTGTTCATCGTCACGGTTGTTTTTGACATGTGCCTCATGTGGGACGCTGCGCTTTTGAATTAGCAATTCTTTGTTATCGGTCCTCAAAATGGTGGAAGCCGGGTCGAATCGGAAAACAGTGTTATCCCAGAGTGCCTTGCAGTACTTCGCGGAGCAAATCCTGCTTTTGGGCGGTGAGTTTCTTGCCCTGAGAAGTCAGATAGAAAACATCGATGGCTTTTTGGCCCTCGGTATCAATCAGTGCGACTTCAATATTGCAGGCAAGGCGCGCCAAAGCGGAGCCCATGTCGTAAAGAAGACCGGGGCGATCCTGAACGATCACTTCGAGCAAAGTGCTGTGAGCGGAGGCGGAATCGTCGAAGTTGAGGCGTGTCTGCACCGCAACTTTAGGCGGGCGGGTGCGACTGGCAGCATCGCGGCTTTGCAGCAAGGGTTCGAGCGCGGCTTTGTCCTGAAGAACGTCGTGCAGGCTTTTGACAAAGCGATCTTTTTCAGAAGGATTCAGTTCCAGCGTTCGGTGCAAATCGAAGAAGTGGAAAGTATCCAGAACGACGCCCGCAGCGTTTGCGAACGCATCCGCCTTGATAATGTTCATGCCCCATGCGGCGAGCACGCCGGAGATAGTGGAGAAAAGAGCAGGGCGATCGGCGGTGAGCAAAGTGAGGGAAAAGCCGTGGCGTTCGGGAGTAAGTTCGGTTTGTAAAGTGGAGGAGCTGAGTTTCTGGTACATCGCAAAATGGCGGGCAATCTCGGCGGCTGAGTGCACGGCAAGATAACGGCGCGGGAAACCTTCAAGGAAACGCTCGATATCGCCCGTGTTCGCTCCGGATACCAGAGTCCGAACCTGATCGAGCACTGATTTTTCGTCGGAGGCATGAAGACGGTTGCGGTCGAGCGTCCGGCTGAAATGATTCGACGTGGCGACGAAGAGCTGCCAGAGCATCTCCGCTTTCCAAGGAGTCAAGGCTTCTGGGTTGACGGCATGGATGTCCGCATACGTGAGAAGAGTGAGACGTTGGAGGCGCTCGAGGGTGCCGACGTTTTCCGCGAACCCCGAAACGATCGAGGGATCGAAGATGTCGCGGCGTTGCACGGTGGCGGACATATCCAGATGGTGCTCGATCAGGAAGCGAACTTCGGACTCTTCTTCAGCAGAAAGGCCAAGACGCTCAGCGGCGGTATCGAGCGATTCGAGGCTACCGGTCACGTGGTTTTCCACGGGCATTCCCTTGCCGGTGTCGTGAAGAAGCAAAGCAAAAATCAAAAGATCGCGGCGGTCGAGCGTTTTCCAAAGAGGAGCGAAAGCACCCCCGCGCTCGTCGGCCGGGTTTGCCAGTTCCTGCAAATGCTCAATCGTGCGGAGAGAATGTTCGTCCACGGTGTAGCGATGGTAAAAATCACGAACCACAAGAGAGTCGATAGCGCGAAATTCCGGAAGAATTTCCATCAATAAACCGAGACGGTGCATCGGACGCAGCGCGACGCCTGGGAAATCTCCCGCAAGAATATCTTTGAACGTCTCCCACGGGATCGCCTGATTCAATACGGGCAATTCGGAGTGGGTCATGATGTAGGAGATGCTGCGCTCGGCTTGTGGGGAGAGCGGCGTACCGGTGCGAGAAGCCTCCGCGAAAAGTGAATACATCACAGTGCGGTCGGAGAGCGCTTGCTGGTTGAGTATTTCGATTTGTCCGCTGCGCACTGCAAAATCCCCACTGACGACAGGCTCGGTCTTCGTTACGTTACGAGCAGCACTAAAAAACCGTTCCTTGAGCGTCATCGGAGCGGCCATTTGTTGATCAAGATAGCGCAGCAACTGGCGGTTCAAGGTGCGCGCATGACGGAAATAGATGCGCATCCATTCCGCAGCACTGCGTCCGACGCCGTCGGATAGCCCAAGAGATTTTTCTGCGGCCTCCGCCTGTAATTCGTAGGTCAAGGCGTTGTCATTGCGGCCATTGCTGTAGTGAAGAAAACAACGAATTGAGCTTAAGAACTCAACGGCATCCGCGGCTAACTGTTCTTCTGCAGCGCTCGAACCGCGCAAATCCTTGCGATCGCCGAGAATCTGACGCAGCCAGTAGGCAGCTTGGTAATCGCGCAGGCCTCCGGGAGCTTCTTTAACGTTTGGCTCCAGATGAAAAATCGTGTTGCCGTAACGGGAGAGGCGTTCTTTGGTGAGTCGGTGGAGCTGCGAAAAAAGAAACGGGCGGGCCTGACGTTCGGAGGGAGGGAGAATGCGCTGGTCAAGCTTGTCAAAGAGCTCCTGATCGCCGTCGAGAAATCTGCGGTCGAGCAATGCGAGATGAAATTCAGCGTTGTCTTCTTCAATGCGTTTGCTCTCGTCAACCGTTCTGCCCGCCGAACTCACACGAAAACCGAGATCCCACATGGTGCGGGAGAATTCAGAGATGACGGGGCGAAATTCTTCCTCTACCTTGTCGTTTGCAAAAAGGAAGAGAATGTCGAGGTCGGAATAGGGGAAAAGCATGCGCCGGCCATAACCGCCGAGGGCCAGCAAAGAGAGTCCATTAGGCCCGGAATCGTGAAGCTTAAGAACATCCTTGAAAACCTGCTGGAGACTCCGATCCGCTAGTTCGCAGAGTGCGCGCAGGGTCTTCTTCGCGCCGATTCCGCTTTCAAATTCCTTGCGGATGCGCGAGCGTTCGTCCTCACATCGGGAAACGAGGACGGATAAAGGTGTAACAGGGACTGACATTTGTTTTTTCGGGTGGTTCTCCGGTGGGAGACCAGGTCGCGCGGCGGAGGTCACGAATTCTAGAGCGCGCTTTCGCCGCGCTCCTCATTGCGAATTCGGATGGCTTCGTCCACCCGGGTAAGGAATATCTTACCGTCGCCAATCTTTCCTGTCTTGGCGGTCTTCAAGATAGTATCTACGACGACATTTACGAGCTTGTCCGGAAGCACCAGCTCCAATTTGATTTTCGGCAGCAGATCGACGGTGTATTCACGGCCGCGATAGACCTCAGTATGGCCCTTCTGGCGGCCATGACCACGGATTTCTGTGACGGTCATCCCTTCGATGCCGGCCTCTCGAAGCGCGTCTTTGACAGACTCAAACCGCGAGGGTTGAATGATGGCTTCAACTTTCATCATGGATGTTTCGCTCCGGCCTCGTTTTCGCGAGCCAAGTTCTCACCCTTTCTAGGATTCCAGATAATAGGCTTCTTCGCCATGTTGCGTGATGTCCAGTCCTTCCACTTCGTGCTCTTCGCTTACGCGGAAACCGGTAAGGAGGTCGGTGATTTTCAAGATAACAAGTGTGCCGATGAGCGCAAAGCCCCATGCGATGACGATACCGATGAGCTGGTTGCCGACCTGCCCCCAATGGCCGTCCAAGCCGCCCACGGGTTTGCCTGGCCCGAAGATCGGATTGATGATTTGTTGCGCGAAGACGCCGGTGAGCAGCGCGCCTATCGTGCCGCCGGCTCCGTGCACGCCGAATGCATCGAGCGCGTCGTCATAGCCAAAGATGGCCTTAACCCGCGTGACCATGAAGTAGCAGAGTGTGCCAGCGACGAATCCGATGACGAGTGCGGGCATGGGACCCACGAAACCTGCTGCAGGAGTGATGGCAACAAGTCCCGCGACCGCTCCGGAAATAGCGCCTAGCGCGCTGGCCTTGCCGTCTTTGATCCATTCAGCAAGGCTCCAGCTTAATGCCGCCGCTGCTGCACCGAAGTGTGTCGCGACGAAGGCACTGGAGGCTAGAGAACCCGCTGCAAGCGCACTGCCTGCGTTAAATCCGAACCAGCCAACCCACAACATGCACGCACCGATGAAACTCAGCACCAAGCTGTGCGGCGGCATGGGTTGCTTCGGGAAGCCTGTGCGCTTGCCCATATAAAGAGCGCAAACGAGGGCAGAGACCCCGGACGAAATGTGGACAACTGTGCCGCCCGCGAAATCTAGGCAAGGGAATTTTCCGCCCAGCGAGGCGTTCAAAAGGCCGCCTTTGCCCCAAACCATATGCGCGAGAGGGGCATAAACAAAGAGAAACCAGAGGGTCATGAAAAGAACCGTCCCGCTGAACTTCATTCGTTCAGCAGTAGCGCCGGTGATCAGGGCTGGCGTGATGACGGCAAACATTAATTGATAGACCATGAAAGTCATTTGTGGAATGGTGGCCGCGTAATCAGGATTGGGATCGGCACCGACGCCGCGGAGGAAGGCATGGCCAAAATCGCCGATGACTGGGCCGCTGCCACCGAAACAGAGGCTATAGCCAACAAGAGCCCACAAAACGGTAATGAGAGCCATCATGGCGAAGCTTTGCATCATAATAGCCAGCGTGTTCTTGCGGCGCACCAGACCGCCGTAAAAGAGAGCGAGGCCGGGGCCGGTCATCATGAGGACTAAAGCAGCGCTGACGAGCATCCAGGCGTTGTCGCCGGAAGATTGGGCGGCCGTGACGCGCTTGTCGAGATCGGCCAGTTTGTCATTCGCGGCCTTGGAATTGTCTTGGGGAGCGGCGCTACTCGAGGCGGGAGCGCAGGAGGGAGCTGCGGACTGGGCACAGAGCGGCAACGCGCAAAGCGCCAAAACCAAAAGCAAACAACAACACTTCGAAACTCGCTTGATCACTCGCATCACCCCATAGCCAGAATCGCGGCCGTGAGG
>Ga0126376_10002415_pt1 | contig 10540 bp, 1 predicted proteins | sample PanSoiMetPlot_15_FD_92760 | JGI IMG/M metagenome (GOLD analysis project Ga0126376, IMG submission 92760) | Tropical forest soil microbial communities from Panama - MetaG Plot_15 | ecosystem: Environmental > Terrestrial > Soil > Tropical forest > Bulk soil | place: Panama | collected 2016-02-17 | reverse complement strand
CGGTGATCCCGCTTTCCTTTATACCGAAGATGATTTTCGTCCCGTCGGGCGACCAATTCCCATATAAATCGCGGACCGAAGAAGTGGAGGAGGTGAGCTGCCTGAATCCGCTACCATCCAGGTTGAAGACCGAGATTGTGTAGTCGGAGATCAGCAGCTTGGTCCCGTCGGGGGACCACTTCACGTTACCGCCGAGCAACGTACTTTCGTTGAGGACCATTCTTTCGTTTGTGCCGTCGGCATTGATGATGAATACGCCGCTCGGATAGCGGCGGATTGCGAGGCGCGTCCCGTCGGGCGACCAGGTCGGCGATGAACCGATGCTCGTCAACAACTGATCGCCGCTGCCGTCGGCGTTGACGATGCGGATGTTTCCCGTTGAGGACAGCTGATAAGCCAGTTTCGTCCCGTCCGGCGACCATGCGGGCGCCGATCCCGAAATGAACGTGAACTTGCCTGTTCCGTCGGGCCTGATGAAGTTGACTCCGGTGTAGCTGTAAGCGATCAACCCGTTCTTCACTTCCGCGGGAGGCGCGGCGATGACCGTCGTCACCGCGCTCGCCCGATTGTTGTCGGGATTCGGGTCGAACGGCGCCGGGGCCAGGCTCGCGGTGTTGGTGATGGTGGTTCCGGGCGCGACGTCGCTATTGACCATCGCCGTCCACACGACGGTCGCTGAGCCTCCCGGGTCGAGCGATGGAATTGTCGCCGAGCGGTTGGCGCCCGTTCCGCCGCAGGTCCCCGCCGTCGTCGCGCAGGAAACGAACGTGGTTTCGGGCGGTAGCGGGTCGTTGATGGTGAGGCTGCCGGTTTTGACCCTGCCCAAGTTTCTGAGCGTCACCACCCAACTGAGTCTTCCTCCCGGTCCGATCTGCAAATGCGTTGCGGTGTTGGTCAGCGCCAGGTCGGCGGTTTGAATCTGGCTGGTTGCGGTGGCGGTGTTGTTGTCGGTCTTCGGTTCGGGTTCGTTGGCGCTAACTCGGACGGTGTTGCTCGTCGTCGTCCCGGTCGGGGCGTTGACGACGATGGTCGCCCGCGCCGAAGCGCCTTCGCCCAGATTGCCCAACTCACAGGTGATTTCAGCGGTTCCGGCGCAAGCGCCCTGACTCGGCGTGGCCGAAACCAGCGTCGCCCCTTGCGGCAACGGGTCAGTCAGCTTCACGCCCGTCACCGGCAGGTCGCCGGCGTTCGTGATCGTGATCGTGTAGGTCAACGGAGCGCCTGTCAGCACGGGCTCCGGCGCGGCGGTCATTGCCACGGCCAGATCGGCCGCCGGCCCGAGCTTCACCGCGAATCCGTTCGGCGGCGCATTGGTAGCCCTGACCGGGTTGAGCTGGGTGAAGTCGAACGAATATGTAATGCCCGCGACGTAGACATTGGACATCGCGTCCACGGCAATCGCGCGTCCGATGTCGGAATCGAACCTGCCGCCCAGAAAAGTCGAAAAGAGCAACTGTTTGCCCGCCGCGTTGAACCTTGTCACAAAGGCGTCGTTGAAATCGAATTGCTGGAGCGAGTTGACGACCGGGAAATCCGACGAGGAGGTCGAACCCGTTACCCAAACGCTGCCGCCTTTATCAATCGTGAGGGCGAAGATCTGGTCGTCGCTCTGGCCGCCGAGATAGGTCGAATACTCAACGGCTGATCCGTCGGCTTTGTACTTGGTCACGAAGCCGTCGTTCGATCCGCCGCTGTATGTGGCTTTGAAGGCGTTGGCGGTCGGGAAATTGTTCGAGGCGGTCGCGCCGGCGACGTAGGCGGCGCCCGCCGCGTCGAGCGCGACGGCGTATCCGACCTCCGCCGCGCCGCCGCCCAGAAACGTAGAGAAGTCGGGCGCGGTTCCCGCCGCGTTGATCTTCGCGACGAAGGCGTCGCTCATTCCGTTGATGCGGGCTTGCAGAGGGTTGACGGTCGGGAAATTGGCCGAGCCGGTTTGCCCCGTCACCCAGGCCGCGCCCGCGCCGTCCACGGCGATACCGCGCCCGATGTCGGATTGATCGCCGCCGAGGTAGAGCGAATAGACAAGCGCCAAATTGCCCGCGCCCAGCTTCGCCACGAACGCATCGCTACCCGCCACGGTTCCCGCATAGACCGTATTGGCCGCCGCCGGATCAATCGCCAGCGAGGTAATGTTGCGCGTGGCCAGGCCGTTGCTCGCCAGGCTCCAATTGGCGCCGGCGTCAGTGGTCTTGAAGACCCCCAACGGCGTCCCCGCGTATATGGTCGCCGGAGTGGTTCGATTGACAGCCAGCGAAACCGGCGCCATCCGCATCACGACGCCGCCCACCGCCGCGCTCAGCCCGGTGTCGCTCGCCTGCCACATCGCGCCGCCATTCGTGGTTTTAAAGAGCGTTGTGTTGGCCGTATTCGCCCCGGCGTAAAGTGTCATCGGCGCGGTCGGGTCGATTGCCAGCGCGGTGATGGCGGGACCGGAAGAGCCTGTTCCCAATCCTGTGTTGGCCGCGGCCCATGCGCCCGCGCTGTTCATGGTCTTGTAAACGCCGCGCGAAGTCCCGGCGTAAATCGTCGCCGGATTGGCCGGGTCGAAGACCAGACTTCGGATCGTCGTCGAGCTGAGGCTGTCGCCGGAAACGATATTTGCCGGAAGCCAGCTCTCGCCGCCATTCAAGCTCTTGTAGACGCCGAATGAGGTGCCCGCGTAGAGCGTCGCCGTGTTAACCGGGTCAACGAGCAGGGCGAAGACGTTTCCGCTCGGCAATCCAATGCTTCGTAATTGAAAGTTCGCCCCGCCGTTGAAGCTCTTGTAAACGCCCAGCGAGGTTGCCAGGTAAGCGATCGCCGGCGTCTTCGTGTCGAAGGCGATGGCGTTGGCGACCGGCTGCGTTCCGCTGACCGAAGGCAACGCGCCGTTGAAGCCCCACTGCGCGCCGCCGTCCGCGCTCTTGAAAAGTCCCAGCGTAGTGGCGGCGAGGATCGTGTTCGTCGGGCTGAAGCCGATGGTTTGCACCGTCGCATTGGGCAGCCCGTTGGCGCTGGCGCCCCAATTGGCGGCGGCGTCTGTCGTCTTGAAGAACGGAGTGGAATTGTTGGCGCGAGGCGAGCCTGTCGTCGGGAAGTTGGTCGAATCGGTCTGGCCCGTGAGGTAAACGTTGCCGGCGGAATCCAGCGCCAAGGAGTAAGCGCGGTCGTCGTAATTTCCGCCCAGGAGCGTCGAGGAGACCAGTTGCGAACCCGTCGGGTTGAGCATGGCCACGAAGGCGTCAGCGCCCCCGCCCGGATTCTGTGGCGGGCTGCCGGCGGGCTTCGGGAAATCTATCGAATCGGTCTCGCCCGCGATGACGGCGTTGCCGGATTCGTCCACCGCGATGGCGTAAGCCGCGTCGCTGCCGCCGCCGCCCAGGAAGGTGGCGTAGACCAGATTCGATCCGTTGGGCGCGATCTTGAGCACGAAGGCGTCGGTACGGTTCCCCAGCGACGCTTGCGCCGGATTGGCGGTCGTAAAATCGGGCGAGTTGGTGCTGCCGGCGATGTAAGCGTTGCCCTGCGCATCTACCGCCAAGCCATAGGCGAAGTCATTGAACAGACCGCCCAAAAACGTCGAGTAAACGAGCGCGGGGTCGATCACCAGAGGCAGTGTCGCGTCGTACCGGCCGAGCCGAAATTCAACCTGATTTTTGTTTTTGATGTGATAGTCGCAAGCGACTCCGCGGCGCGCGCCATTGACCTGCTGAAACGCGACCGGCTTGCGCCAGCGTACTTCAGCGCCGCCCGCGCGGACGACGAGCGCGCTCTGCCCGTCCACTTTCAACCATTCCGCGCCGTTGAACGCCAGCCGAATGCGCTTCGGGTCCGCGCCCGGCGCCAGCCGGAAGTCGTATTCGAGTTGTTGCTGACTGCCGTAAAAGGTCAGGTCAATGCCATCCCAGACGTTTTCATATTTGACCTTGCCGAAGCCTGTGACGCCCGTCAGCCGCTCGCGCCCGAAGAAGTAGTTGGTCTTGCCGGCTTGCTCTTCCAAGCCGGTGAGCCGCGGCGCGCGATTGGCCGCGACCAACTGCATTCTCAAATTGGCGTCGCGCATCTGCAAGACGGCCTCATCCGGCGTCAGGAGGAGCGCGTAGCCGGCGCCGCGCGCGATGAATTTTACCGGCGCAGGCGCTTGGCCGCCGTTGGCCTCGAAGCGCAGCGGCAGCCGCGCGTACGTCTGACCGACGCGCCGGCGCTCGGCAGAGTCATGCCGATCCCGCCCGCTGGCTGACGTTGATGGGCTGTCATGAAAGATGATTCCCGCAATCCCGGTCCCAACCAGGATTGCCGCCGAGACGCTGAGGGCCCGATTGGTCAGCTTCATAATCTTTCCTCGCTTGTTTTGACGCCCACACGGCAGTGGCGTCTATTTAACATTGACCCGGAGAGTGTTGGTGGTCTTGCCGTCTGCGGTGACGACGACATCGACATCGCCGCGCCCGGCCAGGATTCGTGGCACACGCAGGTTGATTTGATCCAGGCCGAACAGGCCTTCCAGCGCTCCGGCGAAGGAGACCTCGGCGTCCACGCCTCCGATCTTAGCCGTCACGGCAGAGAGCGCGCTGCGATTGCGGATGCCGGTTCCGAACGGAATGAGGAAGACCTGTTCCGACGGGTTACTCAGGTCAATCGGCGCGGCGACGAACCGTTGTTGCATGGCGTCGAACTGGGCGACCGATTCGTAGACCTGCGCGCCGTCAGCCTTCACGCGCAAGACGACGGCGGCGGGCAACCCTCCGCCGCTGCTGTCCAGCGAAAAGAGGCCGGGCGCGACGTTCTCGACTCGAAACGCGGCGACGGTCATCTGGGGGAAACTGGTCGAGTTGAATTGCGTGATGGTCAAGGTGGCCGCCCCCACGGCCAGTCCCGGTGGGATCAGCGCGTTGACCTGCTTCGGCGAGATGAAGAAGAGCCGCACCGGGCGTTCGGCGCCGCTCGCGTCTTTGAGCGTAGCCGACACGCTGCCCAATTGCGTCGGAAGCGGCGAAGTGGTCGCCGTGAGCGTGTCAAAGGTCATCCCTTCGCCGAAGACCGCCGCAATGGATTCGGGAGCAATCGCGTCGCCGCGGTAGCTGGCCGCCGAAACGACGGTCGCAGTGCGCGCGGCGGCGAAGTTCACCATTTGATCCGAAGTCAGATTGTTTACTACTTTACTTTCCGGCGTGAAGCGGAAGAGCGGGCGTTCCGCCGTCACGGTATAACTCGCGCCTGGCGTTAAGCCGGTCTTGAAGAGGTAATTCCCGCCGCTGTCGGTCTGCGTCTGCGCGGTGAAGCCGGACGGGCCGGTGAGCTTGATGGTGACGCCGCCAACGCCGAAGGGAGAAGCCCCCTCGACTGCCTGACCGAAGATAGCCGGGCTGGCGCCACAGCGATTGAAGAAGACCCGCGCTTGATTGCCATCGGAAGAGGCGTTGCTGATCGCCGCCAGATCGAGTTTTCCGTCGCCGTCCAGATCGGCTGCCGCAAAATCCAGCGTGTTGCTGTCAACCAGTTTCACGGGCGCGCCCAGCTCGCCCGTACCATCGCCCGGGAAGAGGAACATTCCCCCAAATCCTTGGGTCAACAGATCGGTTTTCCCGTCGCCGTTAAGATCGATCGCCAGCAGGGTGGCGGACGAGTTTCGCGCGTCGTCCGGCAGGTCGAAATTGGCCGCCGAGCCGAACCGCCCGCTCCCGTCGCCGAGTAGCAACTGGACCACGCTGTACGCGCCGGACGTAGAGCTGGTCAGATAAAACGCGACGTCCATCTTGCCGTCGCCGTTGAAATCGCCGAACGCGGCTTTGCTCGGAGAACTGCTGACCGCCGAACTTATCGGTGGGCCAAAACTGCCCGCTCCGTCGCCAGGATACAGCCTCAGTTCCCGATTGACGGTCGTCCCGTTGAAAGTTTGAATGTAGGTCAGCAAGTCCAAATTGCCGTCGGCGTTCACGTCGGCAAGGCCGAGCGTGATGTGATCGCGGAGCGAAATGCTGATCGGCGCTTTCAACCCGCCCATACCGTCGTTGAGCAGGACGCGGACATTCGCCACACGATTGAACGAATCATCCGAAAACAGCAACAGGTCGGCTTTGCCGTCGCGGTTGAAGTCGCCGGTGAGAATGCCGGGCGCTCCAAATTGCGTGATCGGGCTGAATGTATATTGCGCCGGCGGATTCAACCCGCCTTGCCCGTTATTCAGCCGGATTTCAACCGCCGCGCCATTCAGGTCGACGATGTCAGGCCGGCCATCGCCATTGAAATCGCCCACCGAAAAAGTCGCTACCGAGCTCGGCGCCCGAAGCGCCAGGAGTGTGTTGAAGCCGCCTTGCCCGTCGCCGCCAAGAATCGTCAACAGGCGGTAGGGCTGGATGACGGCTCGATTGAGAATGTTCAGAGTGACCAGATCGAGTTTGCCGTCGCCGTTGAAATCAGTCACTACGATGCGCGCCGGTCCGCCTTCGCCGGAGGACGCGAACGTCGTACCCAGGTAATACCGGCTCTCCCGCAACTGCGGCGCGCCGCAAACGCTGACGCCCTGGTAGACGGCGAAGTTTTGACCGGCGACGGTTATCCGCCCGCTGCGTGGCGCGGTCGTAGCCGCGACCGTGAAATTAACCACGCCATTGCCCACGCCGCTCGTACCCGACGTGACCTTGAGCCAATCAACGCTGCTCACGGCAGTCCACGGACAGCGCGGCGTCGCCGTGACGTTGATTGCGCCGCCGCCGCCGCCGGCGTCGAAACTCTGCGTGATCGGGGCAATCGAATAACTGCAAACGCTCGCCGCGAAGTCAGCGGTTTGATCCGCGCTGAGGTTCGCGAAGCTTCTCGAATCCGGCTCGAACGAATAGTTGTCGCGCGAGGGCGTCACCGTGTACGCGCCCCCGATGGTCAGGTCGGGGAATTGGTAGAAGCCGTTGTTGTCAGTCTGCCGAGTCGCGGTCTGCCCACCGCCGAGCGCGACCGTCACGCCCGCCAGCCCTTGCCCGTTGGCGACCGTCACGCGCCCGGCGATTGAGGGCAGGTTCGAGACCGTGGTCTGCGCCGTCGCCTGATTGTTGGTCTGATTGTTATCCGGCTCATAGCCCTGCACGCGCGCCGTGTTGGAGATGGCGCCCGCCGTCGTAGGTGTGACGACCAGGGTGATTGTGGCGGTCGCCTTGACCGGCAGATCACCTAGATTGCAGGTCACCGCGCCCGCGTTGGCGCCGCAATTGCCCCGCGTGGCGGCCGCCGAAACGAAGATGACGCCGCCCGGCAACGGATCGGTCACGACAACGCCGGTTGCGGGAGAGAGTCCCGAATTGGTCACGGTCAAGGTGTAGGTCAGACTGGCCCCCACCATCACCGGATTGCGCGACGCGGTCTTGGTAATCGCCAGGTCGGCTTCAACCCCGAGTTTGGCGATGAACAGGTCGCTGCTTCCTTTGAGTTGTTGCAGCGGGCCGACGGTCGGCCAATCCGGCGAACTCGTCGCGCCGGTCACGTAGACATTGCCGCTGGCCTCAACGGCGATGGCGTTGATGATATCGCCTCGGAAGCCGCCGAGGTAAGTCGAGTAAACGAGCGCCGAGCCGCTCGGATTGAGCTTCGCGACGTAGGCGTCCGTCGCGCCGCCGTACTGTTGCTGCACAGGGTCTTTGACGGGGAAGTTGGTGGACAGCGTTCCGCCCACAACGTAGGCGTTTCCCGCGCCGTCAACGGCGATTCCCGTCGCATTCTCCTGATCGCCGCCGCCCAGATAGGTCGCATAAACCAGCGCCGAACCCGCCGGATTGAGCTTCGCCACGAACGCGTCGTAAAAGCCGCCGGCGTAGGCGGGTTGCAGCGGATTGCGCGTCGGGAAATTGGACGACAGTGTCGCCCCCACGATGTAAGCGCTCCCAGCCGCGTCGAGCGCGATGCTTTGGGCGTAATCGGCGCCGTCGCCTCCCAAATATGTCGAGTAGACCAGCGCAGTCCCTGTCGGATTGATCTTGGCGACGAAGGCGTCAGACCCGGAGACGCCCCGCGCCGGTTGCAACGCGCCGGCGGTCGGGAAGTTGGTCGAATCGGTCTGGCCTGTGACGAATGCGGCGCCGTCCTTGTCTACCGCAATCCCCAGCCCGTAATCGGACTCGTAGCCGCCGAGGTAGGTCAGATAACTCAACGCCGTTCCCGCCGCGTTGAGCTTGGCGACAAACCCGTCCGGGCCGCCGAAGATTCCCGCATAAACCGTCGCCGCGCTTTGGGGCGCGACCGCCAGCGAACGGATGTAGACGTTGTTCAGCCCTTTGTTGCTTTGACTCCAATTCGCGCCGCCGTCGGTGGATTTGAACAGCCCGCCGCTCAGCGTCCCGGCGTAAACGGTCGACGGCATTGCCGGGTCAACCGCGATTGAATAGACCGTTTGGTAGGAATCGAAGCTCCCGATCCTGATTGACAGCCCGGCGCCGCTCACGACCCAGCTATTGCCGCCGTCAACGCTCTTGTACAAGCTGCTGAAACGTGAAGATACGTTGATGCTCAGGTAGAGAGTCGTCGGCGTGGCCGGGTCTATCGCCAACGCGAGGATCGTCGAGAAAAAGCTGATCCCGTTGTTGATCGCAAACCAAAGTCCGCCGCCGTCCAAGGTCTTGAACATTCCCTGATTGGTCGCGGCGTAGAGGGTCATCGGGCTGGTCGGATCGACGACCAGGCTGGTCACCCGGATCGAAGGCGGCTGCCCCGGAATAGAACCCTGCCCCAAACCGGCGCTCGCCAACACAAAGTTCTCGCCTCCGTTTGCGCTCTTGAAGACTCCGCGATCCGTGCCGACGTAAACCGTCGCCGGCGTCAGAGGGTCAATCACGACGCTGAAAAATTGAAAGGCGTTGATGATTCCGGCTGTCTTCTGCTGCCACGTCGCGCCGCCGTCCGTGCTTTTGAGCAGCGCGAAGTTGGTCGCGGCAAAAACCGTCATCGGATTTTTCGGGTCAACGGCGATGCCCAGAGTCGTGGTAAAATTGCCCGATTTCCGCCAGTTGCTCCCGCCGTCCGTAGTCTTGTAAACGCCGTCCGAAGCCCCCGCGTAGACCACATTCGCATTGGTTGGGTCTACGGCCAACGTGTAGATGAGCGAAGAAAGCAGGCCGCTGTCGCTGGCGTTCCAATCGCCGCCGCGATTCACGCTCTTGTAAAATACATTGCCGCTCCGAGTCTTCTGAAAGCCGTTCGCCGGCAAGTCGGTGGAAACAGAGTACCCGGCAATGTACGCCTCATCGCTCGCATTCACCGCAATGCCCAGCGCCAGGTCAGAGCCGGCGCCGCCGAGGTAAGTTGAATACGCGAGCGCCGAACCCGCCGGATTGATCTTGGCGACGAAGGCGTCCGCTCCGCCGCGCACGGCCGGTTGCAGCGCGCCCGCGGTCGTCGGGAAATTGTTCGAGAAGGTGTAGCCGGTCAGATAAGCCGCGCCGTCGGCGCCGACGGCCACCGAATAACCGACATCCATGTTGGCGCCGCCGAGGTACGTGGCATAGACCAGGGCGGAGCCGGTTGGATTGATCTTCAACACAAAAACGTCCGAACCGAAATTTGCCCCCGGCTGCGGCTGGATCGGATTGACGACGGGAAAATCCACCGAGGTAGTGTCGCCGACGACGTAAGCGTTGCCGTCTTGGTCCACCGCGATGCTCCGTCCTGTTTCGCTCCCGCCGCCGCCAACGAAGGTCGAATAGAGGAGAATCGGATCAATCACCAGCATCTTGTCGTGATCGTACCGCCCCAGTTCAAACCCGATCTGCCCGGACTGGTTGAGCCGGTAGCGGCAGCCGATTTGTTCGCGGGCGCCGCCGAGTTCCTGCCAGGCCACCGGTTTGAGCAGCCGCATCTCCTCGCCATCAGCTTCCATTATCAAGTCGCCTTGCGGATCCAAGCTCAGCCCGCTTGCCCCGGAGAATGCTAGCTTGATGCGCCTGGGGTCTCCGCCCGGCGCGACTACGAAATCATGCTCGAGCCGCTGTTGGTTGCCGTACCAGACCAGATCAATCCCCGGATACACCGACTCGTATTTCACCCTGGCGAAATTGGCGACGCCAGTGCGCCACGATTGCGGAGCGTTGCCGATGAAGTAATTGCTTTTGGTCGGAAGTGGTTCAACGCCCACGACCGTCGGTTCAGGATTCGCGCCGACCAGCCGCATTCGCAAGAGCGCCGATGTTAAATTTCGGGTTTCGGGTTTCGAGTTTCGGACCTTAGGTTTCGGATTTCGAATTTCGGATTCCGGGTTCCCTTCCTCCCCTGCTCCCACGTCCCCACTCTCCTTCCTTGCCTTTCGCAATCGCCAAACGACTTCGTTTGCGGTCAGGAAGAGGGAGTAACCGTCGCCGCGCGTGACATACTTCACCGCCTGATCCGTCTGCCCGCGATTCTCTTCGAAGCGCATCGGCAGTTGGCCGTAACGTTTATTGATGTCTGCCTTGGCCTCCGCCTCGATGGGCGAGACGATTTGTGACGAGGACGTCCTCAATGCCGTGGCTGAGTGATGAGCGTTCATTGCTCGCGAATGGCGCCATCCGTTTCGGAATAGTGATGGTCGTTGGGGAACAGAGAT
>Ga0126376_10002413_pt1 | contig 10543 bp, 6 predicted proteins | sample PanSoiMetPlot_15_FD_92760 | JGI IMG/M metagenome (GOLD analysis project Ga0126376, IMG submission 92760) | Tropical forest soil microbial communities from Panama - MetaG Plot_15 | ecosystem: Environmental > Terrestrial > Soil > Tropical forest > Bulk soil | place: Panama | collected 2016-02-17 | reverse complement strand
ATATCGTGGCCGATTTCATATTCGGCGCCGAACGTGAACTCACGAATGCTCTGGGGCTTCAGACCTGGATCGAGCGGCGTAGCGTCGGAACCAAGGTTGACTGCTCCGTTTTGAATCGGATCGTCAGGAGTACCAAGGATTCCGTCCGGACCGGCACGAAGGGTCGAAACACCAGGAACGATGGTGGCATTAGCCGGGGCATTGATGCGATTGACTCTGAAGTTCTTGTCAGTCTGAACGTCACCACCGGCTGCGCGAACGTTGACGTCAAGCGGAATCGGAACCTCGATGAACTGGGCGTAGTTGGCGAAGATCTTACCTTTGCCCTTGCCTGTGAAGTCCCAAATGAAACCAAAACGCGGCGCCGCGTTGTCGTCAAAGTTGTTGAATTTGATGTAGGTAGAACCATCGCCGTTGTAGGCTTGCTGGTAATCCCAGCGAATACCAAAGCTCAACTGGAAGTTCTTTGCGAATTTCCAATCGTCTCCAGCATAGAAGCTCTCGACGCTGGTGTAAGTGTTACCCACCAATTCGAAGTCACGAACGGCTGTCGTGTTTCGAATCAGGAACGGATTGCCAAACGCCTCTGCCTGGCTGATTGCACCCGTCGAACCTACAGTCAGACCCAGGGCGGCTAAAGTGGCACCTGGAATTGAGTTGGCACGGCGAGTACCTGCCGCGGTCGGGCAGATAATCTGATTGCTACGAACAGTACACACCAACCAGTTATTGGTGATGCGGCTTCCATGCGTCGCATTGGCATCAGAGCCGTTCACCAAATTCAACCCGAGCGGGTTGGCAAAGGTAATAGCCGGTCCGCTCGACAACGTGTCGATGTTGTAAACGTTCCTGAACCATTCAAAGCCCCACTTGACCGTGTGGTTGCCGGCTACGATGTTCTGCATGTGTGCGTTGATCTCGTAGCGATTGCGGTCCTGGGATGTAAACAGACCAAAACCTGGTCCACGCACAAAGCCGCGCTGCAACGAACCGCCACGTCCATCGACAAAATCGATGAACCCAGTGGTGTTGATATCGCCGGCTGGAGGTGCGTATAGCACGCCCGTCGACACCGGACTAAGCACGCTACCACCTCTCAACACCGCAAAGTTGTCAGCGACGAGTGAACGATCGATAGCACGCGGAATCGTGTTGTTTCTCTGGAAGTGCAGACCGCCCGAGACCTCAGCGATGAAGGTATTCGTGATCGTTGAGTTGAGACGGAATGCATAGTTGTGTCCACCAGTTTCCTGACGACCCTGGAAAGCCGTGATGTCGTCACCAAAGCCGTTGACGTTATTCAGAGCTGCGGTAGCCAGGAAGCCATCGATCTTCGTGAAATCACCGAAGGTCGAGGCGGTGAAGGTGTTCTTGTGATTAATGGCCCACGTAACTTTGCCCGCGTAGAACGGAATGGTCACCTTGTTGTCGACGGGCGTGTGGAACGTTTGCGTCAGGTAGAAGTTCTTGCGTCTCTGTGGATTGAAAGCGCCAAAGAACCAGAGTTTGTCTTTGACGATCGGTCCGCCGATGTCACCGCCGAAGTCGGCTTCTGAGAAGCCATTCGCAGCGGAACCAGTGAACGGGAAGTTCTTCACTTCGCGAACCAGACCTTTGGTGGTTCCGTAACCGAAGATGTCGCCGTGGAATTCGTTGCCACCGCTCTTGGTGATGACGTTGAAAATACCGCCGGTCGATTTTCCGTATTCCGGACCATAAGCACCAGTCTTGATTTCAACTTCCTGAACAAACTCGAACGGGAGGTTCGCACCCGATCCGCCGAAAGCCGGGTCGGTTGTGTTCACACCGTCGAGGATGTAGTTGTTTTCAGGACCAGAAGCACCGGACACTGACGGATCACGGTCGCGGCCGGTCGCGTCACGCAAACCTGAACGCGTTACGGTCGGGGCGATCGTGTAGAGTCCCTGCACAGTGCGCTGGGTTGGGAAGTTTGAAAACTGATCGGACGAAACGTTCGACCCGGTGGTCGTGCCGCTCACGTCGACAGCAGCGCCGGCAGTGTCGGTAACCGTCACACTGGCCTGAGCACCTGCCGGCTGGAGTTGAATCTCAACCGCTGAAGTGCGGGAAAGATTAACCTCAATTTCAGATCTCTCAAACTTGGCGAATCCTTTTTCAGCTTCAACTGTAACTGTATATTTTCCCGGAGGAAGATTCAGGATCTTATAACGACCACCGTCGTCCGTCGTTGCCGTCTGGGCCGAAATCAAATTCGGGCTCGTCACTTTTACAGCGACGCCAGGAACGGCAGCACCGGTGGAATCGGTGACCGCGCCTTCAATTGACCCTGTCGTTGACGTCTGCGCAAACACGCTGCCAGCAAACAGCGCGAAGCACGTCAATAAGGCCGACAAGGCAATAAACTTAAAGACATTCTTCATTTTCTGCTTTCCTTTCTTGAACTAGACAAAGATGCTGCCCCCTCCTGTGAAAATGACCCCTTTTTGTTTGGCAGCATCGATAAGAATTCCAAAGACGAGCGCTAAAGGAGAGGCTCGTTCCGCCGCGTTTTGGCAAATGCCATGCCCACTTGCCAATTTGGACGATTCTCTAAGTATTCGGAGGGGTTGACGGCCCCTGCCCGCGACCGTTTTAGCGCTTCAAATCCAAAAAAATGGGAAAATCCAGAAATTTCAACCGGGGCGCCGAAGTGCGTGCGGCCGGTCAAATGGTCTCGCTGCGGCCTCTGCGTACCTCTGTGATCTCTGCGCTGAAAGCACTTTTTTAACGCAGAGATCACAGAGGTACGCAGAGGTCGCAGAGAAGAATCTGTTAAGATTCGCGCAATGCCTGAACGCATCTACCGCGATCCAGTTCACAACATCATTCGTCTGCAAACAGATTCGGATGAAGGCGAGTTGATGATGCGCTTGATCGATGCGGCCGAGTTTCAAAGATTGCGTCGCATCAAGCAGCTCGGTCTTGGTCTATACACTTATCAAGGCGCCGAACACTCTCGCTTCACTCACTCGCTCGGTGCGTTTCATCTCATGACGCGCGTGCTCGATCGTCTAGCTGAAACTTATGTGATCGATCCCGAAGATCGAATCGCTGCTCGCGCGGCTGCGCTGCTGCATGACGTGGGCCATGGCTCGTTCTCGCACGTCATGGAGAACGTGCTCAACTTCCATCACGAACGATGGACCGTGCAAGTGATCCTCGATGAGGGTTCTGAAATTGGTGAGTTACTGAGATCCCATTCAGACAACCTGCCTGCGAAAGTCGCGTCGATCATCGAAGGCAAGTTTCAACCTTCCGCGCTGGCCCAACTCGTATCGTCACAACTCGACGTCGATCGAATGGATTACCTGCTGCGCGATTCATTGATGACCGGCGCGAAGTACGGCATCTACGATCTCGAATGGATCATCAACGCACTCGCGATCGATGAGTCTGAAGATAGAGTTTACGTGCAGGCGCGCGGCATTTACGCTGTCGAGGAATACTTGCAAGCGCGTTACTACATGTTTCGGCAAGTCTACTTTCATCGCACGCTGCGATCGGCAGAAGCAATCCTGCGTTCGATCCTTCGTCGCGCCTTGCATCTGCTGGATAACGGCCACGAAGTTTGGCACGCCACCGGTACGGCTTTCGAAAAGATACTGCGGCGCGAAGCGCTGACTGTCAGCGATCACATGCAGGTCGACGATTCAGACTTTGTCTTTCACATCAAGCAGTGGCAAAACTCGAGCGATCCGATTCTGAAAGATCTTAGTTGCCGGTTTATCGCGCGCCGGCTGTTCAAAGCGATCGATCTCGATATGCCACTCGACCAGCAGGCTGAGTTTCTCAACGTTGCACGACAGACAGTCGAGCACGCGGGTTTCGGTCCTGAGTATTACTTCATCGAAGATCGGGCCAGCGATGTTCCTTACTACAGCTACTATCACACTGCGAAATCGGAACCGAAGAGCCACATCTACGTGGAGAGTGGTTATGCTTCACCGCAGATCCGGGAGATCAGCGAAGTGAGCAATGTTGTAAGGGGACTGCAACACCCGTACGAGCTGCACCGCATCTGTTTTCCGGCGGAAGTAAAAACTGAAGTTTACAAACTCTATCATCGTGGCAGTCTCAAAGAGGCACAGCGAGCACAAACATTGTAGGGGCGGCCCTCCGTGGCCGCCCTGCGTGTGCTTTAACCCAGAGACGGGCGGCCACGGAGGGCCGCCCCTACAGTTGCACTGTCAGCGATTCAAGCTTCTGGGAGTTGTTTTTTTGTTGACAGTGCTCGCGAGCAACTCGCGTGCGCAGGCAAGCAAGGTGAGCGTGCTCGATTTTGGTTCGCAACCGATCGCGCAACGAGCCGCGGAAACACTTCGCACTCGACTTCGTATTAATGGCGCAGTGCAAGTTGCTGATGCTGATCTGAGTCGCGCCGCAGCGAAAGGGATCGGATATTCCGGTTCACTGAATCTCACGGTTAACGAGGCACGCGATCTGGGTGCTGCGTTAGCCACCGAGTTCTACATCATCGGCGACGCGCAAACACTGCGGCGTTCGTCATTCGAGAAGCCGGTTTATTTTGAATCGTATTGCTCCATATTCCTGGTTAGCACACGCACGGGTAAGCTGCTTTTCTGGGATCGGCCGAGTTTCGAAAACAGCGAGGCAACCAGAGCGGAAGCGTTGTTGTCTCAACATCTCGCAGACGACACTTTTACGAACCGCCTGATCGCCGTCATCAAGAAAGCCCAGGAAGACGAACGCATTCAACGAACCGTGTTAAATCCATCTGTTGATGCGGTGATCGAGGAAGCGCCGGACGATGAAAAAGTCGCGGCCGATCAGGGTTTACGATTACCACGCCCGTACCGGCGGCTGCGACCTGGTTATCCCGACACGGCGGCTCGAGCCGAAGCTGAAGCAGTTGTCGACGTGGCCGTCGACGTTGGTGCCGACGGTGAAGTGGGTGAGATACAAATCATTCGTTGGGCCGGTTTCGGCCTCGATGAATCAACTATGGCGACCGTTCGTCAATTGCACTTCTTCCCGGCAATGAAGAACTCCGCGCCCATACCAATGCGTGTTTTGTTGCGCTACAACTTTCGCAAACCACCGAGGTAACAAATGGGAAGAAGAGCCGTCCTTATTCTAGTTCTCTTATTTGCGCTTTGGCCCATCAAGGCGAGCGACTTCAATTTCGGTGATGACTCCTCACTCGTTTCCACAGCCACACCCGAAGGTCGCTTGATCGTCTTCGATGACGCCTGGGAAACGATTCAGGAGCGTTACTACGATCCCGCATTTCACGGCATTGACTGGCAGGCAAAGCGCAACACGTTTCGTGCTGCCGCTGGTCGTGCAGCCAACAGTCAGGAGTTTTATGAACTGCTGCGACAGATGATCGCGTCGCTGCGAGACGCGCACACGCGCGTCTATTCACCAGACGAAAAGTTTGACTGGTGGAATCCGCGATTCGTTACCGTGGGACTGACGGTTCGCGAGATCCAGGGCGCGCCGACAATCATCCACGTCGAACCCGATTCCGCTGCGGCGCGAACCGGCATTCGCGCTGGCGACATGATCGTCAGCGTCGATAATATTCCGGTCGCAGATTACCTGGCCCAACGAATGCGAGCGAACGGCCTCGAGACCGACGCCACCACTCGCTTCCGCGCAGTGGCCACACTCTTCGAAGGCGCCGCGGGCACCGAAGTTAAAATCGGTTGGACCACGCGCAAGGGAAAACAAAAGTCAGCGGTACTGCTGCGTTACTGGAACCAACGACACCTCGGATTCAACAACCAGCGCAAGGGAAAGATCGCAGTTCTCAAGATCGATGCGTTTACGCAAAGCGTCGCCCTCGATTTCTCCAAAACTTTGCCGGCTGTTCTGGAAGGCGCCGAAGGCATCGTGCTCGATCTGCGAAGCAATGGCGGCGGTGACGCAGAAGCGATGGCGGACATCGCGTCGCTGTTTCTCGACGAAGGCACGAATCTCGGAAAATTTGCCGATCGTTCCGGAGCCTCGTTTGAACTGCAAACTTTCTCGAAGCGTATCTGGCGTCTTCCTAACTTGTTGCCAACGAAACTCCCGCTCGTTGTACTCACGAGTGAAAACACCTCGAGCGCCGCCGAGATCCTCGTGGCGGCGTTGCAAAACAAACGGCGCGCGCAAGTCATCGGCACCGACACGTGTGGCTGCGTGCTTGCGATTCGAAACCGGCACGCACTGCCGGACGGCGGTGTGTTGGACGTCAGCGAGTTTGATTACCGCACTGCGCTCGGCGTGCGGCTCGAAGGCGTCGGCGTCAAACCAGACAAGCTGACATCCGCAACACGGGCGGATGTTTACTCGCGCCGCGATCCCGCCATGGATCTCGCAAAGCAGATCCTCAACTAGCATCGTTGTTGGGGTGGCCACGGAGTGCCACCCCTGCAAAAATCCTCTATGATGCCCGTGAATGCTTTACCTGTCGCAAGTCTTAGGTCGGCCGATACGCGACCTCGAGGGTGAACGTGTCGCCACTGTGAAGGATGTCATCGTGCGTCTCGGCGCCGACGATCATCCGCCAGTGACGGGCCTCGTCGCGCGCTATCGACGCCGTGATTTCTTCGTGTCGCGCTGGCGCATCACCGAGTTGAATCAACACGGTGTGCGCTTGAACTCCGACATTCTCGACCTGCGCCCGTTCGTGCGGCGCGAAAGCGAAGTGTTGCTCGCGCGCGACGTGCTCGATAAACAATTGATCGACGTCGATGGCAAACGTGTGGTGCGCGTCAATGACGTTCAGATCATCGAAGCAGCCGGCGACTGGCGCGTGACCGGGGCTGACGTCAGCCTGCAGGGATTGTGGCGGCGACTCGCGCCCGCAGGATTTGCCGGAACAAAGGCTCCTGTCGAAGTGCTCGACTGGGCTGACGTTGGTTATCTAGCGACTGACGCAGCGACGGTGCAGTTGAAGTCTTCAAGCGATAAGCTCGCGCGGCTGCATCCGGTCGAGATCGCGCGACTCGCGGAAGCACTCTCGTATCATCACGGCTCGGAAGTAGTCGAATCGCTTGACGACGAAACTGCCGCCGAAACACTCGAGGAAATGCCGGCCGAACGCCAGGCGAAGATACTCGGCGACATGGACCAGGAACGCGCCGCCGACATTCTCGAATGGATGTCGCCCGACGAAGCTGCCGACGTGCTCGGCGATCTTCCCGAAGAGAAAGCGGAAGAGTTGCTCGGCTTGATGGAACACGACGAGCAGGCCGACGTCGCCGAGCTGCTTCCGTATGAAGACGACACTGCCGGCGGCTTGATGACGACGGAGTTTGTCACGCTGCCGCGCGCGCTTACAGTCGGCGAAGCACTCGCGCGTCTGCGCGAGATGGCCGAGACGCCAAACATGATCTACTACCTCTACGTCGTCGAAGAGGAGAACTCATGGAAACTGGTGGGCGTGATCGCGTTGCGCAGTTTGATCCTTGCTGATCCCTCGGCGCCGCTCGAGGAGGTGATGCGCACGGAGTTTCAACAGGCAGATCCCAGCGAGCCGGCGCAGGAGGTAGCGCAACGAATGGCCGAATACAATCTGCTGGCGCTTCCCGTTATGGATGACACAGGCGATATACTCGGCATCATAACCGTTGACGACGCGATGGAGATTCTTTTACCGAAAGACTGGCGCCAGCGCTTGCCACGACTCTTTGGATAATAAGTCCTATAGGACATATAGGACCTATTGTTTTATGAAGGATGACCCTCCAAATGGCGGAACAGCGAGCAGCAGTTCGAGCTGCCGGGCGACGTCTGATGCGTCGTGGCGCTCAGGGCGTGCGGCGCACGGTCGCGCGCCGTCGACGCCTGCTTGCCTTTATCGCCATTCTCGGCCCGGGGATGATCACCGCCAACGCCGGCAATGACGCCGGTGGCATCGCAACCTTCGCTTCGGTCGGCGCGGACTTCGGTTACTCCCTCCTCTGGATTTTGATTCCAATCACAATCAGTCTCGGCATTGTCCAGGAGATGTGCGCTCGCATGGGCGCAGTCACGGGCAAGGGTCTCGCCGATTTGATTCGCGAGCGTTTCGGCGTGCGCTGGACGGCGCTCATCATGCTCGCTTTGCTGGTTGCGAATGCGGGCGTGACAGTGTCGGAGTTTGTCGGCATCGCAGCGGCGAGCGAACTCTTTGGCATCCCACACTATTTGTCAGTTCCACTGACTGCGATCCTCATCTGGTTTCTGATTGTGAAGGGCTCTTATAAACGAGTTGAGCGAGTGTTTCTCCTGATGTCACTCGTTTTCCTCGGCTATGTCATTTCTGCTTTTCTTGCGCGTCCTGATTGGAGCGCGGTCGCCGTTGGTTCAGTCAGGCCCACGTTCAAGCTCGAACAAACATTCCTGTTCACCTTAGTCGCTGTGATTGGTACGACCATCTCGCCGTATATGCAGGTGTACGTGCAGTCTTCAGTCGTAGACAAAGGGGTGACACTCGATAGCTTTTCTGAAACCAGGAAGGACGTCTGGTTCGGTAATATTTTTTCTAGTCTGATCGTGTTCTTCATTATCGTGTCGACTGCGGCAACACTGTACAAAGCAGGCGTCCAGATCTCTACCGCGGCCGACGCCGCGCGTGCGCTGCGTCCACTCGCCGGCCGTTATGCCGAGACGCTTTTTGGCCTGGGCCTCTTCGGCGCGTCGATGCTGGCGGCGGGAGTGCTGCCATTGGCTACGGCCTATTCGATCAGCGAGGCGCTCGGATTTGAGAAAGGCGTGTCGAGGAGTTTCCGCGAAGCGCCGATATTTCTCGGTACGTTCACCTTTTTGGTAGCGGTCGGGGCCTTCATCGCAATCGTGCCGAACCTGCCGCTGATTCGCGTGTTGCTGGTTACGCAGGTGATCAACGGGCTCCTGCTTCCGTTTGTGCTGTTCGCTATCCTGCGACTGGTAAATAATCGCGAGTTGATGGGTCGCTACGTTAATGGTCCAATCTACAATATCGCCGCCTGGCTGACCGCGATTGTCGTAACGATTGTTTCCCTGCTCTACATTTTGCTCACGCTCTTTCCCGGCATATTTGGCCACGGATGATGCGGATCTGTGATAAAAGAATGGCGCAAAGCCGTGACTCGTTCGCGTTTCAATAACAGGATCGCCCTCTACCTGGTTGCGTCGGCAATAGCCTTGCTGGCTACTTACCTGTTCTGGTCTCTTGCTCCCGACGTCAAGGAGCTGCTCGAGCTCCGCATGGGAGCGAAACCCTCGCCCTCCCCAGACACGATCGTCACCGCGATAAAGCTGTTTTTGGTGGGCATCCTCGGCTACCTGTTCGTCCGCGGCCTTAACTCGATCGTCTTTGCACTCGCGTTTTGGTTCAAACGGATCGACGCGCCGACGTTGATTCGGAATATCTTCACGATTGTCGCGTTTACGATCGTGTTGTTGTTCGCGTTCATGTTTTTGTTTCCGGGCGTAAACCTCGGCGCACTCTTTACGACTTCTGCGATATTCGGCGTTATTCTCGGTCTCGCGCTGCAAGACACGCTGGGAAACTTTTTCGCCGGCATTTCGCTACAGGCTGATCGGCCGTTTCAGGTGGGCGACGTCATCACCGTGGGCGCGCAACGTCACACGGGCGTCGTTGAAGAGATCAGTTGGCGCGCGATCAAGATTCGCACGTTTCAGAATCACGTCGTTCTGATCGCCAACAGCAACGCCGCGAAAGAGCCGATCGAGGTTTGCCCGCGCGACAACTTGAACGCGCGGATTGTTTACTTCAACACCCTTTACACCGACTCGCCCGCGAAGACGATCCACGTCGCGCGCGAGGCCGTGCGCGAAGCAGACAACGTTTCCGACAAGGTCACTCCGATCGTCCGGATTCGAAATCTGGGCGACAACGGTGTCGATTATGAAGTGAAGTACTGGCTTATAGACTACGCGAAGTACAACGATACCGACGCGCTGGTTCGGCAACGAATCTGGTACGCGTTCCGTCGTGCCGGATTAAATTTCGCTTTCCCGACGCGTACGCTGTTCGTCGAACGGCGGCGTGGCGCAGAACTACGCGACGGCGATGGTGGCGCGATTGCGGAAAGGCTCGCGGCCGTTGATATATTTGCCCCGCTCTCGGCGGACGAGACGACGATGTTGGCCCAGGCTGCCGTCAGCCACGTTTTTGCGCCGGGCGAAACAGTCATCCGCGCGGGCGAGCCTGGGTCGTCGATGTTCGTTGTTCACAAAGGCCGGGTTCGCGTTCAAGTCAACGATAACGGGCGAGCACGAACGGTCGCGACCTTGAATGAAGGTGACTTTTTCGGTGAGATGGCCTTGTTTACGGGTGAGCCACGAACCGCGAACGTGCTTGCGCTGGAAGAGACCGAAGTCCTCGAGATCGGTCACGCCGCGATGAAGCGTGTCTTCGACACGAACCCGGACCTGGTCGAATCCCTGAGTTTTATCATGGCCGAACGTCGTCAGGGCCTTGCCTCCCCAACCGACTCTGACGCCATCAGTCACAACTCCTCTGCCGGCATCCTGTCCTCTATTAAGAGATTCTTCGGATTATAAAAGAGCGTTCTACGGGCGT
>Ga0126376_10002412_pt1 | contig 10544 bp, 6 predicted proteins | sample PanSoiMetPlot_15_FD_92760 | JGI IMG/M metagenome (GOLD analysis project Ga0126376, IMG submission 92760) | Tropical forest soil microbial communities from Panama - MetaG Plot_15 | ecosystem: Environmental > Terrestrial > Soil > Tropical forest > Bulk soil | place: Panama | collected 2016-02-17 | reverse complement strand
TATAGAGATGTACCAGCAAGCGCTGCTGCTCGATCCGAATCTTTACGAAGCAGCGCTCTTCATCGGCGACGTTTACTTCAAGACTGCCGATCAGCAAAAAGCAGGTGAATGGTTCGCACGCGCGATTCAGATCAATCCGGATCGTGAAACTGCGTATCGTTACTGGGGCGACTCGCTCATGAAGCAGGGTAAAGTCACTGAAGCCGGTGACAAGTTTGTCGAGGCATTCATCGCCGAACCTTACAACCGCCTGGCGCGCGCGGGATTCGTCAACTGGGGCGAACGCGTGAACATACAGCTCGCTCATCCGCGCGTGGAATTTCCCGCAGGCGTCAAACAGAAGAGTGAAAAAGAGACCACCATCACTCTCGATGCCAACATGTTGAAGAAGGACGATAAGAGTGGTTCGTCAGTGGCCTGGGTCACGTACAGTCTGGTTCGGGCAAACTGGGCTTCGTCAGAATTTGCGAAGCAGTATCCAAACGAAAAGGTTTATCGACATAGTCTGAAAGAAGAGGCTGCCGCTATCCGCTCGGCGCTCAAGGTTCTTGACGAACAGAAGGGCGGCAACGCCGCTAACGTCGACCAGTCACTTCAGATTTTGAAGAAGCTCGAGAAGGATGGACTGCTGGAGGCGTTTATCCTGCTCGCGATGCCGGATGCAGGAATCGCAAACGATTTCGAAGCCTATCGTAAGACCAATGTCGCTGAACTTCGGCGGTATGTGAAGCAGTACGTGCTTACTGGTGGTGGGCAATGATCTGTGTAATCTGTGGATAAGTTTAACCACAGATTACACAGATTAAGTTGGATTTATTTCGCTCCTGGGGCGGGTTTACGCGGCAACTTCTCATCGCGCGTCGCCGTTTGGTAGACGAACGCGGCCATGATCGTCGCTGCCTGTTTCATGTCGTCAGCCTGAATACGATCGAACACGTCCTGGTTTGAGTGATGTGTGCGAGTGTCGTATTCGATCTCATCCTGGATAAACTGAAATCCCGGTAAACCAATCGCATCAAACGACAGGTGGTCCGTGCCGCTCGTGTTCGCGATCGTGAGCGTGGCTGCGCCCATGTCTCTGAATGGTGCGAGCCACTGCCGGAACAATCCTCGGATTTCCTCGTTTCCTTGCAGGTAAACGCCGCGGATCTTGCCGGTGCCGTTATCGAGATTGAAGTAGCCGCTCAGCTTTTCATACTCGGCTTTCTTCACGAGCGTTGGACCAGCCGCAGCCTCAGTTCCGTTTCCATTGCCGTTCCCGTTGCCGTTGTTCATGCCGCGGGTGTTCGCGCCACCGGTTGGTGCCGCTGAGGAGGTCGCCGGATTAAGCGTGCCGAAGTGTTCGGCGACGTAGGCACGCGAACCAAGCAGTCCCTGCTCTTCACCAGTCCACAACGCGATGCGAATCGTGCGACGCGGCTTGAGACCGAGCGCCTGAATGATTCGCACTGCTTCCATGACTACGGCGCAGCCGGCAGCATTGTCAGTCGCACCGGTGCCCGAGTGCCATGAATCCATGTGAGCGCCAAGCATCACGATCTCGTCCTTGAGATCTGTTCCCGGGATCTCGGCGATAGTGTTGTAGCCATTCGGATCCGCATCCTGCCATTGGACTGACAAGTCGACCGTCATTTTCACGGGCTCGCCAGCCTGCAACATGCGCACGATGCGATTGTAGTGTTCGGCCGCGACCACGACTTGCGGTGTCATCTTCGGCTCGCTCTTGTCCCAGGGCTGTATTCCACGTGACTGCGGACCAGTCGGAGCCGGCGCGTTGGGATCACGCGGCGGCTGCGGGACGCTCGCTGACTGCACGAAGATCGTGCCACCATCACCGCGACCAGCATCGACGAGCAGTGCCGCGCCTTCCGCCAGGAAGAATCGCATTTTCGCAGAGGTAAACTCCGCGGCGGCTCGGAATTGCGGATTGTTGCGGAAGTTTCCACGACCGTCGCCGGTTCGGGGCTCGGGCGCGTCGGCCAGGGTCAGCAAGTCTTTTTCATTCAAGCGCGAGCCCGGCGCTTCAAAGTGCGCGGCGACTTCCCGCATCGGCATAGTTAAGACAATCTTTCCGTTCAGCTTGCCTTTGTACTTTTCGAGATCGGCTTCGGTTTTCGCATCTACGTAGACCACGTCGGCAGTCAGCGGCGCAGACAAACCGGTCGACCATGCTTTTGGATACGCAATCACGGGAAACGCGGTCGGCTCAGACACCTGCGCGGAGAAACGCTTCAAGGTCCAACCGCGACCGAATGGTCCCCAGGGTTCGAGATGCGCATTCTGGAGTCCCCACTTGGTCAACTCATCGCGCGTCCACTCGTTGGCGCGCTTCATGCCGGGCGAAGCGGTGAGACGTGGTCCGATGACGTCGCTCAGGTAACTCAAGGTTTGCATAACCTGGGAGCGATTCATGCCTTCGTCTTTTATGCGCTGGACGGGGTCGTTCTGGTCAGGCGCCGGGGCTTGTGTCTGCTGGGCAAGCAGCGGCGAAACGAAGAAGATCAGGAGCAGCACAAGGGGTGTAGAACGCCGAACAATCATGATGGGTCTCCTCGAAGAAGATAGGATGGACTGGTAATAGTGCATCCGACGCAGCGAAGGTTGCAAGGGCGGAAGGGTTTTAGGCCGCAGATAAACACAGATGAACGCGGATTTTTCTTATCCGCGTATATCCGCGTTCATCCGTGGCTTAACTATTGGTTCTGGAGTTTCGTTTGACTTGTAACCGCAGTCTTCGTTCGCACAATAACGGAAGGTTCCCTGCTTCTTCGTGGTCTTCTCGAGCAGGAACGGCGCGTTACATTGCGGGCACGTCTCGAGCACGGGCTTGTCCCAGTAAACGACGTTGCAGTTCGGATACTCCGAACACCCGTAAAACGCCTTGCCGCGCTTCGACTTCTTCACGACGATCTCGCCCTTGCAACCCGGCCGCGGACACGAGACGCCGACAGTCTCCTGCTTGATGTATTTGCACTTCGGATAATTCGAACAGGAGATGAACTCTCCAAAGCGCCCAACACGCTTCACCAGTTGCGCGCCATCAACCGGACACTTCTCATCGAGCGGCACCGGCGCCGGTGCGGCAACTCCAGTCTTCCCAATCTTGCGGATGTTGCGACACTCCGGATAACCCGTGCAGCCGAGGAATGGACCAAAGCGCCCGCGCTTCAACTGCATCGGCTTGCCACACAACTCGCAAACTTCCGGTTCCGCAGCCTCTTCGCTCGCGACCTGCGGCTCGGACGAATTTCCCGCGCCATCAGAACCTGCCGGTGGCTCGGCGTCGCGTGTGGCCTTGCAGTTGAGACATTTCAGGTATGGACCAAAGCGCCCCCACTTCTGGACCATGCCCGGCGTGTTGCACTTCAAACAGACTTCGTCCGTCGGAACGTTCTTCTCTTTGATGTCTTTGATGTAACGCTGAAACTGTTTCAGGTCACCTTCAAACTTGTCGTAGAACTCGCGCAGCGCTTTGGTCCAACGGATCTTTCCTTCCTCGATCTCGTCGAGCTCTTCTTCCATGCGTGCGGTGTAGCTCTCGTTGAAGAGATCGTCGAAGCCACCGTCGATCAGGAGATCGTTGACCGTCTTGCCGAGCGCCGTCGGATGAAAACGTCCCTGGAGTTTCTCGACGTACTCGCGCTCCTGGATCGTCGACATGATCGCCGCATACGTTGACGGCCGGCCAATGCCTTTTTCCTCGAGCGCCTTCACGAGCGTCGCTTCCGTGTAGCGCGGTGGCGGTTCGGTGAAGTGCTGTTCAGACGCAATCGAATTCAGTTTCAGAGCCTCGCCTTTTTCCACCAGCGGCAGGCTGCGCTCAGCTTCATCATCCTCTTCGGTCTTCTCGTCGCGGCCTTCCTGGTAGATCTTCAGGAAGCCGTCAAACTTCTGCACCGAACCAGTCGCGCGGAAGATAAACCGACCGGCTTCGATGTCGATCGTAGTCTGATCGAAAACTGCCGGCATCATCTGCGACGCAACAAAGCGCTGCCAGATCAAGCGATAGAGTTTCAGTTCTTCCGGCTTGAGGAACCGCGCGAGTGAATCGGGTGTGCGTGCCACTTCGGTCGGGCGAATTGCTTCGTGCGCATCCTGCGCATCCTTCTTCGAACGATAGTGAACGGCTTTCTCCGGCAGATAATTCGCACCGTACTGACGATCGATGTAATCGCGCACTTCACCGAGCGCCGCATCAGAGACACGAGTCGAGTCAGTACGCATGTAAGTGATGAGACCGACGGAACCTTCCGGCCCGAGCTCGACGCCTTCGTAAAGCTTTTGCGCGAGCATCATCGTCTTCTTCACTGCAAATCCAAGCTTGCGCGATGCTTCCTGTTGCAGCTTCGAGGTGATAAACGGTGGGACCGGATTGCGTTTGCGTTCCTTTGTCGTGACGTCGGTGACGACGAACGACTGTTTCTCAGCTTCAGCGACGATCTCGCCGGCTTTCGTCTCGTCTTCGATCAAGACCTCGTTCTTCTTGAGGTCCTGATCGAAACCACTTGTCTTGACCGTCTGTTCGCCAATCTTCAACAGTCGCGCATCGAACGCAGGCGGCAGTTTCGCACTCAGATTGGCGCCGATGGTCCAATACTCCGTCTTAACGAACTGCTCGATCTCGCGTTCGCGCTCGACCACCATGCGCAACGCCACCGACTGCACGCGGCCTGCGCTCAAGCGCCCGCCAATCGTGCGACACAACAACGGCGAGACTTTGTAACCAACCAGACGATCGAGCACGCGACGCGCCTGTTGCGCATCGACGAGGTTTTCATCGATCTGTCGCGGGTGTTCGAAAGCCGCATTGACCGCGCGCTTCGTGATCTCGTTGAACATCACGCGATACGCAGGCTTCGCCGGTCTCTTCGGCACGATCTCTTCAGCGAGATGCTGGCAGATTGCTTCGCCTTCGCGATCAGGGTCGGCAGCGAGATAAATCGCTTCTGCTTCCTTCGCAGCCTTCTTCAGTTCCGCAACGATCTTCTTGTTGTTTCGTTTCTTTGAGTCGGGAATGAGCTCGTAGGTCGGTTCGAAATTGTGTTCGACGTCAACGCCGAGACCCTTCGACGGCAGATCTTTGATGTGGCCTATCGAGGCCTTAACCAGATAGTCCTTCCCCAAATACTTGTTTATGGTTTTTGCCTTTGCAGGCGATTCAACGATTACCAGGTTCTTTGCCATTTATAGTTTTCTCACAAAACAACGTCCCGGCAGCGCTCGCACCAACTCTCGAATTTCCAGCGAGAGCAGCGCCGCCGTCAGCTCCGATATCGGGAGCTTGCTTTTATCAAATAACCAATCCACGTGCGCCGGGCTGTCGGGTGTCAATAACTGAAAGACCGAAGCCTCTGCCGGCGAGAGTCCTTCCGGAACCAGGGTCAAACGATGCACGACCGTTGCCTCTTTCTTCTTTTGCTCGGCCAATGGCGGCGGCAACAGCGGCGCAGCGATCTGCGGCGGCAACTCCGCCACGATGTCCTGCCATTGCTGTACCAGCTTCGCGCCCGCACCTTTAATAAGATAATTCGTACCGAAGGAATTTCGCGAAGTGATGTTTCCCGGTACAGCAAACACTTCTCGATTCTGTTCCATCGCCAGGCGCGCAGTTATCAAAGAGCCCGAATTCTCGGCTGCTTCCACAACAACCACCCCGAGACTCAGCCCGCTAATGATGCGGTTTCTATACGGAAAGTTTTCCGAGACCGGTGGCGTGCCCAACGGGAACTGGCTGATGAGTGCTCCGCCACGATCCAGAACTTCCGCTGCTAACTTCTTGTGATCGCGAGGGTAAACCTCGTCGATCCCTGTGCCGAGAACGGCCACTGTCCGTCCACCGGCGTCCAATGCCCCGCGATGCGCTGCTGCGTCAATTCCCCGCGCGAAGCCCGAAATCACCGTCACGCCGCGTTCTGCGAGGTCGCGGGCGAGCATAATCGCCGAGTTCTGACCGTAAGTCGAACACCGTCGAGACCCGACGACGCCGATACACGGCTGATTTAAACACTCTGACCACGCTCCTTTTACATACAGAACAATGGGCGGGTCGTAGATCTCGCGTAAGGATGAGGGATAAACCCCGTCGTCCAGTAATAATATGTCGCCATCGAGCTTTTTAACGGCCTGGATCTCGGCTTCGGCGCGAAACCGCAGGTCGCGGGCGATGATGGTGTCAACCGTTTCGGGTAGCAGTCGCAGGTGCTCGAGCTCGGCACGAGTTGCCTTGTAGACTGCCTCCGCGGAACCAAAGCGCTCCAGGAGTTTGGCAGCGGCGCGAGGTCCGATGCCGGGCGTCATATTCAGCTCAACCCAATCTCTAATCATGTGAGGAATTCCTTGTAAAAGAACCGTTTCCACGCTTCCGATCCTGGCGGAGGCGTGTAGGAATCGAACCTACCTGAGCCCGCTCTCACGGTCTCACTGACGGTTTTGAAGACCGCGCCGTTCACCAGAACAGATTCGCCTCCAACGCTGAGGCCGTAATGGGTCGGAAGCCACAAACCCTACGCGCCCTAAGGCTGGACTGTCAAGTATTTGACCTTCCGGCAGTCTTAAATTAGAATCCGAACGAACGTTCGAACCGGAAATCTTGTTAATCATGTTAAATCCTGAAAATCCTGTAATCAGCTTTCAAACTGCACCGGACCAGTACCGTCACTGGAAGCTGCAAATCGACGGCTCCGTGGCGACACTTTCGATGGACGTCCAGGAAGACGAGACGCTCGCAGACGGCTACAAGCTCAAGCTCAACTCGTACGACCTCGGCGTCGATATCGAACTCGCGGACGCGATCCAGCGCATCCGCTTCGAGCACCCGGAAGTGCGCGCCGTCGTGATCACGAGCCTGAAGCCGCGAATCTTCTGCGCCGGCGCAAACATCTACATGCTCGGCACGTCGTCGCACGCGTTCAAAGTCAATTTCTGCAAGTTCACTAACGAGACGCGCTGTGCGATCGAAGACGACTCGAGCCATTCCGGACGGCGTTACATCGCGGCGCTCAACGGCACTGCGTCTGGCGGCGGCTATGAACTCGCGATCGCCTGCGACAAGATCTATCTCGTCGATGACGGCAACTCGGCAGTCTCGCTTCCGGAAGTTCCCTTGCTCGGAGTGCTGCCGGGAACCGGCGGTCTTACTCGTCTCGTCGATAAGAGAAGAGTGCGGCGCGATCGCGCGGACGTGTTCTCGACACTCGCTGAAGGCTTGAAAGGAAAACGCGCGAAAGAGTGGGGACTGATTGACGATTACTTTCCGACCAGCAAGTTTCAGGAGTCGGTTGACGCGCGCGTTAAGGAGTCAATTCAACCCGCCACCGCTACGGTGACGTCAGGAATCAAACTCACGCCGCTCGCCTTTGAATCAACCGACGACTCACGAAACTATCGTTACGTAAAACTCAAGCTTCATCGCGATCAACGTTACGCTGACCTGACGATTCACGCGCCCCAAGGGCCGCAACCAACAACGGGCGCAGAGATCCAGGAGCTCGGCGATTCGTACTGGGTACTGCAAGCGTATCGCGAGCTCGACGACGCGTTGCTGCACCTGCGTGTTAACGAACCGCTCATCGGTTTGCTCTGCTTGCGCACTGAAGGTGAAGCTGAATCCGTGCTCGCAGTGGACCAGACGCTCGCTTCGAATTGGGATCACTGGCTCGTGCGCGAGATCGTTTTGTACATGGGGCGCGTGCTACGACGTTTGGATCTGACGGCGAAGAGCTTCTTCGCGATTGTCGAGCCCGGCAGTTGCTTCGCGGGCAATCTGCTCGAACTCCTGCTCGCTTCGGATCGCAGTTACATGCTGATGGATTCGGACGCTGCGCTGAACGTCTCGGAACTGAACGCGGGCGCATTCATGATGAGCAATGGTCTGACGCGCATGCAATCGCGTTATCTAGCGGAACCGCAGAAGCTCGAAAAAGTTTTCGGCGACAAGAAGAGCTTCGACACGGAAGAAGCAGAAGAGCTCGGCCTCGTGACTTTCACCCCCGACGATCTCGACTGGGATGACGAGATCCGCGTCGCGATCGAGGAGCGCACCTCTTTGTCGCCCGATGCATTGACCGGCATGGAAGCGTCGCTTCGTTTTGCCGGTCCCGAAACCATGGACACAAAGATCTACGGCCGCCTGACCGCCTGGCAGAACTGGATCTTTCAACGCCCCAACGCCGTCGGCGAGAAAGGCGCACTAACGAACTACGGCAAACCAACGAAGGCGGAGTTCGATTACAAACGAACATAGGTCCTAAAAGTGATGATGAACCTTTACGATCACATTCCTAACAACGTTAATCTCTCCGAAGACAAGAAACTGCAGCGCGCGCTGGAGAAGTGGTTGCCAAACTATCTCGACTGGTGGCGCGAGATGGGGCCGGATGGGTTTCAGGAAAAAGACGTCTGGCTGCGGACCGCGGTTGACGTCGGCTCAGAAGGGTGGGCCCATTTCGATTACGTGAAGATGCCCGAATACCGCTGGGGTATTTTTCTCGAGCCGCCACAGCCCGACGCAATTGTCGGTTTCGGTGACAACTACGGACGTCCGGCGTATCAGGAGGTGCCGGGCGAGTTTCGCAACGCGCTGCGACGCATCATCGTGACGCAGGGTGACACCGAACCGGCATCAGTCGAACAACAACGTCAACTCGGCAAGACCTGTCCTTCGCTTTACGATCTGCGCAACCTGTTCCAGGTCAACGTCGAAGAAGGCCGGCACCTCTGGGCCATGGTCTACCTGCTGCACGGTTACTTCGGTCGCGATGGTCGCGACGAAGCGGACGCGCTGCTCGAACGTCGCAGCGGTAATCCAGACAAGCCGCGCATCCTCGAAGCGTTCAATCAACCCTGCGACGACTGGCTCAACTTCTTCGCCTTCACGATGTTTACGGATCGCGACGGCAAGTATCAGCTTTCAGCACTCGCGGAATCGGGCTTCGAGCCGCTCGCGCGCACGTGTCAGTTCATGCTCACGGAAGAAGCGCACCACATGTTTGTCGGTGACACAGGTCTCGGCCGTGTGGTCCGTCGCACGGCGCAACTGATGAAAGAAGGTGACGTGCGTGAGCTCAGCGGCATCCCGCTCGAGATCATTCAGAAGTACATCAACTTCTGGTTCAGTTACTCGCTCGATCTTTTCGGTGGGGAGATCAGTTCCAACTCGGCCGACTTCTTCGCCGCGGGTTTGAAAGGTCGTTACAAGGAGCGCGAGCAGTACGCCGATCACCTTGCGACGAATGAGAACTTCACGATGACGATCGTAGCGGACGGTCAACTGAAGTCTCGCGAAGTGCCGCTCAGAAATGCTTTGAACGAGGTGCTGCGTGGCGAGTATGTAAAAGACTGCGAGAAAGGACTCGCGCGCTGGAACAAGGTGCTCGCGGACGAAGGTGTGGGCGAGCGTCTTTTCTTGCCGCATCCGCGTTTTCATCGCCACGTCGGCGAGTTTGCGGGACACACGTTCGATATCGAAGGTAACTTGATCTCGCGCGAAGAGTTTGAGCGTCGCAAGGACGAGTGGCTGCCAACGGCCGAGGATCGTGAGTACGTGCGCAGCCTGATGCATCCCGTGTACGAACCCGGCAAGATCGCGAACTGGATTGCGCCGCCGGCGGCGGGGATCAAAGGCAAGCCGTTCGAATTTGAGTATGTGAGGCTGTAACGAATGTCTCGTTACGATCAGAAGCTGGAATTCATTCTTCGCAGCGCCGCGCGCATCTTCGCCGAGAAGAGTTATCACTCGACGTCGATGCGCGACATCTCGCGCGCGACGAATGTCAGCCTTGCAGGTCTTTATCACTACTGCAAGTCGAAGGAAGAGCTGCTGTTTCTGATCCAGGACAACTGCTTCGGCCGCGTGCTCGAACGATTGGAGCAGCGATTACAGGACGTCGAAGATCCAATCGCAAAGCTCGGCATCTTCATCGAGAATCATCTTTCATTCTTCGCGGCAAACATGTCGGAGATGAAAGTGCTGTCGCACGAAGCAGAGTCGCTGGGTGGTGATTTGTACACGCATGTCTCGACACGAAAAGACAAGTACACCAAGCTCGCGCGCCAGATTCTTCGCGAGGTCCAGGACACGCAGCCAAGCAAAGAGCCAATTGACTTGACTGTGGCGACGTATGCCCTGTTTGGGATGATGAACTGGATCTACAACTGGTACGATCCGCAGGGTAAACTCAAGGTCTCGGATCTGGCGGACAATGTTATGAAATTGTTCCTGAATGGGTTTATGGCCGATGGCATGCGGCACAGTGTGCCGTTACTATCGGAAAGCCCGAGCGTCTGGAGCCACGGATAACACGGATGCAAAAACTCGATTTTGAAACACGCGACGGCATCGCGGTCATTACGCTGAATGATCCGCCGGCGAATACGTACAGCTATGAGATGATGCAGCAGCTCGATCGCGCGATTCTCGACGCGCGCATGGATGAGTCGGTCCAGGTGATCGTGATCAGAGGCAAGGGCGAGAAGTTCTTTTGTGCGGGCACCGATATTCAGATGCTCGCGAGCATGACGCCGACTTACAAATACTATTTCTGTCT
>Ga0126376_10002411_pt1 | contig 10544 bp, 5 predicted proteins | sample PanSoiMetPlot_15_FD_92760 | JGI IMG/M metagenome (GOLD analysis project Ga0126376, IMG submission 92760) | Tropical forest soil microbial communities from Panama - MetaG Plot_15 | ecosystem: Environmental > Terrestrial > Soil > Tropical forest > Bulk soil | place: Panama | collected 2016-02-17 | reverse complement strand
TACGAGTCGCGCAACGTAAGATTCGCGCGTCCCGAGCCAAACATCTGCTCCCAGAAGTGCGGAAATGGAGTTGTAGGAGCTGAGAGATCGACGCCAACAATCTCGTTTGCAGCGCTAGTCGATGGCGCTTGGGCCTCAGCAGACCACGGGATCAACCACATGCAAACGACAAGCAGGGAGGCAGCAAGAGATTTGATCATGATCGAAATGTTAGACGACGATCAAGGTTTTGTGTTAGTGGTAAAACGTTTAACTAAAGGGATTTGTTAACACCGTTCCCGCAGTACTGTCAAAATTCGGCCCGGCTCGCCACTCAGGTCATTGCTTCTGATCGCGAACGCTATGGAGTTTGTCCAACATGGTTCGAATTTCCGGATTCTGCATGAAGTTCTTCCAGACAAGTCCGGTTCGGTAGTTTTCAATCATTACGACAATCGGAGCCTGATCCAGCCCCATAAAAATCGACGACACCCAATGCTGGTCATCATTGAAAGCGTCGCGAAAACCATATTCGCCCCATAGTTCGGCGCCACGATCACGGTAAAAGTGCTTGAGGATAGCCGTGGACGCATCCGGCGTGTAGGGAAACGACGCGAGCGCGCCGGTCGGGGTAATGGTGCCGTTGTCGTCGCGGTCCCTGGCCTGGTGCGCGTGATAACCAAAGGGATCGTCGCTGGCCGTCAGCCCCCAGGTGTCCGGACCGTAGCCGGCATGCTTGCCGGGATTAGCAATGCAGTACTCGCGATTGATCCTGGCGAGTTTGCGATTGTTCTCGAAATAGTTCGTATAGCGGTCGGTCAGCGCGTGCGGGTCGAATCCCATAAAGGAATAGTGTGTAAAGAAAAGCGGACCGCCAAGGCCCTCGCCAACGTCAAGCTTGATGCCGTAATAGGTGGTGCCGTTCACGTAACGGTGACCTTCCTTTGTGCCCGACCAACCCTGCCGATAACGCGAAGCTTCTTCCGACTGTCCTGCCCAGCCGGTGTAATAGAGCTGGGCGGGAACGGCATGAGTTGGGGACGCAATCCCTAACAGGTAAGTGATCATCACTTCGTTCCATCCGGTTAGGCGATGATGCGTGTGCCATGTGTAATCGGGCGACCAATGCCAGTACAGTGCGTCGCTATCGGGACGCATGCGATACCAGTCCCATTCCACGCCCTGCCACAATGACGTGATTCGCCTCACGAGATCGGGTTGGTCTTTGAAATATTGGCGCGAGGCAAGCAGTCCTTCCATCAAGAACGAGGTCTCCACCAGGTCGCCACCGTCGTCGTACATGCCGAACAGCGGGATGCTCTGCGCGGTATATCCGTTTAGGAAGTGTGCCCAGACGCCGTGATATCGGGGCGCCTTTTCCAGAAATGTCAGGATCTTGTCGAACCGCTCCACGCCTTGCTGGCGAGTTATAAAACCGCGATCTACGCCGACCAGCAGCGACATGATGCCGAAACCGCTGGCGCCGAGAGCAACGATGCGATCATCGCCGGGAATGTTCTCCAGCGCCATTCCCGCATTGGGATGCGCGCCATCCCAGTAATACCGGAAGCATGCCTCCTCGACCATGGTTAGAAGCTCATCGTCGGTAAAGATGCGCGTCGAGGCGGATACGGCCTCCGACGGTGGCGAAGACCGATAGTCGTGATCGACCGCCGCGACTTTGTAGTAAGCCTTCAAGTCCGAGCGTCCGAGAAAATCCGCGTAGCGGTTGATACCAGGGACTTGAATCCCGATCGGCCTGTACTCCTTGCCATCCTCGGAACGCAGAACCAGGTAGTGTTGGAGGCTGTCGCTGGAAACCGCGTCCCACGAGACATCGATATGGCGGTCGTAGCCCTTGGCGCGAATATTTGTGGGCGCAGCAAGTGATGTCTGATTCGCGGCCGCGAAGTCGATCTTGATGTCGTCGATGATCAGCGTGTGCGGCGCCGCGTCGGTTGCGCTCTGGATAAAGGTCATGCTCTCCAGCCGGCTTGCGTCGAAGCCACGCAGCGCCTCCACTTTGAACTGGGCCAGAGGAATGCGCACCTCCAGCCATTTCGCCTGCGGGATGCCATCGACAAACTCTCCCATCTTCACGGGGATCGAGAAACCGCGCGATGCATCGGTTAGTTGAATGAGCGGCAGGTCCGAGGGGCGGATCGCCTGTTCCGCGTAGCACCAGAACATCAGCGTATCGCCAAGGTATTGCGGCGCAAGATTTCGGACGCCCGGCCTCTGAATCTGCGCGGACCAGCCGCCATTCGGATTCGACTGCCATCGCAGGCGCAAAGCATTCGGCGGAGTGTGGAAGATCTTGGTCTCCACCGGCAGCCGGCCGTTTACCGTAGCAAGCGTGCTCGTGTTCGATGCCTCTGCACGCGCGTAGAAGTACTGGTCTCTGGTGAGACTGTTATCGAACAGAATGTGCGAGTAGTAGACAGTGGGCGTGGAGATCACCGATTGCTGTGTCCAGGAATGCGAAGATATTGCGGTGACAGCGATTAAGACTGTGTGCGTTCTTAAGCCAGCGCGCATGACCCGCCTTTCAGGTACTAAATGAGCGTTGAAAGCGGTACTAATTCAGAACGGCTTTAATACGGGTTGAAGCCGAGCCCCTCGCAAACCTCTATCCCAAAATTGGAAACAAAGAGGAACTGAGGCACAATTACGTGCCTCAGCCCCGAAATGACGAGCTTAGAAATTGAACCGGGCGCCGAGTGTGACGATCCGGCCGTTCAATGCCTGCTTGTCCTGACCGAAGTCCGTAGCGGTTATCTGGTTTGAGAGCCTGTTCGGGTCGAAGTTCAAGGTGTTGAAGAGGTTGTAGGCGTCGACGCGGAATTCGATCTTGGCGTTCTCGCCGAGCACCGGCGCGTGCGGAAGACCAAATGCCTTTACCAACGTCACATCCAAATCCCGGTAATTGGGACCTGTGAGGAAATTGCGATGTAGCCCGAGCTGCGGCAGAGCAGCCCCGAAGGCATTGCCGCTGAAGGCGGTATAACTCGGCGTAGAGAAAGATGTTTGGCCGCCGTTGGGATAGTTCGATCCGGTCTTGAACTGATCGTTGCTGGTGTCGGTTCCGCCGCCGAGGAAGGCAGCCGGGTAAAGGGTGGTATAGCCGCAGGTTCCACAATACAGGCTGCCGCCTTTCACGGGCACGACAGGCGAAAACGGGAAGCCAGAGTGGAGGTTCAGGATACCGCTGAAAGACCAGCCACCAGCGATTTTATCGAGGAGGCTATTGCCGCGGAAGAATCTAGGCTCCCAGAGCGCGGAGAGTTTAAACGCGCGGCCCACGTTGTAGTCGGACGGTCCGTAATCAGCGCTGGGGTTAAAGGGATAAGGGTTCGAGAAATAAGGCCCGGACGCGGTGTCCATGCTCTTGGCCCAGGTGAATTGAGCGTCAGCCTGGAACTGATGCGAGAACTGATGGCGAACTTCGGCGAGCATGGCGTTGTAGTTGCCATAACCATTCATGTTCCAGAAGTCGACACCGCCGAGCTGCGGATTCAGAGCGTAGCCGAGAGACGCGGCATAGGCATTGGGGTTCGAGTGGAAGACGATGTCGCGTGACAAGCTTCCTTGATAGCCCAATGACACAACATAGTTGGCCCCAAGGTTGTATTCGGTCTGCAACGAGTAGTGGTGCACGCGCAGAGTCGGCAGGTCCTGGGGGAAGAACTTAACGTTGACCGCTGCTCCGCTAGCCGGCAATCCATTCGCATTGAAAGACGCCACGGTGTTCGGATTGGCAGGATATCCGATAAGCGAATGAACGTTGGAGGAAACACCATAAACAATCCCAGGATTCGGTGAATTGGGTGTCGCCATGGTGAATGTCGGATTTACGACCAGGCCGGGATTAGCGTCCACGCTACTCGAAAGCGCAATCTCCAACTGGTTGTAGTTCAGGCCATAACCGCCCCGGATCACCAGCTTGTTATCGAACCTGCTCCAGGCGAATCCGATTTGTGGCCCGAAATTATTCTTCTGCGCGTTCCACGCGTCCCCCTTCCGAACGGCTAGCCCGGTTAGGAAATTGGAACCACTGCCGGGGATGGCCACGAACATGTTGTTCTGTTTTGCATGGAGCGGCCCAAAATAGTTCCAGCGCAATCCCAGGTTCAGCGTCAGGTGTGGGGTGACTTTGAAATCATCCTGGCCGAAGAAGCCCAGGATGTTTTCGCGGTCGTCCTGGCGAGCGAGCGTCGGTACTCCTGTGTTGGGATCGAACCTGCCGCTTTCTTTGTGAGGTGCGTCGTTCAAGAAATTCCAGATGTTAAAGAAGCTGTAGCTCGGCACCGTGCCGCCGGCATTCTCGTCCAGGTAGTGGAGGCGTGTTACCTCGCCACCGAACTTAATGTTGTGGCGCCCCATTACCTTGGTAGCTACGTCCTTCAGAGCGTATGTCCACTGATTCAAGATGCTGCCGACATTCGGACCGAATTGATTGAGGGTTATGCTGCCGGTCACGTCTATTCTGTCACTGGGCAAGCCAACCGGAGACTGCGGGTTCGAGTTGACTTCATTCCACCGCCATCCGGAAGCATTCACGCGCAATTCATTCAGGAACGTGGGCGAGAAGGTGCGGTCCCAAATTCCGGCGAAGGCATTGTTGATCTGCTCGTGATGGAAGAGGTTATAGGCGCGGTCGGGTCCATTCAGAAAGTTGTTCGACAGAGGAACCCAGTACATGCTGTAGGACAGGCGGTCTTTGCTGCTGACGTTAGCATCGAGACGGCCGTTGTACTGCGCAGCGGTGAAGTGGGATGTCTTCTGGGTGACGTAGTTGGCGATGTCGGCGATGCCGTCAAGTCCGCCGCCGATGCCGGGGTTCGTCGTGCTCTGCCAACTTGGATCCTGCGTGCCCAATGCCGATGTCAAAGGGGATCCAACATCCAGGCCTTGACCAGGAATCGTTCTGCAATTCATACCTTCTACTAGGCCGGCGTTGGCACAGGTAACATTATTGATGCCGACACTCTGCACCCCCGCTCCGGGAAAATTCAGGTATTGCGAAGCGATGCTTCCATTACGACCCAACTTTTCGAAGGCTGGCGTTTCATACCACCCATTGCTGGTGGTCACCTGAGCTGCTGGACTGCGGGTCGTCTCGTAGGCGAAGAACGCGAAAATCTTGTCTTTCCAGATAGGACCGCCGACACTGCCGCCGAACTGAGTAAAGAAATCGGTGTTGCGCAGCACTTTGTTGCCTTGACCGTTGAAGCGTTGGAAGGCGTTGAGTCCGGGACGATGAAACGTACCGAAAAAACTGCCGTGATACTGATCGGTTCCGCTCTTACTGGTGAGCTGCACCTGGGCGCCGCTGTAGCGGCCATATTCGGCATCGTAGCCGTTAGACACAACCTTAACGTCCTGAACTGACTCCTCGCTGGGCGTGATCACTGTCGTGCCACCCCAGACGGCGCTGGTCGTGTCCACTCCATCGATCGAATAACCATTGGTCTCATACTGCTGGCCGACCGCGAGGGCCTGTGGGCCATTTTCGGTTTGGAAAATACCTGTGCTGCCGCCTGTGGCGCCGGGGCCTTGTGTCCCGGGTAGATTGAGGCCGCCTCCACCGCTGGTCTGCGAACTTTGACCGAAGACACCAGGCGCAAGTTCAAGGAGCTTGAACACATCGCGCCCGAACGACGGCATATTTTGCACTTGGCTAGTAGTTATAGTGCCGCCGATATTGGCGGTCGCCGTGTCGATAGGTGGCGTTGCGTCGGAGACGGTCACCGTCTCTTCTACTTTTCCGACCACTAGTTGCACGTCCAGGGAGTTCGCTTGCTCCGGGATAATGTGAATATTTTGGAGGACCTTCTTGTTGAAGCCGGTAGCATCTACGGTGAGCTGGTAGCTCGACGGCGGCAACGCATTGAAGTGATATATGCCGCTGGCGTCAGCAGTCGACACCATGCTCTGGTTCGTGGCTGTATCGAGCAGAGTCGCGGTCGCCCCGGGGACCACCGCGCCTTGAGGATCGGTGACCGTTCCATGCAGTGAGGCGCGATACTGCGCCGAGGCTGCGGTGCTAAGAAACAGCACACAGCAAATCCAAACTATCGCTTTCGGGAAACGACTCATGGTCTACCTCCAAGCCGGTTGCTTCGTGGCACCGGGGGGTTCTTCGAGCTGCTGAACAGAGATTGCGGTTAAACGATTAACCAAACAAACCCGCAACGTTTATCATTGGTTCAGACTCGAAGTCAAGACTGGTGGTAATCAAACTCCGGGCTGGTATTTCATCCTGGAATCTGGCTTAATGCTGGAACTCTCAACCCGCCATGGAACGCCGCAAGCAGACCAGGAAACGCACATTCACGAACGGGTCGCAAGCTGTAACTATTAGCAGCCTCGCCAAGTATCTAAAGCTCTCGCCGGCGGCGGTCTCGATGGTGTTGAACTCAACGCCCAAGGCCGCGCGTTTTCCCGAAAAGACAAGAAAACGAATTCTCGCCGCCGCAACAAAATTCAACTATCGTCCCAACTTTGTCGCCCGCTCGTTGCGTAAGCAGCAGACCTTCACCATCGGCGTCCTCGTCCCGGAAATAAGCGAAGGTTATGCCGCGCTAGTGCTTGCCGGCATCGAAGACTATCTACTCCAGGCGGGCTATTTCTATTTCGTCGTCAGCCATCGACATAAAAGGCATCTCCTCGAACAATACCCGCGGCTCTTTATGGAGCGACTGGTAGAGGGGATCATCGCGGTCGATACCACGGAACTGCCATGTATCCCCCAGGTTCCGACCGCGGTTGTTTCGGGACATCGTCGGATGCCGGGAATTACCAACGTCGTGCTCGATCATCGCCGCGCTGCCCACCTGGCCCTCGAGCACCTGCTTCAGCTCGGACATCGCCGCATTGCGTTTATCAAAGGGCAGCCCTTCAGTTCTGACACTGAAACACGGTGGTCCTCAATCCGCGACGCAGCACGCAAGCTGGGACTGACAATCGATCCCGATCTGGTCACGCAGCTCCAGGTAGATTCGCCAACGCCCGAACCAGGTTACGACGTAACGAAATCGCTGCTCGCGAAGCAGCGCCACTTCACTGCCATGTTCGCCTTTAACGACATTTCCGCAATAGGTGCGATCCGAGCGTTTCTCGATTCGGGAATGAAGGTGCCGGGCGATGTTTCCGTAATTGGCTTCGACGACATTCAGAACGCCGCCTTCCAAAACCCGCGCTTGACAACGATCCGCCAACCGCTCAGGAGGATGGGGGAGCTAGCGGCGGAGACTCTGCTGAAGCGAATTCGCGGCAGCGAATATCACAAGGTGATCGCTGTCGAGCCAGAGCTAATCGTGCGTGAATCGACCGCGCCAGCGCCGATTGAGAGTTTGGAAGGATTCGAGGAGATCGTTGGAAGCGATTCGCGCAAGACAAGATAGAGACGTGCGCAAGACCAGGCCCGAAGGGCCGAAAAAAGCAGAGCCCAGCGGCGAATCCCTGGGTCAGCGAATCCATCAATAGATTCTCTTCGAGCCCCGAAGGGGCGGTACTCATTCGAAAACGTATGGAGGATCGTAATGCTTGCACCGAATACCAATGAACCGGAACTTTGACGAGCGATTGAGGCATGCGCCGTCCCTCCGGGACTGGAAATTCAAAAAGGGAACATTTATACGCTCTACCCAGGGCTTACGCCACTGGGCTCTGCTTCTTTCGGCCCTTCGGGCCTAGTTTTGCACTTGCGGTTCTCAAGTGTGAACCTGAACATGGCAACACTGCGAAACGGCGACAATCCCATCGCCTTTCACCCTTGCTGCGACTAAGCTCGAACTGATGTCCTCAGTCTCGCCAACCTTGGAATCGCCTCCACTCACGCGCGCAACGCCGCCCCTCACCTCGCGCAGCGCAGCCTCCTTCACGCTCTTCGCCTGCGCGCTCTTCATCGTGCTTGGAGTCGTCACCACACTGCTCGGGCCCACGTTTCCTCTTCTGCTGCAGCGCTGGCCGGTCACCAAGGCACAATTGGGTCTCTTATTTTTCTGGCAATTCATTCCCTCGACGATCGGCACACTGATTAGCGGAGCCGTGCTCTCAAAGCGCAGCTTTCGCTTCGGCGTGGTGCTCGGTGTAGCGCTTTGTCTGGTCGGGATTGCAGGGTTGATCTGGGCAGACTGGAACTTCGGGAGGGCCGCTGTCGCCGGTTACGGATTCGGACTCGGCATCGCGCTACCAGCACTCAACCTTGCCGTTGCGGAAGCCAATCGGACACGACGAGCCGCCGCGGTCTCACTGCTCAACTTCGCCTGGGGACTCGGTGCGATCAGCGGACCACCTCTCCTGCGGCTCACCCATAGGCTCTCCGGTTTTCTTATCGTTCTGAGCGTGCTCATCGCGTGCGGGTGTGTTGGCTCCGTGTTCTGGGCGATGCCGCCGAAGGCTGCCTTAGGGCAACATGAAAAAGGGATCGTTCTTCGGCCAAGTCCCATCCGGATCGTGGCGCCACTCATCGCGATTTCGATGTTCCTCTTCTGCGGCGTAGAAAACTCCATCAATGGTTGGGCTGCGACTCTCGCGTTACCAAGTTTTGCAGACGCCTTCCGCGCCACCAGCACCAACGAAGCATTCTGGGCATTCTTCCTTGCGGGTCGAGCGCTCGCACCATTCGCACTGCGGCGGATCTCTGAGACGAAGCTTTTTTATGCATCGATTCTCACCGCCGCCGCGGGAGTACTTGCCTTCTACTTCGCCGTGCACGCTGCCACAATTCTTCTGGCGTGCGCGATCGCCGGGCTCGGTGTCGGCCCCGGATTTCCGCTGCTGATCTCTCGCCTCTCAGAGCTGATTGGACCAGAGCGTCCAGCATGCACGGTATGCTTCGCCTTCGCAGGCATTGGCGCTGCAACGCTGCCCAGCGCTATCGGAGTGATAGGAGAGAAAGCTGGTGATCCGCGCGCCGGATTGCTTCTTCCACTATCGGCGTTAGTTCTGCTGTTGCCTACAGCGAAGATGTTGAGCTCGTGGGGACGTCAAGCATCTTCGTAAGAGCCATAACCCATAAGACTGTCATCCTGAGGTCCCTTGTTGGCCCTGAGCTTGTCGAAGGGACCTCCCGCGATGACTGGGACTGCTATGCTGCTGACCGGCTCTTTGGCGACACGATCCGTTTTTCTTCTGCGAGCTCTCTCTAGTTCCTCGTGAAAAAGCCGCACCTGCAGCATTTTAAGTTGGACGCATCGCGGGAGGTCCTTCGCCCACATAGGGCTCAGGATGACAGGCTTAAGAAAGGTCGCCCTTAATCGAGCCCCTTCAGTGAAATCCCCCTCGACCTCAATTAAAATCATCCGCGCACAAGCATACCTTCTAAACAGGTGATTCATGCCAGAGACCCGGGTCGCTCAGCAGCAAGATATCCAGTCCGTCCTTCGCGAAGCCCGCAAGTTCGACCCTCCGGTGGAGTTCAGCCAGCATGCTCGGATAAAGAGCATGGCCGAGTACCAGAAGCTCTACGATGCTTCGGCGGCCGATCCGGAAAAGTTCTGGGCCAACGTTGCCGGCGAGCTGCACTGGTTCCAAAAATGGGACAAAGTCCTGGAATGGGACTTGCCCTGGGCTAAGTGGTTCCTCAACGGCAAGATCAATCTCTCCTACAACTGTCTCGACCGCCAGGTTCAGACCGGGAAGAAGGACAAGACCGCAATCCTGTGGGAAGGCGAACCCGGAGAAGTTCGCACCTTCACGTATCAGCAACTGCTGCGTGAAGTTTCAAAATGTGCCAACGCGCTGAAGGCTCTAGGTATCAAGCGGGGCGATCGCATCGCGATCTACATGGGCATGACGCCCGAGCTAGCCATTGCGCTCCTCGCCTGCGCCCGCATCGGCGCCGTGCACTCAGTGATCTTCGGCGGATTCTCCGCGAACGCACTCGTCGACCGCATCAACGACGCGCAATGCGTCGCCGTCATTACGCAAGATACCGGCTATCGCCGCGGCAACGAGATCAAACTGAAAGCCACGGTCGACGAGGCACTGCAATCGTGTCCTTCGGTGAAGCATGTGTTGGTGTATCGCCGCACCGGATCGCAAGTTGAAATGAAGCAAGGACGCGATCACTGGTGGCACGAGCTCGTCGACAAAGCCTCCGACAATTGCCCCGCCGAAGCGCTCGACTCTGAAGATCCGCTGTTCATTCTTTACACCTCAGGCACGACCGGAAAGCCGAAGGGCATCGTCCATACCACCGGCGGGTATTCAGCCGGCGTGTACTACACGACCAAGATGGTCTTCGACATCCGCGACGAAGATATCTACTGGTGCACGGCAGATGTCGGATGGGTGACTGGCCACTCCTACATCGTCTATGGTCCGCTGCAGAACGGCGCGACCGTCCTCATGTATGAAGGCGCCCCGAACCATCCGGACTTCGACCGCTTCTGGCAGATGATCGACCGCCACAAAGTCACCATCTTCTATACCGCGCCCACCGCGATTCGCGCCTTCATCAAGTGGGGCAGCTACTATCCCAAGCGCCACCAGCTCGAGAGCCTGCGCCTGCTCGGCACGGTTGGCGAGCCCATTAATCCTGAAGCCTGGATGTGGTA
>Ga0126376_10002410_pt1 | contig 10550 bp, 5 predicted proteins | sample PanSoiMetPlot_15_FD_92760 | JGI IMG/M metagenome (GOLD analysis project Ga0126376, IMG submission 92760) | Tropical forest soil microbial communities from Panama - MetaG Plot_15 | ecosystem: Environmental > Terrestrial > Soil > Tropical forest > Bulk soil | place: Panama | collected 2016-02-17 | reverse complement strand
TGGAGCTCAACGGATACGACCCGGACGCCGACGTGTTTCACCACTCGGTCGTTTTCACGAAGGAGCCTCAACCGTGAAACCTGCCGCCCAGCTTCGGAAGCCCCTCTCCCCGTCGCAGTACATCCTCGAACTGCACTCACCCGAGGATCACGTCGCAGTGCTTCTTGTGAACCGGGTCCGCGGTCAGACACTCCAGCGCATTGCCAGTGCCGAGACTCTCGTAGCGCCGGACTTTCAGAGATGGCTTCGCGACCAGAACCGCTCAGGTTCTGACATTTTCGTTGGCATGAATCCTCTCAAAGACGGAGCGACGAACCGGACAAAGGACAGCATCCGGGAAATCCGCCACGCGTATCTCGATCTTGACGAAGACGCGAACGCGGCCCTTGCGAACGTCCGCGACTCGACGGATGTGCCGCCGCCAAACTTCGTGCTCGACACGTCTCCCGCCAGACACCAGGTGGTCTGGAAGATCGATGGCGCGGACCTCGAGCAGGCGGAGTCCCTGCTGCGTTCTCTCGCGGCTCACTTCGGAGGCGATGCGGCGGCGACCGACGCCGCGCGTGTTCTCCGATTGCCAGGATTCGTAAATCGCAAATACGCGAAGGACCGAGAATTCGTCGTTCAGGCCTATCAAGAATCGAGCCGCATCCACTTGCTGAGGGAATTTGCGGTTTGCGAAGATTCGCTCGAGTCCGGCCGTTGCGTCGGAGAGTTTTCCAGCTCGTTGCGTTCCTTGCCTCGCGGACACAAGAGCCAGTCGGAAGCCGATTGGGCCTACGCCAAACGCGCACTCTCCAGAGGAGACCCACAGGAAGAAATAATTCGCCGTATCGCGGACTATCGCGCACACGACAAACACGATCCGGAATACTACGCAAGGCGCACGGTCTTGAAGGCGCAAGCCGAGCTGCAAATGACCGACGCGGATCGCGAACTAATGCATGGCGTTCACGCAAGAACGGAAGACAAAGGACTCTAACCGGATGGACCATGGCGACCAAGACCGAACACATTGCGATTCTGCCAGTGGCCGACGATCCGGGCGTCGCCTTGCGGGCGATCGTCGTGCCCCGCCTGATGCGCACTCAGGATGCGGCCAAGTACCTGAGCGCGACGACCTGGCAGGTGGAAACCTTGCTACGGGAAAAAGTCATCCCGTCCTTTGTCCCCGGCAAGCGCCGCGTGGTCGACCGGCTCGAACTCGATCGCTATGTGCAGCGGCGAAACGGCGTAGCCAGAACGGAGGCTTTGGTTTGCGAAAAAGAGGAACCATCATTTCGCCAAGGAAGTGAGGCGTGGTTTGGACGTAACCACCGCTGAACGCCTTGCTTCAGGCTCTGCGCAATCCCGGTCGCGCAGCAAATAGCGCGGGGCATTGTCCCAAAGGAATGCTTTCAAAAGTTGACGGGCTGTCCATTCTGCTAAGATTTTGTCGCCGCGCTCCGGTGATGCTACCTTGCTTGCAACCAAAAGCAGCGGGATCGCTCCTCGAAGGTTGAAGTTACTGAAAATGCCAAAGAAGAAACCTCCGATATTCCAATACGTCTGCCTCGCGCTTCTCTTCGCACTTGCTTCGGCGTATCAGATTCGCTCGGCTATGTATGCTTTCCCGAATTATTTCCATCTCAAGGCCGCTGCCTATCCGTTTGTGCCGGACTACGTGAATGGCCGCCCCGTGCTTCAGTTCGTGACAAAGTCCGCCTGGCAGGCCGGCCTGCAAAACAACGACACCCTGCTGGCGGTGAATGGCCACCGGTTGACCGGGCTCGCCGTGTTTGGGGAAGCGATCCGCACCACAAGACCCGGCGAAACCCTCACCGTTCAGGTCCTGCGCCCCGGTGAAACAGATCCTCGCTCGGCCAGTATTCAACTTGAGCAGGCTACCGCTCCTCCTATCAGTTTGCCTGCCGCTTCTATTTTGGCATTGAAGCTTGTCGTTCCCACGTTTTGCATCCTGCTTGGATTCTGGGTCACGGCTGTGCGTCCACGGGATCCTTCTGCGTGGTGCCTCTTCCTCGTCATGCTGTTTTTCTCTGTGTTTTACAGCTCGGGAGTCGAGAGTTGGGGGCCCTTCGAGCGCGATGTCGCGGAAGCGTATCGCGTCGCCGTTGGCAACGCCTGGTCCATTTTCATGCTGCTTTTCGGTGTGTATTTCCCCGAGCCCTTTCCCCAGAAGGATCCAACCTGGTGGACGTGGTCCAAGCGCATCGTCATCACCCTCTTGACTCTCTCGTGCGTAATGAGTGTTACCGTGCGGCTCGGTCAATTTGAGAACTTCGCATCCGTAGCTCCCTTGTCCGAGGCTGTGGATCGCCTCAGTTTGGTTGATTTCCTGCTTAAGTTTGCGGCCATCGGCTCCTTCTTTGCCTGCATTTCCATCAAGATGCGTCAGGCCGTCACGCCCGATGCGAAGCGGCGCCTTCGTTTACTTTATACCGGCTGCAGCATCGCCATGGCCCCCGCTTGCATTCTCTTTGTCACCCAGGGCATCAAGGGCGGCGCGCTCGAGCAGATCTTTCCGGAATGGTTTGTGCTGTCCGCACTGTCGCTGATGCTTCTCTTTCCCATCACGCTGGCATACGTCATCGTGGTACATCGCGCGATGGATGTGCGCGTCGTCATTCGCCAGGGCTTGCAATATGCTCTCGCGACCGGCGGAATCCGCGTCTTGCAAATCATTCTGACGGCCGCCGTCCTCATCACTGCTGTCACTTTCGCCCGCAGCCACAATCTCAGTCTCGCCAGTGAAATGACCACCATCGCGCTCCTGATTCTGGCGGTTCTCTGGCTCCGCAAAGGCGCCGATCGCCTGCGAAAATGGACCGACCGCCGCTTCTTCCGCGATGCCTACAATGCCGAGCAAATCCTTGAAGCCCTCAGCGATGAGGTACGCTCCATCGTCGAGAAACGCCCCCTGCTCGAGAGAGTCGCGACAAAAATCGCTGAATCCCTCCACATTCCCCGCGTTGCAGTCCTTCTCGAAGAGGATGGCTTCTACCGGCCCGCGTTCACGCTTGGATTTCCCGATACTCTTGTTGCCGATTTGCCCGACTCCGGCGCCACGGTTCAACGCCTCAAGCGAGAAGCCGGCGCCGAGCGCGTATATTTCGACGACGAAAAGTCTTGGGTTAACGACTCGGCCCTTTCCGGCGACGAACGCCGCAATCTTGCATCTCTCCAGCCGCAACTTTTGCTGCCTCTCATGGGGAAACAAAATCTTCTTGGCATCATCAGCCTCGGCGAAAAGCGCTCCGAAGCTCCGTACTCTAGTACGGACGTCCGCCTCCTCAAATCCGTCGCGTCGCAAACGGCTCTCGCTCTCTCGAACGCCGAGCTGACTTCCGCCATCGCCGTCGAAATCAGTCGCCGAGAAAAGTTAAACCGCGAAATCGAAATTGCACGCGAAGTGCAGGAACGCCTTTTTCCCCAACATTTGCCGGAAATCGCCGGACTTGATTATTTCGGCCGCTGCCGGACTGCGCTTGGCGTCGGCGGCGACTACTACGATTTTCTCGCCCTGCCCGACGGCAAACTCGGAGTCGCTCTCGGCGACGTCTCCGGCAAAGGCATCGCCGCCGCCCTCACCATGGCCAGCCTCCAGGCTTCCCTCCGCGCCGACGCCATGCGCGCCGGCAACGACATCGCCGGCCTAATCACCCGCGTCAACTCCATGCTCTACGACGCTTCCACCGAAGACCGCTACGCCACGCTCTTTTACGCGCAATACGACCCCGCCACCCATCGCCTATGCTACGTGAACGCCGGCCATTGCCCGCCGATATACGTCTCTAGCGGCACAAACAATGGCCTGAAAAATGACCCTCAAAATAGCAAAGTCGATCGTCTCGATAAAGCCGGCGGAACTGTAGTCGGCTTACTACCGGAATGCACGTACGAACAAGCCGAAGTATGCCTGACCCCGGGCGATCTACTCGTGATCTACACCGACGGCTTCAGCGAAGCCATGAATCCGCACCTCGAAGAATGGGGCGAAAATCGTCTGATCAGCGCCATCACCACCTGCAAGGGCCTCCCCGCAAAAGACTCCATCGCCAGAATCATTCAAGCCGCCGACGCCTTCGTCTGCGGCGCTCCCCAAAGCGACGACATGACCCTCGTCATTCTCCGCGCCGTTTAGACGCGCTCGTTCCGCCTTTGTGCGGAGCAACTCTTCAACGGTCCGCTTATACGCTCCAAGATTCATCTCCAGGCAAGAGGCCGGTCAGGCAGGTGCTGCCCTCCACAATCAAGACGTTGATCAGGAACGCGATCTTCGGTCTCGCGCGATCAGGGAAGTGGCCAAAGATGAATGCGCCCAGAAGGCGCACTCGATATCCTACCCGGGTCATCCTCATCGAAGCCGCGTAACGAAAATGTCCCATCCAACCACCGCAGTACAGAATCAAAGGTGAAACCAGGTGATGAGGAGACCACAGACATGAAACGTCAAGATTACGTCGCAGCAGAGGCTACTCGGATACGTCTGGCCAAGCGTACGCCCGAATATTGGCGAGTCACGATTGATCACCCGCCGCTCAACATCTTCGGTCCAGAGATGCTTCTACAAGTGAACGAGATCATCACGGCAATCGAGACTGACGAGCAGGTAAAGGTGGTGGTTTTTGACAGTGCGGTCGAAGGCTTCTTTCTGATTCATTTGGATTTTCTCGCAAATCTTGACCCGTTGGCGCATCTCCCTCCTGGACCTACAGGATTGCATCCATGGCCCGAGATGCTGGTGCGGCTGAGCCGTTCATCTGCCGTGTCGATAGCGTTGATTCGCGGGCGTGCGACTGGTATGGGAAGCGAGCTTGCCCTTGCCTGCGACATGCGTTTTGCCAGTCGCGAAAAAGCCATCTTGTCGCAGTTCGAAGTTGGCGCCGGTCTGGTGCCTGGCGGTGGCCCCATGGCGCGACTGTCGCGCCTCATGGGAAGAGGGCGTGCACTGGAAGTGATTTTAAGCGCGGACGATGTCTCGGGCGAGCTGGCCGAGCTCTACGGCTATGTGAATCGCTCGTTGCCGGATGCTGACCTCGACCGATTTGTCGATGCGCTTGCCGCTCGAATCGCCTCCTTCGATAGGCAGACAATCGCAGATACCAAGCGTCTGGTCAACGTTGCCAGCTTGCCTCCTGAGATCGAAATCGAATCCGGATGGAACGCTTGCGTTGCTTCGATGGCGCGGCCGGCCACGCAGCACAGAATTAAAACGCTGATCGAGCGGGGCTTTTGCAAACCCGGCGACGCAGAAAATCGCTTGGGAGATTTCCTCGGACAGCCCTGACGCCGAGTATCTATATCGCTTCTCGAACGAGACCGATGACTACGGGTCGAAAGAAAAAATCTTAAGAGACGCCGAATTGAATTCGACGCCCGCTGCTGGCGATGGTGAATACGAAACAGAAACCATCGCGCGAACGAGCCAGAATGAATTGGAGGCGCGGCCATTCTGGAACGGCGAAACGCCATGGCCGGAACGCGGGCTTCGGTTTGCGAAAAAGAGGGGGCCTCAAGCAATACGTTCGGTGGCGAAGAACTGAAACCGACTACGGCCAAGTGGGCATCGTTTTCTGTTCCGGCGACGGCTACCTTGGGCATAGAGCCTCCAGGGAAAGTTCGGATTGAAAAGGCCTACCATGATGATAAGTAGTAGTTCTCGTGTCACTTCAAGGGAATTTGTGCGTGGAGCCGATCTGAGCTGCGTAGGCCCTGCTTACGATTCATGCGCAGCCGAGGACGTATGACAAGTTGTTCCCAGCCGAGGTAACCAGAGAACGATCCGCAAACTGCTGCGCGACGTTTCAACCGGAATCTCACATTTCTTGTTTGAGACAATTTGGCCCTGTCAACGCTGGAAAGGTCTCGCGGCCCGGCAGCGAACGATATTCCATGGATCGAGTCCGGTGAGTTCAGTGTCGCGAGATCATGGGTTCGCGAGATAACAAAGGTGTAAGCTGTACGGTGCAGCGAGCCGCTGAGACTCGCATGGCGCTGTGGGAGACTGCCTGAGATGTTTAATCGGCGCGGTCAAAAAGGTCGATTCGGGTTCAACACGGTGATCGCGGGCCTGGCTGCGGGTTGGGTCGTGATCACACTCGCTGCCGGATCGATTGAAGCGGGGCCGGCACCTCAGTCCGACGGCAAGAACACCAGGATCTCCTTCAATGATGCGATCCAGCCAATCTTGTCGGAAAACTGTTACGCATGTCATGGTCCGGACCCAGGTGCGAGAAAAGCCGGACTCAGGCTCGATCGCGGAGAGTTTGCTTACGCGCCGCATCAGGATGCTCACGAGAAATTTGGTCCGGCAATTATTCCGGGCAATCCGGACAAAAGCCCAATGATCCGAAGGATTGACACGAAGAATCCCAAGGATCGCATGCCGCCACCCGAGGCCCGCAAAACGTTGAAGCCGGAACAGATCGCTCTGCTGCGAGAATGGGTAAAGCAAGGCGCACCGTACGAGGAACTCTGGTCGTTTCTTCCGCCCAGGCATCAGGCGATTCCCGCCGCAAAAAATGACGCGTGGATCCGCAACGCCGTAGATAATTTTGTGCTCGCTAAACTGGAAAAAGAAGGTTTGGAACCCTCTCCCGAGGCCGATCGCCGCACATTGATCCGCCGAGTAACTTACGACCTGACGGGTTTGCCCCCAACGCCAGAAGAAGTCGCGGAATTTGTGGCCGATGCTTCACCGAACGCCTACGAAAAAGTAGTGGAACGTTTGCTGGCGAGTCCCCGCTATGGCGAGCACCGCACCCACTATTGGCTCGACGTTGCACGCTATGGTGATACACACGGCCTTCATCTGGACAATTTCCGCAGCATTTGGCCCTACCGCGACTACGTCATTCGTGCTTTCAACGAGAACAAACCGTTTGACCAGTTTGTGCGGGAGCAGCTTGCCGGCGACATGCTTCCCGGCAAGACGCTGGACACTCTGCTTGCCTCGGCTTACCTCCGCGCCGGCATCAGCAGCGGCGAAGGCGGCACGCTCATTGAAGAGTTGCGTGTCAACAACAAGCGGGAACGGACCGAAGCGTACGGCGCCGCATTTCTGGGATTAACCGTGGGCTGCGCAAATTGCCATGATCACAAATTTGATCCCATCACGCAGAAGGATTTCTACCGTTTGACAGCATTCTTCAATAATTTGACGGAGATCGCTTCAAATGACGACCGCAACGATTGGCCGCCGTTTCTGCGTCTTCCAAAGCTGGAAAACCGCGAAGCGTACGAGCAAGTTCTGGCCAAGCGCTCGGAAATCGAACAGCAGCTTGCCAGCAGGCGTGAACACGCGCGCGAGCTGATTGGCGCGTGGATTGGCGGAACGAGCCAAGTGCCGAAGGTCATCCCGGTCAGTCCGGAATCGCTCGTTGCAAGATTCCGTTTCGATGAACAAAACGGATCCACGTTTGTTGATTCTGCGCCGGGCGCGGAGAAGAGAAAAATTACGGCAACGGTCGCCCCGGTAATCTGGGGCGAAGGCACGCGGCTCTGGCCCTACATGCGTATGGATATTGGCACACTGCTCGAGATGCCCGATCTAGGTCAAGTCGAACCGACGCAAGCCTTCAGCGTGGCAACGTGGGTGCGCCCTCACTTGCGGCCATTGGAGTCCAAAGACGAGGAGAAGCCCGCCGGCGTCATCCTGTCAGCCGCCGATGCCGGGCAAAGTCAACGCGGCTGGCAGCTAAGCGTCGCCAAAGGCAAGCTTCAGTTCCTACTCGCCCACGCCGCGCCGGACAATACCATCCAAGTGGAGACGAAAGAAAAAGTTTTCGCCGAAGGCCGGTGGAATCACGTGCTGGCCACCTATGACGGCTCCGGCAAAGCCACGGGCGTCGTCCTTTATATTGATGGGCATCGTCAGGAATTAGTGGTCATTAAAGATGCTCTTCAAGGAAGCACGCGCACCGCCGCGCCGCTCGAGTTTGGCCGCGTCCATCCCGACGCGAATCCCATGCGCCAGTCTGCATTTCAGGATTTCCGATTTTATTTTCGCAGCCTCTCGGAGGAGGAAGCCGCGCGCCTTCCCGTCGAAGACTATGTCGCGGAGCTCGTCCAGAAGCCGCTCTCGGCCTGGTCCGAAGACGAATTTCACACCGTCAGCGACTTTTATTTCGCAGAGCGCGACGAAGCTTCTCGCCAACTCAAGGCTCAGATTCCTCCGTTGAATGATGAACTCGACCGGCTCTCGAAAGATGGCGCTGTCGCTCTGATAAGTGAGGAAGGACCTGGCCTGGCCTACGCCGATGTCCTTCACCGCGGTGCATTTGGTTCGCGAATGGAGCGCGTGCGGCCCGGCGTGCCCCATTTTTTGCCTCCCCTGCCTGCCGGTGCGCCGCTGGACCGCCGCGGATTGGCGGAGTGGACAGTCAGCCCTTCGAATCCCCTGACAACGCGGGTGACGGTCAACCGCATGTGGGCTGAAGTCTTTGGCACGGGGCTCGTCGAAACAACGGAAGATTTCGGAGTGATGGGCGGACGACCCAGCCATCCGGATTTGCTCGATTGGCTCGCGGTAGATTTCCGCGAGAGTGGGTGGGACGTTAAGCGATTTTACAAACAACTGGTCTTGTCGGCGACCTATCGCCAATCCGCGCGAGTCACTCCGCAGTTGCTCGAAGTCGATCCCAAGAATCGCTTGCTGGCACGCGGCCCGCGCTTCCGCATGGACGGCGAAATGCTTCGCGACACCGCATTGGCGGCCAGCGGTCTTCTCGTCGAAAAAATTGGCGGACCGAGCGTAAAGCCTTATCAACCGCCGGGTGTTTGGGAAGCCGGTAGCCATCAGGGCAGCGACACCAAAGCCTACGTCCAGGATCATGGAGATGCTTTGTACCGGCGCAGTCTTTACACTTTTTGGAAACGCATGGCGACCATGCCCGATATGGACACCTTGGATGTGCCGGTTCACGACGCCGCTTGCACCCGCCGTCAACGCACCGACACTCCGTTGCAAGCCCTTGTCTTGATGAACGACCCGCTTTGGCTCGAAGCTTCGCGGCATTTAGCCGAGCGCGTAATCCTTAAGTCTGGAGAAACCGACGCCCGCCTCGGCTACCTCGCCGAACTGTTGCTCGCCCGCCCTTGGCAGCCTCGCGAACAGGCAATCTTGAAAATTGCGCTGCAAAAATTTCAGACTAGCTATGCGCAAGAAAAATCCCGTGCCGAAGAACTTCTGAAAGTCGGCGAGAGCGCCCGCGACGCAAATATCCAGCCCGAGGAACTGGCTTCCTGGATGTTGGTTGCCAGCGCCGCAATGAATCTCGATTCGGTGTTGAACAAATGAAACCACATGAACATGGTTCGTCCGAAAAATGCTGCGACCGTGGCGGCAACGGCCCAACAATCTACGACCTTCCCGTACCGATTGAGCTGCGCGAACAGTGGCGGCGTCTCGCAACGCGTAGGCACTTTCTCGGAAAAATGGGTAAGACGCTTGGCTGGGCGAGTCTCGCTACTTTGCTCGGCGATGCACTGATCCCCGGCGCAACCAAAGCGGCAACCGATTCGTCATCAGCCTCTTCTGGCCATTACGTGCCAGACTTTGCTCCCAAAGCTAAGCGCGCCATCTATCTCTTTATGTCCGGGGCGCCACCTCAAATGGATTTGTGGGATTACAAGCCGCGCCTCGCCAACCTCTACGACAAGGACCTGCCCGAATCCGTGCGCGGCAATCAGGCACTCACGGGCATGACCGCCGGCCAGGCCCGCTTCCCCATCGCGCCCTCTCACTGGGGTTTTTCGCAACAAGGCAAATCGGGGACTTGGGTGAGCGATTTGCTCCCGTGGACAGGCCGACTCGTCGACAACCTCACTCTCGTACACTCCCTGCAAACCGACGCAATCAATCACGAGCCGGCGATCCTGCTGATGAATACCGGCAATATGGTGCCCGGGAAGCCTTCGATGGGTTCGTGGGTTGCCTACGGGCTCGGCAGCATGAACGAAAATCTGCCGACGTTCGTCGTTCTCAATTCGCTAACGCTTCCCGGCACGGACTTGCAACCCATCGCTCCCAAACTGTGGAGCAGCGGTTTCCTTTCCAACGAATATGCAGGCGTCGCCTTCCGCTCTCAGGGAGAGCCGGTGCTCTATCTTGGCGACCCGCAAGGCATGAACCGCGAAACGCGCCGTGCCCTCATCGACGCCGTGAACGGAATCAATCAAATGACCTCCGAAGAAGTCGGTGACCCGGAGACTCACGCTCGCATTCATCAGTACGAGATGGCCTTCCGCATGCAAACTTCTCTGCCTGAACTCACCGATATGCGTGACGAACCCGACAGCACCTGGACCTTATACGGTGACGAAGCAAAGCAGGCCGGCACCTTTGCTTACAACTGCCTGCTCGCTCGCCGCATGGCCGAACGCGGTGTCCGTTTCACGCAGATCTATCAGCGCGGATGGGATGTCCATTCGAACGCCGTCGGCAACTTACCCAAGCTATGCGCGGCGACGGATCGCGCGTCTTACGCGCTCGTTACCGATCTGAAGCGCCGCGGACTTCTCGACGACACCCTCGTGCTCTGGGGCGGCGA
>Ga0126376_10002408_pt1 | contig 10554 bp, 11 predicted proteins | sample PanSoiMetPlot_15_FD_92760 | JGI IMG/M metagenome (GOLD analysis project Ga0126376, IMG submission 92760) | Tropical forest soil microbial communities from Panama - MetaG Plot_15 | ecosystem: Environmental > Terrestrial > Soil > Tropical forest > Bulk soil | place: Panama | collected 2016-02-17 | reverse complement strand
CTCGACCGCTTCAGCGTCGCCGATGCCTATCTCTATACTGTGCTGAATTGGACCGTGCCGACGCGTGTCGACCTCATCCCCTGGCCTGCCATCCGGGACTATCGCGAACGCTTGCACACACGACCGAGCATTAGCCGAGCGGTCCGGGAGGAGTATGCGCTCTACGAAGCCGAACTTGCGCGTCATCAAGCCGCCTGAACCCAATTGACGCTAAAGACAGGGTCATGACCGATCTATCGAACTTGATCGCGAATTATGTGGCGGTGTGGAACGAGCCGGATGCCGACCAGCGCCGCCGCCGAATCTGCTCGGTCTGGGCGCCTGACGGAACGACCTGCTACCGGCTGCTTGACGCCCGCGGTTACAACGCCATCGAGGCCCGTGTCACGGGGTCGTGGGACAAATGGCTGCGCGAGAGGAAGTACATTTTTCGGCCGAAGAGCATCGTCTCGCATCACGACGCCGCGAAGTTCGAATTCGTCATCATGACCGTACCGGGCGGCGAAGTAGCCGGAAACGGACTCTGCTTCCTTCTTCTCGATCCGGATGGACGCATCAAGCACGACTATCAGTTCAACCCGACGGCGAGCGATTCGAGCGAGCTGGCGGATCGGTATCTGGCGATGTGGAGCGAGCCCGACCCGATGATGCGAAGCCGACAAATCGCCGAACTTTGGGCGCATGATGGCATGCTGATCTCTGACGTGTCGATCTCGAAGGGACATGCCGCAATCGAAGCGCAAGCAGCCCGGATGCGCGATGCGCATGCCGCAAAGGGCTTGGGTTTTTGGTCGGCCAACGGCACACAAGTGCACAACGGGCTGGTGAAATTCAGCTGGAAGGCGGCCGATCCCGGTAATGAGTTCGTATCTGACGCCTGGACCGATCTGCTCATTCTTGATGACAACGGCCGCATCCGATTCGACTACCAGTTCGCTGAGCCGATCTAGTCTTCTCCACCGTCGATGCAAGCAGACGCGGTGGTTCCCGTGGGTGTCTCGTTTCGCCTTGACATCCGCCGATACCGAGAACCACGCGATATTGATCCCGATCTTGGTCGCTACATCAAGCGTCCAGCTTCTGGTTTGACGCGCGTCTGCGAGTGGCGCTGGCGGTCTAGCGATGGATGAGTGTCCGTTTCTGGCCGATTCTGTTGAACAAGTCGAAGCGGCCGCGGCTTGCGGCAAGGCGATGCGGCGACACGCCCGGTATTCGCCGGCGGTCCGCAACACGGCATCGCCCCTTTGCGCGACCTGCCATGGACCCGGCGGTTACCGAATCGGGGCGGCAGCCGCTGTTTCTTGCACGCGGAGCGTGCTATGCACCAAATGGCAAAATTTTCATCCCGGCATGAACTGGATCGATTATGTGTGCCACGCCGTGAACGAGAAGAGTTTCAAAGGGGTCGATCTAAATCTCCTTGTGGTGTTTGCAGTCCTCATGCGCGAGCGTTCCACCACGCGAGCGGGCGAGCGGCTATTCCTCAGTCAGTCGGCCGTCAGCCACTCGCTCAAGCGGTTGCGTACACTCTTTGATGACGAGCTGTTTGTGAGGGCGAGCCAGGGCATTGTGCCCACGCCTCGCGCCGAGGCGCTCTACCTCGACTTGGTGCCCTCCCTCGAGGCGATCGAGGGAAAGCTAAAGGGCGCCGACAAATTCGTTCCGGCTGAATCTGAGCGCACTTTTCGAATCGGGCTCCCTAGCGCGCTAGATGTTTGTCTGACGCCAGCGCTTCTGCGCCGCTTCTCAGTCGAGGCGCCTGGGGTCAATCTCGTCGTTCGGCCGATCGACTTCCGCACGGGCCCGGGCATGATCGATCGGGAAGAAATCGATCTCGGCCTTTCCAGCCTCCCCGACATCGAGAGCTGGCACAGGCGTCAGGAGATCGGCCCCAGGAACTACCGTTGCCTGTTCGACGGGAGGCGCCTGCGGATCAAGGCGCCGATCTCCCTGGAGTCCTACTTGTCGCTGCCGCACGTTCTCACGTCGTTCTCAGGAGAGCGCGTGGGCGTTGTTGATGCGGCGCTTGCGAAGCTCGGGCTTCAGCGGCGCGTCCTCGTAGCGACTGCCGATTTCTCGTCAATTCCGTTCTATCTGATTCACTCCGACGCCATAGCCACGCTTCCGGCATATGCCGCGGATGCTTTTTCCCGCGTGCTTAGTCTCACCTCCTGTCCGGTGCCGCTGAACCTGCCCGACTTCTCCTTGTCCATGGTTTGGCACGCCCGGCTGCATCATGACCCCGGTCACTCCTGGTTCCGAACGATGGTCGCCGAGGTGATCAGCAAGCTGCATGCTTCGTACGGCTCGCGCCGCAGCGCGCCGGAAGGTCGCCGACGTCGACAAGGTAGGCAAGGAAAGCCGGACAGTCGCAGCGTCGGTCGCATAGGCCGCTAAGATATCGATCCTGTTCATGACGTGAATGAAAAGGCACCATTTCCGTCATAGCGGCCGGCGGCCTATCTGTCGCGCATGATGAAGCTGCAAGACGATAAGTCCGACGAAGTCTCCTCAAATTCCCCTGGAGGAAAAAGATGCGCAAGCAAGCAATACTGCCAGTGATGCTCATGCTCCTGGCGTTCTATGCCGGCTATGGGGAGCATGCGGCGGCACAAGCCACTACGCAGAGCTTCGCCAAGCCAGAACTCGTTCGGCCTTTCCGCGTTGAGATCGATCAGAAGCGAATCGACGCGATCCTGCAGCGCGTGCAAACGGCAAAGCTAATCAGATGCCGCCGACGTCCGCGGGGAAGGCCGCATGGGAGACGGGTGCGGACATTCAATGGCTGGAGGGCCTGCGTCAGTACTGGACGACGCAGTTCAACTGGCCGGCCGCAGAGGCTCGGTTGAATCGGTACCCGCAGTACAAGGCGCGCGTAGATGGCGTGGACATCCACTTCTATTACGTGAAGGGAGAGGGCTCGAACCCGCTGCCCCTCTTGCTCACGCATGGATGGCCTGGCTCCGTCGTCGAATTCCTCGACGTCATCGGACCGCTCACCGAGCCCTCCAAACACGGTGGCCGGGCAGACGACGCGTTCACCGTGATCATCCCGTCGCTTCCTGGATATGCCTTCTCGGGTTTGCCGACAGACATGAACATCTGGATCACGACGGCGCTTCTGTGGCAAAGGCTGATCACAGAAGTGATCGGCCACGAGCGCTACGTTGCCCAGGGCGGTGATGTGGGCTCGGAGATCACAGTGCTCCTTGCCCATCACTTTCCGCGCAGCGTCAAGGCCATTCACCTTAACCTACTTCCTTGGGGAGATACCCCGGCGGACCGGCAGACGCCGGAGGAGAAAGTGTGGGCGACGACCGGCGATGCCTACATGGCGGCCGAGTTCGACTACCTCAGGCTACAGGTGAATAAGCCCATGATGCCCTCCGTCGCGCTCGCAGATAGCCCGATAGGCACCGCGGCTTGGATTGCGGAGAAGTTCTACGCTTGGTCCGACAACGATGGCGACCTCGACAAGACCTTCTCGAAGGATCACCTCCTCACCAACATCATGCTCTATCTCCTGAGCGATAGCGGCGTCGAGGGGAGTTTCCGGTTCTACCGGGCCATTCGCGACGAGCTCCGGTGGACGTTCGTGCCTGGCAAGATTGACGTGCCCACGTCGGTGGCGCTGTTCCCGCGCGAGTACCCGATGGGTCGACCGCCCCTGGAGACGGCAAAGCGTTGGTACAACATTGTTCGTTACACCGACATGCCGCGCGGCGGTCATTTCGCTGCGCTCGAGCAACCCGATCTCTTCGTCAAGGACCTGCGCGAAAGCTTTCGGTCTGCCCGCTGAGCGTCACAAGAATTGGTTCGAGCATGAACAACGAAGTGATGACTTCCTCGAGGCACTCGTTGCTGGCCCGCCTAAGGGAAACATGAGCGCGGTTGACCGGCGGAGTCGCCAGCATAACGCAGTATCTGAGGAGAGTAATGATGTCGCAAAATAGCAAACCACTCATTACCATTGTGGGCGCGCTGAGCAAGCAAGGCCGTAGCGTCGCGCATACGTTGCTCCAAAGCGGGCACTATCGCGTACGCGCTCTCACCCGCCGAGTCGACGCCCCTGAGGCGCAAAGACTTGCGTGCCAAGGCGCGGAGCTCATTACCGTACCGCTCGAGGTGGGGCACAAAAAAGACCTCGTGGATGCATTTCGGGGCTCACATGGCATGTTTCTGATGACACCGATCATCGCACCCCCAGCGACGAACGAGACGGATCTTGGCAAGCAGCAGGCGGATGCAGCCGTTGAAGCAGGTGTGCAACACATCGTTTTTAGCAGCCTGGAAAACGTAGAAAAAATTACAGGGGGCAGGAAGTGGGTCCCACACTTCACCGACAAGGCCAAAGTTGAGGAGTACATTCGCACGCTGCCCGTCGCCAGTTCGTTTATTTACATGGCATTTTTTTATACCAATCTGCTCGAATATTTCCCACCGCGCATGGATGGCGACACGTTGCTATTCCCCATTTATCTGCCTGAAGACTTCCGCGCGCCGTTTGTCGATCCGTGGACCGCGCCGGGTCCTGCGGTTTTGGAGATCTTCTCCAACCCTGACAAATACACCGGCAAGTCTCTGCCGGTGATCGGTGACATCATCTCTCCCGAGGAGATAGTCGAGACGTTTACGCGCGTCACCGGAAAAAAGGCCGCCTACCGTTCGGCATTCACACGCGAGGGCTTCCTTCACTACTTCCCAGCGTTCGGTGAACTGGTTGTGCGCGAGATTTTGGGGATGGTCGAGTACGCGGTGGAATACGGTTACTATGGCAAAGACCGCGATCTGCTGTGGAGTCGGCAAGTGAACCCGAGCAGTCTCAGCTGGGAGCAGTTCCTGCGTACAACCGAGTGGCAGGGACAAGCGCAATCTTTCGCGGCCTGATCCACGTTGGCTTAAGGGCAGAGGGCTGGCGAGGAATCGGTAGCAACAATGAGTGTCGATATGCACACGCGACGCGCTCCGGTGACTAGTTCGACGAGAGGGCCCGCAGAATTGCCGGATCGACGCCGGCACGTTGGGCCATGTCGATCGCGAGCTGCGTGCACGGCCCGCAATCCTCCGACATGGCGCCGACGATTCCGGCGGCACAATAGACGGCGAGTGGGACGTCTTTGCGGTAGCTGCCGATGCCGGTCACCTTGCTGAAAGCCAGTAGCGCGCGCGGATCGGCATCGAGGACGTCGCGCAAGTAGCTCGCATCATAGCTCCACGTGCGCTCGAACTTGTCGATCCACCGCCGCAGAATCCATTTGATCATCGCTCTTCTCCTTCTTTGGCTTTATGCCATGGCGCAATGGCGACCAGGCGATCCAGAGCGCCAGAACCGGCGGCAAAAAGACGGTGGGGGCGTCGACCAACAATTGGTGCGCGTGCTCGCCCCGGTCGCGGCCTCCCAAAGGTGGACCGCCGCGTGGAGCACCAGGAACGACGCGCCAGCCCGCGCCGCCGACCGCGCCGTAGGCCGCTTTCGCGAACCAGACCAGCGCCGCTCCGGCGACGACATAGGCGATGCCAATGTCACGGACGAAATGCACGTTGAACGGCCCGGTGTCGACAACCCCGGGCACCATTGCGTACCAGTTCGCCGGAACTACCAGCATGGCCAAGCCGTTGGCCGCCAACCCTTATTCGAGGACCCAGGCTACCAAACTGCGCATGTCGCCAAACTGCGCATGTCGATCGTCTCCTGCCTTTAATACCGCTTCCACATCAAAGTGAGTTGGGCCAGTATCGGAACGATGGTCGGCGTTTCGTCGCTGTGCCGACCTCGATTCAAGCAGCTATGGAAGCGGTATAAGACGAGGTGAGAGAGGCGATTGTGACATGAGCCAAACAGCCGGGCCGGGCGAAGTCGGACAGTTGGTTCGGGGGCAGAAGAGTTAAAAGGCGCGCCCCTTCTCCGCTGACCCTTCGGCGATGGCTGCAGAGCTTCGGAATGGAATGTGATGAATTGGCCGGATCGTTATGGTCTGTTTACGCCGCCTAAGCGCTCGCAGGGTCGATATGTCGAAGACGATTGCCATCGTGGGCTCTGCCCTGTTTTTTGTCGTCGCGCCCCTGGTGGTCGCCGGGTTGATCCCATGGTGGATCACGCGGTGGGAATTTCTGCCAGCGCTTCTCGGCGTCGAGCTGACCCGCGTTGCCGGGCTTACGTTGATAGTGATCGGGGTGCCGGGACTAGTGGATTCGTTTGCGCGGTTTGCATTAGAGGGGCTTGGCACGCCCGCACCGATCGCGCCGACACGAAAACTCGTGGTGACAGGTCTCTATCGCTACGTGCGAAATCCGATGTACGTCGCGGTCGTTGCGGTCATTTTGGGCCAGGCCCTTTTATTCGGCGATTGGCGGCTACTTTGGTACGGCGCCCTGTGCTGGATTGCTTTTCACATCTTTGTTGTGATCTACGAAGAACCGACGCTCAGGCGAACATTTGGGATGGACTATGACGCCTTTCGGGTCAATGTTCCGCGTTGGATTCCACGGCTGACGCCTTGGCGAGCCGTCTGAGGCCGAGCCGGAGTCGCGTTTCTGCAATCGGAGACAAACCGACCGGGAGCAGCGATGCGTCGTGAGGAGCGATCCGACCCTCAGGTGGTACAGCCCGCCCACCACGGACATTCCGTTGCAGGACTCGTCGAGCAAGGAACTTTGGAGCTAGCGCTTACCGGTGCTGGTTGCCGCGAGCCCATACCGAATTCTCAAACTGCACAAGCGGGATCTCATGCCAGGCCACAAGTCTTCCCGCGCCGCCCCAAAGCCCCGTGTCATCGCGCTCATCAGGGCCGCCGATGCCAATGGTTGACCACGATGCTCGCGGAAAACCGGACGATCCCCTCTCATACTGCAAACCACTTCGACAAACGCCGCAAGCGAAGGCAGACTAAGCTGATTCATGACCGCAGGGTGCTTTGTTCGCCCTAATTCTGTCCACACTAATGCCAAAGAGTTCATAGTCTTTCGAGGGACCAAGGGATTTTCCCGGCCTGCAATAGCGGTGAATAATCCGCGAAAGCAAATCGCCAAGCTGCGCGAAAGGCGGTCGAGTCGAAAGGCGCCGCCCCTAGGTTCGCGCTGCCTTTACCGGAGAGCATCATGATCGATCACGTGGGATTTTCGGTGTCGGACTATGCGCGGGCAAAGTCCTTTTATGAAAGGGCGTTGGCGCCGCCTGGCTACACGTTGGTTATGGAGGTGACCGCTCAGCAGACCGGGCAACCAGCCGCCGGTTTTGGCGGCGGCGGCAAACCTGACTTTTGGATCGGCGGCGAAGGTAAGCTGGAAAAGCCGGTGCACATCGCGATCGTCGCAAAGGATCGGCCAACGGTGGATGCGTTCTACCGAGCGGCGCTTGCGGCAGGTGGAAAGGACAATGGCCCCCCGGGCCTTCGCCTGCACTACCATGCGAATTACTACGGTGCTTTTGTGCTCGATCCCGATGGGCACAATATCGAAGCGGTCTGTGATGCTCCAGCTTAGGCAGTCGCTGACGTTGCTGTGGTCTCGACGCCGACTTCCGCAATTGGCCCGGTACTGCCGACTTGGGCGTTGCGGCAAGTCTTCGGCTATCAGGGGTACACCGGTCGTGGTGCTAACGCAGTCAAGAAGGCAGCCCCTGACCCATCTCGGACGTGAGATGGTTGATTTTGCTGCGGTGCACGGAGCATGAAACTGCTAGCCTTTCTGATTGGGCTCATGAAATTTCATGCATGTGCCAGATGGCTTGAACGTCTTATCCTCGCTCTTCGACCAACCGCCGCCACACACAGCTCAGGCGGCGCTTGACGGTCCTGGCACACCGCCGCGAAGATCAGCGCCGCGCGAGGAGCACGCCGATGCCAGACGATCCTGCCCTGGAGATTGGGCAATCCAAGGCCAAGGTCTTCATTTCCTACAGCCGCAAGGACATCGAGTTCGCCGACCGGCTTGACGCTGCTCTGCGGGGTCGTGGCTTCGAGCCGCTGATCGACCGCACAGACATCTACGCCTTCGAGCAATGGTGGGACCGCATCCAGGCGCTAATCGGTCGTGCCGACACCGTGGTCTTCGTCATCAGTTCCGATGCGGTCGCTTCGGAGATAGCGCTCAAGGAGATTGCCGAGGCTGATGCGCGCCGGCTGCTGCTAGTCTTAGTCTAGTCTAGCTCAGACATCTCGCTACTCCTGGCTGTTGCTATTGTGAAATTTGCGCGGGCTACACGCGCCCCGGCTTCCGCCGGGTGCGCGTGCACGGGTAGCCGCTAGACGAGCGTTGCTCCCTCTCTCTCGGCCAATACGCGGTCCTCGGGCGAGACCTGGGTCGGGTCACCACCGGGGAGTGACCCCCACTGGCGCAGCAGCTCGCCGATGTCTGTCCGCTCCAGATGCTTGAACTGTTCGGGCAGCTCAAGCGCTTGGCCATCGCGCAGCACGACAGCCGAATTAACCAAGGCACGGATGTCGTACTGCGATCCCCACACCTCCGGCACGGCCCTTTGGACGTCGAGCAAGGTATAGACGGCTTCCATCCCTGTCCGTATGGAGTACTCGGTTGTGTAGATACAGTCCCGCACCGTCTCGGCAAACTGGCCGATGAAGGCGAAGTTGACAGCGTGCTCAGGTACCACGGCCGGCCGGTCGCCGGCACGACGCGGCAGAAAGAACGCCACGCAGAAGGGCAACGTGCAGGGGTTGCAGATCACCGAGTTCGCCAGGTTAGGGATCTCGGCGACCGGCACCCCCATGTGGTAGAGCCATTCCTGAGCGATCTCCTCGCCGGTGCACTCCAACATCGGCTTCGGCACGAGGTTGCCAGGCTTGGCGGGGTAGAGACCGATGATCCAGCTGACGACCTCATCGGGCCGCTGCTCCTTGAAGTGGGGCTGCCGCTCGCCGTTCCATGAGATTGCCCATCCGGAGTCGCGGAAGGTCAAGTTGCCGCCGGTGAAGAAATGGCCGTCGCGCACGAACGGGTTGCGCTGGCAGATCTTCTGGATGTAGTCGGCCACCTTGCCGGGACCGAAGCTCACAGTCGCCGTCATCTGGGTCGAGTCACGGATGTTGGTGCAGAACTTGTCCGGCCGGCCGAAAGAGGGATGCTGCTTGGCGATGTTGCGCCAGAGTGCCCAGATGCTGCCCTCGCGAATCTCGGTGTCGAACTTGGCAGGGGTATGCTGATCGCCCCAGGAGGAGTTCTCGACCGGAGAGCCGATGGTCATGAAGACCAGGTCGTTCTCGGTAAGGTCGAGCGCACCGCGCATCCCGGCGGTGAGCCATTCTATGCGGCGGGCCACCTTGCGGTGGGCAGTGATATCGAAAAGCACGTTGGTGACCCGGGTGTCGTATACGAAGGTGACCCCGTGCCCCTCCAACCATTTGACCCACGGGGCGATGAAGGACTCGTACTGGTTGTAGCGAGTGAACGTGATGCCGGAAAGATCGTGCATCCCGCTGAGCATGTGGACGAAGCGATTGAGATAGAGCTTCAGCTCGAGCGCGCTGTGGCAGGGAATCATCGCGAACATCGTTTTGAAGAAGAGCCAGAAATTGCTGTCCAGGAACTCCTGACCCACGACGTCGCTGACCTTCTTGTCGTAGAGGTCCTCGTTAGGGGTGATGAATAGCGTCGCCATCTCGCGCTGCGCCCGAGGCGACATAATCATCTTGTCGGCCATGGGGATTGGCTCGCCGCGATTCCAGGTGGCGCGGCGCAAGGTGTAGGTGGGGTCTTCCTTGTTGAGCCAGTAGAACTCGTCAAGCACCGAGGCGCCCTTCACCTCGATCGATGGGATCGAGCGCATCAGGTCCCACAGACACTCCATGTGGTCCTCCAGCTCTCGGTCGCCACGGATGCGGTATCCGGTCGCGCTGTGCTTGATCCCGTCCATCGCGCCGCCAGGCAGCTTGGCCGCTTCGAAGATTTTGATCCGTCGGCCGTCCATCTGCCCGTCACGGACGAGGAAGGCGGCAGCAGCCAGCCCCGCCAGCCCAGCACCGACAATATAGGCCGACTTCTCGTCTACGCCCTTCGGCTTGCGGGGGCGGGCAAATGCTTCATAGTTGCCACTGCTGTAGTACATGGTGATCTCCTTACTTGGTCAGCACTTTCGCTTGGCGGATCGGTAACTTTAGTTGAGCGACCCGATCGATCGCCGAGCAGCAACACGCCGCCCACGACAATTGCTGCCCTCGCCGTGGAGAGAAACAGCTCTCGGGGGTATTTCGTGCACCGGGCAGGGTTACATGCGGGTTCCCCGCGTGAAATCAGGGTTTGCCCTACTCCTTTGGCAAAATTCGCGGTGTCTCTTCAGCTCAGGCAAATGGACGCTTGTGGCACATTGCCTCCGACGAGGGCCGCCCTCATCACGGGTCGCAATCACCACTCCGCGGCCTCGGGTGTGATCGGCGAGGCGGCCACAGGGTACGACGGCTACACCTGGCGGCCGAGGGGACGCGGCTTAGGCGCAGTGCACTCCGAGCCGCTCGGCCATCATGACCGGACGATTCTCTATCCGGTCGGGCACCCATTTCGTGCCGTTAGTCGGTGGGCTCGAAGAGCTCACACCTGGGGATG
>Ga0126376_10002407_pt1 | contig 10554 bp, 6 predicted proteins | sample PanSoiMetPlot_15_FD_92760 | JGI IMG/M metagenome (GOLD analysis project Ga0126376, IMG submission 92760) | Tropical forest soil microbial communities from Panama - MetaG Plot_15 | ecosystem: Environmental > Terrestrial > Soil > Tropical forest > Bulk soil | place: Panama | collected 2016-02-17 | reverse complement strand
TTTCGTGATCGAATAATATTTAGCCTTGCGATTGTTTTCCGACGCCCCCCACTCCGCAGAGATCCATTTCCGCTGCTGCAGCCTCAGGAGCGAGGTATAGACCGTTCCCTCATTCAATTGCAGAACCTGCTCGCTAACCTGCTCGATCCGGCGGGCGATGCCATAGCCGTGCTGCGGCCCGAGCGCGTCGAGAACTTTCAGGACCATCAGGTCTAGCGTTCCCTGGAGGACTTCCGATTTTTGCTCTTCTGTTTTCTGTTCTTTGGACATAGCAAAGAAGATACGCTTCTTCCATTGGAATGTCCATATGTGAAGGATAAAGATGCGGCGAGAAAGCAAGGAAGATCAAAATGAGAGTTAGCCCGGATTTCTCATTGGTCTGAATAAAAAAGCTCCTTCTTGTGGTAATAAGTCTCTTGTGAATCAAAAACTTGTTCCCACCAGAAGGAGCAAACCAAATGCAGACAGAGTGTAGGAATGAAAAGCTCGAGTTTCAAGCTTGCGGAGCGAGGCAGGTGGTGGCCGAGTTCAATGGGGGCACGATCACATCCGACGGCGGTGTGCTGTTGCTCAAAGAGGTCGGGGCGAAGCGGAAGATCATCAAACAATTCGCCGCCTGCTTCACCGACCATCGCGATCCGAAGCTGATCGAGCATACGGTTGAAGAGTTGTTAGGGCAACGCATTTATGGTGTGGCGCTCGGATACGAAGACCTCAATGATCACGACTTGTTGAGGCGGGACCCGCTGTTGGCCGCAGCCGTCGGCAAGATTGATCCTGAAGGGCAAGAGCGACGACGGGAGGCTGATCGAGGCGCTGCCTTGGCCGGCAAGAGCACGCTCAATCGCTTGGAGTTGCGCTCGGATGATCCGGCCAAGGACGGCCGCTACAAAAAGATCGCTCTGGATGAGAAGAAGGCGGATGATTTTTTCATCAACGTCTTTACGCAAGCGCACGAAGAGGCGCCGAAGTTGATCGTCATTGATCTGGACGCGACTGACGATCCGTTGCACGGCAAACAAGAAGGACGCTTCTTTCATGGCTACTATCGGGAATACTGCTATCTGCCGCTGTATTTCTTCTGCGGAGATTTCCTGCTCTGCGCGCGGTTGCACACGGCTGAGAAGCGGCCTGGCAGTCGGGCGCTCGATGAGATCAAGCGGATTGTGAAGCGTGTGCGCGAAGACTGGCCTGAGGTAGAAATCTGGTTTCGGGACGATTCGGACTTTTCGCGTGATGAGATCATGACTTGGTGCGAGCAGACTGAGGGTGTTCAATACCTCTTCGGCCAAGCCAGGAACCAACGCCTGGAAAAGTTGCTTGCAGCAGAGATGGCGGAAGCGAAAAAGGAGTTCGGAGCGACAGGCCGAGCGGCGCGTGTCTTTGGGGACTTTCAGTATCAGAGGCTGGAGAGTTGGAGTCGAGAACGGCGAGTAGTAGGCAAAGCCGAGCATTTGGAGAAAGGCGCCAACCCGCGTTTCATCGTCACCAGCCTGAGCCGTGAAGAGTACCCGGCGCAAACCTTGTATGAAGATCATTACTGCGAGCGTGGGGAGATGGAGAATCGAATCAAGGAACAACAATTGGAGTTGTTCGCGGATCGGACTTCGACCCACTATCTGAAGTCGAATCAAGTGCGGCTGTGGCTCTCGAGCGTGGCCTATGTCTTGATGAACGAGATGCGGCGCTTGGGGCTGGCTGGAACCGAGATGGAGCAGGCGCAGTGCTCAACGATTCGATTGAAGCTGCTCAAGATCGGCGCGCAAGTGCGAGTCACGGTGCGCCGCGTGGTAGTGCGGCTGGCGAGTAGCAATTGACCGCGGCGATCTGAGGAGAGGTGTCCTCGCAACCCTAAACAATAAGAGGTCACAAGCCTCTCAGACCGCCGCAAATCCAAAATAAAGCTGCTTGGCGCCAGGGGGCAGATCAAACTGACTCGCTCTTGGGCCACTGAGCGAGTAGAGACCGCGCTCTCAACGGTTCGTCAGAGCGCTAATGAGAAATCCGGGCTAAATCAGAGAGCATATGATTGCTCGCGAGCGCAAGCGGCAAATTATGCGGACAACCGCATTCTCTCGAGCGCGGCGCAGCGCCTTACGGAAATTTTCGACTTTTGCTGATCTTCTGCGGCTACGGCCGCCTGATGTGCGGAAGGTCTCCGACCTTCCGGGAAGAGGGCGCTGTTATCTAATGGGCTGCGCCGGGGGCTTAGCCCAATAAAAAATCCCGCAGCCTCCGGACCGGAAGGGCATAGCCAATTCCGCACATCAGGCGACCGTAGCCGCAGCGCAAGCCATAACCGCGCGCCTCAACATGACAAATCATCCCAGCAAGGGGCGTTAGCGCAGACCGAGATCTTTTTTTCGCAAGGCTGTAGACACTCTACAGGGCATTGATGTAGGATATCTACATCCCAAATTCTATGAAAGGAAACGCAAATGAAAGCGCGCTATCAAAACCGAATTGAGTTGTTGCAGGGGACGCTCGACATGCTCATCCTGCAGACGCTGCAATGGGGACCACGGCATGGTTACGGCATCAGTCAGGCGATCCGGGCCAACTCCAGCGACGCCCTGCAGGTAGACACCGGCTCGCTCTATCCGGCGCTGCATCGGCTGGAGCGCCAGAAATGGATCAGTTCGAAATGGACAGTTTCCGAGAACAATCAACGAGTCAAGATCTACCGCCTGACGGCTGCCGGAAAAAAACAGTTGGCGGCTGAACGCTCGCGCTGGGCGCAGCTCACGGAGGCTGTCGAGGGCATTCTGAACCCGGCGAGAAAGGAGAGTAAGGCATGAAGTTACCAGGATGGCGACGACGACGGCGCGAGGAAGAGATGGAAGAAGAGATCCAGGGACATCTGGAGATGGCGATCCGTGATCGTATGGAGCGGGGCGAAAGCGCGGAGGAGGCCGAATCAGCGGCGCGGCGCGAGTTCGGGAACGTCGGACTGATCAAAGAGACCACGCGCGGGATGTGGGGATTTGGCGCTTTGGAGACATTCTGGCAAGACGTTCGTTATGGCGCGCGAATGTTATTGAAGCAGCCTGGCTTCACGTTGATGGTCATACTCACGCTCAGCCTGGGCATTGGCGCGAATACGGCTATTTTCAGTGTGGTCAATTATGTTCTGCTGCGTCCTTCGACCGTAGCGCAGCCTGAGCAACTGTTGCGTATTATTCTTAAGCTCGGTAGGGGCAACTACTTCTCTTACCCGAACTACCGTGATATGGCGGAAGGGGCGCACGCATTCTCCATGCTGGCCGCGCAAACCGCGCGCCAACTCAATTTTGGGCATGGAGATACGGTGGGAAGCGTTTACTGCGAGTTTGTGACTGGCAATTTTTTCCCGGCGTTAGGGGTTCCCGCCGCTCACGGACGCGCGTTTGGGATGGAGACTGACGACGCGTCGGGCGCGCATCCAATAGTCGTACTGAGTCACGGATGCTGGCGGCGTCGCTTCGGCGCCGATGCCGGGATGGTGGGCCAGACAATCACGCTGAACGGGCGTCAGTTCACCGTGGTCGGAATCATGCCCGAAGGGTTTCGCGGGACGTGGCCTTTCGGTATCGCGCCTGAAATCTGGGCGCCGATGAGGACGCTGCCGCAGGTCCAGGGGGGAGGGGATTTCTTTAGTGATCGGGGCCGGGGGGTGGGGGTGGATGTGTTTGGCCGATTGAAACCCGGGGTGAGCGCGGCGCAAGCTCAGGCGGAGGTCAGCCTTGGCGCCAAGCGGCTGGCGGAAACTTATCCCGACGTGAATCGTGACCTCAAAGGCGCCGAGGTTCATCCGCTCAGCGACTTTCCTGATGTTATTGAGCGCGGCGTTCGGTTCTTCGTAGCCATGATTACCGCAATCGCCGGACTGGTGTTGCTGCTTGTTTGCGCCAACGTCGCCAATTTATTGTTGTCGCGCGCCGTGTTGCGCCGCCAGGAAGTGGCGATTCGGCTGGCGCTCGGCGCGGGCCGCCGTCGCGTGATTCGCCAATTTCTCACGGAGAGCGTGATGCTCGCGCTCGCGGGCGGAGCGGCCGGATGTCTACTCGCGCTCTGGGTCACTTCCCTGCTGCGCTCTTTCCGTCCTCCTACGTCGGATCCGATCGAAATCAATGTGACGCTGGACTCCCGCGCGCTGGGCTTCACGCTGGCGGTCTCCGCGCTCTCGGGGTTGCTGTTCGGACTGGCGCCGGCGTGGCAAGCTACCAAAGTCGACCTCGTCCCGATGTTGAAGGATGACCGGCGAGGCGGGAGGCGGTCGCGGTTCGGCGCGAGTAACCTGCTGGTCATTTCTCAGGTGGCGGTTTCGCTGCTCTTGCTGATCTGCGCCGGGCTGTTCACGCGCAGCTTGCAAAACGTCCACAATGTGGCCCCCGGCTTTGAGATCGACAATGCGCTTACTGTCACGTTGAACCTCGGAGAGCTCGGATATGACGAAGCGCGTCGCAGAGTGTTTTACCAGAACCTGCTCGAACTGATCGAGCAAGCGCCGGGCGTGAGACAGGCGAGCCTGGCCCAAATCATTCCGTTGAAGACGGATTGGGCCCTCACTGCCGACGTAGCCGTCGAAGGTTATGACGCGCCAGGCGGGAATTACCCGGATATCCTCTTCAACACGGTGGGGCCGCGTTATTTTGAGACGATGGGCATTCCGGTTCTGGCCGGGAGAGAATTCAACCGTCAGGACGACAAAGGGGCGCCGCCCGTCGTCATCGTTAATGAAACAATGGCGAGACGCTTCTGGCCGGGGACGCAGTCCGCTCTGGGGCGACGATTGCGACTACAGGAAAGGGGCGGCGCCTTCAGCCCTTACTATGAGGTCGTGGGCGTCGTCAAAGACATCATGTACCGCTCGTTGGGCGAAGAAGCTCGGCCGTTCTTCTATGTGCCCGCGCCGCAAAACTACCGTCAACAGATGGCGCTGCACGTGCGCACAATCGGAGAGCCGGGCTTACTGCGAAGCGCAATGCGCGACCGCGTCCTGGCGCTGGACAAAAACTTGCTCGTCGAAGTCGCGACGATGCGCGAAAACCTGGCGATAGCCTTTTTGCCGGCGCGCGTGGCGGCGATAACCCTGGGATTGATCGGCCTCTTCGGTCTGAGCCTGGCCGTAGTGGGAATCTATGGCGTAATCTCCTACGCCGTGTCGCAGCGGACGGGCGAGATCGGCCTGCGGATGGCGCTGGGCGCGCAGCCGCGCGACATCTTGCGGCTGGTGATCGGAAAAGGAATCTCGTTAACCTTGATCGGCGTCGTGTTGGGAGCCGCGCTCGCCCTGGCGCTCACGCGCTTTCTGACCAGTTTGCTGGTCGGCGTGGGCGCGGCAGACCCGCTGACCTATCTGGCGGTTCCCTTATTGCTGACGTGCGTAGCGCTCCTGGCATGCTGGATCCCGGCGCGGCGAGCGACGAAGGTGGATCCGATGATTGCGCTCCGATGTGAATGATTACGCGCTGAAGGTTGATTCAAGGATGAGCAAATCTGAGGGCAAGCAGATCTTCAATGGAGGTGAGATATGAGATTTCCACTGTGGCGCCGTCATCTGCGGGACGAAGAACTCGAAGAAGAGATCCAGGCCCATCTCGAAATGGCGAAGCGCGACCGGATGGAGCGAGGTCAGACGGCCGAGGAGGCCCAGGAGTCTGCGCGACGGGAATTCGGCAATGTCGGCCTTGTTAAAGAGGTGACGCGAGAGATGTGGGGAGTCAGATCAATCGAGACGCTCTTTTTCCATACGCTGGGTGTGCAATCCGTGCTGGGGCGCGTCTTCACGACCACGGACGATCAGCAGGGGTGCGGCGCGGCGGGACTGGTCATCAGCTATACGTTCTGGCAGCGCGAATTCGGCGCCGACGCGAATGTCATCGGGCGTAAGCTCACGCTGGCTGAGCGCCAATTTGAAATCATCGGCGTCACGCCTCCCTGCTTCTTCGGTATGGAGGTGGGGCGGTCTTTCGATCTGGCGGCGCCGCTCTGCGCCGTTCCGCTCGTGCAGGGCCATGACAGGGCTCTTTCCGGCCCATTCTGGTGGTTAACGGTCACGGGCCGTCTGAAACCGGGGTGGTCGCTGGAACATGCCACTGCTCACACGCGGGCGATCTCGCCCGGCGTCTTTGAAGCGTCGCTGCCTCCAAATCACCCGACTGCCTATGTGAAAGATTATCTGGCGTCCAGGTTGAACGCCGTTCCTGCAGGGGCAAGGATTTCCGAGTTGCGTGAAAACTACGAACAGTCGCTCTGGCTGCTGTTGGCGATTGCCGGGTCGGTGCTGCTCGTCGCCTGCGCCAATCTGACGAACTTGTCGCTGGCGCGGGCGAGCGCGCGGGAACGTGAAATCGCCGTGCGGCAGGCGCTGGGAGCGACGCGGACCCGGCTCATTCACCAATTGCTGGTCGAGAGCCTGTTGTTGGCGGCGGCTGGCGCGGCGCTGGGCGCTGGGCTGGCGCAGGCGCTGAATCGGTTCCTCGTCGCCTTCCTTAGTACAAGAGATAACCAGATCTTTCTGAACCTGTCGCTGGATTGGCGGGTACTTGGTTTTGCGGCAGGACTGGCCGCCCTGACCTGTCTTACGTTCGGACTCGCGCCTGCGATTCGCGCGACGCGGATGGAACCGGGCGCAGTAATGAAGACTGGCGGGCGCGGGCTGACGGCGAGCAGGGAACGCATCAGTTTGCGGCGGGCGTTGGCGGTGGCGCAGGTCGCGCTCTCGCTCGTGCTGGTAGCGGGAGCGATCCTGTTTTCGCGCAGTCTGGTCAAATTGCTGACAGTGGACACGGGCTTTCGGCAGGAAGGCGTTCTGACCGCGGAAGTGTTTTTCCAACGATTGAATCTGCCGCCTGATCGCTTTCCGGCTTTCAAAGAGGACTTGCTCGACCGCCTCCGAGCGATTCCGGGAGTGGATTCGACTGCCCTCACGTATGAGATCCCGCTCCGCGGCGGGGCGAATGCTAATGTCTGGATGGAAGGCGCGGATGCGCGGCAAGGGATGAAGTCAAACCTCGGCCGGGTCGGCCCCGATTACTTCAAGACGCTGCAAATCCCGCTGCTGACCGGGCGGGAATTCGATGCGCGCGACAAGGTCGGCGCGCCGAACGTGGCGATTGTGAACGAGGCCTTCGCACGAAAATTCTTAAATGAAGTTTGCAACAAGTCCATCCAGGCTTCGATGCGGCACGCTTGCTGACAGCGCGCATCGATCTGCCGTTCCCTAAATATGCGGACGCGCAGCGGCGAACCGATTTTTCCGATCAACTGCTCGAACGCCTCAAGGCATTGCCGGGCGCTCAATCGGTCGGGATGATCTCAGAATTGCCACTGAGCGGCCAGCTCAACGACACCTTCTTCACCATCGAAGGCCAACCGCCGCAGAATCCCCAGCAAAAGAACAACGCCAATATTCGACTTGTTAGCGCAGGTTATTTCGCGACCATGAAGATTCCCAGGCTGCAAGGCCGCGAGTTCACTGAACGAGAAGCCAGAGAGGCCGGCCAAGTGATTATCATCAATCAGGCGTTGGCGCAGCAGTTCTTTCCCGGCGCAGACCCGCTGGGCAAGCGCTTGCTGATCGAAACCGGCGAACCCAATCCGCAACCAAGAGAGATCATCGGCATCGTCGGCGACGTGCGACATTTCGGACTCGGACAGGGATTGCCCGCCGAGATGTACATTCCATCGCTGCGCTCCCCATGGATGAATCTGGTCGTGCGAACGACTACCGATCCAATCGCCCTGGCCGCAGCCGTGCGCCGCGAGGCGCTGACCGTTGATCCTGATCAGCCCATCTCCAATCTCAGAACAATGGAGCGACTTGTGGCTTCTTCCGTCGCGCAGCCGCGCTTCCAGACGCTACTCCTGGCCGTCTTTGCAACCGTAGCGCTGCTGCTGGCGGTAGGCGGGATTTATGGGGTGATGTCGTATTCCGTGTCGCAGCGCACCCACGAGATCGGCGTGCGCATGGCGCTGGGAGCGAAAGCTCATGACGTACTCAAGTTGGTCGTCGGACAAGGAATGAAACTCGTGTTAAGCGGCGTCGCTGCCGGTCTGTGCGCGGCCTTCGCGCTGACACGCGTCATTGCCAGCTTGTTGTTCAACGTGAGCGCGACCGATCCGGCGACCTTTGCAATGGTCGCAATGCTTGTGATCGGCGTCGCCCTGATTGCGAGCTACCTTCCAGCCCGGCGCGCGACGAAGGTTGATCCGTTACAGTCACTTCGCCACGAATGACTCCAAGTACGCTTCGATCACAAAAAGCGGCGATTTGGAGATTGAAAGTAAAGGAGTAGGGATGATCCATTATTTGCGCGTCCTCGTGACGAGGCTTCGGGGATTGTTCGGAGATCGCGGAGCGGATCGAGAGCTTGAGAACGAGGTCGAGACGCATCTGCGCCTGCTCACCGAGCGATATGTCCGTCAGGGAATGACCGAGGCCGAGGCCTCCTGGGCAGCGCGACGCCAGTTCGGAAACGTCACATTGTTGAAGGAGGCGAACCGCGAGATGCATGGAATCAGATTTATCGAGACATTCGTTCAGGATATTCGGCATGGACTGTGGATGCCGAGGAGGAATCCCGGCTTCACTTTCGTCGCCGTGCTGACGCTGGCGCTGGGGATCGGGGCGAACACGGCGATCTTCAGCGTCGTCTATGCGGTGCTGCTGCGCCCGTTGCCTTTCAAGGAACCGGAGCGATTGATAACGCTCCAGTCAGTAGATGTCCGCCGAAGCGATAGCCACAGCAGTGTTTCTTATCCGAACTTTGTGGACTGGCCCGCACAGAGCGAAAGTTTTGAGCGGCTGGCGGCTTTCCGTGAGCGCAACTTCACGCTTTCGTGCGGCGATGAGCCAGTGCGCCTGAACGGTCGTCGGCGTGATGCCCGCCGGGTTTCAGTTTCCGATTGCGGCTGAATCTGCCGAGCTGTGGACGACCGTCGCTTATGACTCGACCGGCAAGTCTCCGATGACGGCTAATCGCGGTCTGAGTTATCTGCACGTGATCGGGCGGCTCAAACCGGGGGTTAACATCGCGCAGGCGCAAGCAGAGATGAGCGCTGTCGCGCGCCGTCTGGAGCGGCAATATCCCAATGAGAATGCCCATCAAGGGGTGCGCCTTGTGTCCGAGTTCGATCAGTTGGTAGGCGATGTGCGGAGGCCTTTGTTGGTGCTCTTTGGGGCAGTCGGATTTGTCTTGTTGATCGCCTGCGCGAACGTCGCCAATTTGCTGCTCGCGCGTGCAACGGCGAGGCGACGCGAAATGGCCGTTCGTTCCGCTCTGGGCGCGAGTCGTGGACGTGTCGTCCGGCAACTGCTTACGGAAAGCATCCTGCTAGCGCTGGCCGGCAGTGGTTGTGGCTGGCTGTTGGCGTTTTGGGGTGTTGAATTGCTTCTCTCCCTCAGCCCGAAAAACATTCCGCGCTTGCAAGACATTCGCCTGGATGGCCGTGCGCTCAGCTTCACGCTGCTGGTTTCGCTCCTGACGGGGGTGATCTTCGGGCTGGCGCCGGCGATGCGGGCTTCCAAAACGGAATTGAGTGAAACTCTCAAAGAAGGCGGGCGCAGCGGTCAAAACGTTCGGCACGCCGGGCTGCGCGGTGTGTTAGTGATCGCCGAGACCGCCGCCGCGGTCGTATTGATGGTCGGCGCGGGGTTGCTGCTTAACAGCCTCTGGCGCTTGTTGCAGGTCAACCCGGGCTTCGACCCGCATGGCGCGCTGACGCTGGGGATCAGCTCGCCGAACACCAGATATTCCGGGCCGCAATCCGTCGAATTTTACCAGCGCCTGCAAGCGCGCTTGCAGACCTTGCCAGGCGTGCGGGCCGCCAGCGCCAGTTGGGCGCTGCCATTGAGCGGAAGCAATCCCAGCCTCGACGTAGATATCGAAGGGCGACCCACCACACCCGCCGTGCGCGTCGAAGTAGATGCCAACCTCATCCTGCCCGATCACTTCCGCGCGATGGGCATGCGCTTGATCAACGGGCGCGACTTCGCCGCGCGCGACGACCTGCGAGGACGACCTGTAGTGATTATCAACGAAGCATTCCAGCGACGCTTTTTCCCCAACGAAGACCCGATCGGCAAACGCATCCGTCCGAGGGCTTCGAGTGGCGGGGGCGAGCCGGAGATGCGCGAGATCATCGGGATCGTCAGCGACGTCAAGAGTATTTTGACCGCGGAGGCTCAGCCCGATTTCTACGCCCCCTATGCACAGCTCCCCATCACCAAAAGCCTGACGCTCGCGCTGCGCACCGAAGCTGACCCGCGCGGCCTGATCAGCGCAGTGCGCGCCGAGGCGCAATCTCTCGACAAGGAATTACCCGTTTTCGAAATCAAGACGCTCGACCAGCATTTCAACGCGGCGGTCGCGCCTCCACGCTTCCATGCGCTCCTGCTTACGATCTTCGCGGGGATAGCATTAATCCTCACGATGGTCGGTCTCTACGGGGTGATGGCATATGCGGTCGCGCAACGCACGCACGAGATCGGCATTCGGATGGCGTTGGGCGCCCGAGCGCGTGATGTGTTGCGGCTGGTTATAAGGCAAGGGATGAGGTTGGCGCTGATCG
>Ga0126376_10002406_pt1 | contig 10555 bp, 10 predicted proteins | sample PanSoiMetPlot_15_FD_92760 | JGI IMG/M metagenome (GOLD analysis project Ga0126376, IMG submission 92760) | Tropical forest soil microbial communities from Panama - MetaG Plot_15 | ecosystem: Environmental > Terrestrial > Soil > Tropical forest > Bulk soil | place: Panama | collected 2016-02-17 | reverse complement strand
GGCGCAGCTCGGCTAGATGGGCTCCGACACCGACCTTTTCCCCAAGCTCGCGTGCGAGTCCTCTCACGTAAGTCCCAGCGCTGACTTCGGCTGTGAACCTTGCGCGATCTGCCTCGACGTTGTGAATCTCGAAGCGATGAACCAGGACTTTAACTTTCTTGAGCTCAACATCGCGATCTTTACGTGCGAGTTTGTAGGCCGGAACTCCGGCAACCTTCTTGGCGGAAAACTTTGGAGGCTGTTGCTCGATCTCGCCGGTTAACTGCTGCGCTGCACTTCGTAATTGTTCAAGTGAAACTTTAACCGGCTCCGCGGGGCCGAGCGCCTCGCCTTCGGCGTCCCAGGTATCGGTCGCAAAGCCGAACCGGATGACACCTTCGTAGGTCTTATCTGCTGCCGTATAGAACTGTGCCAGGCGCGTGAAGCGTCCAGTTAGCAGCGGCAGGACTCCAGTGGCCAGAGGATCGAGTGTTCCCAAGTGTCCGACGGAGCGTTCGCCAAGCAGACGGCGGACCCGCGCAACAACATCATGAGACGTGAGGCCTGCGGGTTTATCGATTACCAGAACGGCGTCCACGGTCGGTTTGTTATTGTGTTCTGTTGCCTTGTGACTTGGGGCAAGGTTCAACCGGGAGTTCCCTCTCAGCCTTTACTGCTGACTCTTCATGATACCCATTCGCGACGACCAGCCGAGGTTCACGACGCCTTTCATCAACTACTTGCTGATTGCGCTGAATACGCTTGTTTTCCTGTTTGAGGTTTTCGCTCTGAACCCTCAAACACGCAATGCGTTCGTGTTTCAGTTTGGCGTTGAGCCAATTCGTGTGCTCGCTGGACTTGGTCTTGTGAACGCACACGTGCCTGATCCGTCGGCATTGCCGCTGCTCACATCAATGTTCCTGCACGCGTCGTGGCTGCACCTGATCGGCAATATGTGGGTGCTCTGGATCTTCGGCGACAACATTGAAGACTACCTCGGTCACTTTGGGTACTTGGTGTTTTACATCGTCAGCGGACTCGCCGGTTCATTGCTGCACATTGCTTTGAACCCTAATTCAACTGTTCCAAGCGTGGGCGCCAGCGGGGCGATCGCCGGCGTAATGGGCGCTTACTTCCTCCTCTTCCCTTCCGCGCGCGTTTTGACCCTCGTGCCACTGATTATCTTCTTCACTTTTATTTGGCTTCCTGCGTGGATCGTCTTGGGCTACTGGTTTGTTCTTCAGTTCCTGAGTGGTGCAGCAACCGCGATTGCCTACTCGAGCAGCACGCGTGGCGGAGGAGTCGCGTTTTGGGCACACGTTGGTGGATTCGTAGCCGGAATCGTAATGATCAAACTTCTGCCGAAGCGAATGCAAAGGTCGCGATACTCGTACTGAGAGCAGCACCGTTCAGGCTGTCCGCTACCGCACAGCACATTTCATCGCTGTGCATCTTCGAGACCCTAATCCGTTTCGGTCTCTCCCTAAGCCCCTCATATTCCAGAGACTTCCTCAAGCGATCTGCGGCGATAGATTTGCTCTAAGTTCCATGAACCGAACGCGACCACCTCATTGAGGAGCCGATGGACACTTTCATTCAGGATCTTGGTTTTGGATTCCGGCAATTGCGGCGAACCCCGGCGTTTGCAATAGTCGCGATTTTGACGCTCGCACTTGGCATCGGCGCGAACACAGCGATCTTCAGCGTGATGAACGCGGTTCTGTTGCGTGCACTGCCGGGATCCAATCCCGATCGACTTGTATATCTCCACTACCGCGACCAGCCTGAGCGGACCTCACAAACCGGATATGACGATGCTTCCATCTCTCAGCCGGTCTTTGAAGCGCTGCGCCAGGATGACCGCGTTTTCAGCGACCTGATGGCTTTCGTTCCATTGTCCGCGGGCAAGATTGGGTTGCGCTTCGGGAGCGATCTTCAGCAAGGCCGCGGCGACATGGTGAGCGGCAATTTCTTCTCGGGACTCGGCGTGCGCTCGGCGCTCGGCCGAACGTTCACGCTCGACGACGAAAAGAATCATGCGCCGGTTGCTGTCCTCAGTTACTCCTATTGGACTTCGCGTTTCAATCGCGACACGCAAGTTCTTGGACAGACGCTCTACGTAAAGGCCATTCCGTTCACGATTGTCGGAGTCGCCGCTCCCGGATTCACGGGACTGGAGCGCAGGACTGCAGTCGATGTGTGGGTTCCATTTCAGAACCGGCCGGATTTGAAGCCGTGGGGAGCCTCGCCCGACGAGCCAACAAATCTGTACGGCAGCCCGGACTGGTTCTTTTTGATGACGATCGGCCGCCTGGCTCCGGGAATTACTGAGCAGCAGGCGCTGGCCCAGATCAATCCTCAGTATCGAAGCATCGTTGAGCAGACGCTTGGCAAACAAACGAAGACAGAAAACAAGATCGAACTCTATTTCACTCCTGCCCGTGGAATCGAAGGACTTAACAGCGAGTTCAAGGAGCCGCTGTACATGCTGATGGGTATGGTGGTGCTCATTCTTGTGATCGCCTGCGGCAATGTGGCGATGCTTCTGATTGCGCGGAACAGCTCCAGGATCCGCGAGTTCAGCGTGCGAGTTGCGCTGGGCGGAAGTCGCTCGCAAATTCTGCGTCAACTGCTCATTGAAAGCATGGTGCTGGTGTCGGCGGGCGCTCTGCTCGGCTGGCTGTTCGCGCAATGGGCAACGGCAGCGCTGGCGAACTGGTCGGAACTGCAAGCCAGCCTTGCTCCTGATCGGACAGTTCTACTGTTTACTGTTGGCATTTCAGCGGCTGCAGCTTTGCTGTTTGGGTTTGCACCTTTGCCAAGCGCCACGAGTGCGCCTGTCGCTCTGGCTTTGAAGAGCTCTGCATTGAGTTCGCAGCACGATAAAGAAAAAGTATGGAGTGGCAAGCTTGTAGTAGCTCTTCAGATGTCGCTTTGTCTAGTGCTCCTCGTTGGGGCTGGATTGCTGTTGCGCACGCTGCAAAATCTCGGGCGTGCCAAGTTGGGATTCCGCGCCTCCGGCTTGCTGGTTTTCGGCATCGATCCTCCGGCTGGCATCAGGGGAGATCGGCAGGTTGCGCACTTCTATACCTCGTTACTCGAGCGGCTGAAGACTTTGCCGGAGGTTGAGTCTGCGACTCTCATGGGCAATCGAATTGGCGCCGGTTGGGCCAATAACACGGCCGTACATGTTGACGGAGCGGATCCGACACCAGGCAAATTTCCTGCTATTCGATGGAACCTGGCAGGGCCGGACTACTTTCGGACTCTCAGCGCACCGCTGCGTTTAGGGCGCGACATCAGCCTGTCAGATACTGCTGCGGCGCCGCGTGTGGCCGTGGTAAACCAGACGTTCGTGGATCGCTATCTCGCAAACCGGAGTCCGCTCGGACACCAGATCGCGCTTGAAACGTATGGTGACAAATTTGGCGAGCCTTATTCGATCGTCGGAGTAGTTCCCGATTTGAAATACACCACCGTACGCGAAAAGGCACGACCGATGGCCTGGGTGCCGTATACCCAGGTTCCGGGAGTGTCGAGTCTGCAGGTGGAGTTGCGTTCACGGGGAAACCCGGCTTCCCTGCTGGACGATGCTCGCACAATCGTGCGTGAGTTCGGTCCCGACATTCCACTTTTGGAACCGATGACTCAGACGGAGCAGCTGCAGGAATCGTATTCCAGCGAGCGACTCTTCTCTCGCCTCGCAGTATTCTTCGGGGCTCTCGCAGCTTTCCTCGTTGCCATTGGGCTTTATGGAACTCTTGCCTATCGCGTAAGCCGACGTACGGCCGAGATTGGAGTACGCATGGCCCTCGGCGCGCAGCGGAAACAGGTGCTTTGGATGATCCTGCGCGAGAGTCTGATTACCGCCGTCGGGGGAATCGGCGGAGGGCTTCCGCTTTCGTTTGCCGCCTCCCGGCTGATGAGATCTATGCTGTTTGAATTGAGTTCGTCCGATCCGCTGACGTTCTTCTTTGCGCTGTGTGGTGTCGCTGGAGTCGCCTTGGTTTCGGCGTTGCTGCCGGCGCGTCGTGCATCATCGGTAGACCCGATGGTGGCGCTGCGATATGAATGACTTTTTCTCTGGTCATGCCGAGCGAAGCCGAGGCCTCCCTACGGTCGCGAAAGTGCATGGGTACAGTAGGGACTCCTCACCGCCAAATGTAGGCGGTCCGGGAATGACACACGGTGGGATTACAACGTCCCACTCGCCGGCCCAATTCGGATCTCGTCAATAGAAGTATTCGCCGGCATAGTAAGCGCCAGAACCACAGCGCGAGCAACGTCCTGAGTCGAAACCATCTTTGCGCGGGGCGCATCGGGCCAGAACTGCTCCCAGATATCAGTATCGACCGCTCCGGGAATCAGCGCCATCACGCGGATTCCCTGCCCTCGTAGCTCCTCGCGCAGCGTATTAGTGAACGCCAACGCGCCGGCCTTGGAAGCGTTGTAGCCCGACATGCCTGCAAACGGCTGGTGCGCTGCAACTGACAGATTGTTCACGATTGCGCCGCCGGAACTCATCAGCGGAATCGCGGCTCGACAGCAAAGAAATGTGCCTGTGAGATTAGTATCGATCACCCGACGAAATTCCTCTGGCGCAAGCCGATCAACATTTGCCAGGTGATGTGCAGCTCCGGCGTTGTTGATGAGGAAGTCGAGGGCTTTGAAGCGCTCTCGCACAGCCTGAAAAAATTCATTCACTTGCTCTAGATTGGAGACATCACAGCGCTTCGCCGACAGCGAAAGATCTTCGCTCTTAAACTGTTCGATCGCAGCTTCGAGCGCTCGCGAATCGCGACCTGCGACAGCAACCCGACATCCGTTTCTTGCAAGCTCACGGGCGATTCCCAAACCGATACCGCGACTTCCGCCGGTCACCACTGCGGTTTTGCCCGTGAGGTTGACGTTCATCGGTAAACACCCATTTCACCACGCGCTTTTCGCGCGGGGATCTACTGTTTGCTGCGTCGTCCGACCAAGAAAACAGATCCCTCGCTCCGCACTGCAAATTGCTGATGACGGCACTCAACATCGAGGCGGAGCGAGGGATGACAGTTCTTTATGAATTGCCTGGGGGCTAGTGAATCTAGTTTCTCCGTGTCTCCTGTAAAAAAATTCAGAAGCCGTTTGGTTTGCCTGAGCGAATTAGCGAAAGGAATTCCTCGCGCGTCTCCTGCTCGTTACGAAAAGCACCAAGCATCGACGATGTCACCGCAGCCGAATGCTGCTTCTCAACTCCGCGCATCATCATACACAGATGGCGCGCTTCGATGACCACTCCTACGCCGATCGGATTGATGGCGTCTTGAATAGCCTCGGCTATTTGCTTTGTAAGCCTCTCTTGGACCTGCAGACGGCGAGCGAAGACATCTATGAGCCGCGGAATCTTGCTGAGCCCGATCACCTTTCCTTTGGGCAGATACGCAACATGCACTTTGCCGAAGAACGGCAGCATGTGATGCTCGCAGAGGCTGAACATCTCGATGTCTTTAACGATGACCATCTCGTCGTAATCGACTTCGAAAAGTGCTCCGCGAAGAAGCTGTGCGGGATCTTCCTGGTACCCGCGTGTCAGGAAACGGATGGCTTTCGCCATGCGCTGGGGAGTTCGTTTGAGGCCGTCCCGATCCGGATCTTCCCCAATCCTCTCGATTACCTCGAGATAGGCTTTCTCGAGAGCTGCATCCGCTTCATTCTGTTCCTGCAATGTCGTCTTCGGCATTGTCATCACGCGCTTTGATACTGCGCTTTTCACTCGGTCTCCCTTCATCCTTCCACCCGTTTCGGAACTGCAGCCGGATGGAGTTCTCGGCCGCCGGCATACTCAAAGGAATTCATCATTGTCTCTTCAATCCGGACTTTTTCGACCGTGGCCAGTTTGAACTGCTCACGAAAGAGATAAAACAGCTCACGCGAAAGATTCTCCGTTGTCGGTACCAGGTTGCGAAAGGTGTCTAGCTCGTTCAGATTGCTGAACTCGAAGCGCGGCATCACGACACGATCGACAAAGCCATCCAGATCGGCCAGGTTGCAGACCATTCCTGTTTCCAGATCGGGTTCACCGCTAACAGTGACCTCGACCTTGTAGTTGTGGCCGTGTCCATACGGGTTGTTGCATTTGCCGTACATCTCGCTGTTCTCCGCGTCGCTGAAGTGAGGCGAATGCAGCCGGTGAGAGGCTGAGAACTTGTACCGCCTCGTGAGATGGGCCTTCATGGTTCACCGTAGACGTCGACAAAGAGGTCGTCCGTCTCGTAGAGGCGCACGCGGTGAAGTTTTGCTCCATTCATCTTTCCCGCCAATCGGTTCCAGATCGCAATGGCGAGGTTCTCCGTGGTCGGAATCTTGTCGCGAAACTCCGGGACTTCCTTGTTCAGGTGGCGATGGTCGAGACCCTCGATCACTTCGCGGTTCATGAGGTCCTTAAGCTTCTTGAGGTCCATGACGAAGCCGGAGCGCTCGTCCACCTCTCCCGCGACAGTAACTTCGAGGGTGTAATTGTGCCCATGACCGTGCGGATTGTTGCACTTCCCGAAGATGCGCTGGTTCTCTTCCGGTGACAATTTGGGGTTGTGATAGAAGTGCGATGCGGAAAACTCAGACTTCCGCGTCAGGTAGACCATGCTTGTGCCTTGAGTTCGTTTCCGTTGGATTTATTATACGTAGCGTGAGCGGTGCTCCTCTATCTATCAGAGTCTTAAGGACCATATCGGTTGCACTTTTTATCACGTTCCTGGGATGCGACCGAGGTGCACGGCCAGAGCTTGTGGGCCGATCAGCGCCAGATTTTACGGTTTCGGACTCGCAGCGGACCGTCTCGCTGCACGACTATCAGGGGCAAGTTGTTGTCCTGAATTTCTGGGCGAGTTGGTGCGCTCCGTGCATTGAAGAGATGCCGTCGCTGATCCAGATGCAGCACACCATGCGCGACCGCGTGACCGTGCTTGCTGTGGCCACGGATCACGATCCCGATACCTATAAGAAGTTCGTGCGGGATCACAATGTAGATCTCATTACAGTCAATGATCCCGCTCAGAAAAGCAGCGATATCTACGGAACGTTCGGATGGCCCGAGACATACATCATCGACCGCAAGGGCATAATTCGGCGCAAGTTTATCGGTCCCGTGGAATGGACCAACCCGGTGATCGTGTCGTATCTGGAAGCGTTGCGGACTGAATCCTAAGTAGTGCCTTAGAGGTGCACCCTTCTCAGTCTCAATGAATTCGAGATCACGGAAACCGAACTCAGGCTCATTGCAGCCGCAGCAAAGATCGGGCTAAGGGTAATGTGAAACAAGGGATAGAGGGCGCCAGCGGCTAGCGGAATACCTGCCGCGTTATAGATAAAGGCAAAGAACAAGTTCTGGCGGATGTTGCGCATCACCGCCTTGCTAAGCCGTCGCGCTCGCAGAATACCGCGCAGATCTCCCTTTACCAACGCAATATCAGCACTCTCAAGGGCCACATCCGTACCGGTTCCCATCGCGATTCCGACGTTAGCCTGAGCTAACGCTGGCGCGTCATTTATGCCGTCTCCGGCCATCGCAACTCGTTTTCCACGCAACTGCAGATCGAATATGAGCTTAACTTTCCCCTCAGGCTTCAACTCAGCCTGGAAGTCCTCAATGCCAGCCTGCCGCGCTAAGACTTCGGCGGTGGCGCCATGGTCGCCCGTGGCCATGATGATGTGGACTCTGTCCGAGCTAAGTTCCTTCACTACTTCTGGCGTCGATTCACGGATCCGGTCGGCTACCGCAATCAGTGCAGCGAGTTGGGCATTTATCGAGGCGAACAAAACCGTCTTTGCCTGGGCGCGGAGTTGCAGTGCAGTGCTCTCAGCAGCGCTAATGTCAACTCCTGCCGTCCGCACTTGTTCGGCGTTTCCAATCCTCACCTGGATGCGACCACCGGAGGTATTCAAGGTTGCCCTCACACCGATCCCTGTTTCTGACTCAAAATCCGACACTGGAAGGAGAATCAGTTCGCGTGATTGGGCTGCTCGCACGATAGCGGCAGCGATCGGATGTTCGCTGTGCAATTCGACACTCGCAACCTTTTGCAGGACATCTTGCTCGCTCAAAGAGCCGAAGAGTTTGACCTCTGTGACTTCGGGCTTCCCAACCGTCAGGGTTCCAGTCTTGTCAATGGCGAGCGTGTCGATCTCTTCCATAGCCTCAAGAGCACGCGCATCTCGCACCAGCACACCATGGCGAGCGCCCTGGCCCGTTCCAACCATGATCGACATCGGCGTGGCTAAGCCCAGCGCACAAGGACACGCAATTATCAGCACGGCCACTGCGCTAACCAAGGCGTGAGCTAGGCGCGGCTCTGGACCAAAAAAGAACCAACCCAGAAATGCGGCGACTGCACATGCAATTACTGCTGGAACGAAAATGGCAGAAACACGATCTGCAAGACGTTGAATCGGCGCGCGGCTGCGTTGTGCTGAAGCCACCATCGTGACAATTTGCGCGAGCAGAGTTTCACTCCCGATGCGTTCCGCGACCATCAGTACCGATCCAGTCCCGTTCAAAGTGCCACCGATTACTGTGTCCCCTGGCTGCTTGAGCACTGGCAAAGACTCACCAGTAACCATCGATTCATCGACGCTGCTCTTCCCTTCCAGGACACGCCCATCAACTGGGATCTTTTCGCCAGGACGAACACGCAGTCGGTCGCCCACGACAACTTCTATCAGCGGGAGGTCAGTCTCTCTACGCGACTCCCCAACTTTGTGGGCGATTTTTGGCGACAAGTCGAGGAGCGCGTGAATCGCACCGCTGGTCTGCTGGCGCGCCCGTAGCTCCACTACTTGGCCAAGAAGGACAAGTACTGTGATCGATGCGCTGACCTCGAAATAGAGGTCAGGGTGTCCCGTGGCTTGAGCGATCGCCGGCAGCAGTGTCGGGGGTAGAACTGTGACAACAAGGCTGTATACAAATGCGACACCTGTCCCCATCGCAATCAGCGTGAACATGTTGAGATTGCGAGTGCGGAGGGAATTCCATCCTCTTTCGAAAAACGGAGCGCCTCCCCAGAGAACAACCGGAGCAGCCAGCGCGAGCTGCAGCCATGCTGAAGCTCGCGTCATATCGAAGTCATGCAGCCACCCCGACGTGAGCATGCCGCCCATGCTGATCAGGAGCAAAGGAATAGTGAGAGCCAGGGCAACCCAGAAACGCAGGCGCATGCTGCGCAGTTCGTGGTCATCCTCCTCAGCTACCGCCACTGCAATACGAGGTTCAAGAGCCATGCCGCAAATCGGGCATACTCCTGGCTTGTCGGAGACAGCCTCCGGATGCATTGGGCAGACGTACTCGGTTTTCGTAGCACTGAGCAGCTCCAGCTCGAGAGCCATTCCGCATTTGGGACACGAACCCGGCTTCGCCGACGTTATTTCCGGATCCATAGGACAGAAATATTTCGTTGATTCTGCCACTCTGGAAGGTGCGGGCTCGTGACGGTGCCGCTCGGTGACTGATGCTGCCCCTAATTGCACGAGTCCAGTCGAAGTCAGCGTGGGCGCCTTGAGATATTTCTCAGGATTGGCACTAAACTTTTCTGCGCATGAGGAGCAGCAAAAGAAGTAGTTGTCGCCTGCATGCTCGCGACTAGCACGAGCGTGTGAAGGATCAACCTGCATCCCGCAGACCGGATCTATGACTGAACCTGGCGCGGGCTTCAGTTCGCTCTGCATCTTTTCGATCTACGACCCCGTGAGAATTTTGTACTGCTCATCGTTCAGAGGCACTACGCTCAGCCGACCTTGGCGCACTAGCGGAGAATCCGCAAATGCCTCCTTCTGCTTGATGTCTGCCAGGCTTAAAGGTTGCGGAATTGGCTTGCCGGCTTTGATTTGTACTCGCGGGTTCTTTGCATCAGAGGAGTCCACTGAAACCACGGAGGCTGTTCCCACAGCGCGTTTTTCATCGCCCGTGTGATAAATCACGAGCTCGTCTCCACTCTTCATATTGCGAAGGTTCCTGAGAGCGACTGGATTTGTTACTCCATCCCAAATCGTCGTCTTTTCGCGTTGAAGGTCGGCGAACGAGTAAGCAGAAGCTTCAGTCTTTAGCAGATAGTTCATTTCGCAGTCTCTCGCGTTATTCGAAGTGTTTGTGAGTACGATATACCGGCGATGCTGAATCACCCAAGATCGCATGGGTTGTTCAAATCGCGAGAACTCGCAACTACATCTTCCCTGCTGTTAATTTATTGCTGAGTCTCTGGAGGAACACCTGAATGACGCAGCTTGACGTTTCTTTCCGCTATGGCACGCCGCCAGGAGAAAACGAACTGCGCGCTCTGACGTACGCGCGCGAAGTTTATGGCGTAAGAAAAATTGACTTTGATGAAGCGCAGCAAACAGTCCGCGTGGAATTTGACGCTTCGCGGCTCAGCGAAGAAACAGTCGCGGCCATTCTTCGCAGAGCTGGCCTGGACTTACGAGAAAAAGTGGAACTCGTATAGGAGTTCTGTTTAGCTTGCTGTTCTGCGTAAAAGAGTTACCCAAAAGCAAAGAGACGCTCAAGAGATCCTCTGGCCGAGTAAGTCTCAAGAGCGTCCCGTTG
>Ga0126376_10002405_pt1 | contig 10556 bp, 10 predicted proteins | sample PanSoiMetPlot_15_FD_92760 | JGI IMG/M metagenome (GOLD analysis project Ga0126376, IMG submission 92760) | Tropical forest soil microbial communities from Panama - MetaG Plot_15 | ecosystem: Environmental > Terrestrial > Soil > Tropical forest > Bulk soil | place: Panama | collected 2016-02-17 | reverse complement strand
TTTAAGCGCGGGCGCCGTTGGCGACGAGCCCGCCGGCCTTTTCCAGTTGCTGCGCGCGTCGACGTCGCACGATCAGGATGATCAGCGAGGTGATTCCGACCACGAGGCTGATCAACTGCGAAGTTGAGAGCCCGGTTAGAGTGGTCAAGCCGAGTATGTCGCCGCGTTGATCGTCGCGCACGAATTCTATAGCAAAGCGAATGGCTGAGTAGAGCAAGGCGTAGGCAAGAATGACCTGGCCGCTGAAGCGTTTGCGTTTGTGCAACCAAAGGAGAAAGAAAAACACGAGCAGCATCGCAAACGACTCATAAAGCTGCGTCGGATGCAGATAACTGTCGGTCGGTACGCCGGTGATTTCGTGGCCCAACTCGGTAAACTTCACGCCCCAGGGCAACGAGGTTGGTTTACCCCAGCAACAACCGGCGGCGAAACAGCCCTGGCGGCCGAAAAAGTTGCCGATGGCAATTCCCGGCGCGCACGCGTCCGCGGTTTTCCACCAGGGGAGTTGGTAACGTTTCATCAGGAAGTAGCCCACAGCAACGGCGCCGAGTAGACCACCGAAAAAGACACCGCCTGAACGCAGGAAATCGAGCGAAATGAGTTGCAGCGGATGATCGCGATATTCAGGTTCAGTGAAGAACATCAGGATCTTCGAACCGACCAGCCCGCCGAGCAACATCCACAAACTAAGGTCGTAGATTCGCTCGCGCGGCAGCCCATCGCGCGCGGCGAGCCTCGTTGCGATCAGGATTGCGCACAGAAATGCCAGGGCGAGAAAGACGCCATAAGTGTTGATGGGGAAACTGCCGATGCGAATAATTTCCGGGTACATAAAAATCAATTAGCCGCGGATCGGCGGCTAAAAATCAGATCATAAGCGAGCAACAACGCGCCAACCGTAATGCTTGCGTCGGCTAAATTGAACGTGGGCCAATGATATTGACCGGCGTGCACGACGATGAAGTCGATCACGTAGCCGAGCCGGGCGCGGTCGGTCAGGTTGCCGGCGATGCCGGAGAGCAGGAGCGCACAAGCGCCCAGCACACGGTCGTCGTTTCGCGGTGTGCGCATGAAGTAGTACAAGACCGCAATCGCAGCGAGCACGGCGAGCACCACAAAAAACCAGCGGCCAAACGAACCGCCTTCCTGCAACTGCCCAAACGCGATGCCTGGGTTTTCAGTGTAAATAAACTGAAAGAAACCACGGATGATTACGCGTTCCTCACCGAAGCGCAGCGCCTTGACCGCCCAAGCCTTCGAGGCCTGGTCGGCCATGTAGATGCCAAACGCCGCCAGCAGATATCCGGCACGCCACGCGAACCGCGCCCGGAGATTGCTAGCACTATTGATCTCTGTTGCCAATATGGTCCAATAGGCCCTATAGGACCTATTCCTGTTCAATCTCCTGCAACGCGAGGACGCAGCGCTCGCAGACCGTCGGAAAAGTCGCAGATTCGCCGACGCGCGTCGAATAGTTCCAGCACCGCTCGCATTTCGTGCCATCTGCGCCTGTGATCGTGATGGAAACGCCCGCGCCCGCGTCAGAGTTCCCAAGCTCGACCTGCGAAACGATGAACAAATACCGCAGATCCTTTAGATGCTTTTGCAGTAGCTCGAGCGCACTGCCTGAAGCCTTAAGAATCACTTTTGCTTCCAGCGAGCTGCCGATGTGCTTCGCCACGCGCGCATCTTCCAGCGCCCGCAGGACCTCATCGCGAATCGCGTACAGCCGTTCCCACTCACCGAGCAAAGCGTCGTGATTCTCGTCGCTTGCAGTGGGCAGAAGCGCCAGATGGATTGACTCTTCCTTGCGGTCCGGCAAGTTTTCCCAGATCTCGTCGGCCGTAAAGACGAGGATGGGCCCCAGCATACGCGCGAGCGCATCACCGATTTGCAGCAGCACAGTCTGCGCTGAGCGACGCGCCTTGTTGCGCGGAGCAAACGTGTAAAGTCGATCCTTGATGATGTCGAAATAACGCGCCGATAACGTCACGGTCGCGAAGCTGAACAACGCGCGATAGACATTGTGAAACTCGAAACCCTCGTACGCCGCCCACACTTCTTTCGTGACGCGATTGAGTTCCGCAAGTGCCCAGCGATCGATCTCTTCCATCTCCGAGACCGGCACGCTGTCGCGCTTAGGATCGAAACCGTCGAGATTTCCCAACGCGAATCGCGCCGTGTTGCGCAGCTTCCGATAGCCGTCGATCACGCGTTGGAAAATCTCGTCAGAACCGCGCATGTCGTCGAAGTAATTTGTCGACGCAGACCAGAGACGAATGATCTCCGCGCCTGATTGCTTGATCACTTTATCAGGCTCGATGGAATTGCCGGCAGACTTGTGCATCGCGCGGCCCTGCGCGTCGAGTGTCCAGCCGTGCGTGATCACCGTGTCGTAAGGCGCACGGTCATGAGCTGCGATTCCGACCATCAACGACGAATTGAACCAGCCGCGAAACTGATCGCCACCTTCGAGGTAAACATCAGCCGGCCACCGCAGCTCGGGCCGATTCTCGAGCACGGCAACAGACGATGTGCCACTGTCAAACCACACGTCGAGAATGTCGGATTCCTTGGCCCATTCCTGCGCGCCGCAGCTTTTGCAAGTGAAATCCTCAGGCAAGAGATCTCGCGCGTCGCGCGTGTACCATGCATCGCCCGATTCCTTCTCAAAGATGTCAGCGACATGATCGATGACCGCGGGATCTGCAACCGCCTCGGTGCAGCGCGCGCAATAAAAAACGGGAATGTTGACGCCCCAAACACGTTGTCGCGAGACACACCAGTCAGGCCGGCCCTTCAACATGTTGCGCATGCGATCGACGCCCCAGCCGGGAATCCACTTGACGCGTTCAGTTTCGGCAATCGCCGTAGCACGCAACGATCGCTGCTCGTTTTCAACCTGGTCCATCGCGATGAACCACTGCGGCGTGGCGCGAAAGATCACCGGGTTCTTGCAACGCCAGCAGTGCGGATAGCGATGGTCGTATTTCTCGCTGAACAACAGCACGCCGCGTTCGCGCATGAACTCAACAATCACGTCGTTGGCGTCAAACACGCGCTGACCGGCAAAGTGCTCGACCTCGGGCGTAAAGCGCCCGGCGTTGTCGACCGGACAATAAATCTCCAAACCGTAGCGCTTGCCGATGACGAAGTCGTCGTGACCATGACCGGGCGCGGTGTGAACGCAACCCGTGCCGGCCTTACCGTCAGTCTTTTTCTGCGCTTCGCTGACGTCGAGCTCGGTTTCCGCGTCGGACTCACCGCCCAGCGTGACGTGGTCACCCAACATCAGCAGCGACGGACGATCCAGCCACGCATGACGGCATTCGAGTCGATCGAGTTTTGATCCGGGGAAGCGCGCGATCACTTTCGGTTCACCGAGCCCGCACTTCGCTGACACTGCTTCAACGAGCTCGCTCGCAACAATGAAAACCTCGTCACCGTTTTCAAACGCGGCGTATTCAAAATCAGGATGCACTGCGATCCCAAGGTTTGCGGGCAGGGTCCACGGAGTGGTGGTCCAGATCACAACGAAAACTTTGCGACCGGCGAGTGCCGGATCGATCAAAGCCGGATCGCTTTGCAGCGGAAATTTTACGTAGACCGATGGGCTCGTGTGCTGATGATATTCAACTTCAGCTTCCGCGAGCGCCGTCTGATCCCTGATGCACCAGTAAACCGGGCGCAAGCCTTTGTAAACCCAACCTCGTTCGATGAAGCGAGCGAACATACGTGCCGTTTCGGCTTCGTAGTGGTTCGACATCGTGAGGTACGGATTGTCCCACTCACCGAGAATGCCGAGGCGTTTGAAGTCGCGTGTCTGGCTCTTCAACGCGTTCTCGGCGTGCTCGCGGCAGATACGGCGAAACGTTTCGACACTTAAGTCAGTTTTTTTCTTGCCCTTTTTCTCGAGCCCCTTTTCGACGTGCGTTTCGATGGGCAGACCGTGGCAGTCGTAGCCGGGAACGTAGGGCGAGTCGTAGCCCATCATCGTGCGTGATTTGACGACGAAGTCCTTGAGCACCTTGTTCATCGCTGTGCCGAGGTGGATGTCGGCGTTCGCGTACGGCGGGCCGTCGTGAAGAATAAACTTCGGACGACCTTCACAAGTGCGACGGATCAGATGGTAGAGATCGAGCTTGTTCCACTTCTCCAGTCGCACGGGTTCGCTTTGCGCGAGATTGGCTTTCTGCGCGAAGGAAGTCTTCGGCAAATTGATGGTTTTCTTTAGATCTAAAGGGGTTTCTGTCGACATAAATTTGAATCCGCAATACTAGCAAAGGACAATCAAAAACCCGAGCCATCGAGGACGAGTGGCTCGGGTTTGCCTGATCGTTTGCGAAATGACTCAACCGATAAACATCTCATCCTCACCGTAAGTCTGGTTAATGGGCTTCGGCATCGGGGCCACGAGAACTTCGAGGCCGCGGCGGAAGCCCGCCATAATCGCGGCCAACTCACGGGCCGGCTCTATGACCTTCGATTGCACAAAGTCAGTGGTTAAAGCCACCTGCTTTTGCGTCCGATCGATAGTTCGACTCACAAGCTCGACTTTATCGCGTGCCTCGACGGCTGTATCGCTCACCAGCGCCCGCAGCTCGCTGATTTCACTCTTGACGATCGCCAGTGAGTCGGAAAAGTGCTGGGTCGCGGTCGAGAGATGACCCGTAACAGCGCTGAACTGTTCCGCGATCAGTTTCCCTTGCACCGCGATTTGTTTGCCCTGTTCGCTCATTGCGGTAACACGTTCGAGCAGCGGCTCCATTTTACTTTCCATCCGGTTCACCGACTTCACCGCTCGACTCACAAACATTGCGATCGCAACCATCGCGATCGCAATCACGACAAACGACGCGGCAATAATCACCATGATCCAAAACAGCGGATCGCGAGTGCTCATCTGGAGAAGTGCGAGATACATTTCCGGCAGTTACCTAGTTGGTTTTCTCACCGTAGTTCGGAGCGGCGTCGATGCGGCCCGACATCTCAGTCTTCCGTTTCTCTTCCTGGTAAGCCTTCTTGCCGGCGTCGATTGCGGCACTCAGCGTTCCGCCCTGCCGTGCGGCTGCGTCGCGGGCCGATTGGGCCACTTCGGTGACTCTCTCCGCGGCCTGCGAATAAAGCTCAGCCGCGCGTCCACGCGTGGCTTCATAGTACTCGCCGGCGCGGTCGCCCAACTGCTGGGCTGCTTCACGAGAACGATCGATACCTTTTCTGGTCGCATCCGCGATGTCGCCGCGCAATTCCTGGCCCGACTTAGGCGCGAAAAGCAGCGCTAGAATGGCTCCGATTCCGCCGCCGATAAGTAGATAAGTTAGTCTGGTTGAGATGCTGTCGCCGCTATCTCTCCGATAATCGTCATGTCCCATTTTCTGGGTCCTTTCTTTGAAAGCGAAGCCCTATTACTTCGCTGGTTTACGTAAAGATTACGAGGCGTTGGACTATAACAAATGCGCGAGAGTTGAGGCAATGAACGCAAATAGGTCCGATAAGTCAGATAGGTCCTATAAGACCTATTCAGACTTGCCGTTGTACTGCTCGAGCTTCCGATAGAGCGTCTTGCGGCCGATGCCGAGGGCGCGAGCGGCGTGAGATTTGTCACCTTCCGTGTAGTCAAGGGTGGCTTCGATGGCCTGGCGTTCAATCTCCTCCATCGACGAGGGAACCGTGATCTCAAACGTGGTCGTGCGCCCCTCGCTCGCGGCTTTGGCGCGTTCGACTTTGATCCGGTCACGTTCCTCCAGCGCGATCTTGCTGATTGCGTCGGGCAGGTCTTCCAGCTCGATCTGTCGCCCGGAAGCGATGATCACGGCACGCTCGACGGCGTTCTCGAGCTCGCGCACATTGCCGGGCCAATCGTAGGTGATCAACGCCTGCAACGCGTCTTTCGAAATGCCCGAGATGAAGCGACCGGTCTTCTGTTTGTAGTGTTCCAGGAAATGGATCACGAGCGGGTGAATGTCTTCGGGCCGCTCGCGCAGCGGCGGCAACTTAATCGGAAAGACTGAAAGCCGGTAAAACAGATCCTGCCGAAAACTACCAAGCGCAACCGCGCGCTTCAAATCGACATTCGAAGCAGCCACAACGCGAACATCAGTCTTGATCACTTCATTACCGCCGACACGCGTGAGCTCTCCGTCCTGCAATACGCGCAGCAGTTTCACCTGCGCCGACGGGCTCATCTCTCCGACTTCATCAAGAAACAACGTGCCGCCATTCGCCTCTTCGAAGCGTCCGCGACGCAACGCGCGCGCATCGGTAAACGCGCCCTTCTCGTGACCGAAGAGTTCCGATTCGAGCAACGTTTCCGGAATCGCACCGCAGTTGAGCTTGACGTACGGCTGATCCTCGCGACCGGAGTTGTAGTGAATCAAATTCGCGAGCAACTCCTTGCCGGTACCTGATTCACCTTCAATCAAAACTGTGGTCTGCGTGTCGGCAACACTCAACGCCAACTCGATTGCGCGACGTATCGCTGGAGTTTGACCGATGATCCGTTCCTCGCCGTAGCGTTCGTGCAAGGCGCTGCGCAGGTGCATGATTTCTGCTGACAACTGATCGCGTTCGAGTGCCGTACCGATCTGATCCGCGATGCCTTCGACCAGCGCCACTTCGTGATCCTCAAATCCCTCACGCGCCTGACTCCAAACGAGTCCGAGCAGCCCAAACGTCTGTCCTCCGACTCTAACCGGCGCGACGAGCGCGGCGCGACCACCGAGGATTGAGTTGAACGCGAATCGCCAGGAAAGCGGCAAGTCAGTTTCGAGCAATCGCATCGTCTTGCCCTGCGCCAGCACTTCCACCATCGCCGGAAACGCAGTCACATCGAGCGATTGTCCGTAAACGTCAAACAGCCCCTGGATCGAACCGATCGCAGCATCAGGCGCGGCTTTGAAAGCGGCGAGACTGATGCGTCCGCCGACCGGATCGAGCACGCCGAGCGCCGAATAGTCTGCGCCGATGAGTGCAATCGCACGTTCGAGCACAAGCGACGACACTTCGCGAAAATCGGAGCGTGCATTCAGTGCGTTAGCGATCGAAAGCAGCGCGCGCTTTGTCTCCGCCTCGCGTTCTTTGTCCGTGTAGAGCTGTGTGTACTGATATCCGATCGCGATCTGCCCCGCGATCGATTGCAGAAACGAGACTTCATCGTCGAGCCACTCGCGCGGCGTGCGCGTCGTGTGCAGGCCAACGAGACCGAGAACATTGTCACCCAACGTCACCGGCACGACGAGCAGCGAACGAGTGCCGAGACTCGCGGCCAGGTACCTGACTTTCTGATCGAGCCCGGAGGCGGAGGTATCGTCGAGCCGGATCGGTTGTTTGAGATCGACGTGGTCGGAAAGTTGTTTCAGGTCGAGCGGGACCACCGTCCCAAGGCTCGACGGCACGTCGTTCGACGCGCGCCACTCGTGGCTGATGCGCAGCTCGCTCGCCGATTTCAACTGAATCACGTCGCAGCGATCGACGTTCATCATGCGGCCGAGCTCCGAGACGATTACGGTCAGGAAACGGTCGAGATTGATAGCGTGAGGCAGAGTCATCGCGAGGCGATTGATAATCCCCTCGCGCGCCTCGTGCATTTTGATCTTGCGTTCCAGAGAAAGAGATTGAGCGCTGTTCGACATCTTCTGGCGGAGAGGATAGACGATGCGGCTTCAGTATTACAATTGCCACGGCCAAGAGTGCCTTTTATAATCAAGCTATGCCGATATATGAGTACGAATGTAGAAAATGCGGAGCCCACACTGAGGCGTTTCAGAAGGTGAGCGATAAGCCCCTCACGAAGTGCCGCAAGTGCGGCGGCAAGTTGGAGAAGAAGTTTTCGGCCCCAGCCATTCAGTTCAAGGGCTCCGGCTGGTACGTGACGGATTACGCCAACAAGACAACTAAAGGCGAGAAGTCAGAATCCGAGTCAGCATCGGAATCAAAATCTGAAAAGACCGAGAAGAAGACCAAAGAGAGCTCCCCCGCTAAAAAGAATGCCGACAAGCCTTCCTCCAAGGCCTCAACCGGCGATTAAGGTCTCAGGTATTTAAACATGCGTCGAACGAAGGTTCTGCTCACGCTGCTTGCCACTGCGATTCTGGCAGTCTCGATTGCGGGCCAGTCCGGTTATCGCCCGAACGCAAATGCTTCTGGTGGCGTGATGGTCGGAATCGTGGCGCGACGCGACGACAACAAGAACTCACCAATTACCAGCAAAGAGCTTTCAATTTACGACAACGGCGTCGAACAATCGATTCGCAACTTCACACCCGATCCATCGCCGGCGCGCATCGTCCTGCTGGTCGACAACTCGCTGACCATCCGTGCGGACGTAGACAAGTTGGAACAAGCGGCGCGCGAGTTTGCGTACGAAATCTACGAAGGTGACAAGCTGCTGATCGTTGGCTATGACGAGCATGCGGAGATCGTTTCCGACTGGACTGACAATGCGAAGTCGATCGAGTCGTCGTTGAAGCTGTTTCGGAAAAAAGGCCAACCGTATTTGTTCGACGCGATTCGCGCGGTAGTCGAAGAAGCGTTGCGGCCGATGCAGAACTCGAAGCGCATTATCGTCGTGATCAGCGATGGTCTCGATCGCGGCAGCAAAGCGACGTTCGAACAGACCCTCGCCGAGCTGCAATCAGAGAACATCATGGTCTACGCAGTGCAGGCAGTTGATCGCACGCGCGGCGCGATCCGGCGCGACGTTCCGAAGCCGAAAGTCGTGATCGATAAACTGGCGGAAGGAACCGGCGGACAGATCTTCTCGATTGACGAACCACAGGTAGCGGCGAAGGCCATCTGCGACGAGTTGCGACAGAATCGTTACGTGTTGTCGTACGTTCCATCGAGTGCGCCGTACGGACAGGCGCGTAGTTTGTTGGTCGTCGGGAACGAAGGAATTACTGTTCGATCAAAATCCATGCAGCAACCAAACTAATCCGCGTCTTTTCCGCGTTCATCCGCGGCCCGAATTAGTGTCGCGAGTATAAGTAGAAGAGTCCCGCCATAATCAACAGAATCAAACTCTCCATAAAGACGAAGAAACTGAGCACAAACGTTCCGTCATCGAGAAACGAGTTGAAATAGGCGACGTACGTGCCCATCGCGAGGCCGCCGATTAACCAGATCAACTGACGCTTCCGATCCCACACTTACTTTTCTCTCAACACACCAGACAGCCAATGCATCAGGTTAAGCACGTATTGCCTGTCGTCGTTTCCCGGCACGTTCATACCCATCGTGTGTTTGTCGGGACCTGAAACCTGGGCCGAAAGCATCGCGGCTTCACCCTGGACCAGCACACGCCCTTTGCCGAACTTCAGCGCGATGGCTTGAGCGCGTCCGGCTGCGGAGACGGAATCTTTCGAGTCGTACGCAGGGCGGTCGAAGGCAGTGTCTGACAACAGCAGAATGGCTGTGCTGCCGTCTGGTCCTTTTAGCGACTGGCCAGTGAAACTGCGCAACAAGTTGAGCCGTTCTTTTTCGTCGCGGCCGTCGGTGATTGGGTGATTTGGGAGCAGTTTGTTTTCACGCGAGAAGATCAGTTGCGAAGGATTGCCGGCAACAGAGTTCTTGGGATCGAACGTGTAACCCTTGCTCATCTCGACTCCGAAACGACTTGCGAGTGTCGAGGCCGCGCCGCCGAAAGGAGCGTGATCGGCGATCAGTAACAATGCACCGCCGCCTTTCACCCAATCCTGGACGGCTTGGATCTCTTCGTCAGTGAACGCGGATTTGTCAGCACCTTCGTCGTCGTCTTCTTCGGCGCCGAGAGCGTTGGCGATCACGAGGACCTTGGCGCTGTTGAGCGTGGTCTTGCTGAATGGCTGGCGACTGCGAACCACCCGATAACCGTCGTTCGAGAGCAGATCGACGAACGGTTTGTAGCGTCCGTCGGTGGTGTGAAAGTTGTGATGCGCTTCATCAAACATCACCCGCGGTCCTTCGCGTTTGTACGCCGGATTGTCGACCGACGTGTTGAACTCGAGGTCGGGACTTTGCTGAGCAACTGCGGGTACGCTCAGGAAAATGAGCGCGCAGAAAATAGCGAAGAGTTTCATAATCGAAGAAAGAAGTTTCACGCAAAGGCACAAAGATTACGCAAAGCCGCAAAGAAAACGCTGTGCCTTTGCGTGAACTTTGCGCCTTTGCGTGAAATCTTCTCGGAATTAAACTCGCGATCTTAACTTCGACAATCGCTCCGCAGCGCGATTAAGCGTTTCGTCTTTTTTGCAGAAGCAGAAGCGCACCTGTTGCGCGCCGAGCGCGGCGTCGCTGTAGAAGCTCGATCCGGGAACACAGGCCACGCCCATCTCGCGGATCAAGTGCCTCGTAAACTCCACATCATCCGAAAACCCAAACGCCGAAATGTCGGTCATGATGTAGTAAGCGCCATCAGGCACGAACGTTCCGAAGCCCGCCTGTTTCAGCGCCGGCAACAGCATGTCTCGACGTCTCTGGTACTCGCGCTGCAACGTCTCGTAGTACTCGTGCGGAAGCGACAACGCGTACGCACCCGCGGCTTGCAACGGCGCTGCCGCGCCAACAGTCAGGAAGTCGTG
>Ga0126376_10002404_pt1 | contig 10562 bp, 3 predicted proteins | sample PanSoiMetPlot_15_FD_92760 | JGI IMG/M metagenome (GOLD analysis project Ga0126376, IMG submission 92760) | Tropical forest soil microbial communities from Panama - MetaG Plot_15 | ecosystem: Environmental > Terrestrial > Soil > Tropical forest > Bulk soil | place: Panama | collected 2016-02-17 | reverse complement strand
GTGACCAGCGTGGCGTTCAACATCAATTGAATTGCGGGTGACGGGTGTCAGGTGGTAAGTGTCCTTACCACCTGGCACCTACCACCTAACCCCTAACACCTGTGGTGCCGAGTCCACACTCGCACCACGGAAGCGGCCACAACTTCAATAACGATCGGGACTTGTCGGTCTGTTTCGGACTGGACAGGTGGTTCCGGTGAGGTAGCTTGGGTCTCCCCAAGCACAAACAACTGTCTTCTCGCTCGAGGGATCGGTATGCGAACTTTTTTGTCCGCCGCTCACTATGTCGCACGCCCATTGGCGGTCACGTGCCTGTCCCTGATCCTGTTCTCTTGCCATTCAGATACCACGGCGCCGCCCCCGAATCCGACGAGTCTCCAGTTCACCGTCCAGCCGGCGAACACTGACGCCGTCTCGAACCTGGCGGCGGTGAGCGTCTCGGCCCTCGATGCCTCGGGGCACGTGCTCACGAGCTATACGGGGCCGGTGACGGTGTCGCTCGCGACCAACCCCGGCGGCGCGACGCTCACCGGCACCAAGACGCAGAATGCGACCAGTGGCGTGGCGGTGTTCACGGGCCTCAACATCAACCGTCCGGGATCCTACACCCTCGGCGCCGCGGCCTCGGGACTTACTACCACGAGCGCTGCGTTCACGATTGTTCCCGGACCCGTCAACACGTTCGTCTTCGTCGTGCAGCCGAGCAATGCTACCGCCGGCACGTCCATCGCTCCCGCCATTCAGGTATCGGCACATGACGCCGCGACGAACGTCGTCACGACGTTCAACAACAACGTGACGATGACGATCGGCACGAACCCCGCCGGGGGCACTCTGTCGGGGACGGCGACGGTCGCGGCCTCCGCGGGAGTCGCGACGTTCGCCAACCTCAGCATCGATAAGGCGGGGACCGGTTACAAGCTGACGGCGACCGGCGGGACGGGGAGCGGGCAGAGCAACGCGTTCAACATCACCGCCGCCGCCGCCACGCAGCTCGTGTTCACCACCCAGCCGGTCGCGACCGCCGCCGGCTCCAACATCTCCCCCGCCATTGTCGTCACCGCTCAGGATCAGTTCAACAACCCCGCCACGAGCTTCGCGAATGCGATCACGATCGCGATCACGGGCGGCACCGGGAAAGCCGGGGCCACGCTCTCCGGCACGAAGACCGTCACGGCCGTGAATGGTACGGCGACGTTCTCGACGTTGAGCATCGACAGTGCGGGGACCGGGTACACGCTGTCGGCGACCGCGACCGGGTTGGTCGGCGGGTTCGCGAGCGCGACGTTCAACATCACTCCCGGTGCCGCGACGCTGCTCGTCTTTACGAGCCAGCCGACGAGCGCCACCGCCGGCGCCAACATCGCGCCGGCGATCGTGGTGACGGCGCGGGACGCCAAGGGCAACACGGCGACGGCCTTCACCGGCTCCGTCACGCTGGCGATCGGCACCAACGCCGGGGGCGGGACGCTCAGCGGCACCGTGACGGCCAGTGCCGCCGCCGGCGTCGCGTCGTTCGCGACCATCAACATCAACAAGAGCGGCATCGGCTACACGCTGACGGCAGCATCGGGCGCGCTCACCGGGGCCACGAGCAATTCCTTCAACATCAACGCCGGTGCGGCAACGAAGCTGACGTTCAGCAATCAGCCGACCAACTCGCTGGCCGCGGCCACGATCAACTCCGTCACCGGGGTCACGGTGACGGCGCAGGACGCGCTGGGGAACACCGACCTCACCTACACCGGCAATGTCACGGTGGCGTTCGGCACCAACGCCGGCAGCGGCACGCTTTCGGGAACCTTGACGGTGGCCGCCGCGGCGGGCGTCGCGACGTTCGGGAACCTGAGCATCAACAAGGTGGGAACGGGCTACACCCTCGCGGCCACCGCCACGGGACTCACGAACACGATCAGCTCCGGATTCAACATCATCAACAGCGTGGCGACGCACCTGGTGTTCACCCTGCAGCCCGGCAACACCGTCGCGGGCGCCACGATCGGCACCGTCACGGTGACGGCGCTCGATGCGTCGAACAACGTGGCCGCGGACTTCACGGCGGCCGTCGCGGTCGCGATCGGCACGAACGCGGGCGGTGGCACGCTCTCCGGCACCGCTTCCGTCAGCGCCGTCGCGGGCGTCGCTACGTTCTCCACCCTGAGCATCAACAAGACGGGCGTCGGCTACACGCTGGCCGCGTCGGCGGGCGCCCTGACCGGCGCCACGAGCAGCGGCTTCAACATCACCCCGGGCATCGCCACGCACCTGGCGTTCTCCGCCCAGCCGACCAACGCCACGGCCGGAGTGGCGATCGCGCCGTCGGTCGTGGTCAACGCGCTCGACGCCAACAACAACATCGCCACGGCCTATACGGCCAACGTCGTTGCCGCGATCGGCACCAACGCCGGCGGCGGCACGCTGTCGGGGACCAGCTCCGTGGCGGCGGTGGCGGGGGTGGCGACGTTCTCGAATCTCAGTATCAACAAGTCCGGCAGCGGCTACACGCTGCACGCGACCTCGGGCAGCCTCACCGACGCGACGTCGAGCGGCTTCACCATCAGCGCCGCGGCGTTGAGCCAGCTGATCTTCTCGTCCGAGCCGGTCGCGACCCAGGCCGGCTCCAGTATCGCTCCAGCCGTCGCGGTCTCGGGTGAGGACGCGTTCGGCAACCTCGTCACGACGTTCACAGGCAACGTGACGGTCGCCATCGGAACGAACGGCGGCTCGCCGTCCCCAGGGACGCTCTCGGGCACGGCGACGCAGGCCGCTGTCGGCGGCGTGGCGTCGTTCAATAACCTGAGCATCGACAAGTCCGGCAGCGGCTACACGCTGGCCGCCACCGCGACGGGTGCCACCGCCGCCGCGAGCAACGCGTTCGACATCACGGCCGGGGCGGCCACCAAGCTCGCCTTCTCCGTGGGGCCGGCGGCGAGCACGACGGCGGGTACCGTGATTGCGCCGCCGATCACCGTCGTGGCACAGGATGCGTTCGGGAATACCGTCGCGAGCTTCACCGGCAACATCGCGATGGCGATCGGCACGAACCCCGGCACGGGGAATCTCGCGGGGACGACCTCGATCGCCGCGGTGGCGGGCGTCGCCACGTTCTCGAACCTCAGTATCGACAAAGCAGGTACTGGCTACACCCTCGCCGCGTCGTCGGGTGCATTGACCAACGCGACGAGCGGCGCGTTCAACATCATCGCCGGCACGGCGACGAAGCTCGCGTTCACCGTCGAGCCGGTGAACACGATCGCCGGGGCGGGCATTGCGCCCTCCGTAGCGGTGTCGGCGCAAGACGCGCTCGGCAACACCGATCCAACGTTCACCGCGAGCGTGACCGTCGCCATTACGGGCGGCACCGGGAAGGCAGGGGCCAACCTCGGCGGCACGCTGTCGCACGCGGCGGTGGCCGGCGTGGCGACGTTTGCGGGACTCACGGTGGACAGCTCCGGCACGGCCTACACGCTGACGGCCACCGGCGGGAGTCTCACCAACGGGACGAGCGCGACGTTCGACATCACCGCCGGCGCGGCGACCCAGCTGCTGTTCGGCGGGCAACCCACGACCGCGGCGGCGGGCGCGGCGATCACGCCGACCGTGACCGTCATCGCCAAGGACGGCCAGGGGAACATCGATCCGAGCTTCACCGCGACCGTCACGCTGACGGCGGCGGTGAACCCCGGCGGCGCCACGCCGTCGAACGCGTCGGTGGCGGCCGTGGCCGGCGTCGCCACGTTCTCGAGCCTGTTCCTCGACAAGGTGGGGACCGGCTACAAGCTGCAGGCGACGGGCGGAGCCCTGACGTCGGCGCAGTCGAACGCGTTCAACATCACGCCGGGTGCCGCGGCCCACGTCGCGTTCACCCAGCAGCCGACGCAAGTGACGGCATTCGCGAATATCAGTCCGGCCGTCAAGGTGACGGTGCAGGATGCGTTCAACAATACGGTCACGAGCTTCGCCAACAACGTCTCGGTCGCGATCGGGAACAACGCAGGCGGCGGAACGCTCGGCGGCGGGCAGTCGAAGGCCGCGATCGCCGGCATCGCCACGTTCCCAGGGCTGAACATCGACGCCACGGGGAACGGCTACACGCTGACGGCGACTGCGGCCGGGTTGCCGCTGGCGACGAGCGCGGCGTTCAACGTCATCCCGTCAGTGGCGACGCGGCTGTTCTACACGGTGCAGCCCCTGGATGGGACCGCCGGCGGATCCACGATCGCTGTGACGGTCGAGGCGCGGGATGCCTCGGGCCAGTTGGCGTCGAGCTTCACCGGCACCGTCACCCTCGGCATTACGAGCGGGACGGGTGCCCCGGGTGCGGTCCTCAGCGGGACCAATACGGCCGCGGCGGTCGCGGGGGTAGCGACGTTCTCCGGCTTGAGCATCGACAAGAGCGGGATCTACAAGCTGACTGCCACGGATAATCCGGACGGGGTGACCCCGGCGATCAGCAAGTTCTTCACGATGGCACCCGACGTCGCGACGCACCTGGTGTATACGGTCCAGCCCTCCACGATCGGGGCGAACCTCCCGATCAGCCCGCAGATCGAGCTGACGGCGCTCGATGCGAACAACAACCTCGCGACGAGCTTCACCGGCAATGTGACACTCGCCATCAACAACAACCCGGGCAGCAGCACGCTCGGCGGCACCACAACGAAGGCGGCAGTGGCCGGGCTCGCGACGTTCGGCGATATCAGCCTCAATAACCAGGGGACCGGCTACACCCTGGACGCCACCTCCTCGCTGCCGACGGCGACGAGCAATGGGTTCGACGTGACGTTCAGCACGGCGAGTCATCTCGTGATCACGGCCCAACCCGCGACCACCACCGCCGGGGCGACGATTTCCACCGTCACCGTCGAAGCACGGGACGCGTCTGGAACGACCGTGCTGACCGGCTTCACCGGGAACGTGACGGTGCAGATCACCGGCGGCACCGGTACCTCGGGAGCCACACTCTCAGGAACCTTGACGAAGGCCGCCGTGGCGGGCGTGGTGAGCTTCAGCGATCTCAGCATCGACAAGAAGGGGAGCGGCTATCGCTTGTCGGTTACGGCGGCCACGCTAACTGGAGCGACGACCAGCTCGTTCGCCATCAACCCCGCGGCAGCCTCACAGGTGTCGTTCACCGTCGATCCGCCCTCGCCGGCAGCATCGGGTGTCGCCATGGCGCCGCCGATCCTAGTCGAGGTCGAGGATGCGTTCGGCAACCGGGTCACGACGTATAACGGGACGGTGACGGTCGCGTTGTTCTCCAACCCGAACAACGGCACGCTGTCCGGGTCGACGTCGGCAACGGTCGGCAACGGCCAGCTGTCGAACGGCATCGCGACGTTCAGCGATCTCAGCGTCGACGCCGCGGGAGGAGGATACCGGCTGCAGGCAACCGGGACCGGGCTCGCGACCGGAGACATCAGCACCGCGTTCCAGATCACGGCGGGGATTGCCGATCACCTGGTCTTCACGGTGGCGCCGAGCAACCGCACCGCCGGACAGAACATCTCGCCGCAGATCAAGGTCACGGCGTTCGATGCGCTGGGCAACGTCGTCACGTCGTTCGCGAGCAACGTGGACATCGCCATCACCTCCGGGACCGGTACCCCGGGCGCTACGCTCTCGGGCACCACGACGCAGGCGGCCGTGGGCGGTGTCGCAACGTTCTCCGGCCTGAGCATCGACAAGGCCGGTGCGAGTTACACGCTCTCGGCCACGGCCAGCGGCGTGACGGGCACGACGAGCGCGACGTTCAACATTTCGCCGGCGGCCGCCACGCAGCTGGTGTTCACGGTGCAGCCGAGCAACACCGCGGCGAACGGCTCGATTACGCCCCCCGTCGAGGTCACGGCGGAGGACGGGTTCGGGAACGTCGACACCACCTACAGCGCCAACATCACGATGGCGATGGGGACGAACGCCGGTGGTGCGGGCAGCGTGCTCTCAGGCACGAAGGTCGTGGCGGCGTCGCACGGCGTGGCCACGTACAGCGACCTCAGCATCAACAACACGGGCGTGGGTTACACGATCACCGCCCAGTCGGGAGGCCTGCCGTTGAAAGCGAGCAACGCCTTCAACATCTTCTGAGCCCGGCCGGAAGGTCCGGTCCGCTTTACACGACAGCCCGGCAATGCGCCGGGCTGTCGTCGTCTTCGGCCTACCCGATCCGTGTAGGCGAAATCCTACACGGCGGTCGTCGCGAAACCCTACCCGAGTCGCCCGGCTCTTCCCATCGTATGGGACTCGTGTGGGATGGAGGCCGGGATGGGCGAACCGCTGCGGTTGCTCCTCGTGGAAGACAACGAAAACGACGCCATCCTGGTGGTGCGCGAGCTGACGCGCGGCGGCTATGACGCGGTCTACGAGCGCGTGTGGGATGCGGCGTCGATGGGCGCCGCTCTCGACCGACAGCGGTGGGATCTGGTGTTGAGCGATCACAGCATGCCGCAGTTCAGCGGCCGGGCGGCACTCGAGGTGCTGCGGGAGCGCGATCCCGATGTGCCGTTCATCTTCGTGTCGGGCACGATCGGCGAAGACGCCGCCGTCGAATCGATGCGCATGGGCGCGCAGGACTACCTCAACAAGTCGAATCTGCGGCGCCTTGTCCCGGCGATCCAACGCGAGCTGCGCGAAGCGGCGAGCCGGCGCGAGCGGCGCCGCGCCGAAGTCGCGCTGCGGGAGTCGGAGCACCGTTTCGAGAAGGTGTTCCAGGCCAGTCCCGTGGGCATCACCATCAGCACGCTCGCCGAAGGTCGCTACGTCGACGTCAACGCCGCATTCCTGCGCATGATCGGCCGCACGCGCGAGGAGGTCATCGGACGCACCGCGGTCGACATCGCGTTCTGGCGCGATCCCGCCGACCGCGCCCGGGTCATGGACCGCCTCAGCCGCGGCGGCGGGGCGACGCAGGAGCTGGAGCTGGCCGTGCAGGCGAAGGACGGAGCGGTCCGCCACGTGCTGCTGGCGCTCGAGCAGGTCGACTTCTCGGGCATCCCCTGCGTCGTGGCCCTGGTGCACGACATCAGCGGGCTCAAGCAGCTCGAGCAGAAGCTCAATCAAGCGCAGAAAATGGAAGCGGTGGGACGGCTGGCGGGCGGCGTGGCGCACGACTTCAACAACATGCTCACCGTCATCACGAGCTACGGCGACCTCCTGCTCGGCGATCTCGACGCCGGCGACCAGCGGCGCGCAGACCTCGAGGAGATCCTCAAGGCCGCGCGCGGCGCCGCGACCCTGACCCGGCAGCTGCTCGCCTTCTCCCGCCAGGAAGTGATTCAGCCCCGGCCCATCAGCGTCAACGCGATCGTCGCCGGTACCGAGAAGATGCTGAAGCGCGTGATCGGCGAAGACATCGCGCTCGAATCCGAGCTCACCGCTGCACCGGCGACGGTGTTGTGCGATCCCGGTCAGCTCGAGCAGATCGTGATGAATCTCGTCGTCAACGCGCGCGACGCGATGCCGCAGGGCGGCAAAGTGCGGATCGTCACGACCAACGTCACGGTCGACGAGCCGGCGCTGCTGGATTTGCCGTTCGCCCGGCCGGGCCGCTACGTCGTGCTCACGGTGCGCGATACCGGAACCGGCATGGATCTCGCGACCCAGGAGCACATCTTCGAGCCCTTTTTTACCACCAAGGAGCAGGGCAAGGGCACGGGGCTCGGCCTGGCCACCGTGTACGCCGTCGCCAAACAGGCGGCCGGCTTCGTCGGGGTCGAGAGCACTCCGGGCGCGGGCGCGTCGTTCAGCGTCTACCTCCCCGCGATCGACGCCACGCCGTCCCGCGTCGAAGCGGAGAGCGCGGGCGAGCTGCCGCGCGGCACAGAGACGGTGCTGCTGGTGGAGGATGCCACGGCCGTGCGGAGCGTGATCCGTCAGGTCCTGGAGCGGCTGGGGTACACCGTGCTGGACGCGGCCGACGGGCAGCTCGCCCTCGAGGTGGCCGCCCGCCATCACGGACCCATCGACCTGGTCGTCACCGACATCGTCATGCCGGCCCTCGGCGGCCGCGAGCTGGCGGAGCGGCTGCGGCGGGTCCGTCCCGATATCCGGATTCTCTACACCTCCGGCTACACCGACGACGCCATCGTGCGCAGCGGCGTGCTCGACGCCCAATTCGTGTTCATGCAGAAGCCCTTCACGCCCGAAGCACTCGCCGCCAAGGTGCGCGAAGCCCTCGCCTAACCGGCGGCCGGCCGGCGCGCCGCGATGGTCTGCACTTCCGCCCACGTCTCCCCGTTGTCGGTCGAGACTTCGGACCGCCAGTGGAACCCCGCCTCGGTGATGTCGACAAAACTGACGCGAAACAGACTCTGCAGTGGGAACAGCCGCCCCGAGCGCCCGCGCGGCCGCCGGTGCCGGTAGGTGATGGTCCCGTCCCGCACCGTCACGCCCCCGAGCTCCTCGGGACCGAGATCGAGCCAGGTGGCGTCGAGGGCATCGAGCCACCGCATCACCCAGGTCTTCGCATCGGTATTGAAGGCGCGAAACGTCTGCCCCAGCATCGCCACTTCCCCCGCCGGCCCGAGCTGGCGGAATTCGTCGGCGATGGCGTATCCGTCGAGGATGTAGCGCCCCACCCACGTCGCCGGCCGAGTGCGCACGGAGCCGTCGGGCGCGCGGACGCTCGACTCGCACTCCCAGGCACCCACCAGAAAGTCGAACGTCACGAGCTCGCGCGGGGCGTGCGTATTGGGCATGCCGAACCCGCTGGTCACGGCGCTTCCTGCTGCCTCGCGTAGACCGCCCGCGCCCGATCGAGCAGCGCCAGCACGCTGTCCCGCTCGACCGCGGTGTTCCACCCGGTGTGGGCCCGCGCCGCCCGAGTGACCCGGTCGATCCACTGCACGAAGAATCGCGCATCCTCGGGTGACCGCGTCGCCGCGCCGTCGACGGTCACATACACGGGCGAGGTCGACGCGAAGGGATAGAGGTCGAGCACCGGCTCCACAGGGCCGTCGCCGTACCCCCGCACGAGCACCCACCCGCTGCGCGCGACGGGGAGGGCGAATGTCGTGTCGGCCGACCGGCGGTCGCCGTGGAGCGGCAGCGACGCCGCCACGGCGCCGTTGACGATGACCTCGAGATGATCGATGGGCACGGTGGATCGCAGAGAGACGTGAGCGGTGAGCGGTGACGGGTGAGCGGTGAGCGCAACTTCGTCACCGGGCTCCTCCCCGTTCACGCTGAATTCGAGCAACGGACCGTTCGTCACGAATGTCCGCCCCGCTTTCAGGCCCGCGAGGAAACGCGCATGCGTCAGCACCGGTCCGGCGTGTACATACACCCGCTCCAGCCCAATCGGACCGTGCAGCATCGCGAAATTGGGAAACGCGTCGGTCCCCGCCCCCGCCGGGAGGCGGAAGCCGCAATTCAATAACCGGTACCATACCGCCGACGTGAACAGGTGGTTCGAGAACCCCATCACCTCGATGTAATCCACCTTGCCGAGAGCGACGTCGACGGGGAGCTCGGAGGAGAGTCCCGCGGTCGTGTCGAAGGGGTCGGGCGCGCTGTCATAAGGGTGCACCCAACCGAACAGCCCTCCTTGGGCGTGGGTCATGTCGGCGACGACGGCATTGGGCGGATACACGCTCGCCAGAGCGGTATTGGGATACCCGGCATAGTCGGGGAGCAACAGGTGGTCGCGCAGACCGAGGATACCGGCGTGATCCCAGAAGCCGGTATGGAATTCCTGTCCGTGGTAGACCTGGTACTCCCGCGTCGACGCCGGATCGGCGCCGGGCCGGAAGGAGCCGACGTCGGGGATGCGCTGCTCCTTGTTGACGATCAGGTTTTCCACGAGATGCAGGTCCTCGGCTCGCGCCTGCTGCACGAGGTGGGCAGGCGTGTTGCGGTAGGTCCCACCGTAGTTCATGTGGACATGGAGGTCGCCGCTCCACCATCCGCGCGCCGGCAGATTCGCGAGCCGCCCGAGCCGCACCCGCGCGGTATCGTGCGATCCGGCGGAGATCGTCATGACCGAATGAAACGGCCGATACTCCGGGCCGCGCGTGACGTCGATCGTGAGAGCGCCCGCCGGGACGACGGCGTCGGCCGCGCCGTCGACGTCGAAATATTGGTACGTGGATGCGCGCGCCCGGCGGTCGAACGCGAGATCGGCCTGGCGCCAGGCGTCGTCCGGCGCCCAGGAACGGCCGTCTTCCCCGGTTAGCCGCACTCGTGCGGCGAGGGGGCGTCCGCTCATCGCGTCGCTGAGCGTGACGTGCAGACGTCCCATCACGTGGAGGTATCGCCGCAGCCGCGCGACGACCGCCGTGCGACTGCCGCCAGGAATGTCGAGCACCGCGAGGTCCGTGTTGCCGTGCTCGTTGGAGACGTAGGCGATCCGCCGCCCGTCGCGCGACCAACGCGGGCTCGTGGCATCGAACTCTCCGTAGGTGAGCTGCACCGGATCACCGCCGTCCGCCGGCATGACCCACAGCTGATTCCACTGGCGGCCGAGGTAGGAGCTGTACACGACGCGATGGCCGTCTGGCGACCAGTCGGCACGCGCTTTCCAGTTGGTTTCTTCGTAACGGATCTCCCGCATCACGGCGCCCGAG
>Ga0126376_10002403_pt1 | contig 10563 bp, 11 predicted proteins | sample PanSoiMetPlot_15_FD_92760 | JGI IMG/M metagenome (GOLD analysis project Ga0126376, IMG submission 92760) | Tropical forest soil microbial communities from Panama - MetaG Plot_15 | ecosystem: Environmental > Terrestrial > Soil > Tropical forest > Bulk soil | place: Panama | collected 2016-02-17 | reverse complement strand
GGATTGAAAGAGCCAGGGCTGAACCGGCTGATTCATGCGACGTATGACCTAATGGGGCTGACGTCGTTCTTTACTGCGGGTGAACCGGAAGTGCGCGCGTGGACAATTCACAAGGGAACGAATGCCGTGAAGGCGGCGGGTGCGATTCACAGCGATATTGAAAAGGGATTCATTCGCGCCGAAGTGGTGCGATGGAATGATTTGCTGGAGGCCGGATAGCTTGGCGCGGCGCGGGAAAAGGCGCAAGTGCGGCTCGAGGGGAAGGATTACGTCGTGCAGGAAGGCGATGTGATTTTGTTCCGGCACTCCGGATGACACGATACAATTCCGGCCATCTTTGATGGAACATGACCTGGCAATGCGTACGGCAATGGCGGCGGGGCTGGGGCTCGTGGCCGCGGCGGGGAATTTGCTCGGCGGTTTTTTCGTGGTGCGCAAGGACTGGCCGCGGAAAGTCCTTCAATATTTTCTAGCGCTTGGCGCGGGCTACATGCTCGCGGTGGCGTTCCTTGAAATTATTCCTGAATCGATCACGCTGGGTGGCTACGACGCGTTGTTCTTTGTGCTGATCGGATATTTCCTCGTTCATTTGTTCGAACATACGCTGTCACCGCATTTTCATTTTGGCGAAGAGACGCACTCCGAACAGATGTCGCACCATCACGCGCAAAACAGCGTGATGCTGGGGTTGATCATTCATACTTTTTTTGACGGCGTGGCCATTGCATCCGGTTTTTTGGTTTCAACGTGGTTAGGAACGGTGATATTTATTGCCGTGTTCCTGCACAAGTTGCCGGAAGGATTTACCGTGGCTTCGGTGTTTTTGGCGTGCGGCAAGAGCCGGCGGCGGGCGATTCAAGCGGCTGCCGCTCTGGGAGGCGCAACCCTGTTGGGCGTCTTGCTGACCGGATTGCTTCAGAGCCAGCTGCGGTACGCCCTTCCGCTCTCGGGCGGAGTGACCGCTTATGTAGCCGCGACGGACCTGCTGCCGGAAGTGAACCGGGAGCCGAACTGGCGAATGGCCGTGCTGGTATTCCTGGGAGTCGCTAGTGTGCTGATAATGCAGCACTTATTCCACGTTTGAGGCGGATTCAGGTGTCGCCCAATTCTGGCACCTATTTGCAACTTTCTGAAAATTCAGGTGTTCGATAGGATGTGGTTGCTATGACCGTGACCAGGTCGGACGTCCAACTGATGCTGGACGTGAAAGCTGGCGACCAACAGTCGTTCGAGCTTTTGCTACAGCGCTATCGGACGCCGCTGGTCAATTTCCTGTACCGGATGGTTCGCAACCGGGAACAGGCGGAAGATTTGGCGCAGGAAGTTTTTTTGAGGGTGTATCGCGCGAGGGAAGATTACGAACCCAGCGCGAAGTTCACCACCTGGCTCTTCCGGATCGCGACGAATCTGGCGCTGAATTCGGTGCGCGATCATCGGTATCAGAAACTCGAAACTTCGCTGGACGCGCCAATCGTGGCCGACGCGGAACAGGGCGACGAGCGAACGATGGAAGTGGCGGACAAGCATCCGGACATCGAACAGCACCTGGTAGAGGAGGCGAGAAAAAAGATGATTCGCCATGCAATAGAAAAGCTGCCGGAGAAGCAACGCGCGGCGGTTTTGTTGCATAAATACCAGGAGTTGGACTACGCGGAGATTTCGAAGATTTTGCGATGCTCGGAGAGCGCGTTAAAGTCGCTGCTCTTTCGGGCCTATGAAACGCTGCGAGTGGAACTGGCCCCGCTTGTAGCGTCCTCGGTGAAGCACTAAGGACCAAGGATGGTAGTCATGAGTTGTGAAAAGATGGAAACGCGGATTCTGGCGTATGTGGACGGCCGTCTGAAAGAAGCGGAGCGCGCCGAGGTGCAGAAGCACCTCGATGGCTGCGCGGCGTGCCGTGTGCGAGTGAACGAGTTTCGCGCGGTGACGGATTTGCTGGATGAGCTGCCGGTGATGGAGCCTTCAGGCGCGTTCAATGCGCGCGTGCATGCATTGATAGCTGCCGAGCCGCGGAAGCGGATTGGCTGGTTTGCGTGGTTCACGCCGTCACCGCGAATTGCGTTTGTAGCTTCGATGTTGCTGCTTCTGACGGTTTGGCTGGGTTCACGTCAAGGACCGGAGCCTCTGATTGCTCCAGAGGCTTTACCGGTGGTGGAGAATGCCGATTACGATGTGATTTCGAGCTTCGCGCCGCTGTCGGACTTGTCGCAGGTTCCGGATGACGATGCAAACGATAACGACGCATCGCAGCCGCAACAGCCGCAGCAAATGTAAAAAGGGAATGAAGACCAAAACCCAATTCGGAACATGTTTGTTGACGCTGTTACTCGGCGCAGCAATGGTATTGCCTGTTGCCGCCCAGAATCGTCCGCCGAAGAATCAGCCAGAACATAGACAAGAGCAGCGGCAGCAACGGCGTCAGGAGCCGCGTCGAGAGCAACCGCAAGAGCGGCGCAACGAACGGGGCGCGAATAATCCGAATCGGCCGCCGGTGGTGAATCAATCGGTTGTGCCGAACACGAATCACCCGCCGGAGCGGGCCAGGAATCAGCAGAATTTGAATCGTCCGCCGAACGCTTACACGACCCCGCGGAATTTCAATACGCTGAATCCGCAGGAAAAGCAGAGAACCATCGAGAACAACCGGGACTTTCAGAGGCGCACGCCCGCGGAGCAGCAGCGCATGAAGCGGGGTCTGGAAAACTGGAACCGTCTGACGCCCGAGCAGAAAAACCACATCAAGAATGATGTGTTGCCAAAATGGCGCCAGCTCCCGCCGGATCGCCAGCGCGCAATCGGAAGCCGGCTGAATGTCTTGCAGAACATGCCGGAGTCAGCGCGGAACCGTCACTTAGACGATCCGAATTTTACGCGAGGCATGAGCGAAGACGACAAATCCATGCTACGCGATCTGGCCCACCAACATGTGGGTGGCGCGCCGGATGCCCCTCCGAACGAATAAGGCCTGCGTTTTTTTTCAAGACAATTTGGAACGTTGACACGCACGCGCAGAACGCGGCATCGTGACTATTTGCGTTCCGTGGCATCGAACGGAACGAGGAGAAACGATTGGCCACGCACGATGGCACATTCGGCGTCAGCGGAACCTCGCCCGGAATCTCTAAAACGCGTTTTCGCGCACTCAAACATCGTAACTTCCAGCTTTTTATAGGCGGACAGCTCGTTTCTCTTGTGGGCACGTGGATTCAGAACACCGCGCAGCTCTGGTTCATTTATCGGCTGACTGGTTCGGCCGCGCTGCTCGGAATTTTCGGCTTCATGAACCAGATTCCGATGCTGCTGCTGTCGTCGGTTGGCGGTTATGTGGGCGACCGGTATAGCCGGCATCGCGGCGTGATTGCGACGCAGGCTGTGTCCATGCTCCTGGCGTTTTTACTCGCAGCTTTGACCTTAATGCATTTGATCCACGATCGGCGGGGCGCGTGGGTCGTGATCATTATCGGATTTTTGCAGGGAATCGTGAACGCGTTTGACGTGCCGATTCGGCAGTCGTTCTTCGTGAACATGGTGGGGAAGCCCGACCTGCCGAACGCGATTGCGCTCAACTCTTCGATTTTCAACGGAGCCCGCGTTTTCGGTCCGGCCATCGCAGGCTTCACGATTTCACTGATTGGCGAAGGCTGGTGTTTTTTCGTGAATGGCCTGAGTTTCTTGGCGGTGATTGTTGCACTGCTCGCCATGCGCATCGCGCCGCAGGAAGAGATGCAGGAGACGCGATCGGCGTGGCACAGCTTATTGCAAGGTTTCCGGTTTGCGATGAGCGATCGCGTTATTCGTTCGGTGCTGATTTTGTTAAGCATGCTGAGTTTCTTCGGCCTGCAGTACATGGTGTTCATGCCGATTTTTGCGCAGGACGTGTTGCATCGCGACGCGCGAGGTTTGGGATTGCTAATGAGCGCGTCGGGAATCGGCGCGGTGCTGGGCGCGCTGCAGTTTGCGGCTCGCACTAAGTACAAAGGAATGTTGACGTGGGTCGGGACGATGTTTCTCATTGCCTCGCTGGTACTCGTCGTCTTTTCACAATCGCGCTGGTTCTGGATTTCTGCCACGGTGCTGTTTATTTTTGGTTTTGCGGCGACGTCCCAGATGGCGGCAACGAACACGACGGTACAGAATCGCGTGCCGGACGCGTTACGCAGCCGCGTGATGGCTGTTTACGCGACTATGTTTATGGGCGTACAACCGATTGGTTCACTGATCGCGGGCGGTCTGGCCAAGCGATTTGGGGCGCCCGCAACCGTGGCCGCTTTTGGCACCATCTGTTTTGTGGGCAGCTTAATTTACTTCTGGCGCGCCGTGCCGTGGGCACGGAGCGCGAAATCTGTCGAAGTAAAAGCTTAGTTCACCGACAGCACGATCACGCGATCCGTTTCATTTCCCGTGGCCAGCGGAAGTTTCAAAACAACGCCGCTCGCCGACTGCGTCACGTCTACCTTTGTGCCGCCGACCAATTCCTGAGCTCCAGAAATTGTTTTCGTGATTGGAGGTAGAGCGAGCAGTGGAGCATTCCATTTCAGAACGTGCACGTAAATCTTGTTGCCTTTCTGCGTCGTGACGCCCCAGTCCGCGGGTGCGAGCGGGCCGCCGCGCGTGCCGTAGATCGTGTCGCCATATCTTGAGAGCCATTCGCCGACGGCGCGGAGGCGCACCTGGAACTCTTCCTGGATTTCGCCGTTCGGCAGCGGTCCGATGTTCAAGAGCAAATTGGCATTGTTGCCTGCCGCGCGAACGAGCATCTCCTCTACTTCTTCCGGCGATTTGTACTTTGTGTCGCCGATGTCGAATCCCCAGGAGCCGTTCAGCGTGTTGCAGCTCTCGAGCGGAAGGGCATCGCTGACGTAAGTTGTATTGAATCCGGCGGTGTTCCGTCCAGGCAGATCGCGTTCAAACGTTTGCACGTCCTCGCCCGGCTTCGGCGTCTGGTGATGGTTAGGGATGATTAACGCCGCGGGTTGCAATCGGTGTATGAGCGCATACGTTTTCTCTAAATGCCAGTCGGCGTTGGGCTTGTCCCACATTCCGTCAAACCAGATGCCGCCGATTGGGCCATAGTTCGTAAGCAATTCGCGGAGCTGGCTGTTCATAAAATCATCGATATACGAATTGAAATTGCCGGAATCCGGACGGCCGTTTTCCCAGGCGGTTGCGCCCCGCGGGTAATAATCCGGGTGATGCCAATCGAGTTGGGAATAGTAGAAAAACAGTTTGATGCCTTGCTTTTGCGCTTCGTCGGCAAGCAGTTTTAGCGGATCTTTTCCGTAAGGTGTGCGCTTGACGATGTTCCAGTCGTTAACCTTCGTGTCAAACATGGCAAAGCCATCGTGGTGGCGTGAAGTAATGGTGATGTACTTCATGCCCGCGGCTTTAGCGAGCGCGACCCACGCTTTGGCGTCGAACTTTTCGGGGTCGAAGAAATTCGGCAGGCGTTCATAGTCATGCAACTTCAGTTTGCGATTGTGAAGAACCCATTCGCCGTCGCCGAGTACACTGTAAACGCCCCAGTGAATAAAGAGGCCAAACTTGTCGTCCTGGAATTGCTGGCGAGCTTTCAGGTTTTCCGGCGAAGGCTGATAGGCGGCTTGCGCGGATGAATTGACCGCAGCGATCAAAGCGAAAACTGTGACAGCAACAAGTGTCGAAAGGGGTTTTCTGAGATTCATGATGGTTCCTCGACTCGTGGTTGGGAGGAAGGATTCTACATCAAGGCCTAGTCAGGAAGGGTTGGAGCGATACAGGAATTGTTGTTGCGGGTTTTGAAGATCTGCGGATGGCACTGTGGCGAGAATGGCGTCCACTTTCGGACGATCGTGCGAAAGAGAACAAACGGGATCCGTGGCCGCAGCGTCTCCGGCGAGAAGCATCGCTTGACAACGACAGCCGCCGAAGTCTTGCACACGGCGATCGCACGTTTTGCAGGGCTCCTGCATCCAGCTTTCGCCACGGAATTTTCGAAAAGCCTCGCTCGATTCCCAGATTTCCCGAAGCGAACTCTCTTTCACGTTTTCGAAACTCATTCCGGGGATGACACCTGCTGCGTGGCAGGGGAGAGCGTCGCCATTCGGCGCGACGAGCATCACTTTGCGCCCCCAGCCACCCATGCAAGGCTTGGGAAATTTCGCGTAGTAATCGGGGACAACATATTCGACGCGGATTTTTCCTCGCAGGCGTTCTTCTGCACTTTTTACTTTTTCGAGGAACTCGTCGAGCTGCACGCGTGTCGGGAGCAACAAAGCGCGATTGACGAATCCCCAGCCGTAATACTGCACATTGGCGAATTCGATACGCGTCGCGGATGAAGATTCCGCGATTGCGATCATTTCGTCCATTTGATGAAGATTGTGGCGATGCAAAACAAAATTCAGAGTCACGCCAACGCGGCGTGACTGGAGCCAGTCGAGTACGCGCAGCTTTTGCGCATGCGTTTTTGTGCCAGAGATTGCCTCCGCGACCGATTCTGTCGCACTCTGAAAGCTCAGCTGAAAATGATCGAGGCCGGCTTCGAGCAACGCATCGAGTTTAGTTTCATCAAGCGGCAATCCCGATGTGATTAGGCTGACGTAGAGACCTGCAGCGCGGGCCCTGCGAACTAGCTCCACGATGTCGGTTCGCACCAGCGGCTCGCCGCCAGTGAAGTCCGTCTGCAGGACGCCAAGTTCCGCCGCTTGCCGGAAGACAGAACTCCACGCTTCCGTGGGAAGCTCGGTTGCGCGCGCCGCGAGTTCCAGCGGATTCGAGCAATAGACACAATGCAAGGGGCAGCGATGAGTCAGTTCAGAAACAAGTGCTAGCGGGTTGAGTTGTGGCGAGGCCATGGAGGGCACAAATTATGCGGAAAAATCGAGCGCGCGATCCTTCTGCAGCAGCTCCAGATAACCGATAATGTCCGATTCGACTTTCTGCGGCTCAGCTTTCGAATAGAGCCTCTGCAAGTCGGCCACGATTTGCGCGACGCTATGATTGCCATCGCAGCGCGTAACTATTTCCAGACTCGGACCGTTTAATCGCAAAGCGCGTTCCGGCATCAGCAGCACGCGCTGATTGTTGTTCTCGCCCAGCCGGCAGCCCGGCGCCAGGCGAGGTTTCGATTGTGCATCAATCGGCATCAGGAGTTTCCTTCAGGCTGAAATGCACCGGGCGGCGGCCATCCCGGCTCCACGTACGCAAAATAGAGCGCGTCCAGCATAGCCCAGAGAATATCGCACTTCGTTCGCAGGGCGTTGTGCGCGGCATCCTGCTCTTCGCGCGATCGCGCGTTTTTGAGCACCCAAGACAGGGCGAACTCAGCGTCTTCTGGTGCCTGCGTCAGACGGCCCGTGAAGTAATCCAACCCCTGCGACATCCATGGATAGTGCTCGCGCACACGATCCAGGCGCAGGGCGATTAAATTTCTTGAGAAAAGTTCGGTCAGCGACGAAGCGACGGCCTCGAGGTGCGTACTCTTGGCGACAAAATTGATGTAGGCATTCACCGCATAGCGCGTAGCCGGCAAGATGCCTTCGCCTCTAATGGCGCGAATACGCGGCAGACCCGTTGCTTCGACCAGGTGCAGCCATTTTTCAATTCCGCCCGGCCTGCCATGGTCGCCGTCGTGGTCGAGCAGGCGTTTTCGCCAGGCAAGGCGGAAGACCGGGTCATCGCTGCGGGCGAGGATCGTCGCGTCTTTAATGGGAATGTGGCTTTGATAGTAGTACCGATTCAGCGCCCACGCCTGAAGCTGGCCGCGCGTCAGTGAGCCTTCGTGCATCATTGTGTGAAACGGATGTTGATGGTGGTACCGCTCTTCGCCAATTGTAGTGAATCCTGCGACGAAATCGGCTTCCGAGAGCAGAGGCTTTTCGGCTGAGTTCACAGGGTTATCTCCATGCCATCGTAGGCGATTTCGAATCCTGCTTCCAGCACTACGCGTTGTTCACGACCGTCTTCCACAAGAATTGGGTTGGTGTTGTTGATGTGCACCAGAATCTTCCGGGCATTGCTCTGTTCGGGAAATTGCGCCAACAGCCCATCCGGCCCGCTCAAGGGAATATGTCCCATTTCGCGCGCGGTCTTTTTGCCGCGGCCTGCTTGTTTCAGTTCGCCGTCGCTCCAGAATGTTCCGTCAATCAAAACCAGATCGGCCGCGCGTGCAAACTGTTTCCACGTTGTCTCGCGTCCCGGCAAAGACGGCGCGATGAACACGCGCTTTCCTCCATATTCGATGTCCAGGCCAATCACGGCCTCCTTCGCTTCCAGCTGTTTGCGCAGCCTTTCGCTGACGTAGTCGGGGTATTCGTTGCCGAGCGGAATGGCGCGGACCCGCAACTGGGACGGACCTTCCACGGGCTGCGTCTTGTTCGCGTCTGCCTCCTGCGCAAATGGAATCGGAAACCACAACACGGGCGGCGTCGCCCGGCCAAGCACGCGGAACATGGAATTCTCTTCGTCCATGATGCGTCGCACGGAATCCGTGGAGTGAATCTTAAATCCTTGAAATTCGCGCAGATGCAGGAGGCCAGCGATGGAATCCACTTCGGCGCTAGTCAGATAAACGTCGTAAATAGGCGTGGAATTACGGGTGGAGGAGAAAGGAGCAAATTCCGGGGCGGCAAGGATCTGCGTGCGCAAGTCCGGCGAAGCGTTGATCAATGCCCAGTGCATGCGCTGCGTGTATTCCGGGTTGGCGTCGACTGCAATCTGGGTTTGCGTGCGCGGTTTTGCCTTGATCGACCCGCGGCGCACACCCACGCAATTCGGGCAGCCGCAATTCCATTGGGGAAAGCCCCCGCCCGCGGCCGAGCCGAGAATCTTAACGCGCATCGGCTAAATCCTGGCGAGTGGGGTGAGGGAGAGAAAAAAAATGGGGACGCGCTGGTGCGCGTCCCCGAATCTTCATGGCGGGGCGATTAGAGCTCAGCGTTGGCGTACGAGCTGACTTCGCAGTTCAAATCGATTTCTTCGTGCTGCGGAGTGGTCCATTCCATCTTCAAGTCCCTCCCAGAGTTTGAATTCACTGGACCCGCAGAGCATAGCACGCGTCTGCTAAGAAGGGAACAACTAAGGACCGGTGGGCTTTCGGCGCACGGCGAAATCGAACGAAAGCACGCCACTAACGGTTGTTGCAAGCCGACTGAGAAACCACAAGCAGCGGTAGCGACTTCGTGCTCGAACTATCGCGGCACGCTTGCACAACTTTTTTCACAAAGAACGACGATTTTCCTTGACTTGTAGGCAAACATGCTTAAGATGTGGGAAAAATTGGAGTGCAGTGGTCTAAAGCGGTATCAAGTAGGACAAGCTAGAAGGATTTAGAGGACTGTGGGCGACGTGGTTTTCTGGGGCAACAGACACCACTTCTTCACCAAAAACGGCCTCCTTCGGGGCGGTTTGAGGGCTCATCGTCAGAATCCGGCTCTTTCGGGCAGACAGCTAAATGAACCTTCGCGGCAACTATCCAGCCAAGGTGGACGAGAAGGGGCGTCTGAAGATACCCGCCGTGTTTCTCGAGCAGCTAAAAGCATTCGGGACGCAATTCTATATCACCAGTCCCACAGGCGATACGGTCAGGATTTACCCGATTACGGTTTGGCAGGGCATCGAGGAAAAGCTTTCTAAGGTTTCCTCGCAGAATCAGGCGAAGAGAAAGTTTTTGATGCACACGAGCTATTACGGGCAGACGGCGGAGATGGACCAGCAGGGAAGAGTCCTGTTGCCCTCGATTTTGCGGGAGAAGGCCAACACCCGAGGCGAAGTGGATGTGTTTGGCGCGCTCGATTATCTCGAAGTCATGAATCACTCCAAAGTCCTCGAAGACATGGAGAAGAACAAGTTTACCGAAGCGGATTTCAAGGCGCTGGAAGATCTTGGCATTTGAGGCTGTGTGAGCGTGGGTGTGCCGCACACGCCGGTGTTGCTCGAAGAGGTGCTCGAATGGCTGCGCATAAGGCCGGACGGAATCTACGTAGACGTAACTCTCGGAGCAGCGGGTCACTCGGAAGCCATCGCAGAAAGATTGCATTCGGGCCGGTTGATCAGCCTGGACCGGGACGCACAGGCGCTGCAGATCGCGCACGAGCGGCTGAAGAGATTCGGCTCGAAAGTGAGCTGCGTTTTATCTCCGTTCTCAAGGATTGTGGAGGTCGTACAAGAGTTGGGGATTCCGAAGGTGGACGGGGTCTTGGCCGACTTGGGAGTTTCGAGCATGCAGCTTGACCAGCCGGAGCGGGGATTCTCTTTCCGCGAAGCAGGTCCGCTGAATATGCGCATGGGAATTGACCCTCCCCCGGCTTCGCTCGGGACAAGCGAAGGGAATGAGCTGACGGCGGAGGAAATTGTGAATCGCTGGCCGGAAAAAGAACTGGCCGATTTGCTCTACCGCGAAGCGGATGAGCACGATTCCAGGAGAATCGCCAGGGCCATACTGCGCGCGCGACCGATTCGCGACACCGCGCACCTGGCAAAGGTTGTGGCAGGGGCCCGAAAGCAATGGGGAAGGCAGAAACTGCATCCCGCAACAAAAACGTTTCTGGCGCTGCGGATAGCGGTGAATCGAGAGATGGAGGAACT
>Ga0126376_10002402_pt1 | contig 10563 bp, 10 predicted proteins | sample PanSoiMetPlot_15_FD_92760 | JGI IMG/M metagenome (GOLD analysis project Ga0126376, IMG submission 92760) | Tropical forest soil microbial communities from Panama - MetaG Plot_15 | ecosystem: Environmental > Terrestrial > Soil > Tropical forest > Bulk soil | place: Panama | collected 2016-02-17 | reverse complement strand
CGCACTCGGCTGTTCGGCGATTGTTCGGCCATCGTCATTCATGGCGTTGAGACCGGAGAGGAAACCGTCTAGGTATTGCATCAAGCCGCGCGCCGAGGTCGCCAGCGAGCCGAGTGGACGCGCGGGCGAAAACCGATCCGGCGACGGCAACCACATAAGGGCAGCGGCGCAACAGATTACAAAACATCCTCGCGATCGTTCAGCTGCTGGCGCGTGAACAAGGCGACGTGGCGATCAGATCGCGAGGCGCACTCGACGAGGCAAACGCTTCGCCCTTGGCCAAGAGAGTACCGTTCCGCAAAGGCGCACGAAACTCGGTAGCCTTTGGCGGGATTGGCGTAAGCGCGGAGTGGCGCACAAGGAGATTTCGATTGTGAGTCAGCCAAAACTTTTGACTTGTAAAGCACCCGTGCCGGCAGCAATCGTTCGTTAACCGGGGCGCGACATCGTCGCTTTGCCAGGTGACGCTGCAAGGCACGTAAAACCAGTAGTAACCAATGCGATTTAGCTCAATCGTGTCGTCTGTCTGACCATACATATCCCCTGCATGGATGCACGAGCGGGGAGAGCAAGAGGTTGAAGATGGCCGGCAGTCATGGAGCGCGCCGTGTGCTGAGCTTCGTCGACGACGTCACCGAACGAAAACAACCTGAGGACGGCATTGCGCGAAGGCGTTGTTGTACCTGCAGATTTTCCCCCTGCGATACAATCAAGATTGATGCGAGATTTATTTCAACCTGCACCGCAACCAGCAATCGGCAGGCGATCGTGGGCCCTGCCATCGGTCTCGGCCGCGGGCTCAACGTGCCAATCGTCGCCGAAGGCGTGGAGACCAAAGAGCAACTGGGCTTCCTGGGGCGCGAGGCTGCAATGGGGTGCAAGGCTATCTAATCGGAAAGCCGCAGGCCATCGATGCTTATGCCGAAATTGTCGGGCGCTCGCCGCCGGCGAACGCGAGTGGCGTTTGGCGGGTCAGTGCGGGCGCAGGAGGGCTTACACCATGTGGTACGACCATCTCGGAAAGGCTGGGCGCAGCGGCGCAGAACTGTCCCGGAGATCCACCGACGTAGTGCCTTTCTGAAGCAAATCCGACGACGAATTGCCGCTCGGCACGTGCCTGATCATCGACATTTCTGAAGACGCTGCCCGGTTGCGGATTGAAAAGCCTGCCGACGTTCCGGACCAGTCCGTTCTGCTCCTGTCGCCACGCGGCAGGAGCTTTCGACGATGTCGCGTCATCCCGGGATCCATGGCCGAGGCAGGCGTACAGTTCACGAAATAAGGACAGCACCTTCAGCGATGGCACTGGACTGCTCTCACTGGCTGGCGGGGGAGTCGGCGAGGCCTTCCTAATTGAGCGTAACGTCGGCCCTCCGACTCACGATCTTCCGTTTTGCTGCTGCGGCCTTCGCATTTCGTCGCGATTTCTTCACGGCAGATTTCTTGCGAGATGCCAATGCGCGATCAATCGCGAACTCTTCAAGCTTGTGGCCTTGCTTGAGCAGTGATTGCAGCCATCTGGGTTGGAGCCCTCTGCCGGCCCAGGTCTCGCCGCCGGGGCCCCGGTATTTTGGTGCCACCTTTGTGTTTGTGCCAGCTTTAGCTGGCAAATTGTGTTTTGAATCGCGCGAAGCGCCAGCTTCGAGCCTTTGCAATTGTCTTTTAAGTTCGCCGGCTCTCCGGTTGAGCAAATTCCCGATCTCTTCCCGAAGGTCCAGCAGAGCATCAACTGACATTGACGCGAGATTTATTCCGCTTTTCGTCATTTTTCGCCTCGAAACCGTCAGTAGAAGCCCTAATCAATACGCGTGTCCCGCGGCGGCGCAAGCGCGCTAAAGTCGTATGCTTAACGGGTTTCTAGGAAGAAGTGTTTAATTCGCTGGTATCTGAGGAAATCGACGCCCCTGCCACAGCCCTCGCATGGTTGACGATTGGAACTCCTTGGAAGAGATTTTCTTTGTCGCTCCAGCATCATAGACGCTACGTCAGACTCGCTGCCCGGCATCGCGAGCACACCGACAAGATCAGAGGCACAAAATGTTGCGGCTGAAGAGTCCTGAACCGTGGCGCGTTTCGACCGTGCGGTGGGAGCGACCGTGAAGTTCCAAATTCACCGGGCCCGGACGGGCAATGTTCTCGGGAATATGGTGCAGGGCCGATTGCAAAACTCGACGTTTGGCTGGAGCGGCAAGATTGGCGCGATGTGAGGGACTTCGTGCGAACTGGAGGGCGCGCATTCGTCCGCCGGTGTTCGAATAGGCCGCGCGCCTCATTGCTGGGCGTGCGACCGGCAGGTCAGGACAAGCCCGATGAGCGAAGTTCTCAGAACGCGTTCTGCATCCACGGGCCTTGCGACACAGACGAGGCAACACCGGTTCGGCGCGCCACCCGGCCTTCGCAGTGCACAACTGTCCTCCACAAACGGGCCCCCCGCGCCGGGGGGCCATTCCGGCTCGGCCTCAGCGTCGCTGGTGGTGCCTTGTGACTCGTTTTCCACAGCTTCGCGCCGTTCGCAGCGCCACGGGTAGGATCTGCACAAAAAGCAGTTGCAAGGCGGCTTTTTCCGGCCCCCGCCAGCGCCCGGCAGCACGGCCAGAATCTTAAATGATGCCAACTCCTTCGTAAGACTGTCCGCAGTCGCTTTTGAGGACGAGGTTGCGCCTGCGCCACCTGCCACCCTCCCCAAGTTGCGGCAAGCGGGCCGCTTATATACGCAATCGGCTGCGCATATGCGGTTCCGCAGAGGTTGTATAACGCCACAAATCGGTTTATTGCCTCAGAAGAGGGGCCTCACGCGAGGAAGCTTCTCTGCAAAAAAACAGAATTTTTGCGGTCAACGATCGGGAGCCGAGGAGATGGACGCCGTACAAGCATTCCTGATGGGAATGATGGTGGCTTGGACGCCAAGTCTCGTTCTTCTTGCGTGGCTATTACGAGACGCTGGGACTGAGGTCTGAACTGCTCATGCCGGCCGGACGAGCCGGGCGGGTTCAAGAGCAAGTTACGCGCCAAACTCCCAAGAGCGCCTGGGGACTGATCTCCGTCGCTTTACTCGGCCCAAGTCGTAAGGTCGCATCTGGTCGCGCGTTGCACCACCGCGCGGGCCGTTACACACGATAGAAGCTGCGGTACCATTCCACGAACCGTTCCACGCCTGTCTCGAGGGGGGTTTGCGGCGCAAAACCGATGTCGCGGGCGAGATCATCGACGTCGGCATAGGTCGCCGGCACGTCCCCCGGCTGCATCGGCGTGAGCTGCTTGACTGCCTTGCGGCCGAGGCAGCGCTCCAAGATCTCGACCAGGTGCATCACGCTCTCGGGCCGATTGTTTCCGATATTGTAGACCCGATAGGGCGCTGCACTGGTTGCAGGATCCGGATCATCGCCGCTCCAATTCGCGTTCGGAATCGGCGGACGGTCGACGAGTCGCACGACTCCTTCGACGATATCGTCGATATACGTGAAATCGCGCTCCATACGACCGTGGTTGAAGATCTGGATCGGCTCGTCTGCCAGGATCGCGCGGGCGAAAATGAACATGGCCATGTCGGGTCGCCCCCACGGCCCGTAGACGGTGAAAAATCGCAGGCCCGTCGTTGGTAGCCCGAATAGATGGCTGTAGCTGTGGGCGAGAAGCTCGTTCGCCTTCTTGCTCGCGCCGTAGAGGCTGACCGGATGGTCGACGTTTTGGTGGACCGAGAACGGCATTTTCGTCACCGCTCCGTAAACGGAACTGGAGGACGCATAGATCAGGTGCTTGACTGAGTTCCGCCTGCAAGCCTCGAGAATGTTCACGAATCCGTCGATATTGCTGCGTATGTAAGCGTGCGGATTGACGAGAGAGTAGCGGACGCCTGCTTGTGCGGCGAGGTTGACGACCACATCGAATTTCGAGGCGGCGAACAGCCTGTCGAGCTCGTCACGCTCGGCAATGTCGAGGCGCACGAAGCGGAATCCGCGCAGCTTGTTCAGCTCGTCCAGCCTCGCCTGCTTCAACGAAACGTCGTAGTAATCGTTCACGTTATCCAGACCGACGACGCTTTGCTCCTGCTGCAACAGTCTCCGCGCCAGGTGAAAACCGATAAACCCCGCGGCTCCCGTTACCAGAATGGTCATGGATCGGCTCTGTTCAGATCAACCAGAAATACGACCCGCCGAGCGGGCAATTGCTGAGCGAAAAGCGCGACCAAAGCACTTCAAAGCCGCCAGAGATCGACGCCGTCGGGCTGGCTTGCGCGCGGAAGCTTTGCTTTGACGTCCAACACCGCGCCCTTGGCATTCTTGAGCAAGCTGGTCACGAAAGGCCAGCCTTCATCGATGAAACAGTGATGCGGCACGGCGAGAACTACCGCATGGGCGGGCTGAAGCGCATCTCTGGATACGAGACTGATTCCGTATTCGCTTTGCGCATCGTTGGGGTCGGCGATGGGATCGTGCGCCTGCACCGGGATCCCGAATCCCTGAAGCTCGCGCACGATGTCGATCACCTTACTGTTGCGGATATCGGGAACGTTCTCCTTGAACGTGAGACCAAGAATCGTCACGCACGCGCTCTCACCGTCGCTCCGGCCGTTGCCATTCATGATCATCCGAACGCACTGGCGGGCAATGCGAGCGCCCATCGAATCGTTGACTCGCCGCCCTGCAAGAATGACCTCCGGATGATATCCCGATCGCTCTGCCCGATGCGTCAGGTAGTAGGGATCGACGCCAATGCAGTGACCGCCGACGAGGCCGGGCGTGAAGCCGAGGAAGTTCCATTTGGTCCCGGCTGCGGCGAGGACCTCATGAGTATCGATCGACAGTCGATGAAAGATTGTCGAGAGCTCGTTCATCAGGGCAATATTGAGGTCGCGCTGCGTGTTCTCGATGACCTTCGCAGCCTCGGCGGTCTTGATGTTTGGCGCACGATAGACGCCCGCGGTCAGCACCGAGCCGTAGACATCGGCCACCACATCGAGGGTACGATCGTTCTGGGCGGCGACAACCTTGAGAATCGTTTCAAACCGGTGATCCTTGTCGCCCGGATTGATTCGCTCCGGGGAGTAGCCCACCGCAAAATCCGTTCCGGATGCAAGCCCCGAACTCTGCTCGAGAACCGGAATACACTCCTCTTCGGTCGCTCCTGGATACACCGTTGACTCGTAGACGACGATGTCGCCCCGCTTGAGCTTCTTCCCCACGGTTCGTGATGCGGAGAGCAGGGCGCGCAAATCCGGTCGGCGAGCCTCATCGATGGGAGTCGGTACCGTGATGATGAAGAAATCCGCTGCAGCCAGATCATTCGGATCGTCGGTGAGAAACAGTTCCTCACGAGCGAGGTCCGCCGAAGTCAGCTCTTTCGTGCGGTCATGGCCGCTTCGAAGCTCCTGGATCCGACGCGAGTTGATGTCGAATGCAATCACTCGGCAGCCAGAGCGCGAGAAGGCTGCTGCAACGGGCAACCCGACATACCCGAGGCCCACAACGGCAATTCGTCGATCGTGTGACATTTTCTTGCCCTTCATTTTGACGACATGAACCGTCGTGTGTTCCGCGGCAAGTATGCAAACATACCACTTTCGCGAGATCGCCTCGTCGAGCGTGCGGACATACCACTGGGCGCATGTCGGAACGTTGCTTCCGGCCAGACCATGCTCTTTAGCCAAGAAAAGTTCATGACGTGCCGGTTCGGACCCCTCGCCGCGCGACCGCGGTCACCTCCGCAATTCGCTGACCAGAGCGTCGACAACGCGCACCTGCTCGCCCTCGGTCATCTGTGCATAGAGCGGGAGCAGGATCGCGTGATCCTGCGCCAGTTCGGATTCGCGCAGATCGTGCCGTAACTTCTGATCGGAATAGGGGGGCTCGCGGTGGGAGCACATGATTCCGCGCCGCGTCGCGATGCCCTTGTCAAGAAGACCCTGCATAAGTTCTTTCTGATCGACACGTTTCGACAGTCGTACACAATAGCTTTGCCAATTGGAACGCGCCCACTTCGGTTCAAAGGGTAGACTCAATTCTTCTATGTTTCCCAGCAACTCTGCGTACCGATCAGCGAGAAGGCGACGACGTGCAATAATCTCCGGCAACCGTTCGAGCTGCTTCAGTCCGATCGCCGCCTGGATATCAGTCATTCGGTAGTTATAACCGGCAACAAGATAGTTCTCAAAGATGACTTGTGGGGATCCATGGCGGACAGCGTCGGGGACACTCATACCGTGCTGTCGCAATAACTTGAACTGGCCGTCGAACTTCGGGCTGGACGTCGTCAACATGCCGCCATCACCAGTCGTGATCACCTTTCGTGGATGAAAGGAAAAGCATGCAATCTGCCCACGCGGACGTCCAATCGCCTCCCATTGCCCGTTGATCAGAATTTCGCTGCCGGCAGCGCAGGCCGCGTCTTCGATGAGCGCTATGCTGTGGCGGTTCGCTACCTCACAAAAGGCAGGCAAATCGCATGGCATGCCCATCTGGTGGATCACCAGGATGGCGCGCGTGCGCGAAGTTATGGCCTCGGCCACACGCTCCGGATCGATATTATATGTGCTTGGGTCGATATCGACGAAAATGGGAATTGCGCCGCAATATCGAATGCTGTTGGCCGTCGCTATAAAAGAATGGCTTGCTGTAATCACTTCATCATCCGGCCCGACGCCCGCTGCGATCAACGCCAAATGGAGTGCGGTCGTGCAGCTGGAGACGGCACAAGCATGGGATGCGCCGGTGTAGGCAGCGAATTGCCGTTCGAACGCAGCGACCTGCGGGCCCTGCGACACCCAACCGGACAATATCGCTTGACGTGCGGCTTCTCCTTCCGCCTCGTCGAGCACAGGTTTTGCGATGGGGATCAAGATGCAGCTGCCTTTGGCTGTTCTGCTGCGCTGCTCCGGCTCCGCTCGATGCGCCACCAGTCGACAAGTCCGCGCAAGCCATCTTCCAGTGAAATGCCGGCGCGAAACCCGAGCAATTTCTCTGCCTTGCTGGTGGAGGCAACACGACGCGGAACTGGGTTGACGGATCGCTCGGGAGCGAAAACCGGGTCAAGACCCTCTCGGCCCATGACCCTGGTCAAGGCTTGGGCGAGCTGCAGGAGTGTCGTTTCGACACCAATCGCGACGTTGAAAACCTCATCAGAGATTCCGGACTTGGCACCCAGTATGTTGGCACGCGCAACGTCCTGCACATGCACAAAATCCATGGTGTGCCGACCGTCGCCAAAAATGATCGGCGGCTGACCAGCCTCGACACGCTCCATCCACCGGATAAGAACCTCGGTATATCGGCCGTGGATGTCCATGCGCGGGCCATACACGTTGAAATATCTAAATGCCACGTAGTCCAGCCCATACATATCGTTAAAGGTCCGCAGCAGCCCTTCATTGAAGGCCTTCGCGGCTCCATAGAGAGTGCGATTGCTATAGGGATGCTGGCCCTCTGTTGTCGGAAACTCTTCAGCCATTCCATAGACCGAGGCCGAGGATGCTGCGACAACCTTCTCCACGTCATGTTTGACGCACAGCTCAAGGAGGTCGAATGTCGACTGCACCATGACTTCCATGGCCAGCCGTGGCTCCGCCACACAATGAGTGATCCGCAGCGCTGCCTGGTGAAATACAATGTCCGCGGCCTGTACCAGCGTTGCCAGAAGCTTGCAGTCGCGGATGTCTCCATTCACCAAACGAACCGGCCCACGCGTCATAGCATCTTCAAGGTTCTCCGGCCGGCCACGAACCATGTTGTCGATCACGACAACTTCAGCGCAGTTCTCGTCCAGGAGCAGGTCCACGATATGCGATCCGATAAACCCCGCGCCTCCGGTAACAAGAACGCGCTTCCCGTTCAGATCAGTCACAATTTCCTCCAGGCCGCCTGCATGAAAGCCGTCATAACGTGGGGATCGTCTGGCATCAGCGGCCGCAGCGAAGAAGCCGGGTAAGACCGTGGGCGGTCATCTCCGCGAGGGGCCAGGAATGATGCTAGCGCAACGACCGTGTCTGCGCCATAGACTGCCAACGACGATCCTGAGGTGCACAACGGGGTTTGCAAGCTCGACACGCGTTCTCGATGTTAACCCTGACCCTGCTCGCTACCCGGCGCGAACCAAAGCCGCGTTTTCCAGTTCGAGGACGACCTTCCCCACCTGCTCTGGTTGCAGCTCCGCATACATCGGAAGCGAGAGGAATCCTTTCGCCATGGCTTCCGTCACCGGGAAGTCGCCGCGTCCATATCCCAGGTCGGCATACGCCTTCTGAAGATGAACGGGAACTGGATAATGAATGCCGGTTCCGATGCCGGCTGCGCCGAGTGCCTTCTGCACCTGGTCACGGTGCGCAACCTCAACCGCGTAGACATGGTATACGTGCCGGCAATGCATCGGTGGAGCGGGTCGCTTGAACTGGGAACGCGCCAAGAGACGATCGTAGTGCGATGCGACTGCTCTGCGTCCCTCGGTCCAATTTTCGATATGGTCCATTTTCACATTCAGAACGGCACCCTGAATTCCGTCCATGCGAAAATTATAACCAGGCAGGACATGGTTGTATTTCGATTCCTGCCCCCAATCGCGCAGCAGGGCAATTTTGCGGGCCAGGTCAGAACTGCTTGTAACAGCCGCCCCGCCTTCGCCAAATGCCCCAAGGTTCTTTCCGGGATAAAAACTAAAGCACCCGATATCGCCGATAGAACCTGCCCGGCGGCCCCTGTATTCGGCGCCGTGCGATTGCGCTGCATCTTCGATCACGATGAGACCAGCGCGATCAGCGATCTCGATGATGGGATCCATGTCCGCCATCAGGCCATGCAGATGGACCGGCAAGATCGCCTTTGTCCGGGGCGTGATCGCTGCCTCGACCTGGTTCGGGTCCATGGTCCAAGTGTCGGGGTCCACATCGACGAAAACCGGCTTCGCACCGCAATAGAGAATTGCCGCGGTCGTTGCGACAAATGTCATGGAAACAGTGATGACTTCGTCCCCTGGACCGATTCCCGCAGCAAGAAGCGCCAAGTGAAGCGCTGACGTGCCGCTATTGAGCGCTACGCAATGCTTCGTCCCGCAATATGCTGCAAAACGCTCTTCGAAAGCAGCGACGTCCGGACCGAGGACAAAATGCGCGCTGTCAATCACTCTAGCCACGGCGGCATCGACCTCGGGCTTGATCTCCCGGTACTGCGCTTTCAAGTCAAGAAAGGGTATCACTGCTAACTCCTTACTCATTAACCATAACCGAAGGGCTACGGTTTCGCGTCGCATGCACAGCACGGAAGCCGATGAGACGACTCCGCATGTCGAGAATAAATTTCAAATGAAAGGTCAAGAAATATTGCCCAGGACGAGCCTCGCGTGTTCATAACCCAAGGCGAGTCGGCACGCAACAGGATGGTTGCGTTGGATCTGGATGCACACCACCGTCTCCCGCGCGTGGTGAATGGGCTCGCCGGCGAGTTTCCCGAGCGAGTTCATTGCGCACCGAAAACAAGACGTTATTGACCGCTTGAGCCGAGTGTCGCCTGGGGTCTGCACGAGCCGCCTTCCTGGACGACGATGTTCTTTACCAGTCTTGATCGGGCACACGCCTGACAATCTCCCAATCGTTTCCAACGCCGCGCACCTCGAAGAAGGCGAAGTCGCGCGCCTCGAATTGGGCACGAAGTCCCGGCTCAGTCACTTGCCAGCCGCATATGATGCGGCCAACGCGGTCGATAAGCACGGCGTCGGGCACTTGAAGCGATGCCGCGCTGACCGGCTCCAGCAATTGCATTTTGACAATCATCGGCGCCGCTCGACTGTTAATCGACCTAGTCCCGCTCGCCGGCCGACACGACCCGGACCTTGGATTTTCGCGGCCGGACTGGAGTCCGTTGCCGCCCCACGGGGAGCTGACAAGGTTCCGCCAAGGAAAGGATAATTATCATGTGAAGTTGTGATCCGAAGGCACGCCGCTGTTTGCACAGAAGCCAAGTCCTCGTGCGTCACCCTCGGTCATTCCCGCGCGGGGCGGCGGGGGCGCCCACTCATTGAAACATGACGTCGACCGCGTAGCTCGTGGCGTTGTAGCTGTTGGATGGAAAACTGCCAGAGGGGCCATAAGCGTAGACGCCATTACCGCCAACTGAGGCGCCGGCGGGAGCGGTCAGGGGCCCATTGGTATAAGTGGCGGCGAAGAAATTTCCGTCCGCGGAATAGAAGCCGTTGCTGTGATAGGAAGCGATATAGGTTGTGTTGGCGGCGATCGCGACGGGGCTGGCGAAGGTCACCGTCTGCCAGCCGCTCGCAGTCTCATTGGCAAACGTTGCGGTGGCGAGCTGATTGCCCGATGTGTCCCACAGCTCCGCAGTGTGCGTGCCGGTATCCTGCGGACTCTTATAGAAGCGCATGCCGATGATGCTCCCGGCGCGCGCGGCGAAGAATTTGACGCCGAGTTCGACCGGATTCGGGTCGCCGACGCCCACAATAGCCGGGACGCCATTGGCTGAGAACAGGGAGTAAATAACGGGGGCCATGGTCAAGGTCAGCGTGGCCGACCCTGTTCCCACCCCATTGGAGGCGCTCAGCGTGACGTTGAATGTTCCAGCTACGGTG
>Ga0126376_10002400_pt1 | contig 10567 bp, 8 predicted proteins | sample PanSoiMetPlot_15_FD_92760 | JGI IMG/M metagenome (GOLD analysis project Ga0126376, IMG submission 92760) | Tropical forest soil microbial communities from Panama - MetaG Plot_15 | ecosystem: Environmental > Terrestrial > Soil > Tropical forest > Bulk soil | place: Panama | collected 2016-02-17 | reverse complement strand
CGTGTGGCTGCCGTTGGCCACGACACGCCCCTGTTCAAGCACAACAATTCGGTTAGCCCAGGCGATTGTCGCGGGTTTGTGGGAAACAAGAAGTACCGTCCGGCCTTTGCGATACTCTTCCAACCGCTCCATGAGAAGCGTAGAGGTAATACTGGCGGCAACAATGCATAAGAGGCTCAGCATTTGCAGCCGCCATACGGGCCGCATCTCGGATAACAACCAACAAAATTCCGGGGAAGCCGCTCGGCGTATGCGTTTCATGGAATCCGCCCATCCTGTGGCTAACGAACTTATCGCATAGCCGTTGGTCGTCGGTGTGCCGACGACAGCTTTTTCAATTCCACAGTTGTGCCGATGTGTCGTTATCGAGATATTTCTGCCGCGATATCGATGCAACTTGCCATCCAGTAAGCTCTTAACAGCTCCTCGAGAAAACAGTGTCAGGGCACGTAACCTGCCGTTCCAAGCGCACACTAGTCGTCGGTGCGCCGTCGAATGCACATTCCTTTGCCGTTTATGTTTAAATGCAACGATATTTGCTGCCTGGCTTCTGGCTGCAAAATAACCGGCATGCAAATGCACACAACGCGCCTGAAGCTGTCCTGAAACACTGAGTTGCCGCCTCTCAGGGACCTCAGCGGGTATAGGGAGGTAAACGTCGAGACGATGGCCAGTTGGAATTTCATATTCCGATGTCGCAGGTTGAAGTGGATCATCAGTCCATGCCTTGGAGCCAACTCATGCTGCGCGAGATCAGGAAGATTTATCCTCAATCGATTGAAATTGACAATGTCTTTGTTATTCCACGCACCCATGCGGATACTGACTGGCGGGTCGCGAGGCTGCGGCAGTCAATTGACGAGCATGATGGGCAGCTCGGTCACAGCCTCAATGAATTGTGCCGGCAACTGGAACTGGGAATCACGGCATCGCACGTCTCCCGCTTGTTCCGCCAAGCCATGGGAATCGGGATTCGGGAGTACATGAAACGGAAGCGGCTTCAGTCGGCTGCAATCAAGCTGAAGACAACCACGCTTTCCATCAAGGAAATTGCCGCCGATCTTGGTTACCGCTCTCCGGCTGATTTCTTCCGCCAATTCAAAAGGGCATTCCACGTTACGCCGGCCGCATTCCGCGCTGCCTCGCATACCGCTGCAGTGGACGGCGGACCCCGGCGCACAAAGATTGTGTCGTAGCATCCCTGTTGCTGAGTTCCATTTTGGAACTCAATGCATGTGGTGTCGTGTTCCAATGCGCCGAAATCACAAAAGGCAACGAAATCCTGTAAAAGGCAATTAAATCGCGGAAAATGCAATTCATTTTTTCTTGCGTGACATCGCGTTGTGGCGCACCATCACTTTTGCCAACTTCGCTCCTGAATTTCCTGCGGAGGCACCATCGGGCCATGCAACAAGAATTTCATCAAAGCAATGTCGGTGGTGATGCTTTGCACGGCGCAAGCAGCCAGGTAATTGCGAGCAACGCGCTCGAACATATGACGTTCAATGCAGTTATCCTGCGTCGCGCGAATTCTCAATTATTGTTGGTGCGTAACGGCTGCCAATTTGAGTTGCCTATTGTCATTATTCCGAAGTGGAGAAGGGTTGCGCAGGAAGTCACGGAATTTATTTTGGGCCTGTGGGGACTCAAGACAATTTGCCTCTTTCAGCCGGAAGCGCAGAGCAGCGATTCATACGATACGGATCGCTTTGTAGTGTTGGAAGCCCGCGATCCGTCGTGGCTGCCGCCTTCCGGCTTCAACTGGGTTCCACGAGCGGAGCTGCGAAACCGCTGGCATTCAATCAAGGAAGCACACTCCCTGGACGAAATCCTGGCAACCGTGGATGAGCACAACGATAGGTCGGTCGGCGGACCGTTCGCGCGGGCCGGCTGGTTTGACGACCTGATCTCCTGGGCCCAGCAACAGGTCGATCCCTATCAGCTAAAACTTACAGGAAAGTTTTGCCAACTGAACGGCGATCCATCGTTTAGCCTGGTTCGATTCGAAACCACTGGACCGCCGATCTGGTTTAAAGCAGTCGGAGAACCAAACCAGCACGAATTTCCTATCACCGTCATGCTGGCGAAGCGGTTTCCCAGCTACCTTCCAACCCTGATAGCAACCAATCCATCCTGGAATGGCTGGCTCACGTTCGAGGCGGAGGGCTCGATACTGGACGAGAACTCCGACGTTTCGACGTGGGAGAAGGCGGCGGGAGCATTGGCAGAGTTGCAGATTGAATCGGCAGACCAAACTCGCTCTCTGTTGGATGCTTCCTGCCGGGATATCAGAGTATCTGCGCTCCTTGAACAGATAGATTCATTTTTCGACGCGATGGCCGAACTCATGGCACAGCAGCCCAAAGTTCCTCCTCCCGTGCTGAACCTCCAAGAGATCCGCGGGCTGGCTGCGCAACTGAAAGAAGTCTGCCTCCGCCTCAACGAACTCAGCCTTCCCGTTACACTAGGGCACCTGGATTTCAACCCCGGTAATATTATTGCCGGACGCGATCGCTGTATCTTTCTTGACTGGGCCGAAGCGTATGTAGGCCATCCCTTCTTTACCTTCGAATACCTTCGTGAACACCTGTCCCGCGCTCATCCGAGCGATGGTGCCTGGCGGTCGAGGATGACATCTCGCTACCTCGAGCCCTGGAGCCTTTTCGCATCGGCCCATAAGCTCTCTCAGGCACTGGAAATCACGCCCCTCGTGGCAGTTTTCGCCTATGCGGTCGGCAGCGGCGCCTGGCGGGACTCAAAAAGACTTGAGAATCCACAGATGGCAGGATACCTGCGCGCATTGACCCGCCGCATGCAACGTGAAGCCCGGCTTAGGAAGAGCGGAGGGACAGATGCCTAAGCTGATGGAAGCCCCACCATTCACCCCCATTGATCCTGTGATGGATATCCTGCACGGTGTTTCGGTCACAGATCCTTATCGTTGGCTCGAAGATGGAAATTCGCCACGCACGCGCGAGTGGCTTGAGGAGCAGGCACGCTTCACGCGGGCCTATCTGGATAGCATCCCCGGACGCGAGCGCATCCGCGAGCGCCTTCGCGAATTCCTCGACGTCGAAACCTACGATTCCGTCCAGATTTTCGCTGGCCGCTATTTCTTTAGAAAAAGGCTTCCCCACCAGCAGCAACCGTGCATTTATATGCGCGAGGGTCCCGACGGCGAGGATCAGCTTCTGATCGATCCTGCGGAATTGGGCGAGGGCGAATTCACGGCGGTAAAACCTCTTCTCGTTGCTTCTAATGGTCAGCTCTTGCTATACGAAATTAAACAAGGTGGCGAGCGCACCGGGACCTTTGCGCTTCTGGACATCGAAAGCCGCAAGACAATTCCTGACGTCCTCCCACGCGGATATTTGCGCGGCTTTGCTTTTGCTCCAGATTGCCGGAGCTTCTATTACGTGCGTGAGGCACTGGACGCAAAACGGCCTTTCTACCGCGTGGCCTACCATCACATCCTGGGCACGTCATTCGATGAGGATCGAGAAATTTTCTTTGCCGGCGAAGATGAAAAGCTTCGGCTATTTCTCATCTCCGACAAGCGACGCCTTGGCATTCTCCTCTATCAATTTCGGGAGAAAACGCTCACCGACTTTTACGTGAAGCCTTTCGAAGACGGCTGCGCGCCGCGACTAGTTGTGGGCGGAATTGCCTTCGGTCTTGTGCCGATGTTAACAGACGGCAAGATTTTCGCGATCACCGACCGGGATGCGCCCAATCGTCGCATCGTCGAAATCCGCCTTCGCGAGAACGGGGATCATGACTGGATTGACATAGTTCCTGAGGCTGCTGCCCCAATAAGGAATTGCACCGTTGTCGGCAATTACATCTATGTCTCCTATCTGAAGGAGATGACGCACCGGATCCTGTTCTTTGACTTCTCGGGGAAAAAGATGGGTGAGGTACCAATACGAAGTGATGAGACTGTTCGAATCGTTAGCGGTTCACCGGATGGCACTGAACTGCTCTGCGAAGCGGAATCGTTCACAGAGCCCATCAGCATCTTCCGCTATTCTGCAAGAAACCAGGAGCGCGTGCTGTGGGCCAAAAGAAGCAGCCCGTTCAACGCCTCGGACTACGGTTATTCGCAGGTCTGGTACACCTCCAAAGACGGAACTCGAATTCCGATGTTTCTGATGGGCCGCAGAGATGTTCTTGCCAGCGGAACTCACCCTGCGATCATGACGTCTTATGGTGGCTATGGCGTTTCCATGACCCCACAGTTCAGCGTCTTTGTTGCTTTCCTGGTCGAGCACGGCTGCCTGTTTGGCCTGCCAAACATCAGGGGCGGCTCGGAGTTTGGGGCGGAGTGGCATAAGGCCGCAAAGAGACGCAACCGGCAGACGGCCTATGACGACTTCCTTTGCGCGGCAGAATGGCTGATTGATACTGGACGAACCACATCAGATAGGCTCGCCATTTTTGGCGGTTCTAATTCGGGCCTGCTGGCAGGCGCAGCTCTCACCCAGCGGCCAGATCTGTTTCGGGCGGTAGTGTGTATGGTTCCCATGCTGGACATGCTGCGATATCACTTGTTTGATAATGCGCATGTCTGGCGCGATGAGTTTGGAACGGCCGACGATCCCGACGATTTCGCCGCACTCGCCAGGTATTCTCCTTACCACCAGGTGCGGTCAGGCGTGGCTTACCCTGCCACCATGATCGTCTCCGGTGACGCCGATCGAAACTGTAACCCTCTTCACGCCCGCAAGATGACTGCAAGGCTGCAGGCGTCCAACATATCTGAACATCCCATATTCCTCGACTACAGCAAGTTTCGCGGCCATTCGCCTGTGCTTCCGCTGGGCGAACGGATCGAGGCATTAACCGACCGCATGGCCTTTTTATGCGACCAACTAGGACTTTCCGTCTGAGAAGGAGGATTCCGTGTCGTTCCTGGTCCTCAGAGCGTACTTGAAGCTGATCGTGTTCGATCTTTACCTGGCCCGCGGGAACTTTGCGGCTCTCTACAAGAAGGTTCGCACGTATCCCCTCAGAAAGGAAGCGTCTGCTCCGGACGCAGTCCGGCGAATCTGCTCTGCTGTTGACATGGCGTGCATTTGGTACTGGAAAGAGGCCCTCTGTTTGCAGCGGTCCGCCGCCACTGCCTGTCTGCTCAAGCAATACGGAGTGCCCGCGCAAATGGTAATCGGCGCACAACAGATGCCGTTTAAAGCGCATGCCTGGGTCGAAGTCGATGGCCAGGTCGTGAATGACAAGCCATATACCCCGGAAATGTATGGCGTGTTGGACCGTTGTTAAGGTCGCACCCGCGAAAGAGGTACAAGAATGAGCGTTCAATTTGGAAGATGGAATCTCGATGGGATGCCGGTTGATGCAGGTTATCTCGAGAAAGCCAAGGTAATCATTTCTCCGTACGGACCAGATGGTGAGGGCTCGTACACAAAACCCAACATCGCGATCATATATCGTGCCTTTCATACCACCAAGGAATCCCGCTATGAAACGCAACCCCATCTCACAGTATCCGGCACCGTGATCACCTGGGATGGCCGCCTCGACAATCGCGCAGAGTTGATCTGCAGCCTCACCGACGTGCTGACTGCGGATTCCACAGATGTATCAATCGTCGCCGCTGCCTGCGACAGATGGGGTACTGACTGCTTTTCAAGGCTGATCGGCGACTGGACTGTATCAATCTGGAATCCTAAAACGCGCTCTCTAGTCCTGGCTAAAGATCCCATCGGCACTCGCCATCTTTACTATTCATTGGACCGAGTCCAGGTCACTTGGAGCACCATTCTCGATCCGCTTGTCTTGCTTGCTGGAAAGACCTTCCAGCTCAACGAAGAGTACATTGCCGGCTGCCTGTCTTTCTTTCCTGCGGCCCATTTGACACCATACGCCGGGATTCACTCCGTCCCGCCCTCCTGCTTTGTGCTGCTGCGCCCCGGAAGCTGCGTGATCAGAAAATATTGGGATTTCGATCCCGGGAAGCAAATCGTGTATTCGAGCGACGGAAAATATGGGGAACATTTTCGTGCTGTCTTTGGTGAAGCTGTCCGTCGCAGGCTGCGCTCCGACAGCCCCATTTTGGCAGAGCTAAGCGGTGGCATGGATTCGTCGTCCATTGTCTGCATGGCAGACACCATCCTTGCCCGCGAATCGGCTGGAACGCCAAGGCTCGATACAGTTTCTTATTACAACGATTCCGAGCCCAATTGGAACGAGCGCCCGTATTTCACCAAAGTCGAAGAAAAGCGAGGCAGAACCGGCTGCCACATCGATGTAAGTAGGCAAGAGCTATTCAATTTCGAAATTGATGCTGACCACGTCGCGGTGACTCCAGAATCCGGCGGGTGGCCCACTGAAGTTTGCAGGCGGTATGCGACATGCCTGAATGCAAATGGCAACCGTATTGTCCTGTCGGGAATCGGTGGCGACGAGATCATGGGTGGTGTCCCTACACCTAACCCAGAACTCGAGGATCTTCTCGCCAAGGCCCAGTTCAAGCCTCTCGCGCACCAACTGAAGGTCTGGGCCTTGAATAAGAGAAAGCCCTGGTTTCACCTGTTCTTTGAAGCCGCCAGAGCTTTTTTCCCGTCCGCCCTGGTCGGCGTCCCAAAATACAAGCGGCCTGCACCTTGGCTTAATCCAGATTTCATCAAGCGTAACCGTTTCGCACTACAAGGCTATGAAACCAGGCTCAAGCTATTCGGCCCGCTGCCGACATTTCAAGAGAGCCTGAGCACCCTGGACGTCTTGCGAAGACAGCTGGGATGTTCTGCGCTGACCTCTGAGCCGCTCTACGAAAAACGCTATCCTTATCTAGACAGAAGTCTGCTGGAGTTCATGTACTCCGTTCCCCGCGAGCAGCTCGTGCGCCCGGGCCAGCGCCGCTCTTTGATGCGTCGCGCTCTTGTGGGCATCGTTCCAGAAGAGATCCTTAGTAGAAAGCGGAAGGCCTACGTTGCTCGTGCTCCTCTAGCCGCTATTTCGTCCAATTGGGCTCATCTTGCCGAAATAACCCAGCATCTGCTCTGCGGCTCACTAGATATTGTTGATGGAAAGAGCCTGTTGTTGTGGTTACAAAAGGCCCGTGACAGGGAAGAAGTTCCCGCCGTCGCACTCTTGCGTACCCTGTACGTCGAAAACTGGCTCAGAAACTTGGCTATACACAAAATTTTAGTCAGCAACGACAAACACTCGCTCAACCTGGACGCGTATCTATGTACCGAAAGCGAACTCATCAGAATGTAAGCGATTTCACGAAAGAAAGGAGGTGAGAATATGACGTACAACAAGCCAACGATAGTCGCCGTGAATTCGGCTCTTGTTGCGGTGCAGTCCCAGCTCAAACCGCAATCGGGTCTGGCTGATAGCGTTTTTGGCCCGGGAATTACCGCGAATGCGTATGAAGCGGATGAGTAAACAAACAGTCGGAGCGCCGGTACTGTCCGGCGCTCCGGCATCACTCGGCTAGCCCCAGGAGATTGCCATGACAGTTGCAGTTTACAACAAGCCGGAAATTGTGAACATCGGCTCGGCCCACCACTTGGTGCGCAGTACGATGAAGACAGCAGGAGTTTTTGATGCCATATATGGCCAAGGGTTGACTGCGAATGCCTACGAGGCTGACGAATAGGCGGGGGCCCTGATTTATAGCAGCGAAGGGTTCTTTGGCCTAACTTTGTTATTGGCCAGCTAAGACCCTCATCCGTACGGTCAGAAGGTTAGCATCTTCTGATTTAGCCGTCCTCTCCGGAGGGATTTCCAGATGAAAAAACAAGCAAAAGGGCTTACTATTCGCCTCCGGAACGAGCTCGCCGGCCGTCATGGAATCGCTGATGTCCCATATTGCTCCCGGCCCTGTGAGGCCGTTGCTTACACTCAGGATGGAAACCGCGCCAAGCGGTGATGAGACACTCGTTGCTTCTATTCTAACTGGAGCCCTCATAGGGCTATCACCCCGGTTGGCAACAATCAAACAGACCTTCAAGACTCCTGTGGAATCATCAAACTGTTGAGTACCGCCGTAGAGTAGTCGCGTTTGATTTGTCAAGTCAGAAATGTTTGATCTCTTACGTTGCGGGCTGCTGTCGACGTCTGGAGAAGTATTGGCGTTCACGAGTACCCCTGAAAACAACCGGTCGCCTTTATCCTCTGCAGAAGACCACACTGTAATAACACGATTGCCTGCTGCAACCAATCCGTTTGTTCTCCACACGCGATCTTCCATGTTAGCGACATTCAACGTAAGTAAGGCTTCAGAACCACTGTCGTGCCCGCTTCCATGGTGGCTATTCGGTTGAAAAATTAGCGTCCACAATGAATCATTTTTAAAATGCCGTTTTGTTCGATTCGCCGGGAATTCCGTCGCCGGCTCGACCAACTGTTGGTTCCGAATCTGAGAAACAAACCAATTACCGAGTACTTGACTGTCTCGCCACAAGAGTATGAGGCGGCCTCGAGCGTCTAGAAGGAGCGAAGGACAATATACGATTCGAGGTAGATCGCTGGAGCTGATAACGGGTACAGGCTTCGTCCAAGTCTTGCCACCATCGTCTGAAGACGTCAGCATAAGCTGCCTATTTTTGCATCCGTCCCCGTAGAGAAGAAACAAACGATCACGCGCGGAATCATAAGCCAGCGAGCCACGGTCGACGAGTGGACATTCGGTGGTGATCGCCGTGTGGGATATGACGATGCTTTCAAGAAGGGGTTTCGAAGATGGGGTTGCTCGTATGATTCCGAACTCGCTTTCTGTACCCGGTGGTCGGGGTAGTCCTTGATAGAGTGCGACGACAGCGCCGCTTTTCAGAGCAAGCGCCTGGGAAGGAAAGCTTCCATGATAGCCTTTTTCCAGCATGGAATGATCGAAGAAGGGTCCCTTCACATCCTTTCCATCAGCCGAAAAGACAAGTAATCCGATAGTTGTCCCATTGGGCGTCATTGGTTTAGTCAATTTAGCCGTATTCTCCCCGGTGTTGAAAAAGGTATACAGGTTTCCCGAAGCGCTACTGACCGCAGATGTAGAATGATCTGCCCATTCGGTTTTGAAAGTTGTCAGCCAATGCTGTCCCCCATCTCTAGAGAGGTAGAGCCGCGTTGTACCAAGTTCATGATGAGTGTCTCCGTCGACTACCTTTGACGCTTCCGAAATAAAATAGGCCAGATGGTGCGGACCAAAGGCACACGAGTGTTCCGTAACCCAACTCGAATTTCTATCATTCAGAACCTCCCTCCAAGTCGCAGCTCCATCGCTTGACGAGAAAACAAATCCTACAAAGGCATTATCGCTCGCATCCCATTTTGTGCCGCAGATGATCAAGCGCTGTGGATCTTCTGGATCTGCCTTGATTTCATACCAAGGATGCCAGCCGTTGGCCACAGAAGTCCTGGCTTCGAGGCGGAACTCTTGTGCGCTGGCCGGCGCAGTTAATACGGTAAGTACTGCGACAATGGAGATCGAACAGTAACTGACCAGGTGTCGAGGACTCTTCACGAAACGGGATCCTTCCCTTCGGTTGATTAGAACCTAAGTTTCAGAGCAAATTGAATCGATCGAGGTCCTCCGGCTTGATAAATAGAGTTGAGGGACCCGCTTCCCACATTGGCTGCAGTTTGGGAACCGGCCAAACTGCGCCCTAACATGAATTGCGATTGACCAAATTGGGGATTACGTTTGGTTGGATCGCCGAGGTCACTCACGGGTGCCCCAAAGTTCGGGTGATTTAGAATGTTGAACAGCTCTGCACGGAATTGCAAATTCAGCCTCTCTCGGATGGGAAAATCGCGATGCAGGGCAAAGTCCCACTGCGTAAGACCAAAGCCCCTTAAGGCATTCCGGCCAAGATTCCCCTGGCGAAGAGGCAAGTGAGTGACTGGATCGAGCGGCGGGGCCGTGAAGGCTGCTGGATTGAATCCTACACCGCCGGCGCATGGCGCTCCCAGAACCTGAATGCATTGTGCCCCAAACAGATATACCGGTTGTCCTGGTACGACATCCGGTCTTACATCCGAAAGCGAATTGAAGAGCCCCGCGACGTTACTGTAGAACACGTCAACAGGTGGGGCCGACCTGGCGATAATAAAGTTCTGAACGGACCATCCGCCAAGGATCTTCCTTTCAAACCCATCTTTCAATCCCGGGATCTTATAGGTAATTCCAGCTGAAAAAGTATTCCGAATATCAAAATCGGAGGGCCCGCGGTTTGCATCTGGGCTTGTTCTTGGGACCAGCGCGTTCGATCTGACAGCAGCTGAGCCAGCCGAGCCATCATCGATGGAGTGTGACCATGTATACGAAGCGAGTACTTGCAGACCATGCGACAAACGTCGCTCAGATTGAAGTTGCAAGGCATGGTAACTCGAACTGGCACCATTGTCCACCAGTTGTGCAGCGTTAAAGTTGACATTCGGGGAAGAAACAAAAGCGGTTCCGAGCAGTCGTCGTCCCAAAGAACCGAGATAAGATGCAGAAATCGATTGTGCATTTCCAAGTTGCTGCTCAATCGCAGTGTTCCATTCAATAGTATAGGGCGATTTCAACTGCGGATTGAAGGCATTAAGAGCATTTGGAAAAAGCTTT